>Ga0265334_10001016_pt1 | contig 13853 bp, 12 predicted proteins | sample 42023metaG_FD_192442 | JGI IMG/M metagenome (GOLD analysis project Ga0265334, IMG submission 192442) | Rhizosphere microbial communities from Carex aquatilis grown in University of Washington, Seatle, WA, United States - 4-20-23 metaG | ecosystem: Host-associated > Plants > Roots > Rhizosphere... | reverse complement strand
CGGTTGTCAACTTCCTCTGCCTGCTCGGCTGGAATCCGAAGGACAACCAGGAGAAGATGCCGATCGACGAGGTCATCCGGCGGTTCGACCTGCCGGGCGTGAACCAGAGCAACGCGCGCTTCGACGAGAAGAAGCTTGCGCACATGAACATGGCCTACCTCCTCGAGCTGCCGGCCGACCGGTTCGTGGCGCTCGCCGGGGAGTATTTCCAGCGGCAGAACCTCACGGCGCCTCTGGCCGACGCCGCCTATTTCCGCGAAGTCATGCTGCTCGCGCAGCCGAAGATCAGGTCCATCGAGGAACTCCCAGCCTACACCGGCTATTTCTTCAGCGACGATTTCGCGATCGACCCGAAGGTGCGGGAGAAGGTCATGGCCAAGGGCGACCCAAAGGCGCGTCTGCGGGAACTGGCCGACGCTCTGGCAGCGACCGAGTTCTCATCGGATGCGGCGATCGAGGCGGCGATCAAGGACGTCGCGGCGAAGAACGGGCTCGGCTTCAGCGACTACCAGGCGCCGGCGCGCCTTGCCAATTCGGGCTCCAATGTCGGACCGAACCTGACTGGGATGCTGCTTGTGCTAGGCCCCAAGCGCGTTCTCGGCCGCATCGAGAAGTTTCTGGCGGGGTAGCCGGCATCATCCGGAGACGCGTTGCCCGTGTCTGAAGATCTCCGGAAATGGAGGGTGAGCCTCCCGGCGAACCGCATCCACAATCCGGGAGACCGGCTCGGCGGGAGCCTCGCCCTCCAGTTCGGGGAAAGTGCGGCCCGCCCTACAGCACCGCCTGAATCGACTTCAGCAGGGCGGCGTGGTCCTCGACGGCCGGGAATTGCGGGAACTGGCTTACCACGCCCGGGGGGGCGCGAAAAAGAAGGCCGTGGTCCGCCTCCATCAGCATCGACGTGTCGTTGAAGGAATCGCCCGCGGCGATGACCCGGTAGTGGATGGACTGGAGCGCCCGCACGGCCTCTCGCTTCTGGTCGGGGATGCGCAGCTGGTAACCGGTGATGCGATCGTTCTCCACCACCAGGCGGTGGCAGAGCAGCACGGGCTGCCCGAGCTGGCGCAGCAGTGGCTGGGCGAACTGCTCGAAGGTGTCGGACAGGATGATGACCTGGACTTGGGCCCGCAGCGTGTCGAGGAACTCGACGGCTCCCGGGAGCGGCGCGAGCCCGGCGATTACGCCCTGGATCCGCGAGAGGGTGATGCCGTGGCGGTCGAGGATCGCGAGGCGGCCGCGCATCAGCTTGTCGTAGTCCGGTTCGTCGCGGGTGGTGCGGCGCAATTCGGGCAGGCCCGTGCGCTCGGCGACGGCGATCCAGATCTCCGGGGTCAGGACGCCCTCCATGTCGAGGGTGACGATGCTTTGTTTCACTGGGGGCGGAGTGAACCAGAAGTTTTCACCTGCTGGCAAGCCGCGATGGTGCTGGCCGGGGACAAACAGGCGCCCGCGTTCGAACCGGCCCTCGAGGGGCCGTCATTTGACTATCGGGAAAACACCGCGAAATTACTTATCCCTTGGCGCGGAGGCCCGGCGAGGATCGGGGACGCGCGATGGGGCACGAACGCCTGCCAACCCCAAAACCCTGCCATGGACGTCGCCACCCTCACCCTGACCCAGATCAAGGACAACACGGCCAATCCCGCTCCGCTCGGCCTGCTGGCCTTTGGCATGACTACCGTCCTGCTCAATCTCCACAACGCCGGCTACTACGAGCTGAACAGCATGATCCTCGCGATGGGAATCTGCTACGGCGGCATCGCCCAGGTGATCGCCGGCATTATGGAGTGGAAAAAGAACAACACCTTCGGCACGACGGCCTTCACCTCCTACGGCCTGTTCTGGTTGTCGCTGGTGGTGCTGGTGCTGCTGCCGAAGGCGATTCCGGCGGTGACGCCGACCAGTGCCGGCGGACTGGGCGCCTATCTGATCGTGTGGGGCGTCTTCACGGGCGTCATGTTCTTCGGCACGCTGCGGCTCAACCGGGCCATCCAGTTCGTCTTCGCTTCGCTGACCATCCTGTTCGGTCTGCTCGCGGTCGGCGAGCTGACCGAAATGGCCGGCCTGACCCGTCTGGCCGGATACGAAGGCATCGTCTGCGGCCTCTCCGCGATGTACGCCGGTTTGGCCCAGGTGCTGAACGAGCAGTTCGGCGCAGTGGTTCTTCCCTTGGGCGCGGTCCGGCCCTAGGCGTGCCCGGCCGGGGAGCGAGCAGTCCGCCTCACAGGTATTTCTTCAGCAACGGGGCCAGCCGGGCGCGCGTCCGGGGGGGCCAGAGCTTTCGGTCGGTCATGATGGCGTGCGCCAGCGCCGCATGGCAGGGCCAGTCCGGCACGGCGGGAATCCGGGGAACGGCCCGCGCGATGATCTTCTGCGCCGTGGCCGCGTTGCGGCGGAGGCAGTCGACGACCATCTCGGTCGTCACCGGATCGCCGTCCGCCTTCCAGCTGTCGTAATCCGTGATCATGGCCAGCGCGGCGTAGGCGATCTCGGCCTCGCGGGCGCACTTGGCCTCGCCGAGGTTGGTCATGCCCACCACGTCATAGCCCGCCTGGTGGTTCGCGAGTGACTCGGACCGGGTGCTGAAGGCGGGCCCCTCCATGCACACGTAGGTGCCGCCGTCGTGCGCGCGGGCCCCGACGGCGCGGGCGGACGCCAGGAGCAGCCGGCGCAGCTCCTCGCAGATGGGGTCGGCAAACGCGACATGCGCCACGATGCCGCCCCCGAAGAATGTGTGCTCGGCCGCCCGCTTCGTCCGGTCGAGAAACTGGTCGATCATCACGACGTCGCCCGGACGGTAGCGGGCCTGCAGCGAGCCGACGGCGCTGACGCTGATGACCCAGGCGACGCCGAGCTTCTTCATCGCCCAGAGATTGGCCCGGTGGTTGAGTTCGCTGGGCAGGATGCGGTGGCCGCGGCCGTGCCGGGGAAGGAAGACCACGTCGCGTCCGGCCAGCGTCCCCGTCAACAGGGCGTCGGAGGGTGGCCCGAAGGGGGTCCGCACGCTGATCCAGCGCTGACCCGCGAAACCCTCTATCTGATAGAGGCCCGTGCCTCCGATGATGCCGATTCGGTGTCGATTCATGGCTCCGGCGTATTCGTAGCGGCCCGCCTTCCGCCTGTAAAACCCCGTTTTCGGTACGGGCCGGCGCGGGGCGGCCTCAGCGGACGGGGTGCTCGCGCCCCATCGGGCCGGCGTCGCCCACGGCGCGATAGAACGCATCGAGGCTGGCGAGCGAGGAATCGGGCGGCAGGTCGCAGCCGGACGAGATGACGAAGTTGCGGTGCGCCGCCGTCGCCGCCAGAAGCTCGGTGGTGCGCGCGGCGACCTCCTCCGGCGCCAGCTGGCAAAAGACCCCTGCAGGCTCGAGATTGCCGCAAAGCACGACCGTCGGCGGGACCCGGCCCAGCGCGGCCGGCAGATCCATCGGGGCGCCGAAATGAAAGGCGGTCAGCCCGGTGGCGAGCACCGACGGCAGATGCACGACCTTGGCGGCGCAGTTATGCAGGATGAGCGCGAAGCGGGCGGAGTCGACGGCGGCCGCGATCTGGACGATGTAATTCGAGGAGTACGCGGTCATGCTGCGCGGCGAGAGCAGGCCTGCCGCCGGCTCCGCCATGATCAGACCGTCGGCGCCGGCGTCGCTGAACGCCTTGACATAGGCGGCGAGGAAACGCGCGCTCCTCTCCACCACGGCGTGCATGAGCGCCGGCTCGAGGACGGTCAGCTCCATCGCCTCCTTGACGCCGACGATCCGGGCGGCGAGCGAAAACGGCCCGATGCAGCCCCCAAGCACGAGCGGATGGTCCGGCAGCCGGCGGAGGAGGCGAACCGCCTCGAGATAGACCGCGGTGCGCCCGTCCCCCGGGTGCGGCACCGCCAGCCGGCCGGCCTCGGCCTGGGTCGTGACCAGCCGCCCGGGAATCGACGGCACCTCGTGGTCGGACAGATGGACGGCGCAGCCGAAGGCGTCGGCCTCGACGCTCAGGTCCATCGCCGAAAGCACGGCCGGCGTCCGGTAGCGCTGATGGAGCGCCGCCTGGATGTCGAACTGGGCGTGCGGATTCGTCACCACGTCGCGCACGGTCGCGCCGGTCAGGGCCATGCCCGGGTAGGTTGCGATCGGCATCGCCTGGCGCTGGGCCGAATCCAGGGCCAGCCGGTTGAAGGCATTTGGGTTCATGCGCGCGCGGCGGGGGGAGTGTCCTGCGGTGGCATCCTGCGCCGCGCCTGTAAACCGATGCCGGTGTCTAACAATAGACGGAGCCTGCCGCGGGCCGGGGATTCGGCGCGATCCGGCCGGCCTATTTCGGTCCCGGCGCCTTTGTCCAAAGATCCCGCAGCGTGATCGTGCGGTTGAAGACCGGGCGCCCGGGCTGCGAGTCGACGGCATCGGCCGCGAAGTAGCCGAGGCGTTCGAACTGGAACGTCTGTCCGGGCGCGGCCTCCGCCAGCGCCGGTTCCAGCCGGGCCGTCACGGACTCGAGCGAGTGCGGATTGACGTGCCGTTTGAAGTCCCCGTCCGCATCGGGTTCCGGCACCGTGAAGAGGCGGTCGTAGAGGCGGACCTCGGCGGCGATGCTGCGCGGGGCGCTGACCCAGTGGATGGTGCCCTTGACCTTGCGGCCGGCGGTCGGGCCGCCGGTGCGCGAATCGAGGTCGGCCGTGCAGCGCAGCTCGGCGACGCGGCCGGCGGCATCCCGGACCACCTCGTCGCAGCGGATGATGCAGGCGTACTTGAGGCGCACCTCGCCGCCGGGCCGCAGCCGGAAATATTTCGGCGGCGGCGTTTCCATGAAATCGTCGCCCTCGATGAACAGCTCCCGCGTGAGCGCGAGCGCCCGGGTGCCGGCGGCCGGGTCCTCCGGATTGTTGACCGCGTCGCACGGCACCACCTGGTCGGCGGCGAGGTTGGTCAGCACGACCTTTACCGGCCGGAGCACGGCGAGGCGGCGCAGCGCCGACGCGTTCAGCTCGTCGCGGATTGCGTGCTCGAACAGCGCGATGTCGGTCTGGCTCTTGAACTTGGTGACACCCACGCCGATCGCGAAGCGGCGCAGCGCGGCCGCCGGCACGCCGCGCCGGCGGATCCCGCTGATCGTGGGCATGCGCGGATCGTCCCAGCCGGTGACCACGTGCTCGTTCACGAGCTGGATCAGCTTGCGCTTGGAGACGATCATGTAACTGGGGATCAGCTTGGCGAATTCGTACTGGTGGGGCAGGGGGCGCGGCAGGTCGAGGCTCTCCAGGATCCAGTCGTAGAGCGGGCGATGCACCTCGAACTCGAGCGTGCAGATGCTGTGGGTGACGCCCTCGAGGTAATCGCTCAGGCAGTGCGCATAATCGTACAGCGGATAGACGCACCAGCGGTCGCCGGTGTGGTGGTGTTCCGCGTGGCGGATGCGGTAGAGCACGGGATCGCGCAGCCAGATGTTCGGCGACGCCATGTCGATCCGGGCGCGGAGCGTGCGGGCGCCGTCGGGAAACTCGCCGGCCTTCATGCGCTCGAACAGGGCGAGGCTCTCCGCGGCCGGGCGGCCGCGGAACGGGCTGTCCTTGCCGGGTTGGTCGGGCGCCCCGCGGTAGCGTTCCATGTCCTCCGCGCTGAGATCGCAGACATAGGCCCGGCCCTTCTTGATGAGGGCGACGGCGTAGGCGTAGAGCTGGTCGAAATAGTCGCTCGCGTAGAACGGCTCGGTTGGGATTTCCGCTCCTGGATCTCCGGTTCTCGATGACGCCACGACCGCCGGAAGCTGGAAATCGGGCCGGCCGTCGATCATCTGCTCCCGCGGCGTGGCGCCGCGCGCCTTCAGCCCGAGGCAATGGTCCGCCCAGCCGTCGATGAGCCAGCGCACGTCCGCGGTGATCGACTCGACATACTCGGTGTCCTCCTTGGCCGGGTTGGTGTCATCCATGCGCAGGTTGCACTGGCCGTTGTTCTCGCGGGCGATCCCGAAGTTGAGGCAGATCGACTTGGCGTGGCCGATGTGCAGATAGCCGTTGGGCTCCGGCGGGAAGCGGGTCACGATCCGCGGATAGCGCTTCTCGGCGACGTGTTGCGCGACGATGTCGCGGATGAAATCGCCGGGAGCCGGGGCCGGTGGGGAAATGTCGGCAGTCATGGATAAACCGTCGAATCTGCGGAAACGCCCGCCGGGAGGCAACGATGCAATTGGCGTCCGAGGCCTGGAATTTCCGGCGCCATCGCCGGCCCGACGGGCGCGGGGGCCCGTTTCCGCCCGCGGCAGGCCGATGGCCGGACCCGAATGGGCGTTCGGAGCGCGCGGCTCAGCCTGCGCCGGTCCCGTCCAGGCCGGTGATGATGCGGGCGCCGCGCTGGTAGGTCCAGTAGGAGTAGACCCACTGGAGGAAGACCGAGAGCTTGTTGCGGAATCCGATCAGGAAGATGAGGTGGACGCCGAGCCAGGCGATCCAGGCCGGCCAGCCGCTGAATTCCAGCCGGCCCATGTGCGCGACCGCGGCCGACCGCCCGATGGTGGCCATCGATCCCTTGTCCCAATAGGCGAAGGCCGGCCGTGCCGCCGGGGAACCGCCGGCGCGGATATCCGCCGCGATGACCCGGGCCGCGTGCCGGCCCATCTGCATCGCCGCCGGAGCGATGCCCGGCACCACCGTGCCGTTGCGGTCGACGAGCGTGACGATATCGCCCAGCGCGAACACTTCCGGATGCCCCGGCAGGCTCAGGTCGGGGGCCACCTGGAGCCGGCCGGCCCGGTCCGTCTCGACGCCGAGGGTGCGGGTCAGCGGCAGGGCGGCGACGCCGGCGGCCCAGATGATGTTCGCCGCCCGCACGGTGCCGGAAGGCAGCTCGACCTCGCCCTCGCGGATGGCGCGCACCAGCGAACCGTTGCGCACCTCGACGCCAAGTCGCTCGAGCTGGCGCCGGGCGCTGGCCGAAAGCCTTTCCGAGTACGTCGGCAGCACGCGCGGACCTCCCTCGACCAGGATGACCCGCGCCCGGGTGGGGTCGATGTGATCGAAGTCGCGCCGCAGCACGGTCCGGGCGAGTTCCGCGAACGTGCCGGCGAGCTCCACCCCCGTCGGTCCGCCGCCCACGATCACGATGGTCATGAGCGCATCGCGCCGCGCCGGATCGGACTCGGTCTCGGCCCGCTCGAACGCCAGCAGCACCTGGCGCCGGATGCGCAGGGCGTCGTCGATCGTCTTCAGCCCCGGCGCGAAATGCGCCCACTCGGGATGGCCGAAATAGCTCGTTTGCCCGCCGAACGCGAGGACGAGGTAGTCATAGCCCAGTTCGCCCCGGTCCAGCGTCACCTTCCGTGCGGCGAGGTCGATGGCCCGGGCCTCCGCCAGCAGCACGCTGAGATCCGGCGTGTCGCGCAGGATGGAACGGATCGGCTGCGCGATGTCGGGTCCGGCCAGTCCGGCCGCGGCCACCTGGTAGAGCAGGGGCTGGAACAGGTGGTGGTTCTGGCGATCGACCACGGTCAGGCGCGCGAGCTGCCGCGGGAACCACCGGGCGAACGTGAGCCCGCCGAAGCCCGCGCCGAGGATGACCACGTGCGGGCGGACACGATCCCCTGAGGCGTTCATGGCGCGGGAATGTCCCGCACCCGCCGGGCCCCCGCAACCGGGGCGGGCGGAATCGAGGGATCCTTATCGTAGGGCGAGCGGAGGCTAATGCAGTCTCATGTCCGCCCCGCCTCAACCCTTTGCGACGCCCGCTGCCGATCATTCTCGTTCTCGACCGGCCGTCGCAGGGCACGAGAGCGAGAATGGATACGAAAACGACGACCTGAACGCGGCCCTGCGGAAGCCGGGCTCAGTCCACGTCGACCGCCTTGCCGCCCTCCCGCTTGTCGTAGCTGCGAAAGGCGAACATCGTCTCGCTGTCGACGATGCCGTCGATCTTCAGCAACTGGTCGGTGATGAGGCTTTCGATCAGGTCGACCGAGTCGCATTTGACGATGACCAGGAGGTCGAAGCGGCCCGAGACCGAGTAGACGTCGGACACGCCGGGGATGTCGAGGATCGCCTCCGCGGTTCCCGTGACTTTTCGATGATCGATCTTCAGGAGGATGATGGCGGTAGGCATGGGTTTTTCCGTTGGCAGAATGGAGGACACCCGTCCGTCGAGCCGGCTAGGCGCTGATCTCGACCGAGGGCGCATTCCGGTGCACCACCGCGCGCTCGCGCACCCGGCGGTACATGGCGTCGAACGACAGGCCGGCGGCGGCGCGGAGATCCTCGGTACCGGAGCCGTGCTCCACGAACCGGTCGGGCCAGCCGATGCGCTCGACGGCCGCGGAACAGTCGCTCTCGTGCAGGACCTCGAGCACGGCGCTGCCAAAGCCGCCGGCGAGGACGTGATCCTCCATGGTCACCAGCAGGGGGATGCGCGCGGCCTGGCTGAGCAGGCGGGTGCGGTCCAGCGGCTTGACGAACCGGGCGTTGACGACGCCGCAGGAGATGCCCTCCTCGGCCGCCAGCTTCTGGGCGATCCGGAGCGCGTCGGGCACCATCGGCCCGAGGGCCCAGATCATGGCCTGGGAACCGGGCCGGAGCAGCTCCGACTGGCCGAGGGGAATGCGGACGGGCACGGCCTTGACGGGCACGCCGCGAGCGGCGCCCCGCGGGTACCGGATGAACGCGGGCCCGTCGAGCTGGAGGCTCGTGTGCAGCAGGTCGACGAGCTCGTCCTCGTCCTTCGGCTGCATGACCACGGCGTTGGGCACGCAGCGGGCGTATGCGAGGTCGAAGAGGCCGTGATGGGTCGGCCCGTCGGCGGGCGAAAGGCCGGCGCGGTCGAGGCAGAAGACGACGGGCAGGTTCTGCAGGCAGACGTCGTGGATGATCGGGTCGTAGGCGCGCTGCAGGAAGGTCGAGTAGATCGCGCAGACCGGCCGGAGGCCCTTGGTGGCGAGGCCCGCGGCGAAGAGCACCGCGTGCTCCTCGGCGATGCCGACGTCGAAGAACTGCTGCGGGCACTCGGCGGCGAGGTGGCTCAGGCCCGTGCCGCTGGGCATGGCCGCGGTGATGCCCACGATGCGCGGATCGGCCTTCGCGAAGCGCGCCAGGGCCTGGCCGAAGACCTCCTGGTAGGTCGGCGGCGTTCCGGGCGCGGGAGCCCGGCTCTCGCCGGTCACGGGATCGAACGAACCGAGGCCGTGGAATTTCTCCGGCGCCTTCTGGGCCGCCTCCAGCCCCAGGCCCTTCTTGGTGAGGACGTGGAGCAGGATGGGGCTGTCGCTCTGCTTGGCGAAATCGAGGTTCTTGATCAGTTCGGGGATGTCGTGGCCGTCGATCGGGCCGAGGTAGCGGAGGCCGTATTTCTCGAACAGGCTGGATTCGACGAAGAAGTCCTTGGTCTCGCGCTTCCATTTGAGCCAGAGCCGGTGCATCTCCGGGCCGTGCGGCAGGCCGGTGAAGAACCGCTCGAGGTCATGATGGATCTTGTTGTAGGTGCGGTTGGTGCTGAGCCGGTTGAGGTATTTGGCCATGGCCCCGACGTTCCGGGCGATGGACCACTCGTTGTCGTTGAGGATGACGATCAGGCGCTTGGTGCAGGCGACGACGTTGTTGAGTGCCTCCATCGTGATGCCGCAGGTGAAGGCCGCGTCGCCGCAGATGGCGACGACATGCTCGTGGGAGCCGTGGAGGTCGCGGGCGGTGGCCATGCCCAGCGCGGCGGACAGGGCGGTGCCGGCGTGCCCCGCGCCGTAGCAGTCGTGCGGGCTCTCCGGCCGGTAGAGGAAGCCGCTGGGGCCGTCGGTCTGGCGCAGCCGGCGAAACACCGCGCCGCCGCGGCCGGTGAGCAGCTTGTGGGCATAGCCCTGGTGGGCGACGTCAAAGACGAGCTGGTCCTCCGGCGTGTTGAACACCCGGTGCAGCGCGATGGTGAGCTCGACCACCCCCAGGTTCGGTGCCACGTGCCCGCCATTGGTCGAGGTTACCGCGATGATCTCCTCGCGCAGTTCCTCGGCGAGGCGCGGCAGCTGGTCGGCGGCGAGGGCCTTGACGTCGGCCGGGCCGCGGATCTGATCCAGCAACCGGGGCCGGGGAGACGGGTCCGCGGGTTGGGCGGGGGTGGAGGGATTCATCCTGGAGGTCGCGGCGGCGGTCCCGGGGCCCTCAGTTGCCCCGCTCGGCATCGAACGGCACGAGGACGCTGCCGTCCTTCTGTTTCTTCAGCTGTTCGATCTTCATTTCGGCGTCCTTGAGCCGGACCTCGCACACGCGGAGCAACTTGCTGCCCTCCTCGAACTTGTCGAGCAGCTCGGCCAGCGGCACCTGGCCGGATTCCATCGACTCGACGATGGCCTCGAGCTTCGTCAGCGCCGCCTCGAAGGTTAGCTTGGCGTGTTTGGCGTCGGCATCCACGCTGCGATACGATGCCCGCGGCGTTCGGGATTTCAATCCCTGTTTGCCGTCGCGACGGCGAAGGCGCCGGCGGCCCCAGGGAACGCCCCGCGGCGGCCCCGCGCTTTTGGCTTCGCTCCCGGCGCGAAAGCCGCTGGAGTGGCGGCATGGTGGTGACCTTGGTGGCCGGGTTGATCGGTCTGCGGCTCGTGGCGCAGCTCGTGCTCAATGCCTTGAATGCGTCCGAGGTTCGCCGGCACGCCGCGGGGCCCCCGCCGGCGGTCGCGGCGATCATGGACGCCGCGACCTATCAGCGGGCGGTGGGCTACTCCCTCGCCAAGCTCGCGTTCGACTCGATCGAGGAGACGGCCGACGCGGCGGTCCTGGCGGCGGTCATCTTCAGCGGCATCCTGCCCCGGCTCTACGCGCCGTTCCGCGGCCTCGCGCCGGAGGGCGCCTGGAACGGCGCGCTCTACCTCCTGGCCGTGGGACTCCTGCTGGGCCTGGTCTCGCTGCCGTTCGACTGGTGGGGCCAGTTCCGCCTGGAGGAACGCTTCGGCTTCAACCAGGGCACCGTCCGGCTCTGGGTGGCCGACAAGCTCAAGGGCCTGTTGCTCATCGCGGGCCTCGGGTTCCCGCTGCTGTGGGCGCTGCTCGGCCTCGTGCGCTGGACCGGCGACCGCTGGTGGCTGTGGGGCTTCGCGCTGCTGTTCGGCTTCCAGCTGCTGCTGATGGTGGCCTACCCGCGGCTGATCCTGCCCCTGTTCAACCGGCTCACGCCGCTGCCCGAGGGCGGGCTGCGCGAGCGCCTGCTCGCGCTGGCCGACCGGACCGGCTTTTGCGCCCGGACGATCCAGGTGATGGACGGCAGCCGGCGCTCGGCGCACTCGAACGCGTTCTTCATCGGCTTCGGGCGTTTCCGGCGCATCGTGCTCTACGACACGCTCGTGAGCCAGCTGGCCCCGGCGGAGCTCGAGGCCGTGCTGGCCCACGAGATCGGTCACTACAAGCGCGGCCACATCCCGAAGATGCTGGCGGTCTCGGCCCTCCTCCAGGCGGGCGGGTTCGCCCTCGTGGCCTGGCTGGCGCGCAGCGCCTGGTTCAACGCGGCGTTCGGCTTCCCGCCCGGCGAGCTGGCGCCGGCCTTCCTGCTCTTCGGGCTGCTCAGCGGTCTGGTCACCTTCTGGTTCCTGCCGGTGTTCAACCTCGTGTCACGACGCCATGAATACGAGGCGGACGCCTTCGCCCGGGACGCGGTCCGCGGGCCCGGCCCGATGGTGGACGCCCTGCGCAAGCTGGCCCGGAAGAACCTGTCCAACCTGACGCCGCACCCGGTCTACAGCGGCTTCCACTATTCGCATCCCACGCCGGTGGAGCGCGAGCGGGCGCTGACGGCGTGACCGTGCGTCGGGGGGAGCAGCCGTGCGAACGCGCATGCGGAGATGGATCCTGGCGGGCCTCGCGGTGGCGGGCGGCGCGGCCGCCGGGGCGCGCGCGGACACGCTCACGGTCGCGACCTACAACGTCGAGAACTACGTCGCGGCCGGCCGGCGGGTCGACGGGATCTACCGTCCGGCCTATCCCAAGCCCGAGGCGGCCAAGCAGGCGCTGCGCGCGGTCATCCGCGGCCTCGACGCCGACCTGGTGGCGCTGCAGGAAATGGGCCCGGCCGGCTACCTGGAGGAGCTGCAGCGCGACCTGCGCGCCGAGGGCGCCGACTATCCGTACACGGCGCTGGCCGAGGCCGGCGATCCGGAGCGGCACCTGGCCGTCCTCTCGCGCCGTCCCTTCCGGCGCGTGCGCACGGAGACGGGCCTCGAGTTTCCCTACCGGGGAGGCCGGGAGCGCGTGAAGCGGGGCTTGCTCGAGGTGGCGGTGGCGGCGGGCGGGGGCGAGATCACCGTTTTCGTGGTGCACCTGCGCAGCCGTTTCACCGAGCGGGTGGACGATCCCGCGTCGGCCGCCTGCCGCGCGGGCGAGGCCGGCGCGATCCGCGACCAGGTGCTCCGGCGCTTCCCGGATCCGGCGGTCGCGCGCTTCATGATCCTCGGCGACTGCAACGACACCCCGGGCGCGCGGCCGCTGCGGCTGCTGACCCGGCGCGGCCGCGTCGTGATCAGCGGCCTCCTGCCCGCGGCGGATCCCCGCGGCGAGACCTGGACCCATGTCTATCGCAAGGAGGAGACCTACACGCGCGTGGACCACATCCTGGTCTCGCCCGGCCTGCAGACCGCGGTCGCGGGCGGGCGCGCCCGGATCTACGACGATCCCGCCGTGTCCGCGGCGAGCGACCACCGCCCGGTGGTGGTGCGGCTGGAGTTCGGCCCGGATCCCGGCGCCGCGGGCGGCGGCGCGAGATGATCCGGCGGGCCGGAAGCGACGGCGGCGACGCTCCCGCCTCGGCGCCTCAAAAAAAACCGGCGCCGTGTGGCGCCGGCTGCAGAGGTCCCGCGTGGCGCCCTACTGGGCGGATACCGCGACCGGGATGGTGATCTCGCCCGGACCGAAGCCCTTCAGATACAGGGCGCCGGCGCCGGGCTTGCCGGCCCGCACGGTGATCGTGACGCTGGTGGCGCCCTCCGGCACGACGACCTCGGGCATGATCACGCTCTCGGGGATGTCGGTCGTCAGGTCGAGCAGCAGGCCTCCCTGCGGCGCGGGCGTGGGAATGGTGAACTCGAGCGCGCGCTGCTCGCCGCTGCGGAGATTCAGCGACGCGGGGTTGACGGTCACCCCGGTGGGGTCGGCGCGGAACGTGCCGGCGTTGACCGGACTGCCGCCGCCGCTGACGAGGAGCGTGTAGTCGCGGCCCGGCTCGACGGCCGGCACGAAGAAGCTGAGCGAATTCGGCGACTCGTACACGGTGCGCGCCGGCGCGCTGCCGAGGGACACCACGTCCTGCGGGGTGAAGCCGCCGCCCAGCACGTTGACGCGCCCGCCGACCGGCCCGCGGTTGATCTCCAACGGCAGGGCGTAGCGGCGGTCGAATCGCAGCATCTGCAGCTGCGTGTAGGCCTCCTGGTGCTCGTAGGGCGCGCTCGAATTGAACCGGTAGCGGACGAGGATGTAGTAGGACGCCTTGTCGCGGCCGGCCGGCAGTGGGTAGTCGTACTCGTAGACGTCGTCGGCGAGACGGCTCTTGTGCATCTCCCGGTTCTGGCCGTCGATGACGGCGCTGACCTGGATCGTCGAGCGGTCGACGCTATTCGAGGTCGCCTTCACCCGCGCCGAGATCGTGTACAGCTGCGACGGATTCTCGCGCATCAGATCGGGCGTGAGATTGGTGATCGTGATGTGGCAGCCGGTGAGCACCAACAGGCCGAGCCCGGCCAGGAGGGCGGGAACTAATCTTCTCGCTTGAGAGGGACGTGTCATGTGCATTGGGATTCGGAAGGAAATTGGCGAGCAGCCTGCTCCCTAGCTCTTGTAATGCTCGAACTCGCTCCAGCGCAAGCAAAAGCTCGGCGCATTCCGGCGCTGGGCCTCTACGTCCATGTTCCGTTCTGCGCGG
>Ga0265334_10001015_pt1 | contig 13861 bp, 10 predicted proteins | sample 42023metaG_FD_192442 | JGI IMG/M metagenome (GOLD analysis project Ga0265334, IMG submission 192442) | Rhizosphere microbial communities from Carex aquatilis grown in University of Washington, Seatle, WA, United States - 4-20-23 metaG | ecosystem: Host-associated > Plants > Roots > Rhizosphere... | reverse complement strand
AGGACGGCCAGCTGGTCGGCCCGGACCTGGGCCTCGCCGAACAGGTCGGCGTTGTGGATCGCGATCGAGGCATGGGTGGCGACGGCCTCGGCGAACTCGATGTCGCCCGGGGTCCAGGTCCGGCGTACGAACGAGACGGCGCTCATCACGCCGATCACCCGGTCGTCCTGGAGGAGCGGCACCACGAGCTCGCTGGCGATCTGCACGACCGGGTCGTAGCGCTCGTAGCGAAGCCGGCCGGGCTCGCTCCGGCGGTCGGCCTCGACATCGTCGCGATACCACGGCCGGCGAGTCGCGTCGATCTCCCGGAACCAGTCCTCGCCCGTGGTCAGCACCGGCAGGGCGCCGGCCACGTCGTCGGGCAGGCCGGCCCAGGCAACCAGCTCGAGGTCTTCGCCGCGCCGGATCCGGATGGTGGTCGCATCGGTCGCCACCGCCCGGTTCATCTCGCTGACGATCAGCCGGAAGACCTCGGTCCGATCGAGGCTGGTGGTCAGCCGCTGGGCGATGCCCAGGACGGATTCGATCCGGTCGTTGAGGCGGGCCTCGCGCGCGGCCCGGGACGCGTCACGGGCGACGATCCGGCCAAAGGCCAGGCGCAGGATGATCGCCGCGACGACGAGCACGACCAGCTCGGTCACGATGCTGCCCTCGAGCGCCGTCCAGGGCCGCGTCGCGAGCAATGGGCCGACGGTGATCGCGACGACGGCCAAGGCCACCAGGAGCGCCGCCCGCCGGCCGAGGAAGATCGCGGCCACGAACAGGGGCAGGGCGGCCAGGCCCACGCCGTACGGCTCGTGGCTGCCGGCCACGGCCCGTGCCAGCGCATAGCCGAGCACCGCGGCGGCGGCCAGCGGGCCGGCCGGAATCGGGGCACGGAGCAGCGCCGCGGGCCGAAGGTTGTTCTGCATCGCAGGCCGATCCTCCCACCCGGACCGCTCCGCTCACCCCTCTCCGGTGGTACTCGGGCCTGTCCCCGATGGTCACCCGAACCAGCGCTGCCGGGCTCGCCCGGCGGGTCAGTGGCGGAAGGAGGCCACCGGGCTCACGTGGGAGCCGGGCTGGTCGGCCAGCTCCGCGGTGAACCGGACCAGGTCGGCCAGGAAGAGCGCCGCCAGGTCGCTCGACATGCCGTTCCGGACGACGACCCGCAGGACGGCCAGGTCCTCCCGGTTGGGCGGCATCGTGTAGGCCGGCACCTGCCAGCCACGCTCGCGCATCCGGCGCGAGACGTCGAAGACCGTGAAGTTGGTCACGTCGTCCCTGAGCTTGAAGGCGAAGACCGGCAGCTCGTCGCCCCGGCTGATCAGCTCGTACGGACCGATCGCCTCGATCTTGACGGCCAGCTTGATGGCCACGTCGCGGCAGGTCTGCTGGACCCGCCGGTAGCCCTCGAAGCCGAGGCGCAGGAACGAGTAGTACTGGGCCACGACCTGCGAGCCGGGGCGCGAGAAGTTGAGGGTGAAGGTGCCCATGTCGCCACCCAGGTAGTTGACATGGAAGATCAGGTCCTCGGGCAGGACCGCCTGGTCCCGCCAGACCACCCAGCCGACGCCGGGATAGACCAGGCCGTACTTGTGGCCCGAGGTGCTGATGCTGGCCACCCTCGGCAGGCGGAAGTCCCAGGCCAGGTCCGGCTCCAGGAACGGGGCGACCATCGCCCCCGAGGCGCCGTCGACATGGATCGGGACGTCGATCCCCGTCCGGGCCTGGAGGTCGTCGAGCGCCTCGGCGATCTCGCCGATCGGCTCGTAGCTGCCGTCCATCGTCGAGCCCAGGATGCCGACCACCCCGATCGTGTTCTCGTCGCACAGTGCGGCGGCTTCGGCGGCGCCGATGTGGAGCCGGTCGCCCTCGAGCGGCACCAGCCGGGGCTCGACCTCGAAGTAGTTGAAGAACTTGTCCCAGACGACCTGGACGTTGGCCCCGGCGATCATGTTGGGCCGGTCGGCCGGTTGGCCGGCGGCCTTGCGGCGCTCCTGCCAGCGCCGCTTGAGGGCCAGCCCGCCGAGCATGCACGCCTCGGATGAGCCGATGGTGGACACGCCCGGCACGCCGACGCTGGGGGCGTGCCACAGGTCGGCCAGCATCCGGACGCAACGTGTCTCGAGCTCCGCCGTCTGGGGGTACTCGTCCTTGTCGATCATGTTCTTGTCGAAGGTCTCGGCCATCAGGGCCTGGGCCTGGGGCTCCATCCAGGTGGTCCCGAAGGTGGCCACGTTCTGGCGCGAGTTGCCGTCGAGCAGGAGCTCGTCGTGGATCAGCTGGTAGGCCGTGTCGGGCAGCATCCCGCGGGTCGGGAAGCGGTCCCGGGGAACGGGCTTCTGCTGGGTGTCCTGGGTGAACATCGGGTTGATGACCAGGTCGTCGGCCAGGCCGGCCGGCCGTCGATTCGAGCGCATGCGTCCTCCAGGGAGCCGATCCGGATGGGGTTCGCCGGGCGATCTGCACGGTACCACCCTGCCCGCTCCGGCTCGACCGCCCGCTACGATGGGTCGGTGACCATCGCCAGCCGCCCCGACCCCGAGGATGTCGCCCGGCGACTGCTGCTGTCGGCCGTCGCCCTCGTCGCGGCGACCGGAGTGGCCGCCGCCCTCCAGGCCTGGGTCGGCCTCGCGGACACGTCGGCGATCTACCTCCTGGCGATCGTGCCGATCGCCGGCCGCTACGGCACGGTCTCCGGGGTGATCGCCTCGGTCATCGCGTTCCTGGTTTACGACTTCCTGTTCACCGCGCCACGCTTCACGTTCAACGTGACCAATGCCCAGGAGTGGCTGAGCCTGCTCCTGTTCCTTGTCGTCGCGGTGGTCATCGGCCGGCTGGCCGCCCTCCAGGCCGAGCGCGCCAGCGAGGCCAACCGGCGTGCCCGTGAGGCGCAGGCGATGTTCGGGATCAGCCGGGCGCTCGCCACCTCGCCGTCGATCGACGTGGCTGCCCGGGAGATCCTGGATCGCCTCATCCGCCAGACCGGCCTCGAGCGGATCTGGATCGCCTTCGGGGCCACGCCAGCCGAGGAACGCCTGATTGCCGACTCGCGTCCCGCACCGGCCGGGCAAGGAGCGGGCGACGGGCCGGACCTCGACGAGGAACCGGGCCCCGAATCGGCGGCCACGATCACGCCCTGGATCCTCGTCCGGATGCCCGGCGACGAGCCCGCCGAGTGGATCCGGGCCCACGAGGGCGCCATCGAGGGAACCTCGGCCGCCGACGACTCGATGGCCCTCTTCCGGGTGCTGATCGAAGCCGACGGCGAGGTCCTCGGCTCCTTGTGGGCCACCCAGCTGGAGGTCGACGGGCTGCCCGGACGAGGCGCCACCCGGAGCCTGTCACTGGCCGCCGACCAGCTCGGCCTGGCCCTCCGCCGGGAGCGCCTGGCCGACGTCGCGACCACCGCCGAGATCGCCCGCCGGAGTGACGCCCTGAAGAGTGCCCTGCTCGACTCGGTCTCCCACGACCTGCGCACGCCACTGGCCACGATCCGGGCGCTGGCCGGCGGACTGCTCGACGAGAGCGTGCCCCTGTCGGCCGAGTCCATCCGGGAATCCGCGACGACGATCGACGGTGAGGCCCTGCGGCTGAGCGAGATCGTGCGGGGCTTGCTCGACCTGAGCCGGATCGAGGCCGGCGAGCTGAAACCCAACCTCGCCCTGCATGAGCTCGGCGAGCTGGTCGAGACCGTCGTCCGGCGGGGCCGGGCCAGTGTCGGCGAGCACCAGGTCGAGGTGGACGTGCCCGACGACCTGCCGGTCGTCGTCGATGCGTTGTTCTTCGACCAGGCCCTGACCAACGTCTACGAGAACGCCCTGGGCCACTCGAGTCCCGGCGCCCGGATCGTCATCCGGGCGACCCGCCTCCCGGTCGATCCGGCGAGCTCGCCGGGGAGCGAGCCGTACGTGGAGCTCGTCGTCGAGGACAGCGGGCCGGGGATGACCGGCGCAACCCTTGAGCACGTCTTCGACAAGTTCTACCGCGGCCGGGGAGTCGAGGGCGGCTCGCGCCACGGGCTGGGAATCGGGCTGACCGTCGCCCGCGGCCTGACCGAGGCGATGGGCGCCACGATCAGCGCCGGGACCGGTGACCTGGGCGGGCTGGCTGTCACCTTCCGGCTGGCCGGCACGCCGTGAGCGAGGCCGGTGGCGCCCTCCTGCTCCTGATCGAGGACGACGTCCCGACCCGCCGGGCGCTGGTGGCCAACCTCGTCGGCCACGGCCATCAGGTCGACGAGGCCGGCACGGCCGCCGAGGGCCTGCGGGCCTGGGAGGATCGCCGGCCGGACCTGATCCTGCTCGACCTTGGCCTGCCCGATCGCGACGGCCTGACGATCATCCGCCAGATCCGGCGCGAGGCGGCGACCCCGATCCTGGTCCTCTCTGCCCGGGGCGACGAACGCGACCGGGTCACCGCCCTGGAGCAGGGCGCCGACGACTACCTGACCAAGCCCTTCGGGCTGGCCGAGCTCCGAGCCAGGATCGGTGCGCTGCTGCGCCGGGCGGCCGGGCCGCTGGCCGACGCCGGCGGGCTGCTGACCGTCGGTCCGGTCACCCTCGATATTGCCCGGCGCGAAGTCCGCGTCGGCGAACAGCTCGTGGAGCTGACCCCGCGCGAGTACGAGCTGCTCAAGGTCCTCCTCGGCCGGGCCGGCAGCGTGGTCACCCGGGGCCGCCTGCTGCGCGCCGTGTGGGGCGCCGCCTACTCGGACGAGTCGCACTACCTCCACGTCTATGTCAGTCGCCTGCGACGCAAGCTGGCTGCGGCCGGCGCGGCCGAGCTGATCGTGGCCGAGCCCGGCGTCGGCTATCGCGTCCTGCTGCCCGAGGGTCCCGCCGAGCCCAACCATCCGCCGGATTGAGCAATTCTTGAGCGCCTGTTGAGGCCCTCACCGGGCCTCGCGACGCCGGTCTCTTGGTGCCCGGACCTACGTTCGAGCGATGGATGACGAGGAGACTGAGCTGACGCCCGAAGGCGTCGTCCTGCCCGGCCGGCACCGCGCCGATCGCCGGATGCGGGTTGCCCGGCCGCACTCGGCCTACTTCCGCTACGAGGGCCCGGGCACCGTCACCGCCAAGCGCGAGGCGATCGCTCCGGTCCGCCGCGGCGAGAAGCTCAGCACCAGGTTCCGCCAGCTCGTGTTCGGCCGGATCCTGGCCAGCGACGAGGAGGGCGAGGAGCGGCTGTCGAAGCTGAAGGCCCTGGCCGTCTTCTCCAGCGACATGCTGTCGTCGGTGGCCTACGCCACCGAGGCCTCGATGTTCACCCTGCTCGGGGCGGGCACCGTTGCGTTCGGCCTGACCGTGCCGATCTCGATCGTGATCGTGGTGATCCTGTGGATCATCGTCATCTCCTACCGCCAGACAATCCGGGCCTACCCAAACGGCGGGGGCAGCTACATCGTGGCCAAGGAGAACCTGGGCACGCGGGCCGGCCTGGTCGCGGCCGCGGCGCTGCTCACCGACTACGTCCTGACGGTCTCGGTCAGCGTTGCGGCCGGCATCGCGGCGATCATCTCCGCCTTTCCCGAGCTGTTCGCTCCGTACCGGATCGAGCTGTGCACCGTGGCCATCGTGGCGGTCATGCTGGTCAACCTGCGCGGCCTGCGCGAGAGCGGCACGGTCTTCGCGATCCCGACCTACGTATTCGTGGTTGCCACCCTGGGCCTGATCGCAGTGGGAATCAGCCGGGCCTTGATCGGCGATGCGCCCCACGTCAGCGGTGTCGTGCCGGCCGGCGTGCCCCTCGAGTCGCTGAGCGTCCTCCTCGTGATGCGCGCCTTTGCCGACGGCTGCAGCGCGATCACCGGGGTCGAGGCGGTCTCCAACGGCGTGCCCGCCTTCAAGCGACCCGAGGCGGCCAACGCCCGACTGACCCTGACGATGATGGGCGCCCTCGTGGCCATCATGTTCCTGGGCATCTCGGTCCTGGCCGGCGTCGTCGGTGCGGTTCCTGCAGCAAACCATGAGACGGTGATGTCGCAGATCGCCCGGGCGACCTTCGGAACCGGACCGCTGTACTACCTGCTCCAGTTCGCGACGACCGGGATCCTGATCCTGGCGGCCAATACGAGCTTTGCCGATTTCCCCCGGCTGGCCTCGATCCTGGCCCGCGACGGGTTCATGCCCAGCGGCTTCTCGTTCCGCGGCGAGCGCCTCGCGTTCAGCACCGGAATCGTCGCCCTGGCCATCCTCGCGATCGTGATCCTGGTCGCCTTCGGGGGCACAGTCGACGCCCTGATCCCGCTGTATGCGATCGGCGTCTTCACCTCGATCACCCTGTCCCAGGCCGGCATGGTCCGCCATTGGCTGCGCGAGCGGGGACCCGACTGGCGGCGGAGCGCGGCGATCAACGGCTTCGGGACGGTCGCCACGGCGATCGTGACGATCGTGTTCGCGATCGCCAAATTCGCCCTGGGCGCCTGGCTGATCATCCTGATCATCCCGGTCATCGTTGTGGCCATGCTCTTCGTTCACGGCCAGTACGAGCGCCGCCGGCTCGAGGTCCGAGTCCGGCCCGAGGCGATCATTCCGCCGCCGACCCGTCACCAGCGAGTGATCGTGCCGGTGCCCGAGGTGACCCGCGACGTCATCCAGGCGATCCGCTTCGGCCGGACGATGTCCGAGGACGTCACCGCGGTCCACGTGACCGACGACCTCGAGCGCGGCGAGGAGCTCCGCGAGCGGTTCAACCGGCAGCTGCCGGGGATCCCCCTGGTCATCGTCGAATCGCCCTACCGCAAGCTCGTCCGGCCGCTTGTTCGCTATCTCGAGTTCACGGCCCGCCAGTCGAAGGACGACCTGATCGTGGTGATCCTGCCCGAGTACGTCGCCCGCCACGGCTGGGAACGGCTCCTGTTCAACAACAACGCCCGTCGGATCCGGGACGAGCTGCTGGGCCACAAGAACATCCTCGTTGCCCAGGTGCCCTTCCGGCGCGATCTCTAGTCATGGCGATCAGGGCCGAGCTTACGGTGCGACGCTACGCGACCCGCCAGACCGGGATCGTCCTCCTGGGCGAGGTGGTCGCCCTGGCCCTCGTAACCGGCCTCGTGGCCGTGCTCCAGGGCGCCTTCAAGATCGCCAACCCGTCGGCTGCCTACCTCCTCGCAGTCGTGGCCCTGGCCGTCGTGTTCGGCACCCGCGCCGCGGTCGCCGGATCGATTGCCGCCTTCCTGCTCTACGACTACCTGTTTGTCGACCCGCGCTTCACCCTGACCGTCTCGACGATCGAGGAATGGTTCAACCTCGTCCTGCTCCTGGTCGTGGGCATCGTCTGCGGGCGGCTGGCCGGTGCCCAGCGCGACCGGGCCCGCGAGGCCGAGACCCGCGAACGAGTCACCCGGGCGCTCTTCCAGATCAGCCGCGAGCTGGCCAGTGCGCAGTCCGCGGGGCCGGCGATGGTCGTGATCGCCCAGCTGCTCCGGGTCGAGACCCGGATGGAGCGGGTCTGGATCGGGATCAGCTCGGCCGGCAGCCAGGAGCGGGTGATGGCCGACAGTGGTCCGCCACCGCCGATCGCCCCACCGCCAGTTCACTTCGTCCTGCGCCGGATGCCCGGCGACGAGCCGGCCCAATGGGTCAAGGTCCACGCCCCGACGGGTCTGGCAGCGACCAGCCGGCCGAACGGCGGGCACGTGGGTTCACCGGCTGAGATCACCCTGCGGGTCCTGATCACTAGCAACGGCGTCACTCTGGGCTCGATCTGGACCCACCGGACGCGCCAGGCGGGCCTGCCCGAGCGACCCGAGACCCGGGTCCTGGCCGCCGCTGCTGACCAGCTCGGCCGCGCACTCGAGCGGGACCGGCTGGTCCGCGAGGCAATGAGTGTCGAGGTTGCCCGCCGGAGCGATGCCCTCAAGAGCGCCCTGCTCGACTCGGTCTCGCACGACCTGCGCACGCCGCTGGCGTCGATCCGGGCCGCGGCCGGGAGCCTGATGGACCCCACCGTCAGCTGGTCGGCCGACGACGAGCGGGCCACCGCCGCCTCGATCGACCGCGAGGCGGATCGCCTGAACCGCCTCGTCTCGAACATCCTGGATCTGAGCCGGATCGAGGCCGGCGGCCTCGTCGCCCGCCACTCGGCCTTCCCGCTCGAGGACCTGATTCCCGATGTGCTCGAACGGCTCCGGCCGCTTCTCGGCGAGCGCCCGATCGAGGTCGACATCCCGGCCGGCCTGCCGCCGCTGGATATCGATGAGGTATTCATCGACCAGGTCCTGACCAACCTGCTCGAAAACACCGCTCGCTATGCCGGACCGGGCGTGGCCGTGCGCATCTCGGCGCGCCCGATCGAGCCGGGGCGAATCCTGCTGACGATCGAGGACGCAGGCCCGGGGGTGCCCGCCGACGCCCTGCCCCACCTCTTCGAGAAGTTCTACCGGGTGCCCCGGACCGGCGAGGGCGCCCGGCGCGGGACGGGCCTCGGCCTCGCCGTCGTGCGCGGCCTGGTCGAGACGATGGGCGGCCGGATCACCGCCCGACCCTCGGCCATGGGCGGGCTGGCGATGGACCTCGACCTGCGGACGACGGCGGAATGATCGACGCCGCCGACACCGCAATCCTGCTCGTCGAGGACGATGCCGAGACGCGCCACCAGGTCGCCGCACTCCTCGAGCGCCACGGCTACCGGGTCAGCGAAGCCGCCGACGCCGGATCGGCCCTGGCCCAGTTCGCGACTGGGCGGCCGGACCTGATCCTGCTCGACCTGGGCCTTCCCGACCGGGACGGACTGGTGGTGGTCGAGAGCGTCCGGTCGGCGGGGACGACCCCGGTCCTGGTCCTCTCGGCGCGTGATCGCGAAGGGGACAAGGTCGCGGCCCTCGAGGCCGGCGCCGACGACTACCTGGCCAAACCCTTCGGGATGGCCGAGCTCCAGGCCCGGATCGGCGCGATCCTCAGGCGGGCGTCACCGGGCGGGCAAGATCCGGCAGACGCGGGCGTCCTGCGAATCGGCGAGCTCGAGCTCGACCCGGACTCGCACGCCGTGCGCGTTGCGGGCAGCCCCGTCCGGCTCACCCCCATCGAGTTCCGGGTCCTCCAGGTCCTCGCCGAGCACGCCGGCCGCCTGGTCACCTACGGCCGCTTGCTGCGTGCCGTCTGGGGCGCCGCCTACGACGACGAGGCCCATTACGTCCATGTCTACGTCGGCCAGATCCGACGCAAGCTCAGCCAGGCCGACCCCGAGGGCCGCCTGGCTGGCCTGATCGTTCCCGAGCCGGGCGTGGGTTATCGGGTCAGCGGGGGCACCGATCTCGATCCGGGTTGAGCGATCCTTGAGCAGCCGGAGCCGTCCGGGATTCGTGGCCTCTTGGGCCGGAGTTCCAGGATTGAGGCATGAGCGGCACGCAGACCCTTGACAGCGACCTGACCCGGCGGTCCATCGAGCGCGAGCTCGATCTCGTCGCGGTGGCCATTCGGATGGTCGCCGGTGGTGGCGCACCGGGCGTGACCCTGGTTGGGCTCGAGTTCGGCGTCGCCGTCCTCGAGGGCTCGGCAGGGGCGGCCCGTGACGCTGGTGTCGTGCTCGAAGCCCTGTGGCAGCCCGACGACGCACGCTGCGACATCCGGGTCCACCGGCTCGTGGAGGGCTCCGATGCCGGCTGAACGCCCAGTCACGGGCAGGCCGGTGCTGCTGGTCGACGACGACGACGTCTTCGTCGACCTCGTACAGCGCCATCTGCAGGCCCACGGCTATGTCGTGGCCACGGCCGGCTCGGTCGAGGCCGCTCGGGAATCGCTGCGGGCAGCCCGGCCCGCCCTGCTGATCCTGGACATCAACCTGCCCGACGACTCGGGCTGGTCGTTGCTCCGCGACGGCAGCCTGGCAACGGCCGGCTCACCGCCGGTCGTGATCATGAGCGGCACCCAGATCCGGCCCGAGCGGCTGCGCGAGTTCCATGTCGCGGGCTACCTGCCCAAGCCGGTGTCGATGGCCCTCCTGACGTCGTGCGTCAACCGTCTCATTACTGAACCCGGGGCCTCCGCCCCGGCGGACTCGTCCGAGGTGTTGGGGTGAATGATCTCGAGATCCTGCTGATCGCCATCGTTGCGGTCATGGCCTTTGCCGGCTATCTCCTGCTCTGTGACCGGGTGCGCTGATGAACCTGATCGAGCTGATCACGGCCATCGCCACGGTCTTCGTCTTCATCTATCTCATCTGGGCCCTCCTCCGCCCTGAGGACTTCTAGGCATGTCCACGCCCGATTTCCTGACCTTCGCCGCGCTCCTCGCGGTGTTGCTCATCGCGACGCCGATCCTGGGCGGCTACATGTACCAGGTCTTCGAGGGCGAGCGGACGCTGTTCAGCCCCGTCCTGCGCCCGGTCGAGCGGGTGATCTACCGGATCTCGGGGGTCGACGAGACGGTCGAGCAGGGCTGGAAGGGCTACACCGTCTCGGTCCTGATGCTGGCCCTGGTCAGCATCATCGCCGTCTACGTGATCCTGCGCGTCCAGGCCAGCCTGCCGCTCAACGCGAACTCGGCGCCGCCGATGAGCCCGGACCTGTCGTTCAACACCGCGGTCAGCTTTGCCACCAACACGAATTGGCAGAACTATTCGGGCGAGACCGCGACGAGCAACCTGGCCCAGGCGGGCGGCCTCGTCGTCCAGATGTTCGTCTCGGCGGCGATGGGCCTGGCGGTGGCCATCGCCCTGGTCCGCGGCCTGGTCCGCCGGAGCGCCTCGACCCTGGGCAACTTCTGGGTCGACATCACCCGCGGTGTCCTTTACATCCTGCTCCCGATCGCCATCGTGTCGGCCGTGATCCTGATCTGGCAGGGCGTGCCCCAGACGCTCAATGCACCGAGCACGATCACCACCCTCCAGGGCGCCCACCAGACCCTGTCGATCGGGCCGATCGCCTCCCAGGAGGCGATCAAGGAGCTGGGCAACAACGGGGGCGGCTTCCTCAATGCGAACTCGGCCCACCCGTTCGAGAACCCGACCGGGCTGTCGAACTTCCTGGAGATGTTCCTGATCCTGCTGACCCCCTTCGCGCTGACGTACACGTTCGGCCGCTATGCCGGCAAGCAGCGCCAGGGCTGGGTGCTCCTCGGCGCGATGGGCTTCATCCTGGTCGTCGGGGCGATCTTCCTGATGCATGTCGAAGCCAACGGGAACCAGCTCTTCCCGGCCGGGGTCGACCAGGCCCTGGGCAACATGGAGGGCAAGGAGGTCCGCTTCGGCTCGGCGGTGAGTGGCCTGTTCGCAACCGTCACGACGGACACGAGCACCGGCGCGGTCATCGCCATGCATGACAGCCTGACCCCGATCGGTGGCCTCGTTCCCCTCTTCAACCTGATCCTGGGCGAGATCTCGCCGGGCGGCATCGGCGCCGGCCTGTACGGGATGCTCGTGATCGGCGCCATCCTGTCGGTCTTCATCGCCGGCCTGATGGTCGGCCGCACGCCCGAATACCTGGGCAAGAAGGTCGAGAGCTACGAGATGAAGATGGCCATGGTGACGGTCCTCGTCCTGGCCGTCAGCATCCTCGGCTTCGCCGCGGTCGCGACGGCGACCCAGCCCGGGCAGGCCGGTCCGTTGAATGCCGGCCCGCATGGCTTCTCCGAGATCCTGTACGCCTTCGCCAGCCAGACGGCCAACAACGGCTCTGCGTTCGCCGGCTTGACCGGCAACACGCCCTTCTACAACGTCCTGGGCGGGATCGCGATGCTCATCGGCCGGTTCGGAATGATCGTGCCGATCCTGGCCCTGGCCGGTTCGATGGCCGCCAAGCGCCGGGTGGCGCCGTCGCTGGGCACCTTTCCGACCACCGGTGTCCTGTTCGGCGTGCTCCTCGTCGGGGTGGTCGTGATCGTGGGCGCCCTGACGTTCTTCCCGGCCCTGGCCCTGGGCCCGATCGTCGAACAGCTCCTCCAGAACGCCGGAAAGGTCTTCTAGCACCATGAGCATCCTCGAAACCATCGACCTGTCGGGCGGCACCCGTCGCTTCCGGCGCTTCGGCGGACGCGGCAACGGCACGGGCAAGGGCGCCCCAGCCGGCGGCGCACCCACGCCCCGCGGGATCCTGGATCCCGACCTGCTCAAGGCCGCGCTGCCCGAATCGATCCGCAAGCTCAACCCGCGCTACCTGATCAAGAACCCGGTCATGTTCGTGGTCGAGATCACGGCCGCCCTGGTGACCCTGATCGCGGTCGCCAACGCGACCGGCTTCCAGCCGGTCAGCGGACCGTCCGGACTCGGCTTCCAGGTCCAGATCGCGATCTGGCTATGGTTCACGGTTCTCTTCGCGACGTACGCCGAGGCAGTCGCCGAGGCTCGCGGCCGGGCCCAGGCGGCGACCCTGCGCCGGGCCCGCTCCGTCACCCAGGCCCATCGCCGGAAGGCCGATGGCACGCTTGAGCTGGTCGGCTCGTCTGAGCTGCGGCGGGGCGACGTGATCGTCGTCCTCGAGGGCGAGACGATCCCCGGCGACGGCGACGTGATCGAAGGGATCGGCTTCGTCAACGAATCGGCGATCACCGGCGAGTCGGCGCCCGTCCTCAAGGAGCCTGGGACCGATATCCGGAGCAGCGTCACCGGTGGGACCACGCTGACCAGCGACCAGCTGACGATCCGGATCAGCGCCGATCCCGGCGAGACCTTCCTCGACCGGATGATCGCCCTGGTCGAGGGCGCGAAGCGCCAGCGGACCCCCAACGAGATCGCCCTGTCGATCCTGCTGGCGGGCCTGACCATCGTCTTCTTCCTGGCCGTGGTCACCCTCCGTCCGTTCGGGTCGTTCGCCGGCGCCACGGTCGACATCGTCGCCCTGGTGGCCCTCCTGGTCTGCCTGATCCCGACCACGATCGGCGGCCTCCTGTCGGCGATCGGCATCGCGGGCATGGATCGGGTCGCCCGGTTCAACGTCCTGGCGATGAGCGGCCGGGCCGTCGAGGCCTCGGGTGACGTGGACGTGATCCTGCTCGACAAGACCGGCACCATCACCTATGGCAACCGCCTCGCGGCATCGATCACCGCCGCGCCGGGCGTCACCGAAGTGGAGGCACTGACCGCCGCACTGGTCGCCTCGGCCCACGACGAGACGCCCGAAGGCAAGTCGGTCGTGGACCTCGCCCGCAAGCGGCTTGGCGAGCTGAAGGCCCCCGCTGGGACGGATGACGAAGCCGGTTTCACGTCCCTTGTCGCGACGATCAGCGAGGACATCCCGTTCCGGGCGGAGACCCGTTCGAGCGGCGTTCGCCTTGCCAGTGGGCAGCTGGTCCTCAAGGGCGCGGTCGACGCGATCGAGCACGACCTTGACGCAGCACTGCCGCCGATCATCCGCGATGAAACCGATCGGCTCGCTGATGCCGGCGCCACTCCCCTGGCCATGCGCCAGGACGGCCGGATCATCGGCCTGATCGAGCTCAAGGACACGGTCAAGGAAGGCCTCGTCGAGCGCTTCGCCGAGTTCCGCCGGATGGGCATCCGAACCGTGATGGTCACCGGAGACAATCCCCGCACCGCTGCCACGATCGCCCGCGAGGCCGGCGTCGACGATTTCATCGCCCAGGCCAAGCCCGAGGACAAGATTGGCTTCATCCGCAAGGAGCAGGCCGACGGCCACCTCGTGGCGATGACCGGCGATGGCACGAACGACGCCCCGGCCCTGGCCCAGGCCGACGTGGGACTGGCGATGAACAGCGGCACGTCGGCGGCCAAGGAGGCGGCCAACATGGTCGACCTCGACTCCGACCCGACCAAGCTGCTGGAGGTCATCGCGATCGGCAAGCAGCTCCTGATCACCCGCGGCTCGATCACGACGTTCTCGATCGCCAATGACGTGGCCAAGTACTTCGCGATCGTGCCCGCGATGTTCGCGGCGGTCTATCCCGAGCTCAACCAGCTCAACATCATGGGCCTGGCCACG
>Ga0265334_10001013_pt1 | contig 13863 bp, 14 predicted proteins | sample 42023metaG_FD_192442 | JGI IMG/M metagenome (GOLD analysis project Ga0265334, IMG submission 192442) | Rhizosphere microbial communities from Carex aquatilis grown in University of Washington, Seatle, WA, United States - 4-20-23 metaG | ecosystem: Host-associated > Plants > Roots > Rhizosphere... | reverse complement strand
GCAACTGCGGTGTGTCGTGTGCCTGACGCTTCAGCTCGAGTACTCTGTCCAGCTCTCTCTCTTGAGAGACGCTGACCAGTGCGTGAGCGTCGAGCGCTGGCACCGCTGGACGGAGCTCACATTAAGGTGTCACGCAACGGCGACGCGCGACCACCCGGCCACGGCGGTGTGTCCCGCGTCGAGCGCCGACATCTGGGAGTACCTGTTGCGCAGCATGCCTTCGTGGTCGGCCGGCTGCGACCGCCTCGCCCAGCTCGGATGTGGCTCTGCTGGGCTGTTTTTGCGTCTTCCGCTCGAGGTTTTGGCGGCCGAAACCTGTCTCGTCAAGGACTTCTCTTTCCCTGTCGCCATTGTCGACCTCGTCGCTGAGTTTCTGTGACTCTCCGAGAAGAAGGATCGACAGGCCGCGGCTGGGAGGATTTACACACAGAACGCGCGTGAGGGAGGACCTCCCCGTTGCCGCCCGGTGAAGCATCACGCCCGGCATTTTGAAAACATTCTGCACGAGAGAGCGATGCGGCGACACACCTAGTTTCCCTTTGCTTTGAGTCGGAGCTTATCTGAAAAAGTTTACCGGTAACACAAAGTGTCTACTTTATTTGTGGGCAAACTGTACAGCAGGTGCATACCGTGTGCTTGGCGCAGGTTGTCGACGCTCGGTTTCCTCCGTGCATCTCCACAGGTTCTGGGTGCAAGACCGAGACATGGCTTCGTCGAGAAGCACTTCTGGTAGTTTACAACACCGTACGCATTCTGGTGTCAACGAGGGTGCATGCCTCTTCGCAGGCAGATATCGCCGTCATCACTTGCTCGATTGAAGCCGCGAACATTTCGACCTCGTAATCCAGCCTCTTCGTATGGAGAGCGTGGTGGATGCAACTCTCCATGAAGACGTGCTCTTTCACCATCCTCTGTTGAACAATTTCCACGTGGCCGACCATTGTTCTGTAGAGCTCTCCCCATCGCCTGTTCAGGTCGATTGTCCGACCAATTTTGTACTTCTCCCTGCCGTCTTCGATCACGCGGATCACATACACGCAGTGCCCTACGTGCCAGCTGCCGCAGTCAGGTGCCGGGCCCTTTTGGACGTTCTTACCGATTCGTCCTCGCGACCTCGCCTGTCGATGATCGCATCCATCTTGCCCTCTCGATACATTTCCTCCACAAGTCCGAAGTAGTTCATGACCATCCGTGCTGTTGGACTGCGACCCAGCACAACTAGAGCTTTGAAAGCTGGCAGACTCAGCCTTAACCTCTGTCTTGGTCTCCCGCCCGTCGGCGCGGATGAGAGACGCACATAATCCACGTTCTCCAGAAATTTGTGATCGTTCAAGCATCTGCGCAAATTGCTTTCGGTGCTGCCGATAAGCTGAGCAACTGTTCGCAGATCGATATCGAATCCGGAAGAATGAGCCATGATTTCGATCAGCGTCCGAATTGTCTGGGCTTTCTTAGGCTCATTGTTACCGAACGCCTTGTGGTCGTAGTCCGCGTCGAGTACCATTTGAACGTAGTCGTCCAAGGCGCCTTGGTCAGCCATATTGTTGTTTGACCGTTTTACTCCTATGCTTTTTCTCTCTTATCGCTGTTTCGCAGACTCCTTGCCTATTGTCTCGCCAAGCTGGAGTCTGTTCCAATTTTTTCCGCTCATCGTATCCAGCCGGAGACAACAAAAATCAAAAGAGATCCCTAACGCGTGTTGTTGCTCGCGGTGGATCTTGCGGCTTCTTCTCAATGAAGCACGTGCTGAAGAAATCGCAGGCATTGCCGGACGTACAGAATTGAGTGCGTTTCCTCACACTGGTGACGCAATTACATTTCGACCACATGCAGCCAACGCTTGCGGCGGCGAAACATGTGAGACATTGCCACCAAGTGAAGAGCTTCGATGGTTCAATGGTGCAGGTCAAAAGCCTGCGGAATCACTTTCGATCCGGCGGATCAAAACCCCGCGGAGTCACTTTCGGAATCACTTTCGATCCGGCGGATCAAAAGCCCTGCAAAATCATTTTCGATCCGGCGGATCAAGAGCCCTGCGGAATCACTTTCGATCCGGCGGATCAAACGCCTGCAGGGCCACTTTCGATCCGGCGGATCAAAAGCCTGCGGAATCACTTTGGATCCGGCGGATCAAAAGCCTGCGGAATCACTTTGGATCCGGCGGATCAAAAGCCCTGCGGAATCACTTTGGATCCGGCGGATCAAAAGCCTGCGGGGGCCACTTTCGATCCGGCGGATCAAAACCCCGCGGAGTCCGCGAAGTCACTTTCGATCCGGCGGATCAAAAGCCTGCGGGATCACTTTCGATCCGGCGGATCCAAAGTCGGTGGAGGCTGCTGGCTGTGGTCAAACGGACAAGCGTCGTGGCGAGGGGTATCTGTGGAAAGGCGAGTCCGATAGGCGTTTGCCGTATCGTACCTCGAGGAAAGACTTGGCGACCGAGCCGAGGTTGTCGATTTCTTCCCCTAACCGAAGGACCCGCAGTTCGCTGCGAGTACCACTTGCCGCACACTCTGTGTGACCTCCATCGTGCCGATACTGCAGGGGACTGTGCGGACATTGCGGATGTGGCGACCGCTCGATCCTACACTCCTCTCTCGCCGAGGTGCCGCAACTTTGCTCGCGGCCCGTTTAAGAGCAGCACGACGCTCTTCGGACGCTACCCGTTGGGAAGTGTCGTGCCAGCGGACGAGATCCGTTGCACGGCGCGCGAGCACAGACAAGGATGGAATCTCCCGATACGCCGGGACAATGCGCTCACGCGTCAGCCGACGGAGCTCCGGACACGGACCCGCCGAATTTGCCTGCGCAGAGGCTGACATGGTTATTCCACATTCTCTGCGTCACGGCTGTTTATGCTGGCTCGTACAACAGAGCGCGCGACGAATGTTGCGCACGGTGGATTCATGAAGTGCATTCAAGTCAATCACTCCCTCCTGCGGTACGGTGGTTTCGTGAAGTGCGTGATATTCGCTCGATTCCTTGAGCGCGTTGCAGATGCGCCGCGTGCTGCCCAACTTTGTGCGGCGTTCCGGGCTCGGACAGAGTCTCTTCGTGGTCGACCACTCTCACCTGGTCGCGCAACTCGACCGGTGGCACCGCGAGCTGCCCAGGGTCGCGGTGCGGTACGCCGTCAAGTGCAACCCGGATCCCAAGCTCCTGAAGACCTTGGCGCGGGCCGGGTGCGGCTTCGACTGCGCGACGCCCTCAGAGATCCGCGCCGCTCTCGCGGCGGGGTGCCCGGCGGGGGACGTGGTCTACGCGCACACGCGCAAGAGTCCCCTCGACCTGCGAGCCGCGAACCGGCTGGGCGTGCGCCTCACGACGTTCGATAGCCACGACGAGCTGCTCAAGCTGTGGGCGATCCACCCCCGCGCGGAGCTGCTCCTGCGCCTGCACGTCGACGACGCCACTGCGCAGTGCCCCCTGGGCAACAAGTTCGGGGCGCGTCTCGACGAGGCCCACGGGCTGCTCGACCATGCCTGGCGCCTGGGGCTGTCCGTCGCCGGCGTGTCGTTCCACGTGGGGTCCGGCTGCCGCGACCCAGCATCGTTCCCGCGGGCGCTTGAGCAGGCGTCGCAGATCTTTTCGATGCGTCCCTCGGGAGGGCTGTGCGCTGCCGAGACGCGGTCGATGGACACGCTGGACATCGGGGGCGGCTTCCCCGGAGGCGAGAGCGCGGCGCGGGCTGCTGCCGCGTTCGCGACGCTCTGCACCCCGCTCAGGGCCTCCCTCGATCGCCTCTTCCCGCCGTCGCGCGGCGTCAGGCTCCTGGCCGAGCCTGGCCGTTTCTTCGCGGCCGGTTCGCACACGCTGTTGTGCAGCGTCATTGGCGTGGACAGGCGCGGATGCTTCGTCTCGGACAGCGTGTACGGATCGTTCAACTGCATCCACAATGATCACTCCAAGCCCGAGCCCGTCGCCGTGTGGCGCAGCCTACGTCACCCGTCGGAAGGTGGCGAGTCCCTGCTGCGCGTCACCGCGCTGGGTGGGGAAAGGTGCTCGCCGACCGGAATGCTGCAGACGACCGTCTTTGGTCAGACGTGCGATGGACTCGACGTGGTGCACGAAAGGCTCGACCTTCCCGTCGACCTGCGCTTGGGAGACGCCCTCCTCTACCCGGACATGGGTGCCTACACGGTGTGCGCGAGCTCGCGCTTTAACGGCTTTCCGCGGCCGGTTCCCTTGCACCTTTACGGCGAAGAGGGCCGAGAATGGGGTCAGATCGTCGATGCCGCCCGCCAACAGCGTGCGTCCCCGGGTTGTTGAGGGGAGCCTTCGCTTTGTGACCGAGAGAGTACAGCCGGGTGCCCTTGCCCGAAACCCGGTTCGAAGGTGGTAACCGGGAGGGGCGGAGAAGGACTCGATGTCCTATGGAGCAGCGTACTGTAGCGTCGCCTGGTTCAATGTCCAAGCAGAGGGATCGTCATGCAATCGTGAGTCGACCAGCGCGTTCCGACCCAACACGCTGCCCCGCTCTTTCCTCGAAGATTCACGCCTGGGGCTCCGAATCGACATGACCTCGCACTGGGACCTCGTTCCGGACTTGCTTGGGGTCGTTATGGAGTACGCTGACCTTTCCCGGAGCCTACCAAATTATGTCGACGCGCTGCCGCGGCTCGGCAACGGGACCCGCCGGGTGGCGGCTCTCGGACGGTTGGTCGGGAAGGCGGGGGACAGCGACACTCTGCGCGCGCTCGAGCGCTGCTGGAGCAAGACCACGGATGGTCGCCGCTGCTTGACCATCCTGCAACGTGCGGCCCTGTGCGCCGCGGCTTTCCGTGGACAACTGGAATTCGTGGTGGCCCTGCTCCCGGTCTCTGGTCTTGACGATTGTCGTTGGGCACTCGCCGAAGCCGGCGCCCAAAACCATGCGGCCTGTGTGGCGGCGATCTGCTCCAAGCTGTGGACTTTCGGCAATGGCGTGCGGGAGCTCGGTCTGAAGCGCGCCCTGGACGAGGCATGTCGCGCAGGTGCGGTCGACGCGATCCGCGAACTCGTCATCCATCAAGGATGCAGCGTCACGTGTTGCCTCGGATCCGATGCGTCCTTGCCCAGCGGTGTGCGGAGCCTCCTCGTAGACTGCCAGCAGCTGCGGGTGGCGCACGTCAGGCGCGAGGAAGAAGAGAAGCGCCAACTGCGACTGGCGGCGGCTGCCGCGGCGCCGCCAGCCACGGCAACGGCGCCGTTTTCGCGTACCCTCCTGCAGTTCGGCGCAGCCGACCTGTATTTACTCGGCACTCCAACCGTGAGCTACTTCTACACGACGTACGCCAAACCACACGTCGTTTCCTTTGGCCCGAGCGGCGGTAGCCCTGCCGCGCGACGGAACAGCAAGGCTTCGGCAGCCGCAGGTCCAGCGAGACACTCGAAGTTCCCTTCACGCTGGCGTGGCGCTTGTAAGCGGAAACGCTGATCCACATGTCTTCTTTGCGTTTGAGTAAAAGAAAAATGTCACGCGCAAAAAAGAGCGCACATGTGCCCGCCGCCGCCCTGCCGAATTTAATAATACCAGAGTCCAGACACGTATAAATAGAAACGGGAAGAACAGTTCCTATGTGGGTGCTCACTCGGTCGATCTAGGCAGCGGGATCGACAAGTCGCCAAGAGCACAGTGTTGTCGCGCAGCAGCGGAACAAAGCAAAAGGATGCTGTGCTCAGGCGACCAGTTTCAGGCCAAAGCGCGATGCTCGTCGTGTGTACGTAGCTCTTACATTCCCCGCTCTCGGCAAAGACGCGAACATTGCGCTGGAACGAGCTGCGGGATCCGGAAAGACATTCCGCCATCAGCTCGCGCCGACACAAGCGATCGTCTGGATGGAACATCGGACTAGACAACAGGACAACGAAACAAACAAACTAAACATCCGACGCGAGTTTGTACACGCGGTGTGCGGCCGCGGGCATCATGCCTAAAGAACTGATCGCGAACCAGTTCGCAGATGTCTTCATTGGCATAGCCCAGTTGCTTTTGGACCTCGGCGTTGGTCGTGACATCCAGATGCATGTCTGGGTTCAGGTCCATTGGCCGCCCGCGCACTCGGATCACCTGATCATCGCCACAACAAGACTGCTAAAAAGAAGAAAACAAAACGGCGCGTCCAGCGGACACAGTCCGCCCCGAAAACGGCTCAAGCACAGACAGTCAAAGCAGCATGCTGGAAAGGGGAGCTCATCGCCCTGTTCCAAGGCAGCTGGCGCGGAACTGACAGACTGACCGCTCTGGTCTCTGACACACGCAGTGCCGGGTGTGCCCGGACCAGAGGCGGAAACATTCGCAGCAGCGGTAGAACCGGGCTGACTAGCGCAGAGCAGTGAAGCACGGTAGAGTGCAGAGAGACCGCCGACCGGCACTGGCGCGGCCGCAACCGTCGCTGTTGATTCAGCCCGGACAAGCGACTCGTGTGCGGATGGTGAAGGGGTCAGCTGGAGTACAGAGGCCGAACTGGAAGGGAGTCGTTCGGCAAGCGCGACGCCGCGCGGTGCAACGGAGCGCTGGGCCAGCTCGCGTAGCTGGGCCGCGCGATCGTTGCCCAGCTGTCGCGCGGGGCGGCGGCGGGGTCGACCGTACCGCTTGTGCGGGCGCTCGACGCATTGATGCTCCTTGCCCAGCCTCACACACCTGCATGCAAAAAAAAAGATATGAGGCTAACCGAGGGCATAGACTGACTTTACCGCGCGCAGGGTCTTTGCGAGTCGCAGGCCGCCTTGCACTTGTGACAATACGCACACGCGCGGTTGCGCTGCCGGCGTGGCATGTGCCGAGGCGCACCCTCTATGTCCCGGCACAGCTGCGGACTTTCGCCGGGTGCGCTAGTCGGCACGGGGGGACTCGCATCGGATGGGAGATGAACCACAGCATCATCATCCGATGCCATGAGCATCATCGTGTCCGTACCGACGGTTGCGGCTTCACGAAAATCACGATCGATCGATGTCGCATGGGGTGGGGCGACTATTACTCATAATGGTTAATTCTCGCCTCGCTCTATCTTGGCGACTCTCCTCGTGGATGAGGGACCGAGCAGTAGTAACCGACGGATATCTTGTCTTGAACGCTGCCTGTTTTGTTGAACTCTGGGACCTTCTCTGATCCGGCCAACGGGCTGCCCCAGACTCGTCGACGCAAAAACGCCGTCGAGCCTAATGCTGAGTGGTCGCTCTGCTCGGCCGCCTGCCACTCTCTCTCGATCGCCGAGCACATGACTAGGTGTGTGGTCCGTTGGTAGGGTTTGTTCCGAGGTGCGGCTTTCTGTGGCCTCAGTCGCCCACTGCAACGGACACCGCTCCGGGATCCCGCCAGAAACCGGAGAGACGGGGGAAAAAATTACACCAAAAAACGGAATTCACAACACCCAGCGACGGATGGAAAAAGGGAACGACACAAACCAGACAATGTCGGTGCGAGGTCTATCTCTGAAGCGGCGTCGGGAGGAAGAAGGACACGCGGAACAAGAGCAGCAGCAGAACAAGTCAAAACGAGCGCGCACCGAAGAAGAGCCAGTGCTGTTTCCCGCCGCCGCCGTCGACAATGACTGGGGCGACGACGACGAGTCGTGGCAACAGTATCGAGAGGGGTCGACTAAAGAAGAAGACGCCAGCTCGATACCGGACGACGGCAGGGCCCAAATGATGCGGGACTACGCTGCCTGGTGGAACTCGAGGCACAATGTCAAGGCCGGCACGGCGGGTGCCCAAGCGTACCTCCAGCGCAAGCACGGTGGTGTGCCTCTCGATTTGGCTTTGGCCGCCGAGCGAACGCAGGTCATCGACGCGGCCAGGGCCGCGCTCGAGGACGCCGGCAAAAGGACGCTGGCGCAGAGACGAAGCGCGGCTCTGTCCGACCTGGTGTCCCGCTACAGGAACGTCAAGTGCGACAACGGCGTCGAAGAGCTCGGGCTGGACCCGAGGCACCAGTACCGCGCCAGGCGACTGGTGCTGCGCGTCGGCGAGCACACTGCCTGCTACGACCCGATCAAGCTGTGGACGCGCCTCAGGATCAACCGGCAGCAGGAAGCGAAGCTCGCGTCGCCGGCCGCGCCCTGGACCGACCCGCTGTACGGCGTGCCCTACACGCCCCTCCAGTTCCGGAGAATCCACGGCGCGTACAAGCGCGCCTCTTCGACGTGCGGCGCGCGCACCACACTCCGGGAGATGACGGCGATCCCCGAGAAGACGGCGATGTCCAGCTCATCACCGTCGTCGTGGGAAGCGCGCGTGACGGTGCCCTGGTCGCTGTACAAGGAGTTCCTGGACACCCAGTCCGGCGCGCCTTACCGGGTCCTGCGGCTCTCGAATCTGGTCACTGGTCGCTACACGTACGCCGTCGCCACCGCTCCGCACCACGGCTCCGCAACCGAGGTGATTGTTCCAGCCCAGCTGCTGCGGCGCCTCGGCCTGCAGGACGAGCAGGGCAGCAGGAGTACAGTGCTCGTGGACGACTGCTTCTCCATGCCAAGGGTCCACAGCGTGACGTTGCAACCGCTGGACCCGGCCTGGTGGAAGCTGGGAGCCGACACGCTGGACGGCCTCAAGGACCAATTGACTCTGCAGATCGAGTCGAGGCCTATTCTGCAGCTCGGAGATGACCTCGAGGTGACGGCCGCGGGCGATGGAACATTTGCTCTGCGAATCGTGGATCTCCGAGGGAGACGCCGCGAGCGCGTCGATGCCGCGGTGCCGCTGGCCGTCGGCGGCAGCGAAGTAGAGGTGCACTTTGCCGTCTGACCAAGCTGGCCTTGCTGGTGTGCGACCAGCTTTGGTGCCTCAACGGGGTCGACAGGAATCGGAAGCGGTGCGTCCGTCGTTGATCTGCGAACAGAGAAACTGTTCCGTTGTCAGTCGATGTACCGCAACGCTCTGGAGGCCGCACCTCTGGACTTCGCGCTGAGGGAGCAGCGGCATCACATCGACAGTTGGCACCTCTGGTCGAGCGTCCTTACAAAGCTGTGGGATGACGTAGCGTCGAAACTGACGTCGGAAGAGATGGACCTACTGCTTGAACGCGAAGAGCTGTGCGACCGCCTGTGCGTGCAAGAGGCCACCAAGACGTGGCCTGCCGCGTGGACCTCTGCGCTCTCGCCGTGCCTGGACGGCGTCGCCGACGTCGTGTGCCTCGTGCGTGCATTCTTGCTGACCACGGAGGCGGCGTAGACCTTGTCCTGCAGACCCAGGGCGATCGATGAGAGGCAAAGTCGCTGTCATAGTATCCGGACATCGTGGCCGGCGACTCGACTCTGTCCACAGATCTGGGGCGTGACAATTTCGTGGTTGCGGTCGCATCTCCCTTGGCCTACTGGGGACATGCCAGCTTATCGCACGTCCAGTGTCCTGCCGGTGGCCTCGGTCTCTCGGCGCAGTCGGCTTTATCGACGATCGCCTCGACGGTCCAAGGGGAACGTCTCGTGCTCTGCCGTGTCGCGGCGTTGAACTCCTGGACGTATACGTACGTGCGCAAGGAGGATCGATCGGCACGTTGCTCGGTGCCTCTTGTCCACGGCGAGACAGGAGCTTCTGGCTCCGGTCGCTCTGTCCATCGGTTCCGAGTGCCAGCGCATTGTGGTTTCCGACCTCTCCGCGATCAAGGGAGCAAGGGCGCGTCCAAGAGGTACTATATCACGTCGACTCGAGTACGTCGACCAACACAACTTGATGACTTTTTAGCACGCAAAGCCACCCAAAAAACACTCCGCGGCCCCTCGCCACACGCGGTCAGAGGAGAAGACGTTCTTTGACATTGTTCCAATACAAAGCGTCGCGCATATCCCGCTGCAACTCGCGGATCTTCTTCTCCGCCGCGACAGACAAAGTGAGGCCGCGCGCGTCGGGTCGATAGACCCAATAAGTATTCCGGCACAAACACTCGAAGAGTGCGGCGATCCGCGGGTCTTTGTCGCGGCCAGGCTGCGCGCACACCCGCAAGAGGCAGTGCACGATGGACCGAAAGTCGTCAAAGGAAGTCTCTGTCCGCTCCGTGGGGAGCGCCACGCAGTAACCGCGGACAAGCCCCGCCAGCGCGGCGCAACGGATGTGTGGACGGAGCATGGCGACAAACGCCGACTCGACGAGATCGCTTGGATGGTCCTGGAGGCACAGCCAAACGACGTCGAGGTCCGCGTAACGCGCAACCAGTGCGCAAGTGGAGCGGTTGCACCCCGTCGCGGCTGCCAAGTCGTCAACGTACCGGGGCTGACCGACGGCGGCCAACGGTCCGTACGTCAGCAGTGTCCGGCGAAAACACGTCCGCCCACCATGGCCGGCGCCATCCGTTTCGCCTTTCTCGAGATCCATGTCAACCGACAGCAGCGCCCTTGGATGCGAGTTCTGTGGTCGACGCGACGAATGAATAGACTTTTCTTGCGTTGATCCAAGGCACGGAGGAGGTGACCCGTCGTTGCCTTCCGTAGGAACAGACGGTGTGTGCCCCGGCAGAGGACCGAGTGAGTGCAGCTCAGAAGGCGTTGCCCCCTCTCAGCCACGGAACGGTCTCGGCGCGCGGTGTCCAGAGAGGACCGGGGTAAAAGAACGGCGACTTGTGCGTCCACTCGGTGTAACGGTCTGGGACACCGTCCCAATGGCTCTTGGCCGCGTGGCAGTTGGCGCAGAGCGCCTGGTAGTTATCCCGCCGGTTGCCCCCTCCGTTGCGCAGGGCGAGAACGTGGTCAATCTGGAAATGCGCGGGGAGCAGTGCTCGACAAACCGCACACCTCCAAGCCTGCCCGGCGGCCACCTCGTTGCGCTCGCCATTGTTCAGACGCTTCCGCAGCACCCGGTCCACGTGCGGGGGCATCGACATGTCTCCGTGAGGGAGTTGAGTTGGTGTCCCCCTCTTTACCCATCACGTGAATACGCCCCCGCTCAATCAAGCCGGGTGAGAGAGAGAGATTCTGCACAGACACCAAAATGGCGATTAAATGGTGATCCTCTCGCCTATAGCTGCCCCGACTATTCCCAAGCCGGATTAACCGATGCCCGATGACTGAAAGCACACCGGGATTCGGAAGTTTCACAGTCGGGAATATCTGAGAAAGGCCTAATAATCCTCTCGCGAGTGCCATGACCTCGGTGACCTTCGCAGCATGTTCTTGGGGTCACCCCCCAGAATTCCTGCTGGAACTGCTCGGGGCCTTGTTGGGAAGCGACGACGAGTCCGGGCTGGATGACCGAGTCGCATTCGAGCGCGTCTGTTCGACGTGGCGCCGCGACGCCAGGCGTCTCATGTCTTGGAGCGCGTGGACCTCGCCGCGCGGCTTCCCTTCGATCGAGAGGTGCATCGACTCGCTGACTTGCCTCGCCGCGCACCGCGTCGACAAGCTGCGGGGCGCGGACCTCGAACTGTGCCCCGGGACCCGCCGCATGCTGGCCCGGCTTCTGCCGCAGATGCGGAGCGTCGAGCGGCTGCGCCTCGCGTGGCCCTCGACGGCGCGGACGGAGCCGTCGCCCATAGCCCTGGACCTGGCGCCTCTGACGTCTCTTTGTTCGCTGGATCTGACCGAGTGCACCGCGGCCGAGATGCGTACCTTGACGTCGCTGCCTGCCCTGGTGGCGTTGAGTCTCGGCGCGCACTCGGAGCGGCGCTCGGCGAACTCCGACGTGTTCCGTGTGCTGGTGGAGAGCGCGCTGGCCCTGAGACTGGAGCGCCTCGAGATCGGCTGCCTCCCCCTTTTCGAGGGCGACGCGATGCCTGTCGTGTCCGTGTTGCACCGCTTCCCCCGGCTTGTGCACCTCGGGTTGCTTGGGCTCGAGGGCGGCGAGGGCTCTTGGCACCTCCTCCAGTTTGTCGACGCGCTGCGGCTGCGAGGTCGCTGTCTTCCGGAAAGTCTGTCGCTGCGCAGACGTGCCGGCCTGCCCGAGGACTACGGCGTTGGCCAGAAGCTGCGGGAGGTGTGCTGTCTCCCGGTGAAGCGGCTCTCGCACAACTTTTCGTGCGCAGCTTTTCCCTGTGCTCTGACGCCGAGCCTGGAGGCGCTGTCGTCTCCCATGAGCGATTTCGTCCTGCCGCGACACGTCGTCAAGGGCACCTCTGTGTACGCGCACCTGACCCAGCTCACGTGTCGCATGTCCCTGGACGACCTCGAGTCGCGCGGGAGCCTCGCCCTGTGCGCGCCGTCCCTGCGCGAACTCGCCCTTTCGTTGACGCGCCAGAGCCATCCACCGTGGCCGGCGGGCGGGCTCGACTTTTGCGCCTTCGCAGAGCTCGAGACGCTCGAGCTGCACGAGGTCCCTGTCACTGGCAGCGTGCCCGGCGGCCTCGGCCTGAAGCTGCCGCGCGGCCTGCGCGAGCTGCGATCGTATCTCGATTGGGTCGATGCATCTGACCTGTGGCCGTTCCGCGCGGGCGAGCCGGCCAGGCTGGAGCGGTTGGACGTGACGCTGCGCAGGTTCGGATCCGCGTTGCCGTGCATCGCGCGCCTGACCGCGCTGCGCCGCCTGAGCGTCCGTCGTGGGGGAGGTCTCGCACCTGTGTTGTCCGACCTCGTGACGCACCTCGCGGACCACCTGCCCCTTCTGGCGCGGGCCGCCGTCCCCGTGGAGACCGCCACGCAGGCCGAGGTCGAGCGCGTCGCCTCTGTCTTTCGGACACTCAATGGTTCCTTTTCGCTCGTTTGCCACGATTCCCGTGGGCGGGTATTGAAGAGTTGCTCCTTGTAGCAAACGCCAGCGGCAGAACAAACACTCCCTTCAGAGTGTCTCGCGTATGTGCACTTGGTAAAATAAGATCTCGGCTGACTGACAGGCGACAACACTCAGTGCTAACATTCCAGGCGCGTCATGCAGGGGTCGACTGGACGGCCGGATCACCCGCCATGGACGCGCGCATCGTCTGGAGTCTCTGTTGCTTCTTGCGCCACACGTGCAGCAGCCAGTCGCGCGTGCCGACGGCCAGCAGGTCGGCGCCGTCCTGGACAGTGTACAGACCAAAGTGGACGCGCGGGACGGGGCAGTTCGGCGAGCCCAGCATGTACGTGAGCATCGACGGGTAGTCGAGGTAGCTGAACGATCGACCGGCGAGCGGTGCCGAGGCCGTCTCTGGGTACGCGATCGTGCAGTCCACGACGAACTTGAGCCTCTCCCCGAGCTCCCTCACCAGAGCCCGGTACGCCTTGAACCTCGGGTAGAGGACCAGGGTCCAGTCGCGCCCGTCTCGCGCCGCAGCCGCTCGTGTGCCCAGGCTCCTCACGTACTCGCGGCTCGTGGCCAGGCTCTCCCGGTCGAGGATGCGGCCCTCGGGGAACAAGAGCCACACGTTGGGGTTGAAGAGCCGCACCTTGTCGCGGATCTTGGCGGCCACCGACGCCTCGTCGTCGCCCTTGGACAGTCCGACGAGGAAGCGCCTGACGTAGCCGCCCACGACGGGCACGTCGGCAAAGTGCGAGTGCGTGAAGGCCACGCCGCGCATCTTGGGCGGGCCCGCGCGGACGCTGTGCCGCTGCCTGGTGGTGCCACCGGCCTCGTCGTCGTCGAGCCGAGCGGCCTCGCGCTCGTGCCGCTCCCACGCCCTGCCCAGGCAGAAGTTCAGCACGTACTGGTCCAGGTCCGAAGCGTGGTTGCACAGGACGATCATCGCGTCGTTTTCGTGCGCCAGCCTGGGAAACATGGCCGGGTAGGAGGACACCTCGACCTGCACCTCGTTCACGGCCAACGACGTCGTCAGGTCGACGGCCCGCTTCGCCACCTCGTACGTGTCGGCCCCGCCGACCATCAACGTGCTGAGGATCGTGCGGGACAGCTTGTCCTTGAGCTCGTGCAACTCGCGCTCCCTCCGCGCCGCGCCTTCGTCGCTTCGCCTGCCACCCCCAGGATCGACTTCTGGAAGGATCCAGCGCAGGATCGCGGTCAGCATGATCCAACTCGTGGAGGATG
>Ga0265334_10001012_pt1 | contig 13868 bp, 18 predicted proteins | sample 42023metaG_FD_192442 | JGI IMG/M metagenome (GOLD analysis project Ga0265334, IMG submission 192442) | Rhizosphere microbial communities from Carex aquatilis grown in University of Washington, Seatle, WA, United States - 4-20-23 metaG | ecosystem: Host-associated > Plants > Roots > Rhizosphere... | reverse complement strand
ATCAACAAGCCCTCTATAACCGCAAAGCCGGAATTATTATTATGCCTGGTCATTTTTAACTCCTGCCACCAAGTCCTTAACACTGGACTTATAATCTTGCAGAGCTGACACTTCGGCTTTTACATGGTCTTTGAAAGTCTGCAAGGTACCCAATGGGTCGGTACCATCGCACTTAAACACAGTACTGTCAGTCTTGACTTGATCAACTGCCATCTGGGCGGCAGTTTTATCAGCGTTAACTGTAGTTACTAAGGAGTCATAGCTGCCCAGCGTCTTACCGCTACTGATGTAGTAAGCTTCGGTTTTGGTTGCCACGCCGCTAATCAGTGTCAGGTGACGGTTGCCACGGTTGGCGACTCGCGTCAAAATATTATCTATTACCTTTTCACGAACCGTACACAGCTTTAGTTTTGCCGCGTCTAGCCGGGTGCTCACTGTCGCCTGGGCTTCCGGCGCGATAGTAGCAATAGCGAACGCCGGTGCGGTACTACCGGCTACCACCAGCACTACGCTGCCTGCCAGAAGTGCCGGTTTTAAAGATATCTTGTGCATATACTCCCTTTTATTAACTTGCCTTTTAAGCTTATATTATAGTTTCCAGTAGTCAACATTGGTACCAAAAACCCTAGGCTTTTTGTTTGGCCTGGTCTGAAGCTTCCCAGAAATCATCTATCTTGGTAGCGTCGTGCTTGTTCGTTTTTGGTGAGATAGCCCACATATCTACCGGCTCGTCACCTTCGTTGCGGTGCGAACGGGGTGTTTTGGGCGCTACTCGCACGGCCGAGCCGGCTGGAACCTTAACGATATCATCGCCAAAGCGCATGGTCAGCGTGCCCTTGGTGATTATATAAACCTCTTCTATCTCATCATGGAAATGGCCGGTGCCCTGCTCAAAATCAGAGTGCGCCGGAATGCGAATTAGGGTTACGGCCAGCTGCTCGGAACCTAGCGCGTCGGTTAGTCTGCGAAATTCGCCGGGCACATCAGTCCCGGCATAATGGTCCCTAGCCTCATCGGCGCTAACAATGCTATATCCATTCATCTACTCTAATTCTACCACCCGACTGAGCATACCGGTCTGGAACCAGTGATCTTTGGCGAGTCAAAATAGCCCTAGAACAAACCAGTGCAAGGATAATTTTGGTCCAGGCTTGGGGTAAATTGCGTAAGAACTATAGGCCCGCCGGTAAAACTTTTGTCGCTGCAGGCTTTCATGGCTGCTGTTTCATCCGCACTGCCGGTAGCCATCCAGGCGGGGTAGCCGTTACGCCAACTGCCGGTCAGCAGGTTCCATTGGCTTGGCGAAGAGTAAAACCCCGTTCGATCACTGCCTGCGAAACGGCTGATAGCATCAAACGTACCCTCTAAAGATTTGCGGTTAACCTGCGCGTTATTGTCCCAGCTATTATCAGTCTCAACATCTAGCCACCAACGGTTGGCAACGATTCCCAGGCGTAAAGTATAGTCAATATCATAAAGGCCGGCATTATAACCGTAGTTGTAGGCTAAACAGCTGGTATCGTCAGCCGAACAATCGTGGGGTGAATGCTGGAATTTTTGGCCGTAGGCTATGCCCGGATAGGCTGTATTGACATACACGGATGGAGTCCTATAATTCAGTATTTCCTTTGCCAGACAGGGATTAGCCGTAAAGACCTTTCCGTAATTAATACCGACAATTCCCGTCTCAGCCAGTGGCAATGTAAGGGTACAGTTGGGCCAGGACGCGTCACTCACTAGTTTGCTGCTCGCTATGTTCTGTTTTCCGTTTTCCGCCACGATAAAGACAAAAACGATAATCACCGCTAAAGTTATATAACTCCGCATATTTTTATGTTACACCATATGCACAGATACGCTAACCGGGCCGCATGGCCGCCCTCAGTGTGCGTACTTCGCAACCACCGTATTAAAGCTTGATGTACCATAGAAGCATGGGCAAACTTGAAATTCCCGATGGCACGGTACACAAAATGCCAGCAGATTTACGAAAAGCCTTAGCTTCTGACGAATCTGCGCAGGAGCGGTGGGAGGACCTCACGCCGCTGGCGCGCAATGAATGGATTTGTTGGACCATAACTACCAAGAGGCCAGAGACAAGAATAAATCATATCGAGCGGACAATTACGGAGCTTTTGGAGGGGAAACGCCGTCCATGCTGTTGGGCGGGTTGTATCCATCGTAAAAAAATCGGTAGATAAACAACCCCTAAACAACATACGCCAAAATGCTTATGGCTGCTTTTGGTGGACTTACTCCCTAACTATCGCTCACTCGAAATTTTACTTTCTAGCCCAAAACTTGTTTCTACTTTACGACTATAGTCCCGCGCATTGAAGGATGGATACTACAGTGATACTGGAATGAGCCTGTTTTATCAAATGTAAAACTGTAAGTTGAGCCGGGCTCTATGTTGCCACTCGCAGGCCCACCCACATTACTTAAATCGTCGATTACTGTGTGGGCAATGCTATCATTATTCGTCCAGGTAACTGTGCCACCTTTCTGAACGCTTATTTGGGGTGGCGTAAACATCATATTTTTAATATTAATTGTTCCGGTTGCTGGCGTTTGATTTGAGTTTGAAGATGTTGAACTGGTGTTTGATGTATTCTGCGTAGCGTTATTATTCGACTTGTGAGTTAAAGCGACCGTTCCTCCAATAACTAATATGGTCACAACAACGATTGCTACCAGTTTTGATCTGCCCATAAGAACCTCCATTCTGTTACAAACTTCATTATCGGCCCGCTAGAGTCGCAAAGCAAGCGTTCAGGAAGTTTTTATTGTACTTATGCTTGGCTGAGCCTCTGGGTCTAGTACCGATTTGGCTCCTCGCTATTCGTTTAACTAATGCTACGCTTAGGGCTGGGAATTATTTTAATGTTTAGAAGCTACCGGGATAAAATATTTTGTTTTTCGCCACTGGCGATGATTGTGACCTGCATAATCGAGATCTCTTTTTTACTCTATATTATTTGGCGGTACAAGTTTAATAAATTATCACGACTAGTTGCTCTAATGTTATTATTGCTGGCTTCGTTTCAACTAGCCGAGTATCGAGTTTGTACAGGATCTTCTTCGTTGATTCAATGGTCACACATTGGCTATGTTGCCATTACGCTTCTACCGCCCTTGGGTATACATATCATAAGTACTATAACGGGCAAGAAAAATCGTTCGTTAATATACGTTGGCTACCTAAGCGCTGCAGCGTTTGTCCTATACTTTGCGCTGTCTGCAAGATCCCTAACCGGTGATGCTTGCCTGGGCAACTATGTAATTTTTCAGGTGAACACTAGCCTTACGTGGCTTTATGCAGTGTACTACTACGGCTGGGTGCTTATGGGCCTCTTTACCAGTATAAAATTTGCTCTGCAGTCGAAACAACCAGCTCAAAAAAGTGCTCTTTATGGATTTAGCCTAGGCTATGCTGCATTTCTTATACCGACAACGACGGTAAATTTGATAGACAGAGCTACCCTTAACGGCATACCTTCGATCATGTGCGGTTTTGCGGTACTACTGGCAATTATTGTAACCATTTGGGTCATGCCTAGGGTTGGCGTTTATCGACGCAAAAAAACATGAACTTGCTCGACCAACTCGGCTGAGCGTCTTGGTCCAGAACAATTTTAAGATCCTTTTTTACATTTGTTATATAGGCCTCGTGTAACGTATCTCTCAGCGAACCGTAAGCAATATCCTCTATAATGATTATGGTAGATGGACGTATTTGCATTACTTATATAAATTAACAAGGAGAAGTTATGTTTGAGCATAAAGAAATGAGTGAAGAGAAAAAGGAAAAGTTGACCGCGAAACTCAAAGAACTGGGCATTGATGAGAAAATGATTGATGAACATCTGATGTGGAAGGTTAAAAAAGCTTCTCATAAGTTAACCAAGTTGCGCTTGGTGCTCGACGAAAAAGGTGTTTCAGAAGCAGGCACAAAGAAGATTCTTGATAAATTGGTTGAGGGTTCAATGAAAAAAGATTTAACCAAAATTAAAGAATGGCAAAAAGAGCATAAAGAAAAGGAACATTGTGATTGCCCTTGCCACCAGGAATGTCACTGCGATTGCCATAAAAAGGATTAAAACGCTTTAAATAAGCATAATGATTTTGGCTGAGCCTACCGGTCAGGAGCCTTTTCGTTCTTTGTGCTGATATTTATGAACTATAATTGTAGACATAATGAAAAAATACCCATATTGGATTTATGTCGTTGGTGTTTTTGTGGCCTGGGCAATAGTATTGCTGTTAGCGTGGATGTTAATCAGCGCTAGCAGGTTCCATAATGTGCTTATTTTTGCCAGCGGTTTCTTGCTTGGTGTTCTGGCTGCGAGTCTTGCACGCAAGGTTTTTAAATAGTCAAAATGGGAAGAGATGCAGTTCCGGTATTTTACGTTGCACTGATGGTAGCTACTGTAGTTGCCGTGGATTTACTTTTCTTCAGACACCGGTTCCGTGAACGGCTAATAGCGAATATAGCGATGGTGCTGGTGTTTGTTGTCTTTTATTTAATATTTCTGAAGCGTAAATAAAATATTTGATACTGCTTATGCTTGGCTGCCCTTAGTATACGTACTTCGCAACTTTACCGGCAATATCGCTATTGATAAAATCAATAAAACATTCTATAATGCAAAATTATGAGTATTGAACGATATATCGAAACCAAAGGTAGCAATAGGGGCCGCATAAAAGACCTGGATACTGCTATTGATCTTGCTTACACAGAAGATGCTTGGCGTGAGGAGAATAATGGCCAACCCATATTGGCTCCCCCTGAAAGACTGGGCAAGAGCGAGATTCATTTTCGAGACATCCTCGACGCAGAACTTAAAAGATTAATTACTGTAAAAGCTGTTGAAGAGCTTAGTGCTGGCTTCGATAAAGTTTATGCCGATCTCGTATCCAGAGATGATGATCCGGAAAGCTCTGATGAGAGATGGTTAAGTTATAAAATCGCGAACCGATTATTGACTATCGGAGAGGAGCACGGATTTGATATTGAAATTTGTAGTGAAATATACGCTATGCCCTTTCCTGAATCCTCCGAAGCCGCATACGGCTATTTGGTACAAGCCGGTCTTAATGCGGACGATATTTTAGCTGAATTTATGGGCAGCTCTGAACTCGAGTCTAAATAACATAAGCCTCTTGGCTGAGACGGTAGGATAGCGCACATCCGCCTGAAGACGGATTTCAAAATTATGGCTGGGACGGTAGGATTCGAGTTATTCTGCGCCTGCGCAAAATGCAAGCATTGCGCAAGGCGGCCAAGCATGGAAAACTCAAACAGCCCCCGGCTGTTCTCGCCGGCACGATCCTGGGACGCCAGCACTTAATTAATTCGACTTGGCTTCGGGACTAGGACTCGAACCTAGATTAACGGGACCAGAACCCGTCGTCCTACCATTAGACGATCCCGAATTACCTCTGTTATTATACCTAGGTATCTGATTTATTACTAGCAGCAGGACTTACGCAGCTGGATGCCGTGCAAGGAAGAAGTGAGCAACGGACTGAAGCGTATTTAAATACGTTGAAGGAGTAGCAGAACTTCTGACGTAGCAGGGCGCCAGCAACACCATCAGTGCGGCCGGCTCTGCCGGTCGGCAGGATGGTGTGTTGCGTAAGTTCTGGGTTATACTTATGTTTATGAAGGGGAGTCAATGAAGCTGGAAAAAGAGGCGGTCAAGCACCGCGAGATGGCCTACGCCCAGACCGCCCTACTGCTGGCCATAGCCCTGGAGCTAACACTAGACAAGAGCCTGGTAATCGGCCCTAAATACGTAATTGCTATCTTGGAATTATTCTTAGTTTTTGGCATTGGCATTGCCACGCCGCTTAAGCACAGTTTGGGCAACCGTTTACGCCGCGATTTCTCGCTGTGTTTAATCGCCCTGATTTCCCTGGCCAACGCGGCCTCTATGGTATTGGTGGCCCGTGACCTGATTCAAGGCTCAACTGTCCAGGGCCGGCAACTGATTTTTGCCGCCTTTGCCATCTTTGTAACTAACATCATTATTTTTAGCTTATGGTTCTGGGAAATTGATAGCCCCGGCCTAACAGGTATAGGAAAGCACGATAATGCCCCCAAATTCCAGTTCCCGCAAATGGCTATAAACATTCCGGAGACTAAAGATTGGGAACCGACTTACTTTGACTATCTATACCTGTCTAGCACTAACTCCACGGCCTTTAGCCCCACCGATGCCATGCCGATGACTCACGGCGCCAAATTGCTAATGGGCTTGCAGGCTTTTATATCGCTCTTAACGGTCGTACTTGTCACCGCCCGCGCCGTGAACATCCTCGGCTAAAATTACTTAACTAGTTAAGTATTTAGGCGGGCGGCCACGGTGTCCCAGTTCACAACGTTCCACCAGGCTTCAATGTAATCCGGCCGCTTATTTTGGTATTTGAGGTAGTAAGCGTGCTCCCAAACGTCCAGTCCTAAAATGGGTGTCTTGCCCTCGGACAGCGGGCTGTCTTGATTAGCGGTAGAATAAACCTCCAGCTTGTCGCCATTTTTGACCAGCCAAGCCCAGCCTGAACCAAAACGGGTCGCGCCGGCTTCGGCAACTTTGGCTTTAAAATCGGTAAAACTACCAAAAGTACTCTTGATGGCGTCGGCCAACTGGCCGCTAGGCTCTTTGGCACCGCCGGGTTTCATAGTTTCCCAAAACATCGTGTGATTAGCGTGTCCGCCGCCGTTATTGCGCACGGCTGTGCGGATATCTTCGGGAATTTTATTTAAATCAGCCAGAAGTTCTTCAATTCTATCGCTCTCCAGGTCGCCGTGCCCTTCTAAAGCGGTATTCAGTTTATCTACATATGCAGCGTGGTGTTTATCATGGTGGATTTCCATGGTCTTGGCGTCAATGTGCGGCTCCAGCGCGTCAAACGCGTAGCCTAAATCTGGCAATGTAAACATAAGAATCCTCCTTGGTTAGTACTTATATGATAACACTTAGGATTTTTTTGACTGCTTAGCCCGCCACTTGGCAATCTCGCCGTGGTTACCGCCCAGCAACACTTCTGGCACTTTTTCGCCCCTAAATTCTTCCGGACGGGTGTACTGTGGGTGTTCCACGGTTTGGCCATCGGCAAAACTCTCGTTAGCCGCGCTGGTTTCGCCGCCCAAGACACCGGGAATCAGCCGGGTTATGGCATCAACTACGACCATCGCCGGCAGCTCGCCACCGGTCAGCACGTAGTCGCCAATTGATATCTGTTGGTCTACAAATTTCGTTACACGTTCGTCATAGCCCTCGTAGCGGCCGCAAACCAAAATCATATCCTGTAGTTGCGCTAGTTCCTGGGCTTTGGCCTGACTGAATTTTTCCCCGCGCGGGGTCATCAGAATAACTTGCGCCTTTTTATTGGTCTTCTGGGCTGATTCAATAGCGGCGACCAGTGGCTCAGGTTTTAGCACCATGCCGTCGCCGCCACCGTAAGGGGTGTCGTCAACGGTTTTACGCGGGCCAAGGCCAAAATCGCGTAGATTAACCAGTTTATATTCCACCAATTTTTTATCCTGGGCTTTCCAAAGCATGCTGTTATTAAGCACCCCGTCAAACATCTCCGGAAACAGTGTAATAATTTGAATTGTCATCAATCTATTCCCCAAAACTTTTTAACTTCTACTTCGTCAGGGCCGTAAAATTTTAAATTCAACATGTCCCTTAGGTCACTTACCGTGTGGCCTATGCCGAAGGCAATCAGCATAATTCCCCAGCTATGTTTATAGAATATGGCACCGGCAATCATCGCCAAAACACCGTAAATCCAGTGATCCGGTGTGTTCAGATGACCCCCAAGAATATGGCCAATTCTGCCAATAGCAAAGCCAATAAATACGACGAGTATAAAAACTAAAGCTTCCATATCTGTAAATTATAGCAAGCTTTCGCTTGAGGCTGTGGCTAGGCGCCGGCGAAGCGCGGACTGAGCTGTATTTAAATACTGCGAAGGAGCACTGGAGCCGGCAACAACGCCACAGGCCAAGAGTGCCAGCAGAGCGGCTGGCTTTGCCAGACGGCAGGCTGGCACGGCGAAAGTTTGCTAAACGTCTAGGTCGTCGAGGTCGGCAAGTTCGGCGCGTGTACGGCTAGCCAAATCAGAATGGTCGGTTTCTTCGGTGGACTCGCTGTTTTCGGTGTTTTCGGAAGTAGTATTTTCGTCCTTAAGCGGCTCCGCAATATCATCAGAGACTGTTTGGTCGTCAGCTGCAGTTGAATCGTCGTCGGTTGGCTGGACTGCCGGGTCACTGTCTGTTGGCGCATCGCTACTGGCGTTGTCGTCTGGCTGCCTGCTAGAATCATCGCGCCTGGCTGGCGGCGGGCCGACATCAACAATTTTTAAGTTGTAGCGGGCATCGTTCTTGGTACCAAGGGCTCGCAGCAAAGTCCGCAGGCTCTGGGCGGTAGCCCCGCGTTTGCCGATTACCCGGCCCAAATCTTCCTGGTCTACCGTTAGCTCCAGCAAAACGCCTTTTTCGTCAATTCGGCGCTCTATGCTAACGGCCTCGGGTTTATTTACGATTGATTTTACGATGTATTCTATGAATTGTTGGTCAATGGTGCTTGCCATGGTGGTCTCTCCTTATTTTCAGTAGGTGCTGCTCTTATTATAACCTGGCGGTTGAAATAGGCGGTACTCGGAGGGTGCTAACTAGTTCCCATCCTCCTCCGTTCCTATATTATAGCAGCAGATTTTAGGCTGTTTCTTCGGGTTTGGCTTCGGTTTCGGGCGCTTCGGCTGCCGGTTCGGCAGGTGCTTCTTGCGCGGCCGCGGGTTCAGCTGGTGTTTCTTCAGCCACTACTGGTGCTGGCTCGCCGGCGGGCCGGTTGCGGCGCAACTTTTCCGGGTGCCTAATAGCGCGTTTTTGCGGATCGCTCACTTTGGCCCACCCCGGTAGCTTGATGCCTTCTTTTTTCAGCAGCCCGGCCACTCGATCAGATGGTTGAGCTCCATTGCTTAGATAATTACCAATTGTTTCGCCGTCCAGTTTGGCAACTTTGGTATGAGGATCATAGTTGCCTACATAAGCTACTATCCGCCCGCTCTTGGGGCTAAAACGGTCGTCCTGAATAATCACCCTAAATTGGGCGTGTCCACTCCGACCGGTGCGCTGCAAACGAATAGCTAACATGTCCTGGTAATTTTACAGATTATCACCCCTGTTGTCAACCGCATCTCAGGCATAGTCTTTCAGGGCAGTTACGGCTGCAGCAACTTGGGCCGATTGCTTACTGGCGCCAGTGCCTTCGCCGCGCAGTTTATTATCCACAAATACCCCGACCACAAATGTCTTGTTGTGATCCGGGCCTTCTTCGCTCAACACCTTGTAAACCGGCGTGAAGCCGTCGCGGCTTTGAACCATTTCTTGCAGCTGTGACTTCGGGTCTAGCCACGAACCGCTGTGCAAAATGCCGTCCAAGCTTGGCAGCAGGCTCTTTTTAATAAACTTTTTAGCTACCTCATAGCCCTGATCCAGGTACAAAGCGCCGACCACCGCTTCAAAGCAGTTGGCTAGAATTTGCTCGCGGGCGCGCTCAGAGCCGCGCTTTTCGCCCCTGGATAATCTGAGCAGCGGTTCAAAACCCTCTTGGTTGGCGGCGGCGCTAATACTTTCTGTGCGCACCAGAGCACTGCGCCAGTTGGTGAGTATGCCTTCCGGTTCTTTGTGGTTGACGTAAAGAAATTCGGTAACTACCAGCTCTAAAACGGCGTCGCCTAAGAATTCCAATCGTTCGTTGTGCTCGGCAGCCGTTTTGCGATGCTCGTTAAGATAAGAGCGGTGCGTAAAGGCAGTAATTAATAGATTAAGATCCTTAAAGCCGCCAAAGTGTTTGTCAGCAAAAGTTTGATAGATTGATGTGTCCATAGCTTAAGTCTAGTATCTCCTTATTATAAGTTCTGCTGCCTGATTATCTTCAGGCCGAGCAGTATCAATTTACTAATGTCTTCGTATTCAATTTTGGCCAAGGCATCGTTGGCCGGCAACCAGCTCAAGCTGGTCATCCATTTTTCGGGCTTGATTTTGTCGCTATCACCTAACGCTTGCACTAGATATATTTCCGTAGTCATCAGCACCAAGCTGTTGCCGCGACGGTAACGAAAGTTAATTTTGCCAAGGAAGTCCAGGACTTTCATTTCGGCCAGGCCGGTTTCTTCCGTAATCTCCCTTTTGGCCGTGTCCCGAGCGGGTTCGCCTTCTTCTATGTGTCCCTTGGGAATAGTCCAGCGTCCCTTAGAGTCTTGGATTAGCAAAATCTCCACCACCGAACTGTCCTTGGCGCGGCGAAAAACAATGCCACCAGCGGTAGGCTCGCGTACCACCTCGTTAATGGCCGGGCGACGATGGACAAATTTACGGAAACCCTTGACGGGATTAGGCCGTTTCATCTGATCAAAAATTATTCCTTCTTAGCTTTAGTAGATTTTGCGGGAGCTTTTTTGGTTTTTTTATTAGTTTCTGCCTCTTGATTGCGCAACACGGTTCCCAGTACGCCGTTGATGAACTTGGAAGAATTCTCACCGCCAAAGGCTTTGGCTAATTCTACCGCTTCGTTAATGACAACCTTGGGCGGCACGCTTTTGTTATAGGTAAGCTCGTAAACACCTATGTGCAAGATGGTGCGATCCATACGGGCAATCTGCTCAATCGGCCACTCCGGTGCTACCGGCCGGATGATGTCGTCCAGCGCCTCCCGATGGGCGTCGACCCCATGCACCAGCTCCTCAATGAAGCCCTTATCATCAATGGTTTCGCTATAGCGCGCAATATTACGCTCCAGCACCTCATTTGGCACCAAGTCATTATCTTCGCACTCGCGGCGAAAGTCTTGCTCATACAGTGTCTGCAGAGCGACTATTCTACCAAGGTGGCGGTTAGCACTCATATTGTTAAGTCTTCCTTTTTATGAGATAAGCCTTAGCTACCATTATAGCTTACTGCTTGCCGGATTGTTTATTTGAACACCGGTTAAAAATCTACTTTTTGTCTGCGGGTTCTTTGGCCAGTTCGCGCCGGTTGGCGTAAACATGTACCGGGCTTCTGGCGTTGACTCGCTTGGCCAATTTGAGCAATTGATGGCTGCGTCGGCTACCGGTGCGCCGCGAACTTGTACGTTTTTTTGGCTTGCCCATGTTTTGCTATCCTTTGTATGCTCAAATAATAATTGTGGCTTGGGCAGTATTATATCTGTTAAACGATTAAATTACAAGGTTAAACAACAACTAAACTGATTAGGCGACCGGGTACGTATATGGTCTTTTTGATGGTTTTGCCTTTGAGGTATTCGGCCACTTTTTCATCTGTTTTTGCGGTTTCTACCGCCGCCTTTTCGTCTACATCGGCGGCGACCACAATTTCGGCACGGACTTTGCCGTTAATCTGTACCGCCAGGGTCATCACTTCCTCTTTGACCAAATTCTCATCCCAGCTCGGCCAGCTGCTAATGTGTACCGATGTCTCGTGGCCTAATGTCTGCCACGCCTCCTCGGCGATATGTGGCGCGAACGGCGCCAGCAGCTGCACCAGAGTTTCCAGCGCCATCTGCCAACCTGCATTTCGAGAAATTTCCGTATCACCGCGCAGTTTATAAAGTTCGTTCACATAACCCATCATTGCAGCGATGGCGGTGTTAAAGTCCAGCTTTTCCAGGTCCTTGGTCACTTTTTTGACTACCCGATGGGTAGCGGCCACTAGTTCCATTTCGTCCACCCGGGTTTCACCAGCTTGCTTAGAAGCAACAAACTCTTCTACCAGCAGCCAGACTCGCTCCAAAAAGCGCCGCGTGCCGGCAATGCCGCCCATGCTGTATGGGCCGCCTTGGTCGTACGGCCCCATGAACATCAGATACAGTCTTAGGCTGTCGGCGCCATAGCTGGTGACCTGCTCGTCGGGGCTAACCACATTGCCACGCGATTTACTCATTTTTTGGCCGTCCGGACCCAAGATTATTCCTTGGTTGGTCAATTTTTTGAACGGTTCTTCAAATGTTAAACCATAATTATCGTGCAGGAATTTGGTGATAAATCGAGCGTATAACAGATGCAGGATGGCGTGCTCAATGCCGCCGATGTAATGGTCTACCGGCGCCCAATTATTAATAATTTCGGGGTCAAATGGCGACTTACCGTTCTTATTATCCAGATAGCGCAAGAAGTACCAGCTACTGCAAACAAAGGTGTCCATGGTATCGGTTTCGCGCTTGGCCGGTTTACCGCACTTGGGGCATTTGGTATTTACAAAATCCGCCCTGTTGCGCAGCGGCGATTGGCCGTTTAGCTCAAATTCCACGTCCTCGGGTAAAATTACCGGCAAATCAGCCTCGGGCACCGGCACGGTACCGCAATCTTCGCAATAGATAATTGGAATAGGCGTACCCCAATAACGTTGGCGGCTAATCAGCCAATCGCGCAGACGGTAGTTAGTTTGCTCTTTAGCGATTCCCTCTTTAGCCAAGTCGGCGACAATTTTCTCGCGCGCTTTAGCACTATCCATGCCATCGTATTTATCGGAGTTAATTACCACGCCTTCGCCATCATAGAAAGCGGTTTTGTATTTTTTAGAGGCTTTATAGGCAGCTACCGCCTGCTCGGCTCGGTCGCACATTGCCAACCAATGGTCTACTCCGCCGCCGCCTTTGCTAGCTCGAAGTTTTTCAACGCCTTCGCGAATTTTGCTCATCGACATCCATACCGGCTCAAAAGTTTCGTGCGATTCCGGCCTTGGCCGTTCAGTAGCCCCCTCGCCGACAATGGCCAGATAACCCTGTCCCAGAGACCGTTTATTTACGTCTTTGAGATTATTGTAGTAATGCGAATAGACTGGCTCCCCCAGTTTTATTAGTTCTTCGACCTTGGTTATACCAGTTTCTTCAGCTAGTTCACGATAGGCGCACTGCTCAAAAGTCTCGTTTTTATCCAAACCTCCACCGACCAGCCCTACGCCGTTAACCCATTTGTCAAGAGCGAGGAAAAGCTCGGTCTTGGGGTTGTAAGGAACAATAACTGACCCCTCAACGTACTGTTCATCCGGTAAAGAATCGCCGAAATCTTGCAGAATTACTGTTTTAATTGGCAGGTTAAATTTAAGCGCGAATTCGCCGTCGCGTTGGTCGTGGGCCGGGACAGCCATGATGGCGCCGGTACCATAACCCATTAATACGTAGTCAGCAATCCAAACGGGGATTTTCTCTTTGGTCCCAGGATTGATAGCGTAAGCACCGGTAAATACGCCGGTTTTATCTTTTTCGCCCTCTTTGCGCTCCAGCTCGGTCTTATGGCTGGCTTTATTGATATACTCCACAACTTCGCCTTTTTGCTCGGGCGTAGCCAGTTTTTTAGCTAGCGGGTGTTCCGGCGCCAAAACCATGTAAGTAGCTCCGTAAAGCGTGTCTGGACGAGTCGTAAACACGTGGATCTTGTTGTTTTTATCTTCGGTCTCAAAATCAATCAGGGCGCCTTGGCTTTTGCCAATCCAGTTGACCTGCATGGTCTTCACGCGCGAGGGCCAATCTACGCTGTCCAAATCGTTAAGCAGGCGCTCGGTATAATCGGTAATCTTAAAGAACCACTGCTCCATTTCTTTCTGGATAACAGGGGTGCCACAGCGTTCACAGACATTATTTTCACCAACTACCTGTTCGTTGGCCAAGACCGTTTGGTCCTTTGGGCACCAGTTTACGACGGCCTTAGCTCGATAAGCCAACTTGTACTTATAAAGCTGCAAAAACAGCCACTGGTTCCAGTGGTAATACTCCGGGTCGCAAGTGGACAAGCTGTGGTTCCAGTCGTAGCTAGCACCAATTTGGCCAATTTGGTCTGTCATCGTCTTGATGTTG
>Ga0265334_10001011_pt1 | contig 13875 bp, 9 predicted proteins | sample 42023metaG_FD_192442 | JGI IMG/M metagenome (GOLD analysis project Ga0265334, IMG submission 192442) | Rhizosphere microbial communities from Carex aquatilis grown in University of Washington, Seatle, WA, United States - 4-20-23 metaG | ecosystem: Host-associated > Plants > Roots > Rhizosphere >... | reverse complement strand
CGTGCCGCGAATGAAGCGCGGCACGGCCGTTTCGTTTTGGCGGGGGGCGCCCAGGCGCATCGACGGCGGCGACCGTCTCCGGCCCGGGAGGTCGCGCTCCCGGGGGTGCGGGTGGTTCCGGGCATGTTAGAACGGTTCGGGTGACAGAAGCCGCCGCCACATCAAGTCCCGACGCCGAAGATGGCCTCGTCGAGCGGCTCACTGCTCCGGTGCTCGACGTGCTCGATCGCGTCGGCAATCTCGTCCTTCTGACGGGGCAGACGCTCGCGTGGATGGCGCGCCCGCCGTATCGGTTCTCCCAGGCGCTCGCCGCGATGGAATTCATCGGCGTGGAATCGATCTTCATCGTCGGCCTCACCGGCACCTTCAGCGGGATGGTGCTCGCGCTGCAGACCACGAACAGCCTCCGCCAGTTCGGCGCCGAGGGCATCGTCGGTTCGGTCGTGGCGGTGTCGCTGACGCGGGAGATCAGCCCGGTGTTCGCGGCTCTCATGGTCACCGCGCGGGCGGGGAGCGCGATGGCCGCCGAGCTCGGAAACATGCGGGTCAGCGAGCAGATCGACGCCATCCTGACGATGGGGGTGAGCCCCGTTCAGTACTTGCTGTCGCCGCGCCTGCTCGCTTCGGTGATCATGGTGCCCCTGCTCACCATCCTCTACACCTGTGTCGGTCTCACCGGCGCGTGGTTCGTGGCGGTGAAGGGGCTCGGCGTGGATCCGGGCGTGTTCCTCTCGAACATCCAGAAGTACATGGTGCCGCGCGATCTCTGGATGGGCGAGATCAAGGCCTGCGTCTTCGGGTTCATGATCTGCGCCATCTCCTGCAATCAGGGCTTCAACGCGAGCGGCGGAGCGCGTGGCGTCGGCGTCGCCACGACGCGCGCGGTGGTCGAGAGCGCCGTCGCCATCCTCGTCGCCAACTACCTCATCACGAGCTTGATGACGGATCTGTGAGCGGCATGCAGAGCGCCACCGAGAACCGGCCCGATGGGGAGGCCGTTCCGCTCGCCCGTCCGCGGACGCTCCAGTTGCGCAAGCTGTCTTACTACCGGAGGCTCGCGGCGCGGGCGCTGCTGCTGGTCCCGGTCGGCATGGTGCTCGTCGTGGACGTGGCGCGGCGGGGGCCGCGGATCCTCGGCTTCACCGGGCTTTACCGGGAGACGTACCTGGCGGCCATCCTGGAGAGCACGGTGGTGTGGGCCACGCTGCTCTATGCTGCCTCACGACGCCGCGGCGTCTGGCCGAAAGTGCTCGGCGTGCTGTTCGTCGTGGCGATCACGCTCACGGTGGGCGGTCAGCGCTACTTCCACGACCAGTACAAAGCGTACCTGAACGTCGACGTGTCGCTGTTCGCGTCGAACCTGATGGACAGCGTCTTCAATCAGCTGCTGGCCGATATCGGGAATTACCTGATCGCGAAGATTCCGCCGCTCACCGTCTCCATCGCGGCGCTCGTGCTGGTCCGGCGCGTCGTCCGCCCCCGGCGCCGCAGGGCGTTCGTCGCGGGGATCGTTGCGCCGCTGTTTCTCGTCGGCTCGTTCTTCATTCCCACCCAGCACCGGCACATGCAGGCCGCGACGCCCGACGTCCTGTACCTCGAGGCGATCGGCGGCGTGATCCGCACCCAGCTCGGCTTCACGGATCAGTCGCGGCAGCTCCGGCCGATGGCGCGCACGTCGTTACCGGTGGCGCTCGTCGCGCCGCGACCGTCGGCGACGCGACCGAACGTCCTGTTCGTCATCCTGGAGAGCGTGCGCGCCGACGCCGTATGCATCGAGCCCGAGACGGACTGCAAGCGCACGCCCTTCTCGGACCGCCTGGTACCGGAGCGCTTCCCGTTCCTGCAGATGCGCTCGCTCGACTCGTCCACGGCGATCTCGCTGGCGGTGCTCTGGTCGGGCGTGGGCCCGGAGGAGCCGCGGAGCGTGCTCCACACCTGGCCCCTCCTCTTCGATTATGCGCGCGCCACCGGCTACGACACGGCCTTCTACACGTCCCAGAACATGATGTTCGGCAACGCACGCCTGTGGGTGAAGAACCTGGGCGTCAGCCAGATCGTCACCGCGACGGATCTGGACCCCACCTGCGACCTCGACATGGGCGCGCCCGAAGGGCTGCTCGCGAAGCACGTGAACGCCCACATCGGCGAGCTGAAGGAGCCGTTTCTCGCAGTCGTCCAGCTCTCGAACATGCACTACCCGTACTACGTCGATCACCACGGGCCGATGCCGTTCGAGCCGTGGACGACGAGCAAGGCGCCGGAGGACAACCCCGCGTTCTTCAACTACTACCTGAACGGGGTTCACCAGCAGGACGCGCACGTCGCGAGCATCCTCGAACGCGTCCGGGATAGCGCGCTCGGCGATCACACCATCATCGTCTACACGAGCGACCACGCGGAGGCGTTCCGCGATCATGGCCAGATGGGTCACACCTTCAGCGTCCTGGACGAGGAGATCCACGTCCCCGCGTGGATCGACGCGCCCCCATCGACGCTCCCTTCCGAGGCGAGGGAGAACCTGCATGCGGCGCGGCGCTCCTTCCTCTTCCATCCAGATCTGACCGCCACGGTGCTGGACGTGCTCGGAGTGTGGGACGACCCGGGTGTCGCGAAGTACCGTCAGAAGATGCTCGGCCGGAGCTTGCTACGGCCACTCGCCGAGACGCGCCCAATGCCGCTCACCAACTGTGCCGGCGTCTGGAGCTGCGCCTTCGAGAACTGGGGGATCATGGAAGGCAGCCTGAAGGTCGAAGCGCGCGCGTGGGATCCGGAGTGGCACTGCTACGACGTCGACGACGACCCCTTCGAGGCGAAGAACCTCCGGACGCCCGCCTGCGGCGTGCTCGAGCGTCTCGCGCTCGGGACGTTCGGCAGGTTGCCAGGTGGGGACAAGAAGTAAAGCGCGGGCTTTGGATTCTCCACCGCTCCATCGAGAAGAGTCCGTGCGACACTCCTTCACCGAGAACAGTCCGCGCCGGCCCCGCCGGTAGTCTCACTCGCCTGTCAATGGCGGATCGTGATCTGTTCTGCCAAGACCGCAATGTCTTGGCGGCCCGCGGGGCCCTGCCCGCGGGGTCGCATCCCGCCAGCGCTTGGCTGCGACCTGATTGTCGGAATCACGGCTAGCTCAGCGCGAGCATCCTGTCGATCGGCAGCTTGGCTCTGAGGCGCAGCTGTTCGTCCATCTCGACGCGCGGCGAGAGATCCTGCAGGCAACGGTGGAGCTTTTCCATCGTGTTTAGGCGCATGAAGGGGCACTCGTTGCACGCGCAGTTCCCCTCCGGCGGAGCAGCGATGAGGGTCTTGCCCGGCGCTGCGCGCTCCATCTGATGCAGGATGCCGGCTTCCGTCGCGACGATGAACGTCGTCGACGGATCCTTCTCCACGTACTTCAAGAGCGCGGACGTGGACCCGATGAAGTCCGACATCGCGAGCAGCGGCTCCTCGCACTCCGGATGAGAGATGAGCTTCGCGGCGGGATGGCGCTCCTTCAGCGCGACGAGCTTCCGCTGGCTGAAGGTCTCGTGGACGATACAGCTGCCCGGCCACAGCACCATGTCCCGGCCCGTCTGCTTCACGAGATAGCGGCCGAGGTTCCTGTCCGGCGCGAAGAGGATCTGTTTGTCCTTCGGGATCGACTCCACGATCTTCTTCGCGTTGCTCGAGGTGCAGATGTAGTCGCTCTCCGCCTTCACCTCGGCCGAGCAATTGATGTAAGTGATGGCGACGGCGCCGGGGTGCTTCGCACGCCACGCGCGGAATTTGTCGACCGGGCAGCCGTCTGCGAGCGAGCATCCTGCCTTCGTGTCCGGGACGACCACGATGCGCTCGGGATTCAAGATCTTGGCCGTCTCGGCCATGAAGTACACGCCGGCGAACGCGATGACTGCAGCGTCCGTCTTCTTCGCCTCCTGGGAGAGCTGCAGGGAGTCTCCGATGAAGTCGGCGAGGTCCTGGATTTCGCTCTCCTGGTAGTAATGGGCGAGGAGAATCGCGTTCTTCTCCTTCTTCAGGCGGAGGATCTCGTCTTCGAGATCGCGCCCCGGCGGCATCGCTACGGCCATGCCGCGAATCTAAGGCCGAACGCCCCGTTCTGCCATGGCGACGTGGCGGCGGCGGGCCCTTTGACCGCCGGGAGAACGCGTCATTCCGGCGGCGGCCGGTCGATCCGTGGGACCGCGCTCTGGAACCGCTCCTCGAGCTCCTGCACGGGCACCGCCTTCGTCACGTCGAGCTCGAAATCCGGCACCGGCTCCGGCCCGAGCTTTTCGATGAGCTCGTCGATCTCGCGCGGGCCGAGCCCCGTCCGAGCGAGCGCGTCCCGGTCGAGCTCTCCCGGCCGGCTCGTGAGCTTGCCGCCGTCGACGTGCACGAGGGAACGGAGCGCGTCGAGCTCCATCCGGCTGAGCGGCGCGCCGCAGACGTCGTAGTCGATCCACGCCTCGTAGCTCAGTGGTGCGACGCGCTTCAGCATCCCCGCCATCACCTTGCCGAATTCCTGGATCTCCCACTGTGCGTGCCGATCCACTCGGAGTGTGAGGAAGTGGAGCAGGTTGTGCAGGTCGATCTTCCAGTACCACTGCGTGTAGGTCGAGAGCGGCAGATCGATACGCGCTAGCTCGCGAGCGATGTCTTCCCCGGTCATCCATTCGTAGGCGTCGCGGCTCGCCTCACGCACCCGCTCGAGCCGCGCGATCGCCTCGTCGTAGAGCGCTCGGTCCACCGCCTGCCCGCTGCGCCCCTGGTTGTTCTTCTTGCTCTGCTTCTGCAGCTGTTCGGGCGTCGGGGTGTAGAACAGCATCGGCATGAGCGAGTACCTCCCCGAGTACTCGTTCACGTTCGCCGTGCGGTGGCGAATCCACTGGCGCGCGACGAACATCGGCATGCAGCAGTGGAACTTCAGCTCCACCATCTCGCTCGGCGTCGTGTGCTCATGCCGGCGAAGGTAGCGCAGCAGGCCACGCGTCTGGCTCTGCTTGCGCGTCCCGTACCCGTAGCTCACCCGCGCGGCGCGCTCGATGCATTCGTCCGTGCCCATGTAGTCGACCAGCGACACGAAGCCGTGGTCGAGCACCGGAAAATACGACCCGAGGATTTCCTCTGCACGCGGCGCGATGGGGCGAGGCATCCCCAGTCGCTTAGCACCGGCGGGTAGGGAGAGGTATAGGATATGCGCCACATGTCGCGCGCTGCTTCCTGCTCCATCGCGTGCGCCTTTCTAGCGCTGTCGTCCTGTGCTGCGTCTCGCCCGAAGGTCCACTCGGCGCTCGCCGCCGCTCCGACGTTCGCGGCGGAGGCGTCCGTCGTTGCGTCGTCGGCGCGGTGGTTCCCGGTGGTCGACGAGGCGGAGCCGCGGCTGCTCGAGGTCGACCCCGACGGCAGCGCGCGGATCGTCGAGCGCGGGCTCCGGCTGGTCGAGCACGCGGACGGGCGGCTCGAGCGCGCCGACGAGCTCCTGCCCGACGGCCCGCTCGGCGCGCTTGCCCTGCCGACACGGATAGGAGCTGGCTTCGTCTTCTATTCCGTCGCCGACGAATCGACCCGCGTGTGGCGCGCTCCGACCTGGACCGGCAAGCTCGCTCCGCTCGCGCGCCTGCCGTTCGAGGTCGCCGAGCTCCGTGCCGGCCTCGACCGGCTTTATGCGGTGAGCACCCGCACGCGCGCCATCGTCGGGCTCGACGCGGCGACGGGCGCGGTCATCGGCAGGGGCGCGCTGCCTGCGTCGCCGGCTTACGGCGGCATGGCGTTCGGCGACGCCTGGCTCGGCGCCGTCGAGGTGGACGTTCGCGGCGCGCTCGTCACCTTCGACGCGGGGCTCGGTTTTCACCCGGTCCGCGCCCCCATGACCGTCCCCGGCGTGTTCGAGCAGGGAGGTCGCATCGTCCTCGGCACGACCCGCGGCGCGTTCTCTCTGTCGCCGTCCGGCGAGCTCGAGCGCGTCGATGGTCCGAACGCCGACCCAGGCGTCACCGAGGCATCGGACCACGGACGGAGGTCGTCGGACGAGGATGGCGACGGCGACGACGACACCGTCGACGCTCCGGTCGGTTCCGGCGTGCTCGGACCGCGTCCGCTCGAGGTGGCGGTCCTTCGCGGCATGCCCGACACGACGGGCAGCGCGGTCGTGATCGCCAACGGTGTCCTCGCGCGCATCGATCTATCCGACGGGCGGATCCTTTCGATGGATGCGCACGCTGCGCCGAGCGGCGCGACGTGCAAGGGCGTGCGCCTCTTCGGGGGCATCGGGTTCGTCTGCGGGGAGCACCTCGGGGCGACGACGATCTATTCGTACCGCCCTCCGCTCGGCCTCACTCCCGTGATGTGGTTCAAGGAGCCCCGCGTCGTCTCGGCGGGCGGCACCGGCGGCCTCTCGATACAGGGCGCCTGTCCGGGATCTTCGCGGTCTCTGGAGGCGACCTACTGCATCGTGTCGGGCAGCGGGCACACGCGGGAGATCCGCGTGCGCGGCGACGTTGGTGCGGAGCGAGTCGTGGCGCTCGAGGACGGGCGAGCCGTCGTGGTCGTTCCACCGCGTCTCGGCGTTCCCGGTCAGCTCACCACGTTGATGGAAGACGGCCGCGCGGAGGCGGTCCCGATCTCGCTCGAAGGATTGCCCGCGGACGTGCAGAAGCTCGTTGCACGAGGGCTCTGGCTCGAGGGAATCCAGGAGTCGGATCGCAACCGGCTCGGTGCGTGGGTCGCCGGCTCGTCGTCCTTTGTCGGAGTCCGCATCGGGCTCGACGGCAAGGTCGTCGCCGGCACGGTTCGCGAGAACGTGGGACGCGCCAGCCTCTCGGGGCGGTTCGCGCTCGTCACCGACGAGCACGGCGGCGGTCGTCAGACGACCGACGGGGGCAACACCTGGTACGAGCTCGCGCTCCCTGCGTCGGCGGACCCGACCGCAGCGTCCGCGGCCGACCACGAGCGCGGCTGCAGCCCCGTCGGCTGCAGCATCGGACAGTGGCTGCGCGTCGGATGGAGCAAGGCCAGCGACTCCGGCGCGCTCCGGACGGTGAGCGAGCCGCCGCTCGTGAAGTCTGCTCCCGCACCCTTCGTGAGCTGGGCGCTCGAGTGCGCTCCGACGGGCGAGTCGGAGGGTCCTCGAGAGGTGGCGACCGGCGTGCATGTCGGGAGCCCGTTCTCGCAGAAGCCGGCTCCGCTGGCGGACCCGAATCACGGCTCGCTCGCCGAGCTGGACAGCAGCGCATTTCGACCCTTCCTCGGTGCGCCTCCGCCGCCACGAACCCCCGACGATCTCGGCTTCGACTTCGGCACCGAGGATCAGACGATCCAGCTCCGTGGCTATGCATGGGGTGCACGAGGGGCGGCCTGGGACCGCGCAGGGAGCTGGCTCGTGAGGGTCGCGGATCGATTCTCCGTGCGACAAGCCATATGGTCGACTGCGCCGTCGCGGACTCCCTGGGTGGACGCGGAGGCCGCCGCCGAGATGTTCGGCAGCGAGCCGTCGCACCGCGTCTCCAGCGAGTGGTTGCCGTTCCTGGATCCTCTCGGGGAAGGCGGCGTCGTGGTGCTCCGTGCCGGGACGACGACCGAGCTCTCCATCGTCGAGCGCGACCGCGCGATCGTCGTCGTGCGGAATGCCGACGATCTCATCGGCGATCGATCGCTGTCGGGCGTCGTGAAGGTCGACGGGAAGTGGTATCTCGGTTTCGTCCCCGGACCTCGCGCGTTCGAGATCTTCGGCACCGAGGGCGGCGAGCTCTCGGTGCTCGCGTCGTATCCGCGGTACTCCGACGAAGGAGAAGCGCGGGTCGTGCGCACGGCCGCCGGCGGCGGTCTCGGCATCTGGGTCGTTGCGCATGGCCAGGACGGAACACGCGGCGGCGGCGACAGCTGGTACGTGTATCCAGTCGACGCCAGGACCGGCGTCGCGTCCGCGCCGCTGGTCGTCGCGCGGAGCGAGCTCGCGCATGCACCTCGCCCCTGCGACCCCGAAGAGGACGGCTGGGTGCTCGTCCACGACGTGAGCCCGAGCGTCGCGAAAATCGAATTCAGTCATGTCAGTGAGATGCCCTCGGTGACTCGGGTTGCTGCGCGCCTCCGGCTCGGGACCCGCGGCCTCTGCCTCGACTCACTGGCGGCCCAGCTCGACGGCGACCCTCCGAAGGACCTCAAAATGCGTGGAGCACCGGCGTGGCCCGCGAGGACGGCAACGCTCGCGTTGTCTGATCGCGTTTCGGATCGCCGATGGGGATTTCGCTGTGCTCCGTGACGTTGCTGCGCACGTGTCTTTCAATTCTGAAATTCCGACCTTCACGCGATGCATTCCAGGTGGGGTTCCACGTGCTCGGGGCGTTTCGGTCTGAGACCCCTTTAGATTGCAATTCGCTTTGCAGGCTGCTACCGATACCGCGTCCGCGTGGAGTGAGGCTGTCCCCCCCCGGCCCCTCTGCGCGGACACTAAATTTTGCCGCCGCGCACGGCCGCCTCGGCTCGCCGGACGAGCGATGGGCGGCGAGATCGTGAGCTGAGCAGCGGCGCGAAATGACCGTGCGTCGACGCTAGGTGCGTCTTCGCAGAAGGAGTGTCTCAGCTGCGCTTGCCGAGCTCGGTCGCCCGGAGCGTTGCTGCCTCGACGGCTGCGATGACGGTGCCGCGCACGCCCGCGGATTCGAGCACGGAGATGCCGGTGATGGTCGTGCCCCCGGGGCTAGTGACCATGTCCTTCAGGACGGCGGGGTGCTTCCCCGATTCGAGCAGGAGCTTCGCAGCGCCGTGGACGGTCTGCGCAGCGAGGACCAGCGCGACGTCGCGTGGCAACCCCATCTTCACCCCTCCGTCGGCGAGCGCCTCGATGAAGAGAAGGACGTAGGCGGGACCGCTTCCCGAAAGACCCGTCACCGCGTCGAGGTGATGCTCTTCGAGCACCACCGTCTTGCCGACGGCGTCGAAGAGCGAGCGCGCGACGTCGAGATCGGCGTCGGTCGCCGAGGTTCCCGACGCCACCGCGGTCGCGCTGGCGCACGCCAGGGCAGCGGTGTTCGGCATGGCACGCACGACGCGCGCGCCAGCCCCCACGCGCGACTCGAGCGTGCGGATGGCCACTCCCGCGGCGAGCGACACGACGAGGTGGCCGCGGCCGATCAGGCTGCCGCATTCGGAGAGCACCGACGGAAGGACCTGGGGCTTCACGGCCAGCACGACCACGTTCGCCCACTTCACGACATCGGCGTTCGAAGCGGTCGCCTCGATCGAGTACTCTTGGCGCAGCTCGGCGAGCCGCTGCTGCCGCGGATCGGCGACACGGATCTGATCGGCTGCGACGGCCTTCGACCCGAGCAAGCCCGAGACGAGGGCGCCGGCCATGTTGCCGCCGCCGAGGAAGCCGATGCGTGTCGTTTTCATGGTTGGCCCTCGGACCAGCTCGACGAAGTCGAGCCAGAGCACTCGATCATGCCGGGACGCCGAGCGCGCGCAATGCCGATCGGATCTCTCCGGCGCCACGGCAGGCGGCTACCCCAGGGGGCAAGCCGGTGGCGGACGCGGCGGAATCGGTCACCCAGATGGCACGGGCGCCGACACCGAGAGCGCCCTCGATGTCCGCCACCCAGGCGTCGCCCACGTGGACGAGCTCCGCCGGCGCGACGCCGAGCCCGGCAGCGGCGTATTCGAAGATCCGTCGATCCGGCTTCTCGAAATCGAGCAGGCCCGAATCCGCGACGAACGCGAAATAGCTCCCGAGGCCCACCTCTTCGAGGAGCTCCGCGAGCCGTCCCTCCGAGTTCGAGACGATGCCGAGCGGGAACCCGCTGCCGGCGAGACCCTCGACGAGCTCTTTCATGCCGGCTATGTGCCGTCTCCAAAGGTTCCTGCGCGGCTGCTGCGACCACAGGTATTCGACCAGGTCGGAGGTCACGTCCGTTCCTGGGGCCGCGCTCGACGTGACACCGGCCCGGGTCAGCAGGGTCCTCATGAACGTCGTCCAGGCGTCGTGTCCGGAGAGCCCCTGTCGCTTCGCCTCGTCGTAGGCCCCCCACGCCCCGGGGCTCGCCAGGTCGAGCCGTGTCGCGTCGACCCGTGCGCCCCACTCGAGGGCGCGCGACGACAGGAACACCATGTCGAGCTCCGCGAGCGTCTGACCGTAGTCGAACGTCACGGCGCGGACTTGACCGGATGCTCGTGCAGCGGTCAATCGAAGAGCCCTCGAAGCTTCTCGACGAAGGTGCGCTGCTGCGGTTGCACGTCCTCGCCGAGCTCGTGGCCGAGCTCCTCGATCAGTCGCTGCGCTCGCGCCGAGAGTCGCGTCGGCACCTCCACGCTGACGGTGACGAGCTGGTCGCCCCTCCCCGACCGATGCAGGTGTGGCACGCCCTTCCCTCGGATGCGCAGGACGCTGCCGGGCTGTGTCGAGGGCGGGACGCGCACCTTCAGACGACCAGCGATGCTCGGAACCTCCACCTCGCCGCCGAGCGCGGCAACGGCGAACGTGACGGGAACGCCGCAGAGGATGTCGTCGCCTTCCCGCTTGAACAGGGCGTGGGGCTCCACCTGGATCAAGAGCTCGAGATCCCCGGCCGGCTTGTCCGGACGGGTCCGGCTCCCGGCCCCCTCGATGAGCCTCGTCGCGCCGTCCTCGACTCCCGGTGGGATGGTCACCTCGAGCGTGCGAGACATGCGCGAGAGCCCCTTGCCGGTGCACTGACGGCAAGGGGTGGCCGGGATGGTGCCGCGGCCGCGACACGCCGAGCACGGCCGCTCGAATGCGAGCGGGATCATCCCTTGCTGGATGCGGACGCGCCCTCGTCCGCCACACGCCCCGCAGCGCTCCACCCGGCTCCCGGGCTCACCCCCGGAGCCCGAGCAGCGCTCGCAGCAATCGACCCGCTGATAGCTGATCTCCTTCGTGCAGCCGAGGATCGATTCCTCGAAGGGCACGGGCAGCTTCTGGCGGAGGTCTCCTCGATCGCCCGTGCGGATGCCAAATGCGCCCAGCAAATCTCCGAACAATCCGTCGAGGCCGAGCGAGCTGAGATCGAAGTCGAGGCCGGCGCCGTGTTCGAACGCCGCCGAGCCGAAGCGGTCGAACGCCGCACGTTTCTTCTCGTCGCTCAGTATCTGGTAAGCTGCGTTGATCTGGGTGAACCGCGCCTGAGCCTCGGGGTCGCCCGGGTTCTTGTCGGGATGGTGCTCGGCGGCGAGTCTCCGGAAGGCGCTCTTGACGTCGCTCTCCGTCGCGCCCCTGTCGATACCGAGGATTTCGTACGGGTCCCGCACCCGCACCGCATAGCATGGTCGGGACGATGCGGCGTGCTTGCAGGAGGCGGGGCCGGGAGCAACTCATGATTCTTCACATTCCGGAGGCCGGCTGACATGAGCCGTCCTTCGCGTCGTGAAGGACAGCGGGCGCTCGGTCTCGCCGAGATTTCCGTGGGTCGTGGTCTCTTCTTCGGATCGTGATCTGTTCTTCCGTGACCGGAAGGTCGTGGCAGTAGCCGGCGCGAGCGCCGGCTACTTGCGTCCGGAGGGCCTCTCGTGAATCTGTGGTGAATCATGGGACCTAGGGGCCCCGCCGACCCGCCTGCAGGAAGGGTAGGCAACGGTGGTTTCCGCGGGGATACCCGCCCCGGCAGGGGCGCAAGGGGTTGAAAGAGGTGAAAGAGGTGAGAGGTATAGACGGGACTTCCTGCCGCTCGTACGAGCTTCGCTTGGCGTCTTACCGAGCGCCGTCTTACGCTGTGCCGGATGCCCTCAGACGGATCGGACCGACGCCGCGAGCCGAGGGCGCCAATCGAGCTTCGCGTCGAGTACAAGCGGCTGAACACGTTCTTCGCCGACTACACGAAGAACATCTCGCGCGGGGGGACGTTCATCGGCACCGAGCGCCCGCTCGACATCGGTACCGAGTTCATCTTTGCGCTGACCCTGCCGACGCTCGCCGAGCCGCTCAGGCTCCGCGGGCGCGTCATGTGGACGACCACGACGGACGAGGCGAGCAAGGCCAACCCCGCCGGCATGGGCATCGAGTTTCAGTACAAGGACGAGGGCGAGCGGCGCGAGATGGAGAAGATCGTCGAGCAGCTCGCCGTCGGTCAGCTCGGCGAGCACCTCGCCGACAAGCTGCTCGGCAAGCGGTAGGCGCGCTTCGATCGCGCGCGGCCGCACATCACGGCAGGTCGACGCCCGACGGCAGCTTCAGGTCGAGGCGCTTCTTCTCCGAGAGGTCGCGGGCGATGCCCACCTCGACGAGCTCGATGGCTTCGCTCTTGGCGACGCGGTCTAGGCGCTCGGCGGCGCGCGCGTCGTTCATCGCATACGCGGCCATGGCGACGTAGAAGTTCGCCTCCGTCTGCTCCACGCGGCTTCGCGCGGCTGACATCAGCTGGTCGTCGCTGAGCCGCCCGGCGCCCCAGGAGCGCAGGCGTGCGGCCCATCCGTCTTCCTCGTCGATCTTCGCGAACGCCTCTTCCACGGTGCCGTCGCTCGAGACCTTGAGCTTGTGCTCGAGGATGCGGAGCCAGAGGGCGACGTACACGAGGTCGTCCGGTGCGAGGTTGGCGTCGATGGCGTGGCGCGCTGCCTCGCGTGTCGCCGGCAGATCTCCGCGGATGAGCCCGCGTCGCGCAGCCTCCAGCACCGTGGCGGTCATCTGCCGCAGATCTCCGCGCGATGCGTCGTAGGCGCGTGCGGTCGCGCGCCGGGCCCCCTCGATGCTGCCGTAGCGCTCGAGGACGCGTGCGAGGATCCGCTCCGCCGTGGCTTGCTCGGGCGAGGTGCGCGCGAGCTTCTGCGCGTCCAGCGCTCGATGCAGCGCCGTCTCGAGGGCGCGCCCCGCTTCCACGGCGTTGCCCTGATCCTGGTAGATCTCGAACATCGTGAGGCGCGCGTCCGCGACCGACCCTGGGTCGGAGGATTCCGTCGCGATCTTCGCGACGGCCTCGAAGGCGCCGAGTGCCGCGGCGCGGTCGCCGCGCTGCCGATCGATGGCGCCCATGAGCTCGAGCCCGGGCAGCGTCGGCTCGCTCTTGAGCGCCGCTTCGACGAGCGGCCGCGCCGCCAGCAGCTCCCCGGCGCGCGCCTCGAGCGCGCCCATCGCGTACCTCACGCGCGCGACGCTCGGCGAGACGTCCTTCGCCACCGGGTTCTTCTCGATGAACGCGATGAGCGGCGCCGACTGACGGAACGTACGACGCGCCGCCGCCAGATCGCCGATGGAGTCGTAAGCCATCAGCGCCTCCAGCACGTAACCGAGCGACCACGACGCGATCTCGGCGTCGGGGTGCTTCTCGACGATGGGCGTCAGGAGTACCGGCGCGACCTCCGCCATGCCGTGGCGCATGAGGAGCGTCGCGATGGGCATCACGCCACGCATCGTCTGCGGCTCGACGCGGCACAGTTCCACGGCCGAGCCCCACGCCGCGGCCTGGGCGAGCTCCGGTTCGAGCACGATGTCCGAGTCGGTCGTGCCCAGCCGGTCGAACGTCGAGAAGAGCTCGAGCCACGCCTCCGGGTCGTCGTCTTCCGCGGCGCGGCGGAGCGCATCGTGCAGGTGCGGCGAGACGACGCGAGAGACGCGCGGCGACTCCATTGCCTCGAGCGCACCGGCAGGGTTGCCGTTCCGCAGGTAGAGCGCCGCGATGGCCATCGCACCGGTGCGGATGGCACGATAGGCCTCGATCGCCTCGTCGCGTTCGAAGTCGTCGCTCGGTGGTGTCTGTTCCTTGCTGTACTTGATGGCGCGATCGATCCACTCCGTGGCCGCAGCGCGTGCGGCCTTGATGGTGTCGGGGCTCGGGTCCCACAGCGAACGTGCCATGGTGCTCCGCTCGTCGCCGCCGGCGGATTGCAGGACGCCCTTGCTGCGCGTCTTCTCTTCCCAGGAGAGGATCGCCGCGATGTGGGCCTTCACCTCTGCCT
>Ga0265334_10001010_pt1 | contig 13877 bp, 10 predicted proteins | sample 42023metaG_FD_192442 | JGI IMG/M metagenome (GOLD analysis project Ga0265334, IMG submission 192442) | Rhizosphere microbial communities from Carex aquatilis grown in University of Washington, Seatle, WA, United States - 4-20-23 metaG | ecosystem: Host-associated > Plants > Roots > Rhizosphere... | reverse complement strand
TCGGCCTGTCCGACCCGCCAGCCCACGTAGAGGGGCCAGACCGGTGTCCACAGGGCACCCCAGGCGACGAGCGCGCCCGGCCACCGCAGGGCCCGTAGCCGCCGGCCCCGTTCGGTGCCGTGCAGGACCATCACGGCGTGGACGGCGAGCACCGCCACCAGGGGTGGGAAGGAGCCTCGGGTCAGAGCTGCCAGCGGCAGCAGGGCCGCCACCCATCCGTAGCGGCGGCGCAGGAGAAGCAGGAGGATCGCGACGATCTCGGCAGTGAACAGAGCCTCGGAATAGGCCATCGCCATGACGGGCGCACTGACCCAGTTCGACCAGATCAGGCTGGCCGTCAGCGCCGTGCCGCCGCCGAGCCTGGGTTCCAGCAGCCAGACGATGCCGATCGCGGCGAAGCTGCCGCAGATCAGGCTGATGCCGACCGCGATGATGCCGAACGGGAGTTGGGTCATTCGCCCGATCCCACCGACCAGGGCGGGGTAGAGCGGGAAGAACGCCAGCGCGCTCTGCCGCACATGTCCGTCGGGGCCGTACTGCAAAGCGCTCGGGTATCCATGGTGCGCGATCTTCAGGTACCACCGCCCGTCCCAGCTGACCAGGACGCTGCCCAGGGTGTGGCCCTTGGTGAACCGCGCGATCCCCGCGAACTCGATCAGGTTGAGTATCCGGGCGACAGCGAAACCGAGAAGCGCCAGGACGGACAGCCGGCTCAGCGGACTCGTCCGCAGCCACGGCGGACTCGTCCGGCGCCACAGTGGCCGTAACCGATCGACGGTCAGCTGGAGCGGCTCGAGGCGATCGCCGACAGTCGCGGCCTTCAGTCCACCATTGTCCATGGGGTCAGGACGATCAGCCGAAAGATGGTTAATGGTCATCCGTGGCGTCCGTTCACGGGTCCTGTCAGATCAGTCCCAGCAGTTGACCGAACCGGTTCGAGGTGCGGGCGTGGCACTACGCGGGGGAGGGACAGCAGGGCAGAAGCGACGAGCCTGCCTCACCGGTGATCGGGTCGTTCACGTCCACCGGAAGGATGCACCCCCAACGGCTGGGGTGGACTGCGCCGGGAAACAGCCGGCGTGGGCCTCTCTCATGCCACCCGGCGCCCTTGTGCGCGCCGTTGCCGTGTCCGTCTCAGCAGGTGGCCAAGTTGCCCGAGCGTGAGTCCCCCGCAGAAGATGACCAGGAGTTCGTCGCCCCATCTGCTGTCCGGGTCCTGCCAGAGCGTTTTGGCCGTCGTTGCGGCGGTGATGACGAAGACGGCGAGCACGGCAAGTTCTCTGGGAACGCTCGCGGGCGAGAGATCGCCATTGCGCCAGGGATGCACCAGCGTGGGCCGTGTCCCGACGTTCCCTCTTGTGTGTTGGTGCCTGAACATGGAGGGAGAATCACGCGCTGTCCTGTGAGGGAGATTAGTCCTGACTGGGAGATTCCCGCCCGTAGTGCCGGGTGCCCACGAGACCAGGGCCTGGCCGGTATGCGCCGTCCCGTAGGCCAGGACCAGGGGCTTGTGCACTGCGTCCGGCGAAACCGGAGGTGATCCGTGTCCGGATCAGGGGAGGACCGGAACGCTCTCCGCGGGCATGCCCGGGCCCGGGTGCAGCACCTGGACCGCCACGACCCCGAACACCCCACCCACCAGCTGTGCGGCGACGAACGCGGCTGCGGGGCTCGGAGCGATGCCCGTGAAGGTGTTCGAGAAGATCCTGCCGACGGTGACGGCGGGGTTGGCGAACGCGGCGGACGAGGTGAACCAGCACGCCGCGCCGATGTAGGCGCCGACCACCGGGGCGGACAGTGAGGCGCGGCCGGTGCGGGCGAGGGAGAAGACGATCGCGATGAGTCCGGCGGTGGCGACCACCTCGCCCAGCAGGATCCCGGCGGTGACCCGGTGGTACGTGCAGATCTGGAACGGGGTCAGGTCGTACATCACGTTCGCGAGCACGGCGCCGGCGACAGCACCCAGGGTCTGTGCACCGGTGTAGGCGAGTACCTCGCGCCCCGGCAACCCCCGACCCCGCCGGTGGCCGAGCCACCAGTCGGCCAGGGACACGACCGGGTTGAAATGGGCTCCCGAGACGGGAGCGAACTGCAGGATCAGGACGGTGAGGCCGAGCATCACCGCGAAGCTGGTCTCCAGGAGCTCCAGACCGCCGTCCCCGGGGGAGAGGCGCCGCGCGCAGATCCCCGCCCCGACCACGACCGTGACCAACAGCCCGGTGCCGAGCGCCTCCGCGAGGAGCCGCCGCGCGAGTGGCGGTGGGGCCAGGGTGGCGAGGAACGGAGCCGCCGGTGCGGTCTGGACGTCCGTCATGGTTCCACCGTACTTGCGCCGATCGCGGTGCGGGCAATGCGCCATTTGTGGGCTCTTCATGATCCAAGGTGTGGGCAGGGGCTGAAGTCGCCGGTCCCGAGGAGGGATCTGGCGATGTCGCGACGCCGTTCGGCTCGTGTATTCCGACGCCGCGTCGGTATCATGCCGACGGTGAGTCGGGAACGTTCCTGCCCGAGGGCGGGAACGCGCGGTCCCCTCGCCGTATCGGCGAGCACCGGATCGCCCGCAATCCATCGCCCTGAAGCTGGTGTCGGCCCCCGCTGACCCCCGGAGAAGAAGGACCACCGGATGATGACCGCCCTCGGCCACCTGGTCGCCCGATCCCGCCGCACCGCCCTCGTGACCGTCCTCGTCTGGGTGGCGCTCGCCGGGCTCGTGCCCCGCCTGACGCCCACGCTCGACGAGGTGAAACGGGAGTCGGGAACCAACAGCCCGGTGCCCGGGACGGCGTCCGCGCGCGCCCGGGCGCTGCTGCTCGCCGAGTTCCCGGACCAGCAGGGGGTTCCCGCCATCATCGTGATCCGCGACCCGGCCGGGCTGAACGCGGCGGACGACACCGAGGTGGCCCGGATCAGCACGGCATTGCGTGGGAGCGCCGCCCCCGCCCACCTCGGGGCCGTGGTCAGCACCGCCCTCGCCCCACAGGCTCGACGCGCCCTCGTCTCCCCGGACGGCACGACGACCATGATCCTCGTCCAGATCACGGGGCTCGCCAGCAACGACACCCGCTTCACCGACACCGTGCGGGAGATCCGCAAGATCGCCGGAACTGGCACCGGACGCACCGAGATCCGGGTGACCGGTCCGGCCGGCATCGCCACGGATGCGGTGGAGATCTTCCGCAACGCCGACTTCCTGCTGCTGGGCTTCACGGTGTTGCTGGTCCTCGTGCTCCTGCTGCTGATCTACCGATCGCCGGTGCTCGCCCTGATCCCGCTGGTCGGTGTGGGTATCGCGATGCAGCTCGCGCAGGCGGTGGGCGCTGCCCTCGCCCGGGCCGGCGTCATCTCGATCGACTCGCAGACCGCATCGATCATGACCGTGCTCCTCTTCGGCGCCGGCACGGACTACGCGCTCTTCGTGCTCATGCGGTTCCGCGAGGAGCTGGCCGGCACCGACGACCGGTACGCGGCGATGCGCGCGGCGTTGCGCAAGGTCGGCAACTCGGTGCTGTCGAGCGGCGCCACCGTCATCCTCGCGCTGCTCACCCTGCTGTTCGCGGTGGTGCCCGGCACCCACGAGTTCGGGCCGTTCCTTGCCCTGGGCGTCGCGTTCATCCTGCTCGTCGGCCTCACCTTCGTGCCGGCGGCGGTGCTGCTGTTCGGCCGGGCGGCGTTCTGGCCGATGAAGCGGGTACAGCGCGACGTCACCGAGCGATCGCTGTGGGGCCGGGTCGCGGCGCTCGTCGTCCGCCGTCCGGTACCGGTCGTGGCCGCCAGCCTCGCGGTGCTGGGCGCGCTCAGCCTGGGGATGCTCGGGTACACGCCGAACGCGAACCTGGTCAACGACCTGCGCGGGAACACCGACTCGTTGCGTGGTGAGCATCTGCTGTCGCAAGCGTTCCCGCCGGGCCAGCTCGCCCCGACCACCGTGCTCGTGCCCGGCCGGGATCCGGCAGCCGGCGCCGCCCGGGTGAGTGCCGCCATTCGGACGGTCCCGGGGGTGAGTCAGGTCGCACCACCGGTGCTGTCGGTGGACGGCCGCATCGCCCGGGTGCAGGTCGTGTATGCCGACGACCCGTACGACACGCCCGCCCTGGACCGGACCCGGACCGTCCGGCAGGTCGCGCGGGACGCTCTGCCGGGCGCCGACGTCCTGGTGGGCGGGGAGAGCGCCAGCGCGCTGGACAACCGCACCGGCGACCGGCACGACCTGCTCGTCGTGGCGGTCGCCATGGCCGTGCTCATCTACCTCGTGCTCGCGCTGCTGCTGCGGGCCCTGGTGGCGCCGCTCGTGCTGCTCGCGACCACCGGCCTGTCCCTGGCGGCCGCGGTGGGCGCGACGGTCCTCACCTGGGTGGTGATCGGCGGGCAGGCGGGGACGAACAGCCGGGTGCTGCTCTACTCGCTGATCTTCCTGGTCGCGCTCGGCGTCGACTACAACATCCTGCTGGCCAGCCGGATGCGGGAGGAGATGGCCGCGCACGGCTTCGTCGACGGGATCCGGACGGCGCTGACCCGCACCGCCGGCGTGATCACCTCCGCAGGGTTGATCCTCGCCGGTAGCTTCGCCGTCCTCACGACGCAGCCGCTGAACTCGCTGTTGCAGTTCGGGTTCGCGATGGCGGTCGGCATCCTGCTCGACACGTTCCTGATCCGGGGTGCGCTGGTTCCGGCGCTCTTCCGGCTGGTCGGGCCGGCGATCTGGCGTCCCGGCGGGCTCTCGCGAAGCGTCGCTCGACCTGTTGCGCGAGGCGAGGGCGGCTCGCCCGCGGCTGGGTAGCATCGCGCCGTGCCGAGAATCGACGCCCCCACCGTCGCCGAGCACCGAGCCCAGCAGCATGAGGCCCTCCTGGACGCCGCGCGGGATCTGCTCCTGGACGGCGGATGGGCGGCGTTGAGCTTCAGCGCCCTCGCCCGCAGGACCGGTCTGGCCCGACCCACCGTCTACTCCTACTTCCGGACCAAGGAGGACGTCGTCCTCGCCCTCTGCAAGACGGAATTGCCGCTGGTGGCGGCCGAGATCGCGAAGGCGGTACGGCAGGCGGCGAACCCGCGCGACCAGGTCGCCGCCTTCGTCCGGGCGCAGCTGCGGGCCGCCCAGCAACGCCCGTACCGGATCGCACACACGCTGGTGACCGCGCCGCTGTCGGCGCCGACGCGGCAGGCCGTCGTCGCGTTGCACCGCGAGCTGACCCCGACCGCCGCCCCGCTGTTCGCCCGGCTCGGGCACCCGCATCCGGAGCTCGCGGCACGCCTCCTGCAGGGGTTGATCAACTCGGCGGTGCTGGCACTGTCAGCGGGGGAGCCGGCTCGGCGGGTGGCAAGGGTGACGGTCGCCGCCGCCCTCGACGGCCTCGGCCAGCTCGCCGAGGACCAGCTCGCCGAGGACTGAGCGCGGTTCCGGCAGGCGCCCGGAGGCGGACCGAGAACCGCCGGCCTCCCGGCCGCACCCGCGGTACACCCCCACCGGGAAGAGCCCAGGTGGGCAGGTGACGCCGCCTCCCGCCCCGGAGGTGGGCGCACCGAGCGGGTGTCCGGCGTGCCCGGTACCGACAGGACCTCCCACGCGCACCGCGCGGGTCCTACGGTCGGGACATGGACAACCGCGACGAGGTCCGTGACTTCCTGGCATCGCGCCGCGCCAAGATCAGCCCGCAACAGGCCGGTCTGGTGGCCTTCGGGGCCAATCGCCGGGTGCCCGGACTGCGTCGCGAGGAGGTCGCGATGCTCGCCGGGGTGTCGTGCGACTACTACGTCCGCCTGGAGCGCGGGAACCTCGCCGGGGTCTCCGAGCAGGTCCTGGACGCGCTCGCGGGCGCGCTGCAGCTGGACGAGGCCGAGCGGGGGCACCTGCACGACCTGGCCCGGACAGCGGGATCCCGTCCGTCCCGCCCGCGGCGACGCAGATCCGCCACGGCCGTGCCGCCCAGCGTCCGTGCCCTGCTCGACGCCCTGACCGGTGCCCCGGCAGTGGTGCGCAACGAGCGGCTCGACGTCCTGGCGACCAATCCGCTCGGGCAGGCGCTCTACGCGCCGCTGTTCCGCGGCCCGGCCCACGACCCCCGGCGTCCCGCGAACCATGCCCGGTTCGCCTTCCTCGATCCTGCCGCCCGCGAGTTCTGGGCGAACTGGCAGCGCATTGCCGACGACACGGTGGGGATCCTGCGCGGGCTGGCCGGCAGGGATCCGGGAGACCCGGACGTCCACGATCTCGTCGGAGAGCTGTCCACCCGTAGCGAGGAGTTCCGCGAACGGTGGGCCCGCCACGACGTGTACCTGCACCGGGGCGGTCGGAAGGAGATCCGTCATCCCGTCGTCGGCCGGCTCGACCTGCTGTACGACACGCTCCCGATCGCTCGCACCCCGGGACTCACCCTGCTGGTCTACACCGCCGACGTGGGGAGTCCCACGGCGGACGCGCTCGCGCTGCTCGCCAGCTGGGCGGCGACCGGCGAGCAGCGCCAGCCGACCGCCCGGCCCGGTGCGCCCGGGTCGCGCTGACCGTACCTGACGCACCCCACTAGGGCCCGATTCAGATCCACCGGCTCGACCCACAGCGATCCGGGTTCGACACACGTCCCTGGGCGCCCGATTCACATCCATCAGCGGAGGCACACACATGCATACACGCACCCTCGGGCAGGGTCTGCAGGTCTCGGCCATCGGCATGGGCTGCATGGGCATGTCCATGAGCTACGGTCCGAACCCGGGCAGCCGGGACGACATGATCGGCGTCCTGCTGGCCGCCGTGGACCGCGGCGTCACCCTCTTCGACACCGCCGAGGTGTACGGCCCGTTCCACAACGAGGAACTCGTCGGTCAGGCGCTCGCCCCGGTGCGCGACCGGGTCGTCATCGCGACGAAGTTCGGTTGGCGCATCGAGGGCGGTCGCTCGGTCGGACTGGACAGCCGTCCCGCGCACATCCGCGAGGTGGCCGACGCGAGCCTGCGCCGGCTCGGGGTCGAGGTGATCGACCTCTTCTACCAGCACCGGGTCGACCCGGAGGTGCCGATCGAGGACGTCGCCGGCACCGTGGGGGAGCTCGTCGCGGCTGGCAAGGTCCGCCACTTCGGACTGTCCGAGGCGGGTGCGGGGACGATCCGCCGGGCGCACGCGGTGCACCCGGTGACCGCGGTGCAGTCGGAGTACTCGCTGTGGACCCGCGACCCCGAACGGGAGGTCCTGCCCACCTGCGCCGAGCTCGGGATCGGGTTCGTGCCGTTCAGCCCGCTGGGCAGGGGATTCCTCACCGGCACCGTGGACGCCGCGACCGCGTTCGACGCCGACGACGTCCGCGCGCGGATCCCGCGCTTCACGGCCCAGAACCGGGACGCGAACGCGGAGCTCGTCGAGCACGTGCGTTCCCTCGCCCGCGATCGGGGGACGACCCCCGGCCGGATCGCGCTCGCCTGGCTCCTCGCCCAGCAGCCCTGGGTGGTGCCGATCCCGGGCACCCGACGCGTCGAGCGGGTCGAGGAGAACGTCGGGGCGACCACGGTCGCCCTGTCCGCCGACGACATCGCCGACCTGGACGCCGTTGCGGGGCGCGTCGGCGTCCGCGGCGACCGCTACGACGCCACCGGGTTGGCGATGGTCGGGCGCTGAGGGACTACCGGACGGCGACCTCGCGGCGGACAGTCCGCCGCGAGGTCACTGGCCGGTACGTCGCAGGAGGTCGGTGAGCCGGGCGCCGGCGCTGACCACGGCCGTGGCGTGGACCCGTCCCGGCTGTCGGGTGATCCGGTCGACCGGGCCCGAGATGGAGACCGCGGCGATGACCCGCCCGGACGGTCCCCGGACCGGGGCCGACACCGATGCCACCCCGGGCTCGCGCTCGCCGACGCTCTGCGACCAGCCCCGGCGGCGCACCGCGGAGAGGGTGGTCGCGGTGAACCGCGCCCCCTGCAGGCCCCGATGCAGTCGCTCGGGTTCCTCCCAGGCCAGGAGCACCTGGGCCGCCGAGCCCGCGAGCATGGTCAGCGTGGAGCCGACCGGGATCGAGTCGCGCAGGCCCATGGGGCGTTCCGCGGCGGCGACGCAGATGCGCTGGTCGCCCTGGCGGCGGTAGAGCTGGGCGGACTCCCCGGTATGGTCCCGCAGCGCGTTGAGTACTGGTCCGGCTGCGGCCAGTAGTCGATCCTCGCCCGCGGCCGAGGCGAGTTCCACCAGCCGGGGTCCGAGGACGAAGCGGCCCTGCACATCCCGACTGACCAACCGGTGGTGCTCGAGCGCCACGGCGAGGCGGTGCGCGGTCGGCCGGGCCAAGCCGGTGGCCGACACCAGCTGGGCCAGGGTGGCGGGACCGGACTCCAGCGCCGCGAGCACGAGGGCTGCCTTGTCGAGGACTCCGACTCCGCTACTCTTGTCCATAGCTCGATACTGGCGTCTCACCCAGTGAGATGCAAGTACCCGGGCGGTGAGAGTCGCCGCCCGCAGCTGTCGAGGAGGTTCGCCATGGGGCGCACCCTGGCGGAGAAGGTATGGGATGCCCACGTCGTGCGGCATGGCACCGACGGTGAGCCCGACCTGCTCTACATCGACCTGCACCTCATCCATGAGGTGACCAGCCCGCAGGCGTTCGACGGCCTGCGGCTGTCCGGACGGCAGGTCCGCAGGCCAGAACTGACGATCGCCACCGAGGACCACAACGTCCCCACCACCGACATCGACCAGCCGATCGCCGACCCGGTGAGCCGGACCCAGGTGGACACGCTGCGGCGCAACGCCGCCGAGTTCGGCGTCCGCCTGCACTCCCTCGGGGATGTCGAGCAGGGCATCGTGCACGTGGTCGGCCCGCAGCTGGGCCTGACCCAGCCGGGTATGACGGTGGTCTGCGGCGACTCGCACACCTCGACCCACGGTGCCTTCGGCGCGCTCGCGTTCGGGATCGGCACCAGCGAGGTCGAGCACGTGCTGGCGACCCAGACGCTGCCCCTGCTGCCGTTCAAGACCATGGCCGTGACCGTCGACGGCGCGCTGCCGGCGGGGTCGACCGCCAAGGACATCATCCTCGCGGTGATCGCCCGCATCGGGACCGGCGGCGGCCAGGGCTACGTGCTGGAGTACCGCGGGTCCGCGATCCGGGAGCTGTCCATGGAAGCCCGGATGACGGTCTGCAACATGTCGATCGAGGCGGGCGCCCGCGCCGGCATGATCGCCCCGGACGACGTCACCTTCGGCTACCTGAAGGACCGCCCGCACGCGCCCCAGGGCGCGGACTGGGACGCCGCGGTGGCCTACTGGCAGACCCTGGCCTCCGATCCCGATGCGACCTACGACGTCGAGGTCGTGCTCGACGCGGCCGACATCGAGCCGTTCGTCACCTGGGGCACCAATCCGGGCCAGGGGCTGCCGCTGTCCGCGGCTGTGCCCGATCCGGCGGACTTCGCCGACGAGAGCGCCCGGACGGCCGCCGAGCGGGCCCTGGAGTACATGGGTCTGACCCCGGGAACGCCGCTGCGGGAGGTCTCCGTGGACACGGTGTTCATCGGCTCCTGCACGAACGGCCGGATCGAGGACCTGCGGGCCGCCGCCGCCGTGGTGCGTGGTCGCCGCAAGGCCGAGGGCGTCCGGGTGCTCGTCGTGCCCGGATCCGTGCGGGTGCGTCAGCAGGCCCAGGCGGAGGGCCTGGACGTCGTCTTCACCGAGTTCGGTGCGGAGTGGCGGGAGGCGGGGTGCTCGATGTGTCTGGGCATGAACCCCGACCAACTGCGGCCGCAGGAGCGCAGCGCGTCGACGTCCAACCGGAACTTCGAGGGCCGGCAGGGCAAGGGCGGCCGCACGCACCTGGTCTCGCCGCTCGTGGCCGCGGCCACCGCGGTCACCGGCCGGCTGTCCAGCCCGGCCGACCTGGTTCCGTCCGAGGCCGTCACCGGTACGTCGGCCTGAGCCCGCCCCACCGCTTTCCCGAGGAGGGATCCACGTGGAGAAGTTCACCGTGCACACCGGCGTGGGGGTTCCGCTGCGGCGCTCCAACGTCGACACGGACCAGATCATCCCGGCCGTCTACCTCAAGCGGGTCACCCGCACCGGGTTCGAGGACGGGCTGTTCGCCGCCTGGCGGGCCGACCCCGACTTCGTGCTCAACCAGGAGCCCTACCGTGCCGGCTCGGTGCTGGTGGCCGGTCCCGACTTCGGTACCGGGTCGTCGCGTGAGCACGCCGTCTGGGCGCTGAAGGACTACGGCTTCCGCGCCGTGCTGTCCTCCCGCTTCGCAGACATCTTCCGCGGCAACTCCGGCAAGCAGGGCCTGCTCACCGCGGTGGTCGACCAGGCGGACATCGAACGGATCTGGGTCGCGCTCGAGGCGGCGCCCGGGAGTTCGGTGACCGTCGACCTGGCCACCCGCACCGCCGCGGTGGCCGACCTGACCGTGCCGTTCGCGGTCGATGACTACACCCGCTGGCGGCTGCTGGAAGGGCTGGACGACATCGGCCTCACCCTGCGCCACACCGAGGAGATCGACGCCTTCGAGGTAGCTCGGCCGCGTTGGCTGCCGGCGACCCTGCCCGCACGGTGAGACCGGAAGGCGCCCGGGGACTGCGGCGCTGATCTTCAATGCACCAATGCACCAATGCACCAATGCACCAATGCACCAATGCACCAAGGCACCAAGGCACCAAGGCACCAAGGCACCAAGGCACCAAGGCACCGGCCAGGAACAGGACGACCGCCCGTACGAGCCCGCGGGCTCAGGTGGCCGGTTCGGAATGCCGACACAGGGGCCGTCACGGGTCCAGAGTGGACGCTCACCCGTGGCGGCCCCTACCGTCGGGAAAAGGGCACGCACGCCCGAGCAGGCACACCGGAGGGCAACCGTGGACAGAACGGAACTGGTCGCGGCTGTGGCGCGTCGTCTGGGCGGCAAGAAGGTGGCGGCCCGGGCGGTGGACGCAGTGGCCGATGCGGTCACCGCGGCGGTGGCTCGCGGTGAGACCGTCGAGCTCGTCGGGTTCGGCTCCTTCGAGCCGCTCCCGCCCGGCCCCGGGACGTCGGCGGAGTCATCGCCCCCTGCCTCGGAGGGCAGCCTGGACGTGACCTCGACTGCCGAGGTTTCCGAGGCGGGTGAGGGCACGGTCGAGTCGGCGAAGGCCGGCGGCGCGAAGCAGAAGCGCGGCAAGGCCGCCGAGACAGTCAAGGTGGACGAGTCCGGCAGGGCGAAGCCCGCCAAGTCGGCGAAGGTGGGGAAGGCCGCGAAGGCCGGTATCGCGGAGAAGAAGGCTGGCAAGGCCGCTGAGGCAGTCAAGGTGGACGAGTCCGGCAAGGCGAAGCCCGTCAAGTCGGCGAAGCCCGTCAAGTCGGCGAAGCCCGTCAAGTCGGCGAAGGCGGTCAAGTCGGCGAAGGCCGGTACCGCCGAGAAGAAGCCGAGCAAGGACCCCGAACATGTGAGGACGAGGACGACCGACGACGCGGCGTCTCAGGAGAGCGCGACCCTCGGGACGACGGTGCCGGCGCCCTCGCCGGAGCTCGCGCCGTCCGCGGTGCCCCCGAGGGCGGTGCGGGCCGACCTGTCGCCGGTGCCCACGACCGGCCGGCGGCCTGTCCGCGCTGTCCCCGCGCCTGTCGTGCGACCGGTCCCGGACGAACCGGCGCCTGAAGCTCCCGGAGGAGGCGGTGCGGTCCCGGTGCCGATCTCGTCCAAGAGCGGTGTTGTCGGACGCGCGGGCCGTGGGGTTCCCAGGACCTCCTCCTCGCCTCGGGTGACCGCCACGGTGCGTTCGGTGTCGGCGCGCCCGGTGGCACCGGTGCCCGCACTGCCACGGGACGTCAACGACGACTCGAGCGTCGGAGACGCGCCGCGGAAGAGCGCAAGGCCGCGGAAGACGGTCACGCCGCCGGTGCCCGCGACCGCCGCCGCCGGAGGGCCGGCCATCCCGCAGAAGGCCACAACATCCCGGAAGAGCGCAGCGCCGCGGAAGGCGGCCACCCCGTCCGGGACCGCAGCGTCCCGTGGTCGCTCGGGTGGTGTCGCGTCCGAGAACGGCGACGGCGCCCCCGAGGCCCCCGCAGGCACCACCCGACGGGCACCGGCCCGAACCGCGGCGACCACGCGTACGCGCGCGACCACGCGCAATGCCCGGACCGCAGACCGGGTTCCCGCGTCGAACTCGGAGGAGCCGGCCTCTCCGGCGGTGACCACGCGTCGGAGGCCGGGAGCCACGACCTCGCGGACGAAGTCGGCGGCCGACACCCCGGCCGAGTGAGTCTGCCGCGGAGGTCGACCGCCCGGTCGTGGTCGGGGGCACCAGGAGGCCCTCTGCGGAGCAGGACGTTCACCGGCCGGTCGGGGATGGTTCCCCGTGGGGAGGAGGAGGCGTGGTGACCAGTGCAGGAGCCGGCAGGCCGGACAGAGCCGGAGGAACGGACAGAGCCGGGATCAGGCGCGACGAGGATGTGCTCCTCGTACGCGGCGGAACGCCGCTGCGCGGGACGATCCAGGTGCGGGGGGCGAAGAACTTCGTCTCGAAGGCCATGGTCGCGGCCCTGCTGGGGGAGGAACCGAGCCGTCTGCGCAATGTGCCGAGCATCCGCGACGTGACGGTCGTGGCCGGGCTGCTGGAACTGCACGGCGTGATGATCGACCGGGGGGAGGCGGAGGACGAGCTCGTCCTGGATCCCAGCAATGTCGAGAGCGCCCACATGGCCGACATCGACGCGCACGCGGGGTCCAGCCGCATCCCGATCCTGTTCTGCGGGCCGCTGCTGCACCGGCTCGGTGAGGCGTTCATCCCTGACCTGGGCGGTTGCCGGATCGGGGATCGGCCGATCAACTACCACCTGGACGTGCTCCGGCAGTTCGGGGCCGAGGTGGAGAAGCGCCCGCAGGGCATCGCGCTGGTCGCCGCCCGCCGGCTGCAGGGCACCAAGCTCGACCTGCCCTACCCGAGCGTGGGCACCACCGAGCAGGTCCTGCTCACCGCCGTCCGGGCAGAGGGTGTGACCGAACTGCGCAATGCCGCCATCGAGCCCGAGATCATGGATCTGATCGCGGTGCTGCAGAAGATGGGCGCGATCATCAGCGTGGACACCGACCGCGTGATCCGCATCGAGGGTGTCGACCGGCTACGGGGCTTCACCCACCGCGCATTGCCGGACCGGATCGAGGCGGCCTCCTGGGCCTGTGCCGCGCTGGCGACCGGCGGGGACATCACGGTGCTGGGCGCCCGACAGCTCGAGATGATGACCTTCCTCAATGTGTTCCGGAAGGTGGGCGGGGTCCTGGACGTCGGGGACGAGGGGATCCGCTTCTCCCACCCCGGTGGTCCCCTGACCTCGCTGGTGCTGGAGACCGCCGTGCACCCGGGATTCATGACCGACTGGCAGCAGCCGCTGGTCGTGGCGCTCACCCAGGCGGAAGGCCTGTCCATCGTGCACGAGACGGTGTACGAGAACCGTTTCGGGTTCACGCGCGCCCTGCGCGACATGGGCGCTCAGATCCAGCTCTACCGGGAGTGCCTGGGCGGGTTGCCGTGCCGGTTCGGCCAGCGCAACTTCCGGCACTCCGCCGTCGTCTCGGGCCCGACCAAACTCCACGGGGCCGAGATCACCGTCCCCGACCTTCGGGGCGGTTTCAGCCATCTGGTGGCCGCGCTGGCCGCGGAGGGAGAGTCGCGGGTCTGGGGCATCGACCTGATCGACCGCGGTTACGAGCACGTCCAGACCAAGCTGGACCAGCTCGGTGCCCGCTACGACCGCGGTCGTGCCGGTGCCTGACCGCCCACGGAACCGACCGTGCCGAGACGGAGCGCCTGCACCGTCGAGCGCCCGTCCTCGTCGGTGAGCTCCACGGTGAGCCGCTGGCCGGGGCGCAGCAGCCGAAGCCCGCTGCTGGCGAATGCCTGCGCCCCGAACGGCAGGAGCAGCCCCTCGTCGGTGACGA
>Ga0265334_10001009_pt1 | contig 13878 bp, 10 predicted proteins | sample 42023metaG_FD_192442 | JGI IMG/M metagenome (GOLD analysis project Ga0265334, IMG submission 192442) | Rhizosphere microbial communities from Carex aquatilis grown in University of Washington, Seatle, WA, United States - 4-20-23 metaG | ecosystem: Host-associated > Plants > Roots > Rhizosphere... | reverse complement strand
GTGGCGTGCGCATGGGCATCAGGTAATACAGCAAGGCCAGCTGGGCGCCCCGGAATAGCCGGACCTTGCGCAGAATGGAGCGCCAGTCGGAGCCGACCGGATAGTTCAGGTACTCGTCGAAAAGTCCGTCTGGCAGCACACTCGAGGGTCCGACGAGCTTTGGATTGCCCGCCGTCGGCAGGTTCGACACCAGCACCAGGCGGTCGCGCGCATGCAGTCCGCGCAGTCGCCGGTACAGCGGAAGGGCGATCAGATGGTCGCCGAGGGAGCCGACTCGAAGAATGCCGACGCGTTGTGCCATCAGTGGAAGTTCGCGCTCAGCTAGATCCGCGGCCGACCAGGACCGCTGGCGTCCCGGTGCTCTCGCTAAGTTTGAGAACGGCGAGCATCCGAATATCCGTATATCCCAGTCGGCGGACGGTCTGCGCTTCGGACTGGCCAGCGCCATAGCAATACCAAAGCAGCGCCGAGTATATGTCCGCGGTCGGGACGCAGCGCAAGCGCCGCGCGCCAGGAAATTCGCGCCGGCGAATCCCGCCCCTGCGATACAGCCCATCCGTCGTATGAAGATGACATGCTAATGACTCGCGCAATGGCAGGAAGATTGCGATCTGCTTGGAACACCCCCGATGCGGTTGCCTCACAGCAGACTGGTATGATAGCGGCACAATCGGGCACCGCCTTGAGGTAACCGCGCCATGGAGGCGGCGATCGCATTGAACAGAGCGGCCAAATTTTCCCTGATCTGCCTGACCCTGGCCACCGCCGCCGCACTGGCTGCGCCACCCCAACTTTACCGACAGCCTGCTTACGAGAGCCCAGTGCGCGCCGAGCCGGACGATCTGCTGCTCTTGCCCGGATACGGTCTCGAACCGGACGACATGGTCATATATCGAGCGGTATTCGACACAACACAAGTCCCCGCCACGCCCACGACGGTGCCTGCGCGGTCCACCCCGGATGTTGGATTGGCCGATATCGTCAGCAGTGCGCAGGTACCCTATTCCCTGACCATCAAGCTACCGCGCTCTCTACGGATGGATCAGTCGTACGCGCTCTGGGTGAGGACAGCACGTGGCGAATGGAGCAAGCCGGTGCTGGTCAATGACGCACGGCCACTCTGGTTCACTCCTGTCTATGCATATGCCACGGGCAACATCCCGGGACTGTCGCGCGAATTGAAGATCGTTGGACGCAATCTTCAGGCCGCCCCCGGAAGCGCAACTACCGTGCGACTGACAGGACCCAGGAGTTATACCTTGCCGGCGGTCCCAGACGAACGCTCCACGGCCACGATGAATCACTATGTAACGCGCGCCGCTCTCCCGGCGCGGGTCGCCCCGGGACGTTATCGCGTGGCACTTAGACGCGACCAGAGGAGCTGGGTCGAGCTGCCGGACCAGGAGCTGGAAGTGCTTCCGGATCCGACCAGCGGCCCCATGTTCAGCATCGCCGACCGAAAGTACGGGGCCTGCATGCCTGACGATGGCATCGACGACACGCCCTGCATCGTGCGCGCGATAGCCGCCGCTGGCAGCACCGGTGGCGGTACGGTCTACTTCCCAGCAGGGACCTGGGACCTGGTCCGCTGCGTCCATACCGGGCTCGCCGCCAGCTCCGGATTGCTGGTCCCAGCGGGCGTTGCGCTCCGGGGTGCGGGCAGCGGGCAGACACGACTGCTTAGGCACCGCGAATGGAGCGAGCAGGGAGAGACCGCTGCGTTCACGCTGACAAGCCGGACACAGGTCACAGGCTTCACGTTCGGCGATCTGAAGACTTACGCCGCCGAGGACCGCGCAGAACCGTTCCTGCGGCTGGGTGAGGATTACCGCTGGGTTCCCGCGACGCCGCGCCCGAGCGACGCGGCAACGATGGTTAGCGATGTCGTCATCGCGTACAACGTCTTTGATCGGGTCTTTGTCGCAATCGCTGGCGGGGGCTTGCCGATGCGACGCCTATTCATAACCCACAATACCTTTGGCGCGTATTACGCCGCGATTGAGATGGGCGGTGACCAGTTCAATATGACCTACAAGTACCGCATCGACGATTCCGTGATCGACGACAACATGTTCAAGCCCGGCAGCCGACTCGACCGAGCAGCCAAGTCAGGCACGATGGCAAGCGAACTGGGTGCCGCATTCCGACTCGATTTCAGCGGCAATACTGCCGACGGCACCACCACCGAATTTCTGTATTCGCCGGAGGATCCGCATGGCTGGCGTGCCGCGTTCTTTTGGAATATGAATGGCAGCTTTGAGCAAATGCTCGTGTCCCAAAATGAGGCGAGCTGCACCGGCGACAAGATCGGGGATGGCGAGGCGATCGCGTATGACAACAATACCAATACCTTTGCCTTCGCTACGGCCCCGACTGTGACGCGTGCGGAGGGCGCGAGCGTGACGGTCAGTGCAAGGTTCGCTGCGCGTCAGAATAATCGCGACATTCCAGTAGAGAGCTACTATCTTGGTCACTGGCTGCAGGTTGTCAGCGGTCCGGGCTTGGGGCAGGTACGCCGGATTGTGGGCTACACGAGCGATCCGTCATCCGGGCTGACGAGCATTCGCGTCGCCCCGGCATGGGATGTAGCCCCCGTGGCAGGTGTCACGCGCATAGCGGTGGGACGCGAATTCTGGCAGGTGTACACCCTCGACAACCGCATCGAGCACCGCCGACCGCCGTGCCAGAAGAGCAACCGCAGTAGGCACGACGGCGGCGTGATCGAGATGTATGCGCAAAGTGCCGACTCGGTGATCGAAGGCAATGTGCAACACGATACAGATGGCATCCTGATCGAGGAAAACTACATCCTCCCCGAGCATGCTTGCCAGGATTGCACAATGAGCAGCTTCTTCCAAGATTTCCTCGAGATCCGCGACAACACGATCGACGGCGAGTATGACTGGGAGACTGACTGCAGCGACTCCGGAATCGTCACTGCGATCGCGGCTTCCCCGGCGGGAGACCCAATCCCACCTACCCTCGGCTTTGGCATCTCGATCTCCCACAATACGGTGCGACGCGCAGATGCGGCGTTGGGAGGTGCTATCGCCCAAACCAACCCCTGGTACGCTGGCCCGGCGCCGCACAGCTGGCCCCTAAGCGACAACCAGTTGATCTATCACAATGTGCTGGAGGACATCGATGGACCCCGTGCGTTCGCAATCTGCGGACGCGGCCTGCCGCGAATCGGCATCAACTTTCCGCCGACGCCGATCGCATGGCGCTCAGTGCTCTATGCCAATCGCTGCGCCCGAGTGTCGCAGCCGATCGCGGCTGGCGGCAAGGATACCGTCCGTGTGTGTCCGTCGCCGGCGCTCGAGTCGTGCGAATGTCCGCAGCTCGAGACGGTCGGCGGGTCGGGGCACTGACGACAAAGTCGCCGATACACATCCTCCAATAGCGCGATCCTGCACCCCGAAGAATAGGCTGGGGGTCCGTCGTCCCACCGAATCGGGCGCGACTTTGTCAAGCTGCGGCGCTACGTCGACGAAAGCCCACCGACCGAGTTCGACTCCACCGCATACGAGCCCACCGCGCCATTGTCTCGTCGCCGCTACGCCTACGCTTAACTTCGAGGCGCACCTTACACGGCGCCGTGGCAGGCTGCAGCCACAGCGGCATCCGGTGTTATCAAAAGGCCTGCTGTGCCGAAAGGCCGATCAGAATTGGATCATAGCGTTCATTGCAAGTGCTCCGCCTTACACGGATCAGATAGGCCTTAGGAACTGTGTCAGGATCGCCTGCGCCTTCCTATCAGTCCGGCACGTCGCTGAATGCCGCCGCGCGCGCGCCGACGACCATACCTTGGCCCAACGTAATGACCAGCCCCGATAAGGGGCGCGGCCCCGTTCCCGGCTTGCAGCAAGCGCCATGGCATTCGGACACAGAAGATCCGCAACATAGAAAGCCACTCAAACTCGACGTGTCTGCTGACAAAAGTCGAGGCCATCGCCCGCACGAGTCACCAATGGAGCTGCGCCCTGGGCCCATGTCGAACATGGCATGAGCGCCGCCCCGCCCGGATCGGTACTCATTGGCCCGTCATCGACGCCCGCGATGCGCGACCCCCCCATCCAATTGCCGACTAAAGCTATACACTGGAACATCTGGCATTCTACGGATCCCTGTGCCGTGTTGCGCTGCGCTCTCATGACCTGCGCCTAAATCACTATGGCATGACAGATGGGTAGCCACATTGCCATTGAAGATTGCCAACGTCATCACCTCATTCAATTCTGCCAGCGGCGGTCCACCACGTACCGTCTCGTTGATTGCGCAGGCAGGCCTCGGCCTTTGGCTCGCCGAACTCTTCACAACCGATGCACGTGCCTCGGCCGTGGATTCCCTGTTGACGGACGAGTTTCCCGGTCGCGTGACCCTGCTGCCTGCTAATACCGTACGGCCTCTTCGTGCCGGGCTGATGTCCTTCGGCCTCGTGCGTGCGCATGAAGCGCAACTGCTGCGCGGCGGTCCACCCGATGTCTTGCACATTCACGGCATCTGGAGCCTATTCCTGCATGCCTTTGCCAGAACCGCGATCCGGAATGGGATTCCCTACATACTCACTCCGCACGGCATGCTCGAGCCCTGGTCGCTTTCAAAGCGTGCTTGGCGCAAGTCGCTCGCGCTCGCCAGCTACCAGGGAGCGATTCTTTCGCGGGCAGCGGCCATTCACGCCACTAGCGAAACCGAGGCGGCCCACATCCGGCGGCTGCCGGCCGTGCGGGCACCCATATTCGTGATCCCAAATGCGGTGGATGTACCAGGCAATACCTTGTCGGCGCCAGAGCGCTCGCAATTCAAGCCCCAAGCCGCGCCAGCATCGAAGGTGCTGTTGTTCCTGTCACGGATTCACCAGAAGAAGGGCCTCGATATACTGCTGCAAGCGTGGAACCGAGTCCGGCCGCGCGCGTGGACGCTGCGTATCGCCGGCGCGGGAGATCCTGCGTACCTGCAGCAACTCAAGCGCTACTGCCGCACGGAGAACGTACCTGGCGTCGAATTTGTGGGTCACGTGGATGGTTACGCGCGCGAAGCGGAGTTCCGAGCGGCCTCGGCGCTCGTATTGCCAACCTACAGCGAGAACTTCGGCAACGTTGTCGCCGAAGCCATGGTTCGAGGACTGCCCGTGTTGACCACAACCGGAACGCCGTGGTCCGTGGTCTCTGAGCAGAAGCTGGGTTGGTATTTCGAGCCTAAGGCGGACGCGCTTATCGGGGTGCTCCGTGCGCTTGAGGCCACAGCCCCGACGGAGCTGCGCGCGATGGGCGAGCGCGGGCGAGCGTATGCGCTCGCCACGCTCTCGAATTCGGCCGTGCGCGGACGCTTCATGCATATGTACACCAGCGTAGTCCATCAGAAAATCTTGCGACACGGTGGCTTCAGCGCATGAACTTGGAAAGCACTGCGTCCGCGATCTTCTGCGCCGCGATCTCTGTAGTCCAGCTCTCGCTACTTCGCTGTGCCGTAACCCCCAGTCCGCGCAGTCCATCGCGCCCCCGCACGACTGCATCCTGGAGCACCAGCCTTAAAGCATCGATATTGCCTGCTTCGAAGATCCAGCCATTTGCACCCTCCGCAATCAGATCTCGGGCAGCGCCGACATTGGAGCTCGCTATCACTGGCCGTGCACAAGCCATCGCCTCATTGAGGGCCAGGCCCCAGGTTTCCCCGGGCCCCCGGGACGGCAGGACGAATACATCGCCGACGCGATACACCGATGGCATCGCGAGTTGATTTTGGAACGGCATAAAATGGATTCGCGCATTGCCGGCCGCCATTCGTCGTAGTTCAGACCCCAGTTCGCCATTGCCGACGAATACTAGGTGGCACGGGAACTCGATCTGCCGGAACGCCTGCAAAAGCAGCGTCGGATCCTTCTTGCGGATGAATTTCCCTGCGTAGAGGACCACGGGCTGCTCCGTCGCGATACCCAATTGCGCGCGCCACGAGTCAGCCAGCCGTTGACTCTCCTCGCCCGCATCCGCAAAGCGGCGCACATCCACTGAATGCGGTGCAATACGCACCTGATCCGGACGAAGCCCGTAGTGCCAGAAATAGTCGCGATTATTCTTGCCGACCGCGATCGCGACGTCCACATAGCGGTAGACCCACCTCAGCAGCAACCAGCGCGCGATGGAACGCAGTGCGGAACGCTCATCGAGAAGCGTCGAGTCCCCGCGAAAGAATACCGGTATACGTCCATGAAAGTGCCGGAGTACCGACAGATGCGACGAGGAGTTCCAGCCATAGACCATAACGGCGTCTGCGCCCCACCGCGCAATGGACGGGATCAAATCCGGGTTCTGCAACCCGCGGAAATTCGCGGGCCCCGGTCGTACCAAGCACGTATTCCGGACGAATTAATAGGCGTACCCTTCCAGCAAAGGAATGTCCCATTCGAGGGTGGTGCCAAATCCCTGATCCTCAATGGCACCATTCGCGACTTGGGACCAAGTGTAGAAGACCCGAAGATCTAGTGACGCCATCGCTGCGATCCGCCGAAATACCGGCGCGTAGTATTGAATCGGATGGGTTGATACTACAGCGAGTTTGATCCGGCTATCATTCATAGACGGCTTCCCATTTATGTTCATCGATCTTGGCCTGCATCTTAACCATGCGGATACTGACGCGGCGAGCGCGGCTCATCTTAATGAGTACTGCGCGTGACCCATTCCGTGTCGCGGGAGTACGGTGATTTGAATTTAACGTTTGGCCGGCGTCCTGCCTTCCAGCTAGGCTCGAACGGCGCGCCGCCATGTTAGCGCGTCATAGCGGCCTCGTGCGTCGACTGACTGTCGGCATGTCCGGACAGGCTTTTCTAAGGCTGGTGCTCGCGGCCTATACAGTGCTGCTTGTCCCGTTGCTGATCAGGTATTGGGGTGTGGAAGGCTACGGACAATGGATCGCACTTACAGCTCTCGCCTCATATCTGGGCTTGTCGAATTTTGGTCTTGTTACCAGTTCTGCCAACGAGATGATTATCGCGAGCGGCGCCAATGATGGTGACCGGGCGAGGCGAGCATTCCAAGCCTCCGTGAATTTAGCCATTTACGTCGTACTGCCTCTTATCGTAGTGCTGGTGTTCACGCTATCAAAAGTGCCACTGAGCCGCGAACTTCGCCTTTCACAGATCAAATCCAACGCCGTCGTCGAAATCATCGCCTGCTCTGGCGCTGTACTCTGGTTTCAAACGCTCAAGGGCCTGATGCTGGCAGCCTTATATGCTGCGGGCTCTTACGGTTTCGCCTATTACATCCAGGGAATCGTTAAGGTGGGTGAATTGCTGGGCGTTGCCGTAGTCGTTGCGGCCTTTCACGGCTCCCAGGCTTCCGCCGCGGTTGTCATTGCGATCGCGGCGCTCATCGAATTGCTCATTATCGCTGTCTACGCGCGGCGGGCTGCACATTGGGCGCGTATGGATCTAAGGGTAGTCGAGTGGTCGTGGATCTCTACGCAGGGACGGCCCGCGATCGGCTTCATGATAATGAACTTCGCTACTCAAGGTCTGATGGCCCAAGGTGCAAGAGTCGTGCTCGAGGCCCTCATGGGAGGCGCCGCTGTCGCCGTCTACGCAATTTACGGCACCGCGATGCGATTCGTCGATCAGCTGCTTCTTATGCTTGTGTTTCCGCTTGAGGTTGAAATCGCTAACTACGCCGGGAAGGCGGACTTAAATAGAATAGAAAGGCTAATTATCATTGGAACGCACATCTCCTGGCTGCTGTATCTGATGGTCTGTGGGGGGCTCCTTCTCTTCGGTCCTCTCGTGTTCCGCATTTGGACCGAGGGACACGTCCAATTCAGCTACTCGCTGATGGGTCTGTACATGATCATGTCCGCCGCCAACCTAGAGGGTCGCGTCAGCCTGCACGCACTTATCAGCACGAACCGGCTGTTCGGACCTTCATTCCGAATGCTCGCGGTCGCGATTTTGGCGGTGGGCCTCGGTGCCGGCCTGACACATTTATTTGGGATCAGTGGAATGGTGCTCGGCGGAATCTGCGGAGAACTCGCGAATTCTTCAATCGTTGTCGTGGCCGTCGCTGCCTGGCTGGAGAAGCCCGTTGGCCGCCTATTGCACGACTTCCTAGACTTAAAGGGCTCGCTCCGTGAGCTGTATGCCAGAACTGCGGGAGCAGTCCGAACGGGACGATCCCGCTAAATGGCGGATCGCGAGAGTCGACTACGACAATGCCTAGCAATCCCCATCTATAATGATACGTCTGCTCGGTATTCTTACCGTTCGCATCCCGCGGAGGTTATAGCAGAGGTGCCTGAGACTTACGCAAGGAAATGGCCAGCCCGATACGAGCTGCTGGACGGCCTGCGTGGAATCGCATGCATCGGTGTTCTACTGCATCACCTAGCAATCGTGGCCATCGGCCATTACTCCGTGATGGTGTTCTTTCTGATTAGCGGCTATTGCATCACCGCTTCGGCGCAGTCCTGCCTTCGTCGAGGAATGAGCTTTCGCAATTACTTGCTGAGGCGGGTCCGTCGGATCTACCCGCCGTACTTCTTGGCCCTTGCTTTTTTTACCGGCACACGGTTCGCGAAGGCCTGCTTCTCTGGAGAGCCCGCATGGCACCCCACCGCCATCGCGTGGCTGCAGAATCTAACACTCACCCAGTGGGTTTCAGATCTCTTCCGACATGTAGAGTGGCCAGCCGACAACAAGACGCTGTTTGTTTCTGCGTTCTGGTCGCTCGACTACGAAGAGCAGTTTTATCTGGTCATCGGCATCTGCCTACTACTCGCGGCGAATCGCGGCATTCAAGTGCTGAGCAGTGTGCTAGTCCTCGCGTTCCTGGGACTGGCATGGAACCTGACTTTCCCTGGCGGCTGGGTGACCGGGATATTCATCGAGTATTGGCCGCACTTCGCTCTCGGGTCAATGCTGTACTTTGTCTTGTGCGAGCAGTCTCGACCGGGCCCACGGTTTGCGTTCTTGGCAGCCACCGGTGCGCTCGGTATCTTCTGCTTGATGCATGTCTGGCCGTGGATTGATGCAACGGATGCGGAGACAGTCCGCCGGGCCTATATTGAGCTGCTATTGCTTTCGGTCACGTCGCTAGCGCTCCTGGCTTTACGGCCTCTCAGTGATGCCATTGCTCGCAGCACACTTTGGAGGCCCGTGGCCGCGGTCGGCACAATTTCCTATAGCCTGTATCTGATCCATCAATTCAATCTGACCCTGATCCATGCGGCGGCCACGTTCCTGCTGCCACGGTACGCATCAACGGCCGCTCTCGGCGCCACGCAGGTTGCGATGCATCTTTGCCTTGCTACCGCATTCTGGTACCTGTGCGAACGTCCTTTCCTAAACCGTCCCGTGACAGACCGAATGCGGGCCGTCAGAGGCCTGTCTGTTTCCGGTGACTTCGCGGAATAGTAGCCTTGCGGCCGGCGCCCTCACCATCCAACGAGTCCTCGAGATTTCGCTCCCTCGATGGATTGCGCGGCGTCGCCGCCCTGAGCGTCGTCGTGTTACACCTGTTGTCGGTGTTCGTTGGCACAGCGTATCCTCGTTATCAGGGATTCGATCACCTGATAGGGGAACTTGGCCGAACGCCTCTGCAAGCCCTGTGGGGCGGAGGTCAGGCTGTTACATTGTTCTTCATTCTGTCCGGCTTCGCGCTGCACAGGATGCTACTTGCGCAGCCGATGCACTATTTCGCGTTTGCCTGCCGCCGGCTCATCCGCCTTTGGATTCCCTACGCAGTGGTTCTCACGGTCTCCGTTCTTTTTCTGGAGTTGACTGGTACCCGCCGGATCGTCGGTCAAAGTGCCTGGATGAACAGCCTGCTTGGCACGATGCCATCCGCAGGCCTCGTGCTGCAGCATCTGTTGGCAGTCGGCGAATTCGATACCAAGCCCATCGACTTTGTTGTATGGACGCTGGTCCAGGAATTCAGGCTATCTCTGCTGTTCCCTGTTATCTTCTGGACCGTCAACCGATATAAGTGGCCTAGTCTACTTATTGTTAGTTTCGCCTTGTCGCTGCCCGCAACCTACATGGCGCACCTCAACCCGGAGTCGCTGGTCTCGCCGCTTTCCACAGCCAGCGTGCAGTTCCAGTTCGTGATAGGAGCGATACTCTCCCGGCAAGAACACGCTATACATCGGCTGTATTTATCCACTTCAGCGCTCTCCAGAATCACACTGCTCGTCCTAGCTTTTGTGCTCTACAGCAATTGCCTCGGACTCTCGTCGACCTACAGCCAAGTCGTCGGAGCCACCTTGCTACTCGTCATCGCGCTCTGTTCCCCCACTGCGATGCGATTCCTGTCGCTAGCTTCCATTCAGTGGCTGGGCGCAATCTCCTACAGCCTTTACCTCTGTCACGGGGTTCTGCTCCTCCGCCTCATCAATGGTGGGTATCCACGATTGTCGTTTCTCACGATTGTGGCGATCGCCGGCCCGCTGTCGCTTTTTGCCGCGGAAGCATTGTGTCGATTCGTGGAGCGGCCTACCATCATTCTCAGCCGCGTGGCCGGGAGGCGCGTCGAACGCGCCTGCGCGGTTCCCGCGCGGAGCGCCAGCTAGGTCATCAGATTCGGGAATCGCTCGGGGGCCGCCGGTGGCGTACCATCGAGCCCGCTTCCTTCGAATGACGCCAGAGATGCGTAAGCTGTATGACGCAGCCCACGACGCGACAGCAGCAGGTGCAGCAGCAAGATTCCTGCCACGCTGCGAACCCACACCTCGAATTCAGTCGCAATCGACCCTTCGAAACGAACTCCGAACTCGAAGATGGTAATTGCCAAAATCAACAAACGGGTTACCGATGTTGCAGTAGACAGGTCGCATAGCGCGCTGGTATATCCCAGCACCAAACCGATGACAAGCAGTCCGATCAGCGCCCCGGCCCACCCAAAATTCCAGTACAGTTCGCCGAGGTAGGACGGGGAAATGTAGACGACCGCATCGGCAATTTGGAACTCGTCGTTGAATAGCAATCCCGTCTCTACCGATGGCTTGTTGGGCCATAGCAGTCTCGGAATGAATGCGGTCAGGATCGGTGTCAGTGTGTGTCCTCGCTGGTAGGCGACATCCACTCCAGCCCGCGACACTATCAGCTCCACCGAACCTTTTACGGAAGAGCGCTCGAAGAACGCGACCAGTTTTTCGTCGTTGTTCCGCCTCTCGCCATCGATGGCCAAACGGAGCACCTTGCCGATATCTTGGGCCGCCTCGGCATTGGTCACTCCCCGCTCACCGACCACTACAGTTCGGTACGCCTGAAACACTGGAAACGCGATCGTGATAAAAAGTGCTCCCGCGATGAGCCAACTCTTCGCTAGTCTTCCGTCCACGAGATAGACCGTGACAATGACCAGAATCCCACCCAGCATGGCAAGACCCTTCTCATTCGACACGAAGCCGAGCAGTACCTGTATCACGACGACGGCGATCATCATCAGGCCGAGAGTCCTGGACCGCCATATTGTGTAGGCATACGCGAGGATCAGAATTCCGATTGGCTGCGCATAGCGCCCAATCATCAGCAATGTCGTCACGCCTTCGCCGGCATAGTTGACCTCGAGCGTGCGGACAGTAAGTCGAATGTTCCAGTACCAGGTTGCGAAGGTCCCCCCGGCCCAGAGAATCAGGCCTGCGCTCAGCAGGGTCGTAATCGGCCAGTCGTCTCTTAGGAAGCGGGAGACCCGGCGCCGCGTCAGCAGGTTGGCTGCATAGTGGTAGCCGAGCGCGAACGCGAAGCCGCTGAGCAGGATTAGCAGCTCCGGGGTGCTCAACAGGGCAGTCCTTGCAGCTAACGGCGCCTGCTCGAACAAACGGATGAAGTCCAGGCTGCCAAAGGACACGAAATAAATGACAAAGAAGATCGTGTAGAGAGCGTATCCGTCATTAAGCCTGCGCGCGTAGAGCACTGGGCTCGCGCAGAGCGCGAACAGCAGCGCGACGTAAAGCAGCCGCGCATCGGAGGCGCCGAAAGCGAGCGCGGCTACCGAGATCAGCACCGTGAATGCGACCACCATGGCGCCGTAGAGCGGCAAGCGGATCATTACGGGAGCGGAAGAAGTGCTGGATAGCGAGATGTTCACGCGGCGTCCCTGAGAGGGCCCCTAGAATAGGGCATCGCATCCTGGACCGCATGCCATTGATTCCCACGGGCATGGCTTTACACTTTCTATCGCCGTTTGCGCACGTGGACGGGAAGGCTCTTGAAGAGTCTCCACTATCTTGCGATCTTTCTATATGTGGGATGAGCACACGTCTCACATCGCACTGGCGTTTGGCGGTGGGCTTTTCTGCTCTTGCGACCCATAACCTTCATACGTCACAGGGACCCAAAATTCAAAGCCGCACTATTGTTACCAAATCGAGAGGCAGCGCAACCCTCCAACGTCATCCGCAGAGCGACCCGCGCTTTTGCAACCCAATATCGCCACCGAAGACTGGACGCAGATCGGCCGCTTGCCTTGATTCGCAATCGCTCGGTCTCAATCTCACAGACGTTCTGGAGCCGCGCCGTTTTCGCGCCATCGTGATGCCGAAAGCAGCCCACATACTCTCGCACATGCCGCACCGGCCCGATTCTCCCCAAACGTAACACGAGGTCATAGTCCATACAGAAGTCCAGTGCCGGGTCGAAGCCACCCGTTTCTCTGCACAAATCGGTCCTAAAAAGTGCAGCGCAGTTCTGGACTGTAAGGTAGCTGTATAGACAGTCCCAATAGTTAAACGACGGTTGTTGACGGCGCTTTAAAACCCGACCATTGCCATCAATCACATAGTAATCGCCATAGATTATGCTTGGCGATCGAGTGGACTGCGACGCCGAAAGCAGCGCAGAGAGCATTCCCGGAACGAGGCAATCATCAGCATTCAGCCATGCAAAATATCGCGTGTCCACCACCTGGAGAGCTTTATTCAACGCATCTGACTGTCCGCGATCCGGCTCCGATCGCCATAAAAGACGGTTGTCAGAGCGCGATTGTTCTCTAAGAATATCCACACTTCCGTCATTGCTTCCACCATCCATGACGATGTGCCTGCTGACGTAAGGTCCTTGCGCCGCCACACTGCGAAGACAGCTTAGAATAAACGGCGCGGCGTTGTAGCACGGAGTAATAACGCAAATCGATTCACTCACAGGGTTCTCATATCTCGCTTCTTGATGGGTCGACAAGGATTGCCCGCGCAGACCATATCGGTGGGTAAATCCGTCGTTACTACAGACCTCGCACCGACAACGGACCTGGCTCCAATTGAAGTACCAGGTCCCACAAATGCTTCAGTGCAAATCCACACTCCGTCGCCAATGGTGATTGGAGGGCGGATCAATGGCATTCGTGGATCCAGGTAGTCGTGGCTCCCGGCGCAGAGAAAAGCTCGCTGAGATACCACAGTATGTTCGCCAATTCGAATTCGGCCTAAGGCATACAGCTGCACGCCCGAACCAATCACGCAGAAGTCGGCCAACGAAACATTCCAAGGGCATTCGATGCGGGCGGATGGGTAGAGCACTACTCCGGCGCCTATTGTTGCACCAAAAAGACGCAGCATTGAACGGTGCCAGAAGTTCAGGCTCCGGGGCACCCATCTATAAAGCGTCCAGTAGAAAATCCTCCACAGAGCACGCGCGATTTGCTCACGAGTCTTATATGGATTCGGCTGTCCACGGCCATCCTGAGACCTTACAGTACTTTCGTTTGAATTCAGCGGTTCCACTACGAAAGCCCGGCCTGTTCCCGCGGTTTTTCAAATTGATTGATACCGTGAGCGTCAGTACCCCACAGAAGACTCAACGAAACGCGCCGAGAGAAATGATCAGTGAACATGCAATCACCAGTAGCCGCCATAGCAAAGAGATCGGTCTCCGAGAGACCGACGCCCGCATGCGCG
>Ga0265334_10001007_pt1 | contig 13887 bp, 10 predicted proteins | sample 42023metaG_FD_192442 | JGI IMG/M metagenome (GOLD analysis project Ga0265334, IMG submission 192442) | Rhizosphere microbial communities from Carex aquatilis grown in University of Washington, Seatle, WA, United States - 4-20-23 metaG | ecosystem: Host-associated > Plants > Roots > Rhizosphere... | reverse complement strand
CTGGGCGAGCAGCCGAAGCTACTGGTCTGCGACGACGCCCACGATCGCGATGACTTGAACCTGCTGTACGATCATGTTGCCAACCCGAAGAACAATACTCGGCTAATCGTGTCCCTGCGGAAGTATGGACTCGAGCGAGCCCGGCGACAGGCGAGCTTCCCCTTGTACGACCTGCCCGTGATAGAGCTGGGAAAACTGTCCCCGGTCGATAGCGAGGCGCTGGCTCGGGAAGCACTGCAGCGCTTCGGCGGCGAGGCGGAGCATGCCGAACGCTTGGCGAGCTACACACGCGACTGTCCTCTGGCCACTGTGATCGGTGCCGAAATCCTGAGCAAGAGCACGAAGGCGCTGCCCGATTTCCTGCTGGGCGAAGACGAATTCCGAGTCTTGATGATGGACCGGCTCGTGGCGGAGATCGTTGCCAGCGTTAGCGAAGGGCTCAATGAACGCTCAGTCCGGCAGGTTTTGACCGCAGTGTCCCTGCTCCAGCCGATCCGCAGTGACGACCAGACCCTTAGCCAGGCCCTGGGTCTGCTTTTTGAAATGCAGCCGAATGAGATCGCCCGAATATTGAAGCGGCTCAGGGATGCCGGGGTCCTGTTCCAGCGAGGCAGCAACAGCCGCATCGCGCCTGACCTGCTCGGCGATTTCCTTATCGAGCACGATTGCATTGTCACCCACGGACAATCGACCGGCTTTGCGGAGCGCTTGTTCGATGCGGTCCCCGAGGCGTATGCCGAGCATGTTCTGCTGAACCTCGGCCGTATGGACTGGCGCAAATCCAATGGTGATACCCGGCAGAGCCGCGCACTCGATGGCCTGTGGAACCGATTGGACCTAACCACAGAGTACGAGACGCCGCACGCGCGCGCTGCTGCGGCCGCGGCCTACTACCAACCAGTCCAAGCACTGCGCTTGGTGCGCACGCAGATCGGCAATGGGCATCGCGGTGAACCGATCACTCGTATTCTGAGGAACATTGCCTACCACTTCGACCATTTGGCCGAAGCCTGCGAGTTACTGTGGACGCTCGGCCAACACGACGCCCGCGCCCTCAACAGCCATCCGTCCCATGCCATCCGCATCCTATCCGAGCTGGCCCGGCCAGAACCCAATAAGCCCATCGTCTATCTCGACAGCGTCGTCGATTTCGCGTTGTCTTTGATCAATGACGACGGTAGCTGGAACGGGACCTATTGCCCACTGGATATTCTCAGTCATGTGCTGGCCACCGAGGGTTACACCTCGAAGGGCAACTATCGCGAAATCAAGATGACACCGTTCCTGGTGCGGCAACAGGCGATGCAAGCGCCCAGGAAGAAGGTAGTCGATGCCTGCATTGACCTGCTGACGCACACTGATTCCAACCGTGCCATCCGCGCGACGGAGTCGCTGCACTCGGCATTGCGCTATCCCATGGGCCTGTTCAACGTAAAGGTCGATTCCGGAGCTCACGATCAATGGACCGAGGAGTTCTGCTGGACCCTAACTGCGATCAACGCGATGCTGGACCGCACGACAGTTGCGCCCGTGGTGCTACTGAAGCTGGCCGAAGCGACCTCCTGGCACGCTCAGTACGCCACGAGCCCAACGGCGCCGCTCGCGCTGAAGATACTCGACCGCCTGGATGCTGATTTCCGCACCCAAGCGGTGCAGACGTTCTTTGACGGCTGGGGGCGATTGACGACGCTGGCGAACGGCCATGTGCCGTGGCAGGACCGCGAGCGGGACTTGCAGGACTTTGCCCGATCCTTGCTGGCCAGTCACCGCGACTCGGGTGAGCTGCGTGACTTCATCGAAGGCTGCCTGAAGGAGGTGGCGCAGGCGAAGACCAAGAGCGATTCGTCCTTCGTTCTTATGAGCCAGCTCATCGAGCTGTCCCTGCCACTGGCGACGTTGATCCTGAAGGACGCCGATGTGGGGACGGGTTCGCACATCGCCCGCCACGCAGGCACTGCACTGGCGCGGCTGCTAAGGGAGGACGACCGAGAAGCGCAGGCCTTTGTAGCCAAGGCCCTTGAGCCGGGTTCGCCGCACCTGCCAATCGTGGCAGATGCATACCGACTCCGCACCTGGCACAGGGCCCTTACCGCGGCGGACCGGCGCGTGCTGGTCGTGCTGTCTGCCTCGAAAGACCCGCGCGTGCTCAGACCTACGATCAATGCGGCCTACCGGGTTGCGGCACGGGACCGAGCATTGGCGATCGAGCTTTTGTCGAGCATCGATTTTTCCGTTGCGCCCTGGGTTGTCCACGAATGCCTGATGTGGCTGTGCGACGAACGTACACTGGAATCCCACTCGCTGTCCGAAGGACAAGTTAAGCGGATTCTGGACAAATTAAACCCAATCGGCGATCTGAGCGACCACTGGATCGCGACCTTCCTGAAAAATACCCTCCACCAGTATCCCCACCTGACTTTACGATTCCTAATGGAGCGGTTCGACGATACGGACCGCACCGGCGACTGGTCCTTTGAGCTCCTCCCTTCCGGGCCCTATCGGAACATCCACATGGACTTCATGGAGCATCCCGATGCCCCGGTCCTTCTGTCCGGCCTGCTCGACTGGGGATTGACGCACAAGGACAGAGACGCAGGCTACCGGTTCGGACAACTGATCGAGGGCCTGTGCGCGCCCTTCGACGGTAGGTTCGTGGCGGTCCTGGAAACTTGGATCGGGAGCGGCGGTGTCGAACGGCTCAAGCTTGTCCTGCCGATTCTGCGTGAAACAGCCACCGACTTCGTGTTCAAACACGAAGATTTCGTACTGCGCCTGTTCCGACGGGCAAAGTCGTATGGGCCGGAGCAGCTCCGCGATCTTCGGTCCACCCTGTTTGCCAGTGCGGCATTCGGCCTACGTAGCGGCACACCAGGTGAACCGTTCCCCCAGGATCTATCATTGCGAGATTCCGCCGGTAAGGTTGTGCAGAAACTAGGCCGGTTCGATCCTGCGTACACGTTCTTTGGAGACCTGATCAAGCACGCGGAACGAGAGATCGAGGCGCAGCACCGGGAGGCAGCCAATCACGAACCAGAAGACGACTGATAAGTATTAGCTCGTGCTGAAACGGTCGACGACAAGGGGGAGTTTGTGAAAAAGTGCCTGTTTTGTGGCGTGCTGACACGCTGTACTAAAGAACATCCATTCCCGAAGTGGTTAAAGACGGTCATACCGCGCGGGCCCTCACGTTCGCATCAGATACTCACTTTTCGAATTGACGACGGTCGCCGAAGTTGGATAAAACCTGAGCGCCGAAGTCATGGTAGAAACATTGGCGATACCCAGCTCCCCATTGTTTGCGCAGCATGCAACAACGGTTGGATGAGTCGTCTGCAAACCGCTGTGAAGCCGATCCAGATTCCGCTGATCAAAGGTGAGACAGTCACTCTGTCGGTCGAGCAGCAGCAGGTGTTGGCAGCGTGGACCATGATGACGTCGATGGTCGCGGAGTTTATGGACCCATCACCACAATCGAGAATGGTTAAGCCGGAAGAACGACGGGAGCTACGCGATCTTATGACAGCGTCACTAGCCGTTAACCATGATGCACTGGACAATCGGCATAGGGCGCTTTTTGGGCACGATGCCCGATCGCATTGCTTATGCCCATTCAGGTTCTGAATTCCCCGGCGGCTCGCGGCGTGCACAAACAACAGCGATCCGTCTAAATGAACTTGCTATTGTGGCTTGGTCTTCCGCGTATGAAGACGTGTCAATTAGTCGGGAATTCATGAATGAACGAGGCCTTTTACAAATCTGGCCATTACCAGCACCGTTGGTATGGCCGCATCGGTTGCTGCTGTATAACAGCACATTGAATGAACTGATGGAGGTGATTAAAAAGCGTTACATCGCTGAATTTCTTCGCGAGCATCCAATCGATACCAACCTATAGAACTTTGCGGAGCTTAGACGCCGTCGCTTTGCATCGCGGGGTGTGGACTTGCAAACCCAACCTGTCCGAGCTGTCGTTACCGTCATGCAGTGGTTCCGTGCAGTAAAGATGAAAAATCGACTGAGCACACCGGAGCAAGGTCCTCGGAGGCAGGATGACTGAACGAAAATGGGGCGCGATCGCCAGCGGTGCCGAATTCGAAGCCATGGTGACCACCATTGTGTTCTTCGAAGATCCCCGGGCGGCGCTATTCGGCCGGCGCGGCAAGGACGGCGGACAAGATGCACGCTCCGGCGATGGTGCCCTGGTGTACCAAGCGAAATTTCACGAAAGCGAATCGGCCGCGAAGGCGATCGCCGACGCGAAAAGGGAAGCGGCCAAGATTCTTGACTATCGCCAACCGGGCCATGCCCGACACGATCAGTGGCAGGGGGTTACTGCTTGGCGCCTGGTCACCAATGCCACCTTCAATCCAACCAATCGCGAAACCTGGATCAAGGAGGTGGTGCCGCTGTTTGCCTCCCAAGGTCTGACGGCGGATTACTGGGAGTGTGCCACGCTCCAAGCGTTGCTCAACAAGCATCCGGAAGTCCGCCGGGCATATTTCCAAGACGAAACCCGGGCGTTCCTGAGCTTGCCGGAAGTGCTGGAACGCTTGCCGCTCGAGGAACCCTTCCTCCAGCGGCCGGAGCTGGCGGGATTCGTCGGGCGGAATAACGAGGTCGCCGCGATCCAGAATTTTCTGGCGTCCACCGCGCTGTTTCTAGTGGTCCATGGGGCGGGCGGCGTCGGCAAAACCCGACTGCTGGTGGAGGCCGGAGAGCGCATCGCCGCCGAAGGTGCCTGGCAGGTCCTGTGGGCGAACATCGAGAGCATGAGCGCGACGGGATCGTGGTTTCAAGCGATCGATCCCGCTCGGCCGACGTTACTGCTGGTGGACGAACCGCAAGACGAAGAGCTACTGCGCATTCTGGCGGAACAGCTCGGTGGGCGCTCCGGGCGGCGGACGTCCGCGTGGAAAATTGCCGTCGCGGTGCGATCCCCCAAAGACCCGGTCCTGCGCTTCTTACGAGGACCTCGTTTGCAACCGAGAGTGCGGGAATTGCCGATCGACCCGCTGCCCCGACCAGACGCGGAAGAGATGTGCCTGGAACTCCTGCGAGTCGGGTTCGGTTCGCGGCTGTCGGAGGCGCAGCGGGCCGGTGCTGCAAGACAGCTGGCCAGCCACTTCGGACAGAATCCGGTCTGGATGACCCTCGCCGTACACCTCCTGGATCTCCGCGGTGATCTGTCGAGGGTACCGGAAACGGCCCAAGGGCTGGCCGACATGTACCTCGAGGAGATCTTCAATAGCCAAAAAGGGATGCCACCCAAAACGACACTGGCCGTGATCCGCTGGATAGCCTTGCTGGGCACCATCAGCCGCAGGGATGAGGCCACGATCAAGGCCATCGGCGAACAAAGCGGAGTTGGCGGCACTGAAGACCTGCTGGGATTGCTCGCCGGCTTGGTGGCGTGCCGGGCGCTGATTCAACGCGGGGCCAACAATCGTCTGGTGGAGCTCAAGCCCGACGTGTTGCGGGATCACGTGTTGCGAAATTGGTTGACGGTCCGGGTCGGCGATCAGCCGGCCGATGTTCGCCCATCCAACGACGCGTTGGAGATCGGCCGCCAAATCCAGAACCTCACCCGAGATAAAGGACTCAACCCTCTGGTCCGCGCGATGCTGGCGTCGCTGGCCCGCACTGAGTTTCTGCTACGAGCCGCAGGACACGACGTGCCATTGCTCAACGGCTTCTTTGAAGGATTTGGGGAGGAGGCCATCCAGGCGATGCGCGCCAGTCAGCGGATGGCGATCGCCGAAGCTCTGACCGCAGTGGCGGCAGCGCGGCCACTTAATACGGCAAGAGTGATACAGACGATGCGCGTGTCGACTGCGCCAGATGAAGTTCAACCGGGCCTGTTTCGTCCGCAGACCATAGGACAGAGGGATGTCGTCCGGAGCTTGGCTTGGCCGTTGTTTCACGCCGCCACGGGCGCTGCAACTCACGAGGAAAAGTCCCTCGTGCTGAATGAGCTGAGCGCCCTTGTCGAGGCCGAAGCCGACGATGCAGAGTCCTCGGGCACCCGCCTGCCCAATGACGGCAAGCGGGCGGCGGCTCTCACCGTCCGAACGCTCGAGGGAGGGCCGCAGTTTGTTGCGGATTTCGATGCGGTCGCGATGGAGATGGCGGAACAATTCATAGACCACCTGCGTCGGCAGCCGCCCACGCCCGGCGCGGTCGCGCTGGTCAAAGCGATCGTGTATTACTTGGTCTCGGTCGAGCGCAGGCAGACCTGGGCGGAAGAGGGCGCAGTCCATTTCCAGTCCGCTGCCATTCTGCCGGGGCACCCGGGCTGGGCGATCCGGGAGCGGCTGCTCGCCTCTGTCAAGGACGCGATTGTCGCCGTCGATACCCCGCCGCCATCGCGCGTTATCCTGTGGGACGTAATGACCGCCGGTCATCGCAGTCTGTGTCAGGCGTGGATGAACAACCCTGACCCCACGCCAGTGGAATACTCGGACGCACTGCTCAACGACTTGCAGTGGGCAGAGCAAGCGTTGGGGTCTCGTGAAACTGACGTCGCCGAACTCGCCGCAGCACGAGACCTGTGGCAATGGCACTACAAGTTTGATGAAACGCCGGCGCCGCGAGAGGTGGCCGGCCGACTCGAACAGCTGTATGCACAGGACAGCCTCGCCGGGGAGTTCGAGCCGTTACTGGCGTGGGACAATGTCGCCGAACGTATCCCACGCGGTGCGGCCAAAGCCGCTGGTCTCGCGGCAGCGGGCAGCGCGGCGGAGATCCATGCGTTTGTCGAGCGCGCAATTCGCTTTGTGGGCAGCGAACAGAAGCTCTACGAGTTTGCCTGGATCGCCCGCGCGCTCGGTGGGCACGCGGTCGACAGCGCGGTGGTGCGCCAGTACATCTTCGAGACCCTTTCAGCCGCCGAGGTCTCACCGCGGAGTGATCTCGCTGCGCTTGCGGCCGAGGGGTGGTTCGCTGCGTTGCGTCGCTCGGGCGCACATCCGGCGGTCAACGATCTGCTGCAGGAGATGCTGGCCAGATGCGGCAGCGACCGTCAGAAAGTCAATCTACTCATTTGCTTGTATGCGGCATCAAAGAATGGGGATTCCGGGGCACCCGGGCCCGAAGAGCTGCAAGTGTTGTGCGAGCAGGAACAACTATTCCTGGACCAGGGAAAGATGGCGCGGTTCGTAGAAGCTCTGGGTCACTGGGTCTTTTTGGATTGGCCATTGGTGACCCCCATTATCGACCGGCTCTTAACCGGCATGACCGCCAAGGATGCCGCCAACGCTGCTGTTGTGGCGCTCACTGACGCGGTGTTCTCGGCGGTGCGCGCGGGACCGCGGGATGTCATCCCCAAGGAACTCGGAACATGGTTGCTGGATCAGGTGGCCAAAGTGCCAGAGGTCGCCGACGTCGGAGGGCACCTACGGTGGTACCTCGAAGAAATCCTGAAGACTGCCGATCGCCCGTCGATCGCCTGGCTAGCGCGCACCATCGCCGCACGCGGCGCACGGGAGCGGGCCCAGACCGGCGAGCCATTCAGGGCCCTCAATGGCCGCGAGCGGCTCAGCGAATTCGTTGCGAAAGTGGCCAGCGCCGATGCGGCGCCGGAGGTGCTCGAAGCAATACGGTCGCTGGTGGGCATGCTCAGTGAACAGGGGACGATTGGCTACTATCTGCCACCGTTCTTGAAGGATATCGATCCGCAGGGGCTGCTGATCCCTGCGGAAATCGCACGTAGAGTGGACGAGCGGACGACCGCAGATGAGCTTAGCCAATTGGCGCGAGTCGCTGTGGAGTACGGGGTGGGAACCGCCGCGTGGCGGACCATCGCTAAACCGATCCTGGACCGGACAAGCACGCTCGGCGAGAAGGAGCGTCCGAAAATCTTCGCGTCGCTGGCAGAACGTGCATTGCGTTTTTGGGGCGGTACGTACGGTGAGGTGGCGCCTATTTTCGTCGAGGCAGTCAAAGTCGCAAGAGATGGGCTCGAGTCAGAAGCGGAAGCGGTGTTTCACGCATTTTGGAAATGGCGTCTGGCCATCGCCGAAGCGGAGCTCGATGAACAAGAACAGCAAGCCAAAGAGGAGCGCGGCGAGTGACCAAGAGTCTGGAGCGGCGTCTCAGTGATGCCAAAGCGGACCTGATCGCAATCGATGCTGCGCTGGTGCGAGGTGCGGCACAGTTGCCCGGAACCATTCAGACTCAGATTCAGGCGGTGAGTGCCTGTGCCAGCGACATCGACCACTGGATCACCCTGGCGCATGCGCGGGAAGCAGCGCGCCGGATGCTGGATGACCTGGAGGGAGCTGCCGACACCGACGACCAGGTGCCATTCGGCAGCGTCCGGGTGAAATTCCAGCATGCACGGCTCATCGGCGTGCAAGCTTATCTTGCCGCTTCCTGGGCCTTAGCGGACCGCATTGCCGGCATGGCGGGCCGGGTGCTGTGCACGCCACAAGCAGGCAGCAACCCCATCAAACCGCCACAGCTGAATGCCCCATTCTTGAACGCGGATCGCACCAAGCAGGTCGCGGCTTCGATTTTCGACTCGGTACCCCGCATCTTTGGCTGGCCCATTGGGATCTCATACGCGCTTCGCAATCACTTCATTCATGACGGCGGACAGCTCGCCGGCGCCAATTTTTTTCACGGGTTCAATGCCTCCTCTCGATTCAAGATTTCGGACCAAGGCTGGGCCAATTTGGAAGAGAAGGCGCAGACGTACTCGGTCCTGCCAGTCAACCAACGAATACCGGCAGGCTGGCCGCCGGCCTTGCAGGATGATCTGCGGGTCTTGCTCGACGTGTGCGAGACGCAAATGGATGATGCACTGGGCGTGCTAGCCGGTACGGCTACGAAGACCCTGCGCAGTCACGTGGCCTTCTTGATCGGCGAAGACTGAGACGGGTGGTGCCGCCGAGCGCACGATTGGTTACCGCAACAGGGTTGCAGGGGGTTGTGCATGCAGACGCTGAACTCTATCGAGGTCGCAAAAGAGTACGCAATCAACGCAACGAATCGGCGTCTCACCGAAGAGGAATGCAGGAAAAGACTGGCCGACTTCCGGGAGTATTTAGGCAACGCCAGATTAGAGTCCGACATCGCGACGTGGCAGGAGCAAATCTGCGCGCTTGAGGAATGGTTGGAGAGCCCCGAATTCAAGACCGGTGCTTTCCCCGCGGGCATCGACGCGATGATTTTCGAGATGATCGACTGGAGAGCATCCGTCAACGCATTTCAGCATGTTGGCTTGGAGAAAACCCCCTTCCGCACATCGTTGTTTTTTGCACAGTGGCTTTCGGGGGCCGCTTATTCGATTCTGTGCAATCTGGGCAAGTTGACGTCAAAAGACGAACGGGATAACTCGCTCAGGCAGGTGTGGGAGCAAGTGAACGGCTTCATGGTACAAGACGGCGCTTGCTCCCGGGAGGAGGCTGAAGCGCTCACGAAGAAGCTTCATCACACTGATGGCCATTTCACTAACGTCAACTCCAAGGCGATCCGTCTACGGAACAAATCGATTGCTCACAACGAGTCGTCGATAGCCATAGAGTGGGGACATTTGGACGCAGACATTCAGATATTGGTACGGATGTGGGCGCTGGTTGTGGGGTTCTGTTCTATGGGACTCATCGCGCCGTTCGATCCATTGAGCTCAGCTTTTGCCGGGCTCGGCGAAGCGGTATCCCCGGATGAATTGAAGCGGTTGCACGAGAAGCGAAAGGAATATCTCGACAAAGTTCTGCTGTGGACCCGAACACACACGGTGTCCGGACAGGTCGAGGCCAGATCTCCGGCTGTTGCCACCATCTCTATCCAGACGAAGTTGATGAGGCCAACGCCGAAGGCAGCGGTATGAACCCCTGGATCGTAAATCCCGTCTGGCAGAACTTCTCGTCGCTGTACCGCGAAGCCACTGCTGGCCATGAAGCCAAGACCGGCATGGAACGGTCACACCACCTGACTGCATCCCTCTATTTCGGCATTTCCTCGCTGGAGGCCTTTTTGAACCGAAAGATGCGCGGGCATCTTGCGGCGACGAAGTCGGAACAGAAAATCTATGAAACCCTGCGCAAGGGCAAGATCTTGGACAAGCTGAAGAAGTGGCCCGAGTTGATTCTCGGGAAGCAGATCGGTCTGCAGGATGAAACGCTCGAACTGATCACCTATTTCAATGAGATCCGCGGCGACCTGACGCATCCCAAAACTCACGGCCACGACATCTATGAAAAGCTGGAACAGATCGAACCGCGCTCCGTCATCGAGGCGGTTGCCGAATATATGGTCCGGTTTCACGAGGCGGAAGGAACGCTCTATCCATACTGGCTATTCGGCTGGAACTACTTGAATCCTCGGACAACTTCCTATGAGATTTTCATTGTCAACGAGCAGCAGTTCTGCTTCTCCTTGCAGGCACTCGGGTTTCAAATCAGCGCGGCGATTCGAAGCAAAATAGCGCCGTGGCAAGCTCCCTATCTGGGAACCTACCAAGGCTATTCAACGCTGAGGCAGATGCTGAGCGAGATTCATCATTGTCAACCCAAGGCTGACCGATTTCCGCTCATGCCGATTCTCTGTCGGCGCTGGTGGATGCCGGAGCATCAACTCAAATGCGGCCACGTCACGACGGCGGCCATCCAGGTTGCAAAAGGCGCTTAGACTGACAGTCGACTCCGATCGATTGCATTTTCACTGTCCAGTTGACAATAGGGCGTCCCTAATTCCAATCGGCTCCCATTCCTATGCCGCAGGTGGCTACGTGCGCGGTGCCAGCGTGAGGTCGTATCGCTCGTCCGGCTTCGTGAAATACCGGATCGCATCGGCATAGTCTGGCGTGCGAATCGAAAACTCGCGGACGGCGCGGTACAGGTTAGCGGCGGCGAGTTCAGCGGCCATTACAGCTTGATCATGAGGTTCAGGAACACAGTGGGCTGCATATTCGGATGTGACTGAGCAGCATCAGTATCGCCAGCGTATGACGAATCAACTGCAGGTCCAGCGCCCGAGCCGCTATAGCCGTACGGCTGAATAAACTCGTCGCCAGGATTTGTGCCGCTGTTGTCCGCAGTTGAATCTCGTGCACCCAATTGATGGTTGTGGCTTTGGATACCGCTCTGCTGACCTGTAAGCGTAACCGCTTCAGTACCAACCGCTGCCATCAGCGCGCGAGCCGTCAGGGAAAGTCCCGAACCGGCTACGCCGATCGCTCGCCCTAAAATTAGGCCGAGCTTCAGACGCTTGTTGGCATTAAAGTCTGCAAGCGCATTAGCACCGCGCGTGGAAATTGCGCCTGTGGATGTGAAAATTGGCGCGAAAGTATTGCTTACGTTGTTCCAGATCAATTGGAATAGGGCGGATGTATCCGCATTGGCTCTCGTCGTCGAGCCGGATATAGCATTGCCAATCGTGCCATCGTCTGCCATTACCCAGCCCGTTTTTGCTGTGGGCTGCAGCGTAAGCAAACAAGTTCCAGTATCCGGAATGAGATATTGCGAAAGTGTCGCCAATTGCGCCTGCACTGCCGACAGCGCGGCACCGCTCAAATCCACAGTGACCGTCACAGATCCCAGCGGCACCGAATTCAGCCGGAAGCTATAAGACTCCGCCACCTGGAGCGATGAGTTCCGCAGCGCATGGACGTACGTCGGCGTCGAATAGATGGCGAACAGGATTCCGCCGGCATCGGGATCGCCGGCCCAGATTCCAATCTCGCCGACGTTATAGGGAGTGCTGCCATACTCCGGAAAGAGCGCGGCGAGCGTCACCTGTGCGCCATTCTGCGTCCCGCCGCCGAAAGTGGCCTTTTCCAATCTCGCCACCATCGTGGTCTGCGTGGCATTGCCGGAACCGTTCACGGCCGGCGTGTACTGCCCTGAGCCGAACGCGATATGCGTCAATGCGATTTGGAGCCCAGAGCCCGCCGCGGTCACGGCGGCGTTGAGCCCAGCTTGAGTGAGAATCGGAACGATTGCGGTCATGAACCGGCCCCATGGTAGATGGGACCATAATGGGTCCGTCAGAGAGGACCGCTGTGCGACGTTTCCGCTTTGCTATTGATCGATCTATTGCACTCAATTGTGCAAATAACACGTGCACTTCCGCGGCTCACCTTCCGTCCGGCAGTCCGAAGTCGCCACCAGCGCCATGCGACACGATAACGCCGGTGCTTAGAGATCCACTCGGCACAATGATATTGATGTGATTCCATGTGCCGCCGATGGCTGAGCGAGCGTGCCGAGGGTACCAATAGTCATTGCTTCTGCTGCCGCGGAAGTGCAACAGGTGGTCGGAAAATAGCGCTCAGGTCTTCGTCTAAACCCTATGATCAGCCGCCCCAGCCGCGAGGACTTCTGGATTAACTTTGCGCCGAGAAAGTCCGTATCTTTTGTCGCTGCTGATCGCCATATCTGGACACAATATCAGGACTTTCACGCTCGCAATTTTAAAGCACTCGCGCTTGCATTTGTAGAGTATAACTTATTGTTTTACAAGTAAAATGAAGTGTGCCATAGTTTCGATGCCGGGTGCATTTTCTCGGCATAAGCGGCACCAGCGGATGCTAGTAACACCCGCTGGTGCCTAACTCACAACATGGAGTAAGACCATGAAGCAAGCTAACGTTAAGCGTAGCAAAAAATCCCAGAAGCAATTCTCACCCGACGTCGCGCGGATGATGCAATTGCCATTCATCAAGGACATCAAAACCGGTCGCACGATCAACCGCTGCTTCTGGGCGGTAGAGCCCACCACCGATTACGACGCTGCCTTTGAAACCGGGCTGGAATATGGCGCGGCCTATCTCAAGTTTCTGCATGCTGAGAAAGGCTTCCGCTTCCCGCATTTGGCAATGTTGCCTATGGAAATGGAACGTGCGGGCGCCCTGCTACCCGTCGTAAATGATGGCCGCCACGGTTATGCTGCTGGGTTCTTCACCTTTCTGGAATTTGCATTGCTCGGCGCCACAACCGATGTCGATGCCTTTGAACAGTTGGCCAACTACCGCGCGATACACGCACAAACGCTGCCTAATTTTTGACTTTCGGCAGCGGCTGGTGCAGCATTTTCTTTGCCCTTGACTGAGGGAATCGGCTGCCGATCAGGCGTATCTCCAGCTAGTTCATCCAGTTGTACAACTTCTAGGTCAAGAAGCATCCCGTCGGGATAATCCTGGTCGACGGGGCCTTCAGCTCGCCGCCGTCGCTTGACTTGGCGACTCTGGTCATATCGAATGCCGCCGCTCAGTCAGATGAGCAACATGCCGTGAATAATGTCAGTACCAATACATTCTTTGTTCTGATGGCAGAATTCGGCTCCGTCACAATCGAGCTGGAAAAAATCTGCGATCGGTATTTTGGCATGTGCCCCAAGAAGGCCGATCAGGAAGCTGCACGCAATCGACTGCCGGTGCCGACGTTCAGGGCTGGCTCGCAAAAGTCTCCGCGCTTGGTGCACCTCAGAGACCTCGCTGAACACATTGATAAGTGTCGGCAGGCTGCGGCGGACGAGTGGCGCAAGAGCCAGACCGCTTAAATTTCGGCAGGGGCCAATTTGATAGCGGCTGAGTTTTCCAGCCACCGAAAGCATCCCGTACGGAGTCGGGGTCTAGGGTCTACCTGACCATCATGGTTTCCATATCACCGTCGCACAGCTGCCAGGTGTTGCCGTCGAGCGTGAGCGCGAAGTCGCGGGTGCCCTTAAAATAAGTGCCGCAGTACATCTCCTTGAATTGCTCTCCAGCCACTAAGCATAGATCGACGTCAAGCTGGCCGTCGGGCTTAGTGAAGCTGTACTCCGGGAACACAATCAGGTCGAGTTCGGGGCCAATTTCAAATCCCTTGGTGGCGAGCGTGGCCTTCACCGCCCACCAATACGGTCCGTATTCGAGGTAGCGCGCCGGATCCGATACCAAGCGGTCAC
>Ga0265334_10001006_pt1 | contig 13893 bp, 12 predicted proteins | sample 42023metaG_FD_192442 | JGI IMG/M metagenome (GOLD analysis project Ga0265334, IMG submission 192442) | Rhizosphere microbial communities from Carex aquatilis grown in University of Washington, Seatle, WA, United States - 4-20-23 metaG | ecosystem: Host-associated > Plants > Roots > Rhizosphere... | reverse complement strand
GGGGCCATGCGCACCCGGGTGACCGCCCGGCAGCACAAGGAGACCCAGCGCCGCAAGAACGCCCTCGAGACCTCGTCCCTGCCGCCCAAGCTCAAGGACTGCCGCACGGACGACGTCGACCGGTCCGAGCTGTTCATCGTCGAGGGCGACTCGGCCCTGGGCACCGCGAACGTGGCCCGCAACTCCGAGTTCCAGGCGCTGCTGCCGTTGCGGGGCAAGATCCTCAACGTGCAGAAGGCGTCCACCGGCGACATGCTCAAGAACGCCGAGTGCGCGGCGATCATCCAGGTGGTCGGGGCCGGCTCGGGGCGGACCTTCGACGTCGCGGCGGCGCGTTACGGCAAGATCATCCTGATGACCGACGCCGACGTGGACGGCGCCCACATCCGCACACTGCTGCTGACCCTGTTCTTCCGGTACATGCGCCCGCTCGTCGAGGCCGGCCGGGTCTTCGCGGCCGTGCCGCCGCTGCACCGGGTGGAGGTCACGGGCGGCCGGGGACGCAAGAGCGAGCTGATCTACACGTACTCGGACGCCGAACTGCACCGCGTGCTCGCCTCGCTGGCCAAGAAGGGGCACTCCTACAAGGAGCCCCCGCAGCGGTACAAGGGTCTGGGCGAGATGGACGCGGATCAGCTGGCCGAGACCACGATGGATCCGCGGTACCGCACCCTGCGGAGGGTCACCGTGAGCGACGCGGCTGCGGCGGAACGGGTCTTCGACCTGCTCATGGGCAATGACGTCGCCCCGCGCAAGGACTTCATCGTGGAGGGTGCGCGCCAACTCGACCGGGAACGCATCGACAGCTGAGCCGCTCCGGACGTTCCCCGCGGACCACGTTCTCCCGCGGGGAACGTGCTCCCACCGGCGGCGGGCAGCCCGGCCAGCAGTTCGGGGTGACAGGCAGCAGCCAGCCCGGCGGTTCACCCAGCCCGGCGGTTCAGCTCCGGGCAGGTGCCGGCAGGGCGAGCATCTGGTCCAGGGCGACCCGCGCCCACCGCGCGACCTCGGCGTCCACCACGATCTGGTTGACCACCCGGCCCTCGACCAGCTGTTCCATGGCCCAGACCAGGTGCGGCAGGTCGATCCGGTTCATGGTCGAGCAGTAGCAGACGGTGCGGTCGAGGTAGACGATCTTCTTGTCCGGATGCTGCGCGGCCAGTCTGCGCACCAGGTTGAGCTCGGTGCCGATCGCCCAGGTGCTGCCGGGCTCGGCCGCCTCGAGCACCCCGATGATGGCCTCGGTCGAGCCGACCTCGTCGGCCAGGGTCACGACCTCGTGCCGGCACTCCGGGTGGACGATCACCCGCACCTCCGGCAGCCGGTCGCGCACGTCGTGCACGTTCTGCGCGGTGAACCGGCCGTGCACCGAGCAGTGCCCCCGCCAGAGGATCATCCGCGCCGCGCGCAGCTGGGCCGGGGTCAGACCACCGGCGGGCAGGTGCGGGTCGTAGACCACGCAGTCGGCCAGGTCCAGCCCCAGTTCCCGCACCGCGGTGTTGCGGCCCAGATGCTGGTCGGGCAGGAAGAGCACCTTCGCGTCCTGACCGGTGCGGCGGCCGAAGGCCCACTCCAGGGCGGTGCGTGCGTTCGACGAGGTACAGATCGTGCCACCGTGGCGGCCGGTGAAGGCCTTGATCGCCGCGCTGGAGTTCATGTAGCTCACGGGCACGACGTCCGCGGCGACACCTGCCTCGCTGAGCACCTCCCAGGCCTCGGTCACCTGGCCGACGGCGGCCATGTCCGCCATGGAACAGCCCGCGGCCAGATCGGGCAGCACGACCTTCTGCGTGTCCGAGGTGAGGATGTCGGCGCTCTCCGCCATGAAGTGCACGCCGCAGAACAGGATGTACTCCGCGTCCGGCCGGGCCGCGGCCTCGCGGGCCAGCTTGAACGAGTCGCCGGTGACGTCGGCGTAGGCGATCACCTCGTCACGCTGGTAGTGGTGCCCCAGGACGAACGCGCGCTCGCCGAGCGCGGCGCGTGCCGTGCGGGCACGCTCGGCCAGGTTCGGGTCGCCGGCCAGGGGCAGCGTCCCGGGGCACTCGACCCCACGCTCGCTGGACAGGTCGAGTCCACGGCCGAGGAGGAACAGCGCTGCACCCGGGGTCACCTGGTCGTCCAGCATGCTCATGCGCAGATCCTCGCACAGGGGTACGGGGACCGGTCCGGCAATACCGGCGGGCGCCCAGAGCTGATCGCCCACCTCAGCAGGCCTGCTCGCCCGCCTCGTCGGGCCTGCTCACCCGGCCTCGTCCCGGACGGGCTGCGAGACTGCGCCCATGCGTCTGCTGGTCGCCCCGGACTGCTTCACCGGCACCCTGACCTCGATCGAGGCGGCGCGGGCCATGGCCGAGGGGTGGCGGCGACACGCGCCGCTGGACGAGCTCGACCTGTGCCCGCTGTCCGACGGCGGCCCTGGGTTCCTGACCGCGCTGGGCGAGGGCCTCGCCGCGTTGTCCGCGGGGGAGCCCGTGCGGCTGAGCACCCGGGTGACCGGGCCCGTCGGCCATCCCGTGCCCGCGCGGATCCTGCTCGGCACGACTCCCGACCGGGTGCGCACGGCCTACCTGGAGACCGCTCAGGCCTGCGGTGCCCACCTGGTGCCGCCCGGACGGCGGGATCCTCGACGGACGTCGACCGCGGGTGTGGGCGAGCTGCTGCTGCGGGCGCGGGCGGCCGGGGCCCGGCGGATCGTGCTCGGCCTGGGCGGTTCGGGCACCAATGACGCGGGGGCAGGCATGCTGCACGCCCTGCTGGCCGCGGAACCGGTGCCCGACGTGCCCGCGGGCTGGGCCTGCCTGGCCCGCGGGGGTGGTGCGCTGGCCGGCCTGAGCTCGGCGGACCTGGCGCCGTTGGCGGTCCTGCAGCGCCGCTGGGAGGGCACCGAGCTGGTGATCGCCGCGGACGTCGACGTCCCCCTGCTCGGACTGCACGGCGCCAGCGCCGGATTCGCGCAGCAGAAGGGGGCCACCGCGGAGCAGGCGCAGGAACTGGAGCGGTGTCTGGGCGACTTCGCCGCCGGTGCCGCCGGGGCGCTCGGGATCGATCGTGCCGTGGCCAAAGAACCGGCCTCGGGCGCGGCGGGCGGGCTCGGTTTCGGGCTGCGCCTGCTCGGGGCCGGCGTGCGGTCGGGGGTGGACGAGGTCGCCGCCGCGGTGCGGCTGGGGGAACGAGCCAGATCCGCGGACCTGGTGCTCACGGGCGAGGGGCGGTTCGACTGGCAGTCACTGCGGGGCAAGGTCGTCGCGGGGGTGTCCCGGGCCGCCGCGGAGGCGGGACGTCCCGTGGTCGTGGTCGCGGGCCAGGTGGACATCGGCCCGCAGGACGCTCGCGCGCTCGGGATCACGGCGACCTACCCGGTGGCAACCACGCAGGCCGAGATCGCCGCGGCGATGGCCGATCCCGCGGGCACCCTCGCTGCGCGGGTCGAGCGGGTGGCCCGCAACTGGTCCCGGTAGGGGCCGACCCGCTTCGGGTGGGTGGCACAGCCGACGGGCGGTTAGGCTGGACTTACCACCGCAGGGGGGTGTCCCGCCCGCGGTTCCCCACGACCCCAGGGTCAGGCAGAGCCCCGGGACTCCGACCTCAGGGAGAGATGAGCACATGACCGTCCAGGATGACACCACCACGGAGCGTGCGACCCACGGCATCCAGCTCACCGATGTGGCGACGGAGAAGGTGCACAGCCTGCTCGCGCAGGAGGACCGGGACGATCTGCGGCTGCGGGTGGCGGTACAGCCGGGTGGGTGCTCCGGGCTGATCTACCAGCTCTACTTCGACGAGCGCACCCTCGACGGTGACCTGGTGCGTGAGTTCGGCAGCGTCCAGGTGGTCGTCGACCGGATGAGCGCCCCCTACCTCGAGGGCGCCACGATCGACTTCGCGGACACGATCGAGAAGCAGGGGTTCACCATCGACAACCCCAATGCGGGCGGCAGCTGCGCCTGCGGAGACAGCTTCCACTGATCCGGAGGAAGCCCGCGGATCCCGGGGTCGCCTCCGGGGTCCGCGGGCTTTCCGGCGTCCTGGTGCGCCCGGTCCGCGACCACGGTCCCCGAGCGGAGACCGCGGAGTCGGCCTGCCACGTCCGGTACGGGAACGGTGTCCCGGTACGCTCGATCCTCGTGCGTATCGCTGTCACCGGATCCATTGCCACCGACCACCTGATGTCGTTCGACGGCCACTTCGCCGAGAACCTCGTCACCGGGCAGGACACCAAGATCTCCGTGTCGTTCCTGGTCACCGACCTGCGGGTGCGCAGGGGTGGAGTCGCCGCGAACATCGCGTTCGGCCTGGCCGGTCTCGGCCTGCGGCCGCTCCTGGTCGGCGCGGTCGGCCCCGACTTCGACGAGTACCGCATCTGGCTCGAGACGGCCGGGGTCGACTGCTCGGGCGTCCTGGTCGACGAGAACCAGCACACGGCCCGGTTCATGTGCACCACCGACCGGGACGAGGCGCAGATCGCCTCGTTCTACGCCGGGGCCATGACCACGGCCCGGGAGATCGCCCTCGCCCCGCTGCTGGCGGAGGGCGTCGATCTCGTGCTGGTGAGTCCCAACGATCCCGAGGCCATGATCCGGCACACCCGGGAGTGCCTGGCGCTGGGCGTCCCGTTCGCGGCCGACCCCTCGCAGCAGCTGGCCTGGTCGGACGGCGAGCGGGTGCGGGAACTGGTGGACGGCGCCCGCTTCCTGTTCAGCAACGACTACGAGGCCGAGCTCATCCGTCGCAAGACCGGGTGGACGGATGCGGACGTGCTCGCCCGGGTCGGGGTGCGGGTGACCACCCACGGCGCCGACGGCGTCGTGATCGACTCGGCGGACGGCACCCGGATCACCGTGCCGGTGGTTCCCGCCCGGCAGGTCGCCGACCCGACCGGGGTCGGGGACGCCTTCCGGTCCGGGTTCCTCTCGGGCCTGTCCTGGGGACTGGACCTGGCCACTTGCGCGCAGGTGGGCTCGACCCTGGCGACACAGGTGATCGAGACCGTCGGCTGCCAGGACTACACGGTGGATCCGGAGGGCTTCCTCGCCCGGCTGGGTGCGACCTACGGCGACGAGGCCGCGGCACTCGTCCGGCCGCATCTGGTCGCGGTCGCTGGCGTGGTGGCGTCCCACCGGGGATGATGCCGCGGGGCGGTGCCCGCGCCCACCGGAGGAAGGTCCGCGACGGTGGGCGTCCGTCGACGACCTGACGCGAGGATGGCCACGGTGCTCAGGCATCCACTCGGGACGGGGCCGGTCGAGCCCGCACCGAGTCGCTTCTCCTTCGACCTCTCGCGTGCTGCGCCGGTGGAGGACCTGATCGGGATCGGCGCCGATCTGGAGCCGGGGACATTGCTGGCCGGATATCGCTGCGGCGTGTTCGCGATGGGACTCGGACGCCACGGACGGGGCCCGCTGGGCTGGTGGTCCCCCGATCCTCGGGGGATCCTCCCCCTGGACGGGCTGCGGGTGAGCAAGTCCCTGCGGCGCTCGCTGCGCCGCTTCGAGATCCGCGTGGACAGCGCCTTCACCGACGTGCTCGACGCCTGCGCGGACCCGGGGCGGACCGGGCGGTGGATCACTCCCCGGATGCGGCAGGCCTATTGCCGCCTCTTCGGTCTGGGCTGGGCGCACTCGGTGGAGTCCTGGCGGGACGGCGAGCTCGTGGGCGGGCTCTACGGCGTGGCGGTGGGCGGGCTCTTCGCCGGGGAGTCCATGTTCCACCGGGAGACCGATGCCTCGAAGGCGGCACTGGTGGCGCTCGTCGGGCTGCTGGGCGCCGGGCGCGAGGAGCGGCGGCTCCTCGACGTCCAGTGGTGCACCGACCACCTCGCCTCCCTCGGGGCCGTCTCGGTGCCGCGGGAGGCCTACCTGCGCCGGTTGGACGCCGCGCTCACCCTGCCGCTGCCGACGGCGCTCCTCGCAGCCGCACTCGGCTGACCAGAACCGGGACCGTGGCCGGTTCCTGAGCGGTGACCTGTTCCTGCGCGGTGCTCGACGCCGACGGTACCGGCACCTGGTCGAGGAGCTCGTGCCCTCGCATGCGGCACCAGGCCGCGACGTCCGGGCCGGAGGCGGGGTCGGTGCTGTACACCGCAAGTACGGTCCCGGCCGGGTGCGCTCGCGCGGCCGAGGCCAGCCGGATCACGGGTTGCGGGCAGAGCAGTCCCACCGCGTCCACGCGTACCTCACCGTGGTGGGCTCCCCGCTCCGGCGGTGAGGACACCTCCAGCGCCCGGGACGTCCCCGCAGGCGGAGCAGGGTCGGACGTCGGGCCGTTCACAGCTCGTCGACCCCGAGCTGCTCGCGGATACGCCGCACCAGCCCGGGCAACGCGGCGCAGAAGGCGTTCACCCCGGCCGGGTCCACCTGGGTGGGCAGCCCGATCCGGACGTTCCCGTGGGTGAGTGCCCCGATCGCGGCCAGGACGTGGCTGGGTTCTCCGGCCGCGGTGGTGCAGGCAGACCCGGAGCCCACCGCGAACCCGAGCGCGTCGAGTTCGCGCACGAGCGTCTCGCCGTCCAGATAGAGGCAGGAGAAGGTGGCCACGTGCGGCAGCCGCGCGTGGACCGGTCCGAAGACCTCGGTGTCCGGGATGGCGGCGATCGCGTGGCGGATCCGGTCGACCAGTTCCCGGCGCACCTCGTCCAGATGCTCCTGTTCCGCGGACACCGCCTGCAGACAGGCCGCCGCGGCGAGCGCCTGCGGCACCGGGACGTCGCCGGGGAGCTGCTCGGTGCCCTCGTGCTCGGGTGCCGGCGAGAGCCAGGGTGTGCCGGCGCGGATGGCGAGCACGCCGAGGCCGCCCGGCCCGCCCCAGGACCGGGGGTCGGCGGTGAGCAGCTGCCAGCCGGGCGGAGTGGGGGAGTGACCGGCGGCCGTGGCGTGGTCGACGAGCAGCGGGACGTGCACGGGCGCCGACAGCGCCGCCGCCTCGGCCACCGGCTGCAGCGTGCCGAGCTCACCGTTCGCGCTCTGCAGGCAGGCCAGCGCGGTGCCCGGGGCGGACACCGCGGCCCCGAACGCCGGCAGGTTCAGCACCCCGTCGTGGTCGACCGTGACCCGTACCGGTTCGGCCTGGTCGAAGGAGCTGGCCTGCAGCACCGCCGAGTGCTCCACGGCCGAGGTCACCACGCGGGTGCCGACGCGGCGCCGGGCCCGCAGCACCCCGAGGATCCCCGCATGCACCGCGGCGGTGTGCGAGGCCGTGAAGGTGATCTCCTCGGTGCGCGCGCCGAACACGGCGGCGATCGCCTCGCGGGCGCCGTCCAGCAGCTGCCGGGCGCGCCGTCCCTCGTGGTGCAGGCGGCGGGGGTCGGCCCAGCCCTCGTCGAGGGCGGCGAGCAGCACCTGCCGTGCCACGGGATGGGGTGGGGCGACCGTTGCGGCGTCGAGGAACACCCGCCGGGGAGGCCCCGGTGCGGGGCGGTCCTCGGGAACGGGAGGTTCGGAGGAGCTCGGGAGACCTGGAGTCGCCGCCATGTATCGACGGTAGAGCCTTCGACAGGCCTTCCGGCGCCCGGATGTGCCGCTCACCGGTCGTCCGGTCGGTCGTCGAGCGGCCGTTCGGGGGACTTCGCTATATCGTTCAACCGTCAAGGACCAACGTCCCCGAGGGCTGCCGCGCGCGAGGGGCCGACCCGGAAGGACGCCGTTGGCAGCGCACGCGGGAGCCCGGGACGTGCCGGGCCCGGGCCCGGATCCGGCGCCCGCCCCGGCGGATCACCTCACCGGGTCCGCCACGGCGAGGTACCCCATCCGGTTCGCGGAAACCGTTCCCACCCGGTCGGAAGAGCCCGCTCCCGGTCCACGGAACCCGCGGATTCGTGGGCGGGTGGCCCGGCGCGTCACCCTGCTGGGGACGCTCGTCCTGCCGCTGGCGCTGAGCGGGTGCAGCGGAACGCTGCGGCGGGGCTGGTTGCCCGCCCCGGACCGGGACACCACGAACCAGACCGGACGGATCGTCGATCTCTGGAACGGTTCCTGGATCGCGGCCCTGCTCGTCGGGCTGCTGGTCTGGGGGCTGACCATCTGGTGCGTCGTGGTGTACCGGCGCCGGCGTGCCGACGAGGGACTGCCGCCGCAGGTGCGGTTCCACCTTCCCCTGGAGATCCTCTACACGATCCTGCCGCTGATCATGGTGGCGGTGCTCTTCTACTACACCGCCCGCGACCAGGCCGCGATCGCCGACACCACCACGAAGCCGCAGGTGCGGATCGGGGTGGTCGCGAAGCAGTGGTCCTGGGACTTCAACTACCTCGACGCGGGGGTCTACGAGTCCGGGGTGCAGGCCGACCTCACCGGCCGTCCGGGCGTCGAGACGCAACTGCCCGTGCTCTACCTGCCGGTGAACGAGCGGGTGGAGTTCACCCTCACCTCCCGGGACGTGATCCACTCGTTCTGGATCCCGGCCTTCCTCTACAAGATGGACGTGATCCCCGGGATCACCAACTCCTTCCAGATCGTGCCGCAGCGCGTGGGCACCTACGCGGGCAAGTGCGCGGAACTCTGCGGGGAGTACCACTCCGAGATGCTGTTCACGGTGAAGGTGGTCAGCGCCGCCGATTACCGGGCCGAGCTCGACCGGTTGCGTGTCGCCGGGCAGGTCGGACAGCTGGGTCCCGACCTGGGCCGGGCCCCGGCCGTACCCGGGCGGGAGAGCGGGCCATCGCCCACGGGCGCCTCCGGTGCCGTACCCACCACCGGGAGTCTGTGATGACCGAGCTGAGCATCCCCGCACCGGTACTGAGCCGACCGGTGCCCCGGCGCCGGGGTTCGACCGTGGTGCGCTGGCTCACGTCGACCGACCACAAGGTGATCGGTCAGATGTACCTGATCGCCTCGTTCCTGTTCTTCCTGCTCGCCGGGCTGATGGCGCTGGTGATGCGGGCCGAGCTCTTCGAGCCCGGTCTGCAGATCGTGCAGAGCAAGGAGCAGTACAACCAGCTGTTCACCATGCACGGCACGGTGATGCTCCTGCTCTTCGCGACCCCGCTGTTCGCCGGCTTCACCAACGTGATCATGCCGCTGCAGATCGGTGCGCCCGACGTCGCCTTCCCGCGGCTCAACATGCTCGCGTTCTGGTTCTTCCTGTTCGGGGGCCTGATCGCCGTCACGGGCTTCCTGCTGCCCCAGGGTGCGGCCGCCTTCGGCTGGTTCGCCTACGCGCCGCTGTCGAACGCCACCTACTCCCCGGGGCTGGGACCGGACCTGTGGGTGTTCGGCCTGGCGCTGGGCGGCTTCGGCACCATCCTCGGCGCGGTCAACTTCATCACGACCGTCGTGTGCCTGCGGGCACCGGGGATGACCATGTTCCGGATGCCGATCTTCACCTGGAACGTCCTGATCACCAGCATCCTGGTGCTCATGGCCTTCCCGCCCCTGGCCGCGGCCCTGCTCGCCCTGGGGGCCGACCGCAAGCTCGGCGCCCACGTGTTCGACTCGGCCAACTACGGGCCCGTGCTCTGGCAGCACCTCTTCTGGTTCTTCGGGCATCCCGAGGTCTACATCGTCGCGTTGCCGTTCTTCGGCATCGTCACGGAGATCCTGCCCGTGTTCAGCCGCAAGCCGATCTTCGGGTACAAGGGACTGGTCTTCGCGACCATCACCATTGCCGGGTTGTCGATGACGGTCTGGGCGCACCACATGTTCGTGACCGGTCAGGTGGAGCTGCCGTTCTTCTCCTTCATGACCATGTTGATCGCGGTGCCCACCGGGGTGAAGTTCTTCAACTGGATCGGCACCATGTGGCGTGGCTCGATCACCTTCGAGACCCCGATGCTCTGGAGCCTGGGATTTCTGGTCACCTTCCTGTTCGGTGGCCTCACCGGGATCATCCTGAGCTCTCCCGCACTCGACTTCCAGCTCTCCGACAGCTACTTCGTGGTCGCCCACTTCCACTACGTGCTCTTCGGCACGGTCGTCTTCGCCATGTTCGGCGGGTTCTACTTCTGGTGGCCGAAGTTCACCGGGCGCATGCTCGACGAGAGACTGGGACGCTGGCACTTCTGGCTGACCTTCGTGGGATTCCACACGACCTTCCTGATCCAGCACTGGCTGGGCGTCGAGGGCATGCCACGCCGCTATGCGGACTATCTGCCCGAGGACGGGTTCACCCTCTACAACCAGATCTCGACCGTGGGTGCGGCGATCCTGGCGCTCTCGATGCTGCCGTTCCTGTGGAACGTGTTCCTCACCGCCCGCCGCGGGACCCCGGTCACCGTGGACGATCCCTGGGGCTTCGCGAACTCCCTGGAGTGGGCGACGTCCTGCCCGCCTCCGCGGCACAACTTCGTCACCCTGCCGCGGATCCGCTCCGAACGACCGGCGTTCGATCTCCACTACCCGCTGGAGGCACAGGTCGCCGGACCGCCGGGTCCGGGGGGCGCGAACGGGCCGTCCGCCGGTGCCGTATCCCGAGGGCGGGAACCCGGAACCGCCGGGCCGGAGCGGTGAGGAGGTCGACCGGCGTGAGGAGGCAGACATGAAGATCGAGACCCTGGTCTTCGGCCTGGGCGTGGCGTTCTTCGCCACGGTGGCCACCGTGTACGGGGTCGTGACCGGCTGGGGCGAGCCGGTGGGGGCGACCGGTCTCTACCTCGCGAGCGGTCTCGCCGCGTTGATCGCGGGATATCTCCTCGTCACCTCCCAGCGGATCGACCCGCGCCCCGAGGACGACCCGGACGCGGAGATCGCCGTCGGCGCCGGGGAGATCGGGTCGTTCGCCCCCTACTCCTGGTGGCCGTTGCCGCTCGGCCTCGCCAGCGCCGCGATCTTCGCGGGCCTGGCCGTCGGCCTGTGGCTCTCCCTGATCGGCGTCGGGTTCGGGGCGATCGCGCTCTGGGGGTGGGTGTTCGAGTACTACCGCGGGGAGCACACGCACTGACATCGCGGCCGGTCCGTGGCGCTCGTCACGAGGGCATTGGGCACCTCCGGTCAGGTATCGGGACGCACCGTGTGCGAGCGGACGACGCGGCACGTCCTGCGGGCGGTCGTGGTCATTTCGTGACGTCCTGGTGTTCCCTCGACGGGCCCTCGCCCCGCTGGAGGACCTATCTTTTGGAAGGGCCATCCGGGGATGCATCCGAACGGGCTCCCCGAGCGTCTTAGAGAGTGACCTGTTACCGAGGGGGGCCTTGTGGTCCCGAGGAGTTGTTCGCGGCCGTGTCCAAGATCTGGCTAGTCGCCGGTGTCGCCCTCGCTCTGACTCTGAGCGGGTGCGGCTCCACGTCCCAAGGAACCGGCGGCCCGGCCGGCTCCACCGTCGACGGCTCGGCGTCCTCCGCCACCGCCGGCTCCGACGGAGGATCCGTCGCCACCACTGACTCCGCCTCCGACGTCGGATTCCAGGTGAGCCCCGAGGCCGACACCAAGCATGTGCGTCTCGACGAACCCGTCGTGGTGAAGGTGGGCTCGGGCACCCTGAGCCAGGTCGAGGTGCGCTCGCCCGGAGGCACCGTGTTGGACGGTGCGCTCGGCGACCAGAACACCTCCTGGACCAGCACCGGCCACCTGTCGAGCGCCACGACCTACACGGTCCAGGCGCAGGCCACGGACACGGACGGGAAGGTCCAGCAGTTCAGCTCGAAGTTCACCACCCTGAAGCCCTCCTCCCGCGTCTCCGCGGCGATCACTCCGGGCGACGGCTGGACCGTGGGCGTGGGCATGCCCGTCATCATCGACTTCTCCCACGCCGTCGCCCTGAAGAACCGCGATGCGGTGGTCAAGGCGCTCAGCGTGACCACGACGCCCGCCGTCACCGGCGCCTGGCGGTGGTTCTCGTCGGAGGAGATCCAGTGGCGCCCGCAGAACTACTGGACCAGCGGTACGAAGGTCGTCGTCAAGGCCGATCTGGCCGACGTGGAGGTCTCCCCTGGGGTCTGGGGACGGCGAGCCTTCACCCACGGGTTCACGATCGGCTCCTCCGTGATCGACACGGTCGACATGAAGAAGCACACCCTGACCATGCGGGTGGCCGGGAAGGTGGTCAAGGTGCTGCCGGTCACCACCGGCAAGCCGGGCCTGGAGACCCGCACCGGCATCAAGGTGATCATCAGTCGGGAACTGAGCAGGAACATGGACGCCGCGACGACCGGTGTCGACCCCAAGGATCCTGAGTACTACAACATCAAGGACGTCAAGTTCGCGATGCGCCTGACCTTCACCGGCGAGTTCCTGCACGCTGCGCCGTGGTCCGTGGCGTACCAGGGGCACGCGAACGTGAGTCATGGCTGCACCGGCATGAGCCTGGCCAACGCGCAGTGGCTCTACGAGCACTCCAAGGTCGGTGACGTGGTCGTCTACACCGGCAGCAAGCGCAAGCTGGAGTGGGGCAACGGGTACACCGCCTGGAACATGTCCTTCAGCAGTTGGGCCGCAGGCAGCTGACAGGTGCACTGAGCCGCCCGCACCGATCCGGTGCGGGCGGTCCTGCTCGAGCCCCGATCCGACGGTGACCTGGGCGTCGGGGTTCCCGCAGGAGGCCCAGGCCCTGGGAGGTCCTGGGCAGGTGGGGGTGCCGGCACGGCGCGGTCTGGGACGACGCCCTGGAGCACCTTGCCCTGGCGGCGGCGGACGAGCCCCTGCTGCTGGTGCTGGACGAGTACCCCGAACTGGAACGCACGTCACCCGAACTCGCGGGGGTGCTGCGGGCGTTCCTCGACCGGGTCGCCGGACGCACGCAACTGCGCCTTTTGCTGTGCGGCTCGGCGGCGCGCAGCATGCAGGCCCTCCAGGAGGAGCGGGCACCCCTCTTCGGCCGGTTCGACCTGCGACTGCAGGTCCACCCCTTCGAACCGTGGGAGGCCGCTCTCCTCCTGCCGGGGTTGTCCCCTGCCGACCAGGCATTGGTGTACGGCCGCCTCGGGGGTATGCCCCTCTACCTCAGCTGGTGGGATCCGGCCCTGGACGTGCGGGAGAACCTCGGGCGCCTCGCCTGCCACCCCGCGGCCCCCCTGCTCGGCGAGGGCGATCTGGTCCTGGCGACCGAGGCCGAGCCGGGAGAGCTGCCCGGGGCGGTACTCCACACCATCGCCGCCGGACAGACCCGACACAGTGAGATCAAGAACTGGGTCGGGACGGAACCCACCCGTACCCTCGATCGCCTGATCAATCTGCGCCTGGTCGAGCGACTCGTGCCGGTCACCGAGGACCCGGCCCGATCCCGGCGGCGCCTGTACCGGATCGCGGACAACTTCCTGGCCTTCCATCTCGGGTTGCTCAGCCGTCACCGGGCCGAGATCGACCGGGGACTGGGCGAATCCATCCTCGGGGTACTGCTCGACAGCCTCGATGATCACCTCGGTCGTCCCTGGGAGGACACCGTGCTGCGGTACGTGCGCCGCGAGTGCGCCGCCGGATTCCTGACCCGGGACGTCGTGGCCATCGGCCCCTGGTGGACCAGCCAGGGACAGGACGAGATCGATCTCCTCGGCCTGTCCGGGCGGGCTCGACGTCCGTCCCTGATGGGGGAGGTGAAGTGGAGTCGCCGTGTGGATGCCCTCCGGCTGGTCCATGACCTCCGGCGCAAGGTCATGGCCGCCGGAGGTGACCCGGATTCGGTCCGCTACCTGGTCGCCGCGCGCGAGCGGGTCGACAACGCCGGATCGGACACCGCGGTGGTCACCGCCCGGGACGTCTTCTCCCCGCCGCCCACCTGACCTCCTGCCCGGCATGGCGGAACGAGCCCCGGGACCACGGGACGCCCGAGCCCGGTTGGGCCGGAGCGGGTGTCTCAGCGACCCCCGCTGCCGGCTACCGCGATCGGCGCGCTGCTCGTCGAGCCGAGTTCCTGTTCCCGCTCGCCGCGGTGGGCCGCGGCCAGTTCCGCAGGGGTGACCGTCTCGACCCGGTCCTCGAAGTAGAACCGGGACAACGCCGCACGGACCCGTGCCACCCGGCCGGAGCC
>Ga0265334_10001002_pt1 | contig 13958 bp, 9 predicted proteins | sample 42023metaG_FD_192442 | JGI IMG/M metagenome (GOLD analysis project Ga0265334, IMG submission 192442) | Rhizosphere microbial communities from Carex aquatilis grown in University of Washington, Seatle, WA, United States - 4-20-23 metaG | ecosystem: Host-associated > Plants > Roots > Rhizosphere >... | reverse complement strand
TCGGAACAATAAGCCGATCACGCCGCGCAGAAACAGAATCGGAATAAACACCGCGATCAGCGATAGGCTCATCGATAACACGGTGAATCCGATTTCACGGCTGCCGCGCAACGCCGCCTGCAGTGGCGTGTAGCCGCGCTCGAGATAGCGCACGATATTTTCGATGACGACGATAGCATCATCGACAACGAAGCCGACAGATATTGTCAGCGCCATCAGCGAAAAATTATCGATGCTGAAGCCAAGCAGCCACATGACAGCGAACGTTGCCGTGATGGCCAGTGGAATAGTGATGCCGGCGATCGCGGTCGGCGTTGCTTTGCGCAGAAACAGCAGCATCACAATCACGACCAGGGCAATGCTCAGCATCAGTGAAATCTGCACGTCGTGCACCGACGCACGGATGGTCAACGTGCGATCCGTCTGCACCGACAGCTTCACCCCCGGCGGCAGCCAGTTCTGTAATTGCGGCAGCAGCGCCTTTACGCCGTCCACGGTTTCAATCACGTTGGCGTCTGCTTGCTTGCGCAGGATCAGCAGCACGGCGGGCTGCTTGTTGAACCAGCCGCGCTGATACGGATTGAGCTGACCCTCCGTGACATTGGCAATGGACGACAGCATCACCGGTGTGCCATTGCGGATACCGACGACGAGCTTGCGAAATTCTTCGACGGTGCTGATCTGATCATTCGCGGCGATAATGTAGGTGCGGTCGCCATCCATCACCGCGCCCTTCGGTGCGTTCGCAGTCACGCCGGACAGCGCATTGCGTACGCTGTCGAGGCTCAGCCCCATTGCCGCAAGCGCAGCGGGATCGACCTGAATATGTACGGCCGGCTGCGCACCGCCGACCACGTCCACTTGGCTGACACCCTTGACCTGGCTGATGCGCTGCGCGAGCAGCGAGTCCGCGAAGTTGTAGATCTGGCCGAGCGTATACGTATCCGAGGTCAGCGCCATCACCATCACCGGCGCATTATTGGGATTGGCCTTGTGATAAATCGGCGCCGACGGCAGCCCTGCCGGCAGATCGGCGGAAGCCGCGTTGATCGCCGCCGCTGCGTCACGCGCCGCGGCCGGCACTCCCTTGCCGGCATCGAACTGCATGATGATGATGCTGGTACCCAGCGAACTGGTCGACGTAAGCTCGTTGAGTCCTGCAATCTGGCCAAAGCGGCGCTCCAGCGGCGCGGCGATCGTTGCGGCCATGGTTTCGGGACTGGCGCCAGGCTGTGTCGCGGAGGAGAAAATGATCGGCAGTTCGACATTCGGCAGCGGCGCCACCGGCAAGTAGACGCGCGCAATCGCGCCGAGCAGAAAGATACCGATCGCCAATAACGAGGTGCCGACCGGGCGGCGGATGAACGGGGCGCTGATGTTGAAGAGCGCCATTTCGTCTTACGCGGAACGCGCCTCGGTCACGGTTTCAACCGGACGGTTACGGCCGAGGAAACGCGACAGTCGATCCATGTACAGATAGATCACCGGTGTGGTGTACAACGTCAACACCTGTGACAGCAGAAGGCCGCCGACGATGGCAATGCCCAGTGGTTTGCGCAGTTCGGAGCCGGTGCCGTTCTCCAGTGCCAGCGGCAACGCGCCGAGCAGCGCAGCCATCGTCGTCATCATGATCGGGCGGAAACGCAGCAGCGCGGCTTGGAATATGGATTCCTCCGGCGGCAGGCCCTGAGTGCGTTCGGCATCGAGCGCGAAGTCGATCATCATGATCGCGTTCTTCTTGACGATACCGATTAACAGAACGATGCCGATAATCGCAACGACGGAAAGGTCCTGTCCGGTCAGCATCAGCGCGAGCAATGCGCCGACTCCAGCGGACGGCAGCGTGGACAGTATCGTGATCGGATGAATGTAGCTCTCGTAAAGCACTCCGAGCACGATGTAGATCACCACGATCGCTGCGAGAATCAGCAGCGGCATCTTCACCAGCGAGGTGCGGAATTCCGCCGCGGTGCCGGAATAATTAGCCTGGATCGTATCGGGCAAACCAATTTCTTGTTCGACCTCGCCGATCGCTTTCACCGCGTCGCTCAGCGAATTTCCGGACGCGATGTTGAACGACATCGTCACCGCCGGCAGCTGCTCCTGATGCGTCACCACCAGCGGCGAGGTGACCACCTCCATTCGTGCGACAGCCGACAACGGCACCATGTCGCTCGATGAAGTGGACGACGCGGTGCCGGAGAAATTGGCATTGGACTGAATGGTGCTGCCGGCGTTAGCGCTCGACGCGCTGGAGCTGCCGAGCAACGCGGTGCTGGAGTTGGCACGCACGTAAAGCTTGTCGAGCGCATCGGGGCGTGCGCGGAATTCCGGCGGTACTTCCAGAACGACTCGATACTGGTTCAGCTCGGTGTAGATCGTGGTCACCTGGCGCTGTCCGAAGGCGTCATACAGCGTGTCGTCGATTGACTGCACGGGCACACCGAGACGACTCGCCTGATCGCGATCGATGGTCAGCTTGAGCTCCAGCCCCTGCGCTTGCAGATCGCTGGCGACATCCGCGAGTTCCTTACGCTGGCGCAGCGCCGCGAGCAGCTTCGGCGCCCAGCTTGCGAGTTCCGCGCCATCGGAATCCTGCAACACGTATTGGTATTGTGTGCGGCTGACGTGACTGTCGATCTGCAAATCCTGCACTGGCTGCATGTAGAGGGATATGTCGTGCACCTTCGCCGATGCTCCGCGCAATCGCTCGATGATCGCAGCCATGCTGGAGTGCCGCTGTTCGCGCGGCTTGAGCACAATCGTGAGACGCCCCGTGTTCAGCGTCGGATTCAAGGTACCGGCGCCGACGAAAGTGGATACGCTTTGCACGTCAGCGTCGCGGCGGACCACATCGGCGAGCCGCCGTTGCAGATCAAGCATCGCCGTAAAAGAAATGCTCTGGTCGGCTTCGGTGACACCGATGATGACGCCGGTGTCCTGTAATGGGATCAGTCCCTTCGGAATCACGATGTACAACAACACCGTGACCACCAGCGTCGCTAGCGCCACTAGCAGTGTCAGGCGCTGATGGCTCAGCACCTGGCGCAGGCTGCGCTCGTAGGCGTCAATAATGCGCCGGAACATATGCTCGCTCCAGCGAAACAGCGGCGTCTGCTGCGATTCCGGCTTCTCCGGCCGCAGCAGCTTCGCGCACATCATCGGTGTCAAGGTCAGCGACACGAACGCCGACAGCACCACCGCGATCGACAACACCAGCGAGAATTCGCGGAACAGGCGGCCGACGACGCCGGACATCAGCAGCAGAGGAATGAACACTGCGATTAGCGACACCGTCAACGAGATCACGGTGAAACCGATCTGTTTCGCACCGATGCGCGCCGCCTCTTCCGGCGATTTTCCCTGCTCGATGTAACGCACGATGTTTTCGATCATGACGATGGCGTCATCGACCACGAAACCGGTGGCGATGGTCAGCGCCATCAGCGACAGGTTGTCGAGCGAGAATCCGGCAAGCGCCATCACACCGAAAGTGCCGACCAGCGACAACGGCATCGCAATGCTCGGAATCACCGTTGCCCACAGCTTGCGCAAGAACACGAAGATCACCATCACCACCAGCGCGACGGTCAGCAGCAGCGTGAATTCCACATCGCGCACCGACGCACGGATGGTCTGCGTGCGATCGGAGAGAATCTTCACCTTCACCGCCGCCGGAATCGAGGCCTCCAACTCCGGCAGCAGCTGTTTGATGCGATCGACGGTCTCGATGATGTTGGCGCCGGGCTGACGCTGAATGTCGAGCAGTACGGCGGTCTTGCCGTCGGCCCACGCGGAAAGCTGATCGTTCTCCACGCCGTCGAACACGTTGGCCACATCGCCCAGCCGCACTGCAGCACCGTTGCGGTAGGCGATGATGATCGGCTTGTACTCCTCGCCGGAGCCGATCTGATCGTTGGCGCCGATGGTCATCGCCTGCTGCGCGCCGTTGAATCCGCCCTTGGGCGCGTTGACATTGGCTTTGGTCAGCGCATCGCGAATATCTTCCAGGCCGAGCCCTAACCCCGCGAGCGCGGACGGGTTCGCCTGCACACGCACCGCCGGCTTCTGGTTGCCCTGGATCGTTACCAGACCGACGCCGGAAACCTGCGACAGCTTCTGCCCAAGCACCGTATCCGCGAAGTCATTGATGCGGTCGATCGGCATGCTGTCCGACGTCACCGCGAGCGAGAGGATCGGCGCGTCGGCGGGATTGACTTTGTTGTACACCGGCGGATACGGCAGGTTGCCCGGCAGCGTGCCCTTGGTCGCGTTGATCGCAGCCTGCATATCCTGCGCGGCATTGTCGATGTTGCGATCGAGCGCAAATTGCAGCGTGATGGTTGAGACACCGAAAGAACTGTTCGAGGTCATCGACGCAACGCCGGCGATCTGTCCAAACTGCCGCTCCAGCGGCGTCGTCACCAGCGAACCCATCACGTCCGGACTCGCGCCCGGATACAGTGTCGTCACCTCGATCGTCGGGAAATCCACCGACGGCAGCGCCGAGATCGGTAGCAGACGGAAACCGAGCGCCCCGAGCAGCAGCACCGCCACCATCAGCAGCGAGGTGGCGATCGGGCGTTCAATGAACGGTTCGGAGATGCTCATCGCGCAGACTTATTTCGCCGCGCCGACCGCTGCAGAAGCCTCCGCAGAGCCAGTCTTGCCGCCGGCCCCGGCGCCTCGGATTTTCGATCCTGGCTCTAGCCGGTACTGTCCATCGACGACGACACGTTCGCCCGCTTGCAAGCCCTGGTCGACGAGTGCGAGTCCGTCCTCCGTCTGCGCCACCGTCAACGGCCGCATCTCCGCCGTCTGATCGGCTTTGGCGACATAAACGAACGTGCCGCTGGGACCGCGCTGTACTGCCTGCGCGGGAATCACCAAACCGTCCTTGCGCGTACTTGCCAGCAAGCGCACGTTTACGAACTGGCCGGGCCAGAGTTTCTTGTCGGTGTTCGGAAAAGCAGCCTTGAGCTTGATCGTGCCGGTAGCCTGATCGATCTGATTGTCGAACGCCGAAAGCTGCCCGCGCGCCAGCTCCGCCTGATTGCCGCGATCGACCGCGATCACCACCATGCCCTGCGGATCCATGTCGGTGCCGTCGCGGATCGCGGCAAGCGATTGCTCCGGCAGCGTAAACATCACAGTGATCGGCTTGATCTGCGTGATCACGACGATGCCGGTCTGGTCGCTTGCCGACACCAGATTGCCAGTATCGACCTGACGAATACCGAGGACGCCTGAGAACGGTGCCGTGATCGTGCAGTACGACAGCTGTACGCGATCGTTTTCGATTGCCGCCTCGTCCGCCTGCACCGCCGCTTCGTACTGCGCAACCAGCGCCTGCTGCTGGTCGGCCTGCTGTTGACTGACGTAGCCATCCGGCACCAGATCGAGATAACGCTTCAGATCGAGGCGCGCGCCGGCCAGTTGCGCCTGATCCTGTGCTTTCTTCGCGAGCGCTTGATCCAGCGTCGCCTGATACGTGCGCGGATCAACGCGGGCAATGAGATCTCCGGCTCTGACCTCGTCGCCTTCTTTAAACGGCACCGCCAGCAGGCGGCCCGATATCTGCGCGCGCACCGTTGCCGCGTTGAATGCTTGCACCGTACCCAGGCCGTCGAGATAAATCGGCACATCCTGCCGCTTCACTTCGGTGACCGTGACCGGCACCGGACCGTCTTCACCGTCCTTGTGTCCGTGTGCGGAATCATGTTCGGATTTGTGCTTGCAGCCCGATACGACCAGCGCGGCAAAAAGGAAAATCAGCGCCGATTTGAGCGTTATTCGCATTTTTTCGATGTCCCTGCCAGGACCAAAGTATCTAGGTTTTGCCGAACACTTGCCGCATTCCCAATGCGGCATAGCCCGATGCTTGGACGCTACGCCGAGGCATAGGTTCTATAGGCTACGCAAGCGGCAAGTAAAGATACGTTGCGCGGCATGGATCGCGCGCCAAAGTTAACCGGTAACAAGCCTGGCGACGTAATACGCAACCGTCGCCGCCGCGCTGCCGATCACCGTTGTCTGCACCGCCGACGCCAACACCGGCATTCCCGTCAGCTTGCCCTTGAAGGCACCGAATACCATCAGGCTGACGAGCGTGGCGCCGGCCGACGCCCAAAATGCGGACTGTACCCGCGGCAGCAGGAAATAAGGTAGCAGCGGGATCAACCCGCCCGCGAAATACGAACCGCCGATGGTGAGCGCACTGTGCAGTGCTCGGCCAGCGCGAGGGGGTTCCAGACCGAGCTCGAAGCGCATCATGAACTGCACCCAACGCGCCGGATCGCGACGCAAAGCGCCGACCACCTTCTGCGCCTCCGGCTCATCCAGACCGTACTCCATGAGGATTTCCCGCACCTCGCTTTCCTCATGATCCGGCAATTCGTGAATCTCGCGCTCTTCGCGCCGCAATTCGGAAGCGTAATGATCCGCCGCCGTGCGCGCCGCGAGGAAACCGCCAAGCCCCATCGCGATCGCACCCGCCGCGATTTCGGCAAGGCCGGCGGTGAGCACGATGCGCGATTGCGCCACCGCCCCGGCTAGACCCGCCGCCAGTGCAAACGGCACTGTCAGTCCGTCAGCGGCGCCGATGACCACGTCGCGTACCAGCTCGGAAGTCGTGGAATGTTCTTCGATATGACGATATAGACGCACGGCTGAACTCAATCTCGATCGCGGCGGATGGGCAACGGAATGACTGCGGGATAGAACACGGGTGCGACCGGCCCCATACCGAGGTCTGCGAAAGCGCACGGTACGAGAAACCCGGATGCCGGCATGGTACGCGATTCCGGCGAGCGTCCCAATCCTGACGGCGGAAAAGCATTCGCCGCAAGCTGACGACATGGCCGGATATATCGCCAAGCGCCACTCACGAACCATAGTAAGGAGGGTGCCTCTGCTAAAATTTCCGGATGACACTTTCCGCCATGCACGGAGGAGTCCGGAAAACACTGATTGCGGCGACGCTCGCGATAGCTCCGGCGATCACCCATCCCGACGATTCAGCGCCGCCAGCCGACGCGGACGCACCACAACTACAGGAAGTCGTGGTGACGGCTCAGAAAATCCAGCAAACGCTGGAACAGGTACCGGCCTCCGTGAGTTCGATGGGCGGCGACTTCATCCGCGACACCGGCGCGCGTAGTTACAACGAGCTGCAGAACTACACCGCCAACACCAACCTGCAGGTGTCGCCGTCGTCGACGCAGTTGCTAATCCGCGGTTTCGGCACGCTCAACGACGTACCGGGACTCGATCCTTCGGTCGGCGTCATCGTCGACGGCGTGGTCTACACATATCCGGAATATCTCTCCGCATTCTTCAGCGATCTGGGTCGTTACGAAGTCCTGCGCGGCCCGCAGGGAACGCTATTCGGCAAGAACGTGACCGCGGGCCTGCTCAATATCACGACCAATGCACCGACCGGCGAGCGACTGGTGCAACTGGATATGGATGCGCGCAGCTACGGCAGCCGCGAGCTGATGCCCGTCATCAATCTGCCGCTCGGGACCGGAATGGCAATCCGGTTCGCCGGTCATTTCGACCACGGCGACCGCGGCGACCTGTACAACACCGCACTCAATCGACGCGAAGGCAATGCGCAACAGGATTCGGGTCGTGTACGGTTCCGCTACGACTCGCGCGATGGCTGGACAATGGATGTCAGCGCGTTCGCTGCGCACCACACGGACAACTTCAACAAGCAACAATTATTCATCCTCTCGCCGAACATGCTCGCGCTGGATCAGCACTACGATCCAAACTTCAGCGCGCAAATTGATGGGACGACGTCTGAAAACGTCCCGGCGCTGGAGTCCGCGATCACGCGTGGCGGTTCGCTCACCTTCAATGGTGATCTCGGCCACCCCGGCGGAATGAAATCGCTGGCGATCACCTCCATCACCGGCGCTGCCGAAAATATCATCGGTGCACGCGATCTCGATGCCGATTTCAGTCCGGTTCCCTTCATCCGCGACTCACTGGTGCAACCGGAGCCGGAACGGCAATTTACGCAGGAATTGCGCGTCAGCGGATTGGCGCCAGACGCTTTCGGACTCGGCCACGACGCCAATTTTGTTACGGGTCTTTACTACGACAATTACACGATCGGGACCTCGGACAATTTTCAGATCGAAGACCTCGGCGCGGCGGCGGCCTACATCGCAGCGGCGAACGGCATCAACGGTGGTGCTGCCGGACGGCTTGGTGATTCGCTGGACGCGATTCTTGCCGCACTGAAGAAGCTGACGGGACAGGAATTGATACGGCCGCAATCGGTGCAGTCGGGACTATCCCAACGCACCAAGGATTACGCGGCGTTCGGTCAGGGCGAGTGGTATTTCATGCGCAAGTGGTCGCTGCTTGCCGGCCTGCGTTTCGCAAAGGAGGATCGCAACGGCGCGCCCTACAGCTTCTCCAATAGTCCGATCATCCAATTCATAGCGGGCCAGCAGAATTTCGGTCCAGAAAAGCTGCACCGCGTGGAAACCGGCTTTTCGCCGAAGGCCGGCATCAAATGGCAGCCCGGCGAGCATACGGAAGCCTATTTCACTTGGGCGGAAGGCTATAAGAGCGGCGGCTTCAACAGTATTCCGCTCAATCCGCAAAGCATCGAGTTTGAACCGGAGAAAGCCAGCAGTCTCGAGGCCGGCTTCAAGATCAAGGATTACCTGCTCGGCGGCCCGATCCGCGGCTCGATTTCGCTCTATCACACCCGCTTCAGTAATCTGCAGGTCTCCACGTTCCAGGGCACGAACGTGATCATCGTCAACGCCGCTGCGGCGCACTCGCAGGGTTTCGAGAGCGACCTGATGTGGCTGCTGCCCGTCAAAGGCTTGTCGCTGTACAGCTCGTTTGGTTTCGCCGATGCGCGCTATACGGATTACCCGAACGGCCCGGTACCCGGCGACTCGCCGCAGCCTTCACAGGATCTAACCGGCAAGCGCCTGCCGTTCGCGCCCGACTGGACCGCCGCGATGACACCCGCTTATACGCTGCTGCACCTGCCGCACGACATCAGCGTAACGTCAGCACTCGATGTGCTTTATCAGGGCAGCCGCTATCTAAATTCGGAAGACGATCCGCGCCAGCTTCAATCTGCAACGCTGCTGCTCAATCCGCGCTTTATCATCGCCGACGAAGCGAAAGACGCATGGGCGCTGACACTTGGCATCCAGAATCTGACCAAAGAGATGTACAGCGACCAGATCATCGACCAGCCGCTCGCCCCCGGCAACTTCGCCGCGATCCGCAGCGACCGCGGACGCTTCTATACGGGTAGTTTGCGCATCAGCTTTGAGTGAGGGACCAGGTCAGGCGGCTTCCGTCACCGAGATGTGACGCACTTCGGCACCTTGCCACGCCGGCAGCGACCTGATGAGCTGACGCACAGCTTCCTGGGCCGTCGGCGCTTCGACAAACGACTGTTGCTCCCATCCCTGGTTGGTAAACATTTCCGCCCGCGCTTCCACGCGGCCGCCAAAATGCGCGCAGTAAATCCGCTTCCGGTAATTCCCAAGAATGTAAGACTGAGGCATGCGAAGCTCCTCCATGAACATGCTCAGGCTGCGACCCGCGCCTGGCTTCTCTTAAGTTCCATAATTGTGGCCGAAGGTCCGGCGAGCCGCCAGTTTTCACGTGCCGCAGCAAACGATTCAAAACGTCGTGCCGTCGCCACATGCGGGGTCAATCCGCCTTCGTTGTCCAGATAAAGGAAGCGCCCTCTTCCGGCGAACGGCTGGCACACCACAAATTCCGTTGAAGCTTTCATCAATCAGCTCGCATCCACATCGACCCCGGACCCTATGCAAGCGCTGGGCCAGCCCGGACTGCCTCCCGTATACAGATGATTAAACGGGAAATCCGGTGCGCCAATCGGGGTCCGGCCGCGGCAATCTTCTTGGAGCCGTTAAACCCCGTTGCGAGTGAAGATGGTTTTGCGTTCCACCGGAGCCGCGGCCGAGCTGTGCTACACACATCCAGGAAACGCGGTAGCTTCCATGCAATCTGATCAGACACCGCGGTCGGCGGGACGAGAGGCTTCAGCAGCCGATGGATTCAAAATATCCAGCGTACCGACCGGCGCAACTGGCGCCGCAGATGACGTCAGATCTGCGAATTCCTTCAACCGCGCGTCATCGACGATCGTGCTGAATGCGTAATAGCCGTTATCCGACGATTTACGCAAATACCAAAGCTTCTTGCCATCCGGTTCCAGTATGAATTTCACGGCACCCAGATCGAACATGACCTTGCCTTCTGGCAGATCCTTCTGGTGCAGGAAACGCGAGGTCCGGACCATTGCATCCTGAAGATCGCCAAGAAACACCTGTGCATTCGGCGTACTTCGGGAATCGGCGATGTACAGCATGCGGGCGATTTCATCGAAAGAATCAAGCTGCGGCGTCAGAAAGCTCGATGCCAGCGAAATGTGGCGCGATAACGCGCGCAACCGCCACGTCAATTCCTTCACGACCACTTGCAGCTCCGTCGCGAGACTCGGATCCTGCCGAAAATCGGCCTCGGCGGCTTCTAGCACTTCCAATATGCCGGAGGCATTCAACGAGACCAGCAGGTTTCTGCACACATCACGCGCACGCCGAGCCAACTCGGCTTGGGCCAGAGTAATGTCACTGCGCTCTCCAACGCCGAGCGCTAGCGCGCGTGCGTTGCCAAGTCGCTGAGTGATTTCGGCAGCCGTTTTCATCAGCACCGGCAGATCAAATGACATCGGAATGGTCGGAATGCTGCCCTTATAGGCATCGAAGACCACGGCCACAGCATCGTGAGGATACTGGCTGGGGACCAGCCCCAGGGCGAGCTTCGCCCGGGTTTCGGGATTTTCCGGGCTGGGCAAAATATTCGACAGCGTTTCCGCGGTCATCAGGATCTGCCCGAGTTCGGAAATTTCGTTCCCCGACTTACCGTAGGGGTAGCCGGTACCGTCGAGCCGCTCGTGATGTTCCTGCGTTGCCATCACCACCGGAGACGGATATCCCGCCAATTCGGAGAGCAAAATCGCCGTGAGTCGCGGATGCGTCACGACCTGCTTCCATTCATCCGGCGCGAGATCGCGCGTACTCCTGAGATAGTTGGGGCTGATATAAATTTCGCCGAGATCATGGAACAACGCTGCGATAACAATGCTTTCCGCTGAATGACTCGGAACACCAAGATTGAGCGTGATCGCAGCGGCGATTAGCGCGGTCAGAACCGAATGCCCGAAAATGCCGGAGCCGTCCTCGGCGGAGACGGTAAGAAGCAGATGCGGCGCGCCGGAAATCCTGACATCGCCAAGCAGGTCTAGAATTTTTGTAGAATTTCCGCCAATGAGCGTCAGCAGAGCTGGCGTGTTATCCATCAATCGCCGCGCTTCGCGCACGATATCTTTTGCGGCAATCCCGTTTTCGACACGCAGGCAAAGTTCCAGCGGCTTTTTGAGCCGACAGGCAAGCAACCGCTCCTGTAAGGAAACGGTTATCGGCTTGCTGCGAGCCAGAAGTTTGATACCTCTGGTGTCGAAGATATCCTCCGACGCTACGATTACTTTGCTTTTAGTAGTCCTGAGCAGGCTGTCGACACAATGCGGGTTGGCTTGTTCGAAAAATGATCTATCCATAGACACATTGCTCTCTGGCGTGATTAACCGGGATGAAAATCTACTTCAGAGCATCACATGTGCATCGACCGCGAGCAGTGTAACTGAGCCGCTATTCAGTGGTGGGAAATTTCATGCAAGGTATTTGCCGGCCGCATAAAAAAACAGCCCGCTGAGCGGGCTGTTTTTTCGATCGGTACCGCGATCAGGCTTTTTCTTCCTCAACCACAACCGTGATCTCCACCGACAATTCGCTATGCAGTCTCACCACCGCTGGGTAAGTGCCGATCAGACGAATCGGTCCACCCGGCAGATCGATCTCACTTCTGTGAAGATCGATGCCCTTGTCGGTCACCGCCCGTGCGATTTCTCCAGGGCCCACTGAGCCATATAGACGACCTTCGTCGGCCGCGAGTGCGCGTACGGTAACCGCCAGGCCCGACAGCTTGCCTGCGCGCATCTTGGCCGCATTCAGCGAACTTTCCGCCTTCTTGATGAGTTCGGCCTTGCGTGCCTCAAAAACCTTACGATTCTCTCCTGTCGCGGCCAGCGCCTTGCCTTTCGGCAACAGAAAATTGCGGCCATAGCCGGACTTAACCTTCACGGTGTCGCCAAGATCACCGAGATTTTTCACCTTTTCGAGCAGGATCAATTCCATCACTGTTTCTCCTTACTCGTGGTGATCGGTATACGGCAACAGCGCCAGAAAACGTGCGCGCTTGATCGCAACCGCGAGCTGACGCTGATAGCGCGTGCGCGTACCGGTGATACGCGACGGTACGATCTTCCCGTTTTCGCCGACGTACTGCTTCAGCGTCGCGAGATCCTTGTAATCGATCTCTACGACCTTTTCAGCAGTGAACTTGCAGGACTTCTTCTTGCGGAACATGCGTGACATTTAGATGCCCTCCTCAGCCGGAACTGCTTCGGTTGCCGGTTCCGCATCGGCATCCACGTCCGAATCCGTATCCGACCCGCGGGACTTGTACTCAGGCTTCTTGTCTTCTTCCGGCGCCTTGAACAGGGGAGATTGCACCGTTTCCGCAGCCTCTTTGCGGACCACCAGCTTGCGAACGACGGCGTCATTGAACTTGAATGAGCTTTCCAGTTCGCGCAGCGCGGGATCGGAGCACTCCACGTTCATCAACACGTAATGCGCCTTGTGCAACTTGGCGACCGGATAGGCGAGCTGGCGACGGCCCCAGTCCTCGAGACGATGGACCTTGCCACCGTCGGCCTCGACCATGCTCTTGTAACGTTCCAGCATTGCTGGAACCTGTTCGCTCTGGTCCGGATGGACCATCACGACGATTTCATAGTGGCGCATGCATATTCCTCTTGGATGATTGGCACGCGCCCATGGCGCATGCCAGAACAGTCCCCTGCAGCGTGCAGTGGGACAAGGGATTTCCGAAATCCGGAAGGGCGCGAATTCTATAAGATTTCAGCGGCCTTGGCCAGGGCTTGGGCCAATCACTGCTGCCGAAACAGTTTGCGGAGTAGTATCCGCCGCCGGCGCGACCTATTTCGGTACACCGGCATCATGGATCGCAACAACTCAGGCGTCAGTATCCGATCAGGTAACGGCTCCAGCGCGGGGCAGCTGCCTTCACGACAAGCGCGGACCCGTGGCTCAACCCATAAATCAGCGCCGCAAACGCTAGTGAAGCCAGCAAGCCACCTTGCAGGGGGTAGCGGGTTAGCACGTGATTTGCCAGCCGTAACCAATAGCCATGCAAGAAGAACACGGCAAAGCTTGTATCCGCCAGTGGCGACAGGCGGCGATGCCAGACTTCGGGCCATTGCTTGAGTGCCACCGTCAGCAGCACGGCCAGCAGTGCCTTTTGTACGAATAACCAGTCGATCCAGCCGGTCTCGAACGTGAAATAGCCGCTTTCCTCGTGATTTCCGACATGGGGATCAAGCGCGAACGGCATCAGCCAGCAGAGCAAAAGCAGTGCGTATACCGTGGCCGGCCGGTTTTGCAGGAACTCAAGGGTCGTGTGTTCTGATCTGCAACTCCACATTCCCAGCAGATAGGCGGGAAGCAGGTAGAGCGCGACATGAAGGGTATCGAGGTTCGGAAACTGCGGCCGGTGCAATAGCGCGCTGACAACGAACAGAGGCAGTATGGCCCAGTACAGGAATGGATGCTTGATAACGTAAGAAAACGCCGGCGCGGCTAGAAAATACAACGCGATCATCGGCACGAACCACAGCGGAAAATCCATGTGGGCGCCGCCCTTGATATAAAACCAGCCGATGTCGTAAAAAAGAGAATGTCCCGCCAGTTGGGGATACTGCATGGCCGGGTCATGGCGGTATACGGCGAAGAAGACTGCCGGAG
>Ga0265334_10001000_pt1 | contig 13984 bp, 9 predicted proteins | sample 42023metaG_FD_192442 | JGI IMG/M metagenome (GOLD analysis project Ga0265334, IMG submission 192442) | Rhizosphere microbial communities from Carex aquatilis grown in University of Washington, Seatle, WA, United States - 4-20-23 metaG | ecosystem: Host-associated > Plants > Roots > Rhizosphere >... | reverse complement strand
AGGAGCCCGAGGACGCCGCCGGCCTCGATCGCGCCGAGCTGGTGCGGGTCGCCGGTCAGGACCAGGCGGGCGCCGGCCGCCTCCACGTGGGCGCGGATCGTCTCCAGGTCGCGTGTGGTGACCATGGATGCCTCGTCCACCAGCACGATGTCCCGCGACCCGAGCAGCCACTCGCGGTCGGCGTCATGGGCCGTGCCCTGAGTGAGCCGCTCCTGGGTGCCCAGCCACTGGGCGACGTTGCGCGACGTCTCGATGCCATCCGCGCGCAGCACCAGGGTTGCGGCCTGGCTGACCGCCAGGCCGACAACGCGGCCGCCGGCCAGGTCCGACCACGCGCCGGCCAGGGCACCGGCGGTGAAGGACTTGCCGGTGCCGGCCGGGCCGACCAGCACGGTCAGCGCTGCGTCGGAGGTTGCAATGCCGGTGACCGCGGCCCGTTGGTCGGCGCCGATCGTCGGGCACCGGGCGTCGAGCCACTCGCCCAGCTCGTCGGCATCGACGCGGTGACGTCCCCGGACCAGGGCGGCCTGGCGCAGCGCCGTCTCGGCGGTCAACGTGCCGACGGAGGCGTAGCGGATCTCGGACGGGCTGCAGAAGGGGTTGGCCTCCAGGGCCCTGGCTACCCAGTCCCCGGGCGAGGTGCTCGCGGCGCCCGGCTCCTCGCCGTTCCCTTGCCCCGGCCCGTCGCCGTCAGCATCGCCGGCGCCTGTGGCGGTGGTGCCTCGTGTCCGGCCGAGTGCCGGCAGAGCGTGCCCGGAGACCTGCTGGGCGAGGTCACCGGTCAGGGCCCGCTCAGCGAGTTGGTCCAGGACGTGGACGATGTCGGCGTCGTCGGCCAGGCCGAGCGTCGGCAGACGCCGGTGGAGCTCCAGCATGAGGTCGGCCCGGGTCCAGGCGGCTCGCTGTTCCCCGCAGGCGGCGACGGCCTCGGCGATGACGGCGTCGGGCGACCAGGTCGCCGGCGTGCGGCGGCCGGGCGCCTCGGCGAGGTGCTCCTGGATGGCGCCGGCGACGCTCTCCAGGGCGGTGCCCACCTCGGCCACGGTCTCCGCGGCCCAGCGGTCGACCATCTCCTCAGTGGTCTCGACGTGGCTGTGGTCCTTGGCCCTACGCGTGGCCAGCGTCAGGCGCTGGCGGAGCCGGTAGAGCTCGAGGTCCGTCAGCTCGCGGCCCAGCTTGTCCTGGGCGAGCTCGACCGCCTCGCTGAGCTGCCCGGTGACCTGACGGCGGCGGGAGGAGAACAGGTCGGTGATCTGCTCCGGGACGATCGGCATCTCCCGGGCCACGCCGTCCGGGCGGAGCTCGAAGTCGAAGCCGGCGGCCGCGAGCCGCTCCTCCAGCACTCGGTCGGCGACCGCGCCGAGGGCGTGCCGGTGGGCCATGAGGTCGCGGGCGTCGATCGCCCGTGCCTTGCCGTCCGTGCAGTAGGCACGGTTGAGGATCACGTTGTGTACGTGGAGTTGGGGGTCTCCGTTGCGGGAGGTGTGCTGGAAGAACGACGCGGTCACGAGTCCGGGGGCGTTCACCCAGTACCCGGACGTGCCGTGCCCGCCGTGCCGTCCGGCGCGGCTGGTCGTGATGGCGGCGGCGTACTGAAGCGCGGCAGCGTTCCCGGCGTGGATCGCGTCCTCGATCGTGCTCCGGATCCGGCGGAACTCGGCGGCGCGCTCCAGGTCCCCGGCACGGTGTGCCGCGATCTCGGCCCGGTGTGCCGCGACGTGGGCGACCGTCACTGACTTGGGCACAGAGAACGTGGCGTCCAGTCCGAGCACGGTCGAGCGGTCGCTCGCCTCGAACTCCCGGCGGAGCTCCTCCACCCGCTCGGGCAGGGCGTTCGGCTCGGCCTCCAGGGCCTCGGCGAGACGTTCGGCCACGGTGCGATAGGCGCGGGGAGGGTTGCCGATCCGGGCGCCGGTGAGGGGGTTGACGAACTCGCCGTAGACCTCCTGCATGTCGGCGGCGTCGACCTCGCCGACCAGGCCGAGGTCGTCTGCGCCGGAGCCTGACCACCGGCCGGGTGGTTCGCCGTCGGTCACGGCGTCGAGGTAGTAGCTCTCGGTGCCGGCAGCCATGCCGCCGCCACCGGTGTAGTACTCCGCCGACGTCGCGGGGACGATCGTGATCACGAATGCTGCTCCTTGCCGGGAATTGCGGGACGAATCCCGCGGAAACGTGTTGCCGAATCAGGCTTGTTGATCTTGAACTGACCTACTCGATCGGTGATGCATGGGTGTGTGGCCTTGACTGTCATTCCGGGGGATTCCTGCGTGGGGTGCTGCTCGTCGGTCCGGTGCTTCTGCTGCGGTCGTGGGGAATGGGCCTGGTGTGGCGTGGTCTTCCGGTTCGGGTCCTCGTCTGCTCGTCTGTGATCTGTCGTGGGTCGGTGCTCTGCCGTGCGGATCAGTGGGCGCTCTCGACCGCTGTGGGCGAGGACGTCGCCAGCGCCGGGGCGGCCGTGGAAGACGGACGCGCGGCGGGGGCGCTCGGACTGAGCTGCTCCTGGGCGAGGAGGCGGAGGCGGGCTGCGCGGGCATTGCCGACGCGGTAGGCGGCCTTGATCGCTCGGACCGAGGGCAGCGAGCCGCCGGCGACGATCGCCGCGGCGAGCTCGTGGTCGTCGTCGGACGGCCGGGACAGGCCCGGCTCGTCGACGGGCGTCCGGTCGTCGACGGGTGCGGTGCCGCGACCCGGCAACGTGCCGTTGCGGTCCGCCTCGTCGAAGGGCAGGAGACCGGAGATCCAGGGTGTGTCCGGGATTGTCGGCACGGGCGTGCTCGCGGGGTGGCCGTTCGGATGGGCGCTCGTGCTCGTGCTGTGCCCGGTGGCGTCTCCGGCGTCCGGGGCAGGAACCGGAGAGGCGCAACGGGGGCTCGCGGAAGCGTGCCCGTGCCCCGTGCTTGAGGGCGCCTGCTCGTGCCCCGTGCTTGCGGCGGTGCGCGCGTGCCCGTTGAGCAGAGCACTGTGCCCGGTGTCCCCGGGTGCGCTGGGCACGGCGTGCTCGTGCTCGCTGTGCTCGTGCCCGATCGGCGGGGCGGGAGTGTGCCCGGACGGGGCGTGCCCCGCGGGGTGCCCGGACGGGGCGTGCCCCGCGGGGCGCCCGTGCCCAGTGAGGTGGACACCGGGACCGGCTTCCGGGAGCGCGGGACGTGCCCAGGGTGAGGCGGCGGCAAGGGCTTCGGGCGCTGTGGCATCGCGGAGGCCGGTCACCGCGGCGACGGTGGTCCGGATCGTGACGGCGACGGTTGGGTCGAGTCCGAGGTGGAGGTGCTCCACGGCCGCCAGGGCGTGCCGCTGCAGGCGCCAGGTCGCGTAGCCGATCCGCAGGGGCTGACCGGTGAGGACGGCGAGCGGGCGGGGGAGCCGTGAGGTCTCCAGCACGGCCAGGCGGATCCGGGCCCTCGTCAATCGGGCCAGGCGTCGCGCCCGGTCGACGTCATCGACGGCTCGTGCTGCCGGGTCGGCCAGGCCCAACCGCACGGCCAGCCGCGCGCTGGTCCAGCGCCACGCAATCCGGGCTCGGGGGCCGGCGGCCGCCCGGCGCTCAGCTGCCAGGCCGCGCTCCCACAGCCACGCGGCGACCAGGGGTGCCGCGAAGCGCACGGCACGCGCGAGCCCCTCGGCGTCGGCTGCCGCCAGGACGGCGGACAGGGCGGCCATCACCCACACCGCGGCGCCGTCCACCCCCACAGATCCGTGCTCGCGGAGGGCCCGACGGGCACGGATCGCCGAGACCATGAGGGCGATCTCCAGGAAGCCGGCCAGGGCGATCCGGCCGGGTCCGGTGAAGCCGAGGACGTCCCCGAACACCCGCCACATGCCGGAGATCGCGACCGCCGTGGCGATCCCGGCCGCGGCGAGGGTCAGCAGGGTCTCGACCCAACGACCCTGGACGGCGGTCGTCGTCCCGGGGGTGGTCAGGACGCGCCGGCCGCGCCGGCCGAGGACATACCCCAGGCCTGTGAGGAGGCCGGCGGCCAGGACAGCAGCGGTGAGCCAGGCCCACGGCGGTAGCGCCGCGACCTGCGCGAACTGGGCGCTCACGCCGGCCCCTGGTAGCGGCGAGGCCGGTTGGCGCCGTGGCGCAGTCCGGAGGTGATGGTCTGACCGGCCTGGAACCGGGGGTAGCCGGGGTCCAGGAGGTGTGCGGCGGAGGCGTCCAGCAGGACGTCGCGCACGTAGTCCGGGTCGAGTTCCCCGCCGGCGACCAACTCGCCCAGGGCCGCAGCGGCCTTGAACAGCGTGTGGTTGCGCTGGCCCTTGACCGCCTCCCGCACGCGGGCAGACTCGGCGTCGATCGCCGCGTCCAGGTAGCGGCGGCGCCGGGACGGAGCCCACGGGTCCCCGGTGTCGGGGCGGGGCTGGGCGTGGGGGCCGTCAGCCTGGCGAGGGCCGGCGGCAGTCGGGATGGCCTTGGGCCGGAGGCGCTCGGCGATCCACTCCGGCAACGGGACAGGGTCCCGCCGGTCCAGGACCGTGTACGCCCCGACAGCACTCCTGGTCGGGGGCGCGACGACCTGACCGCCGTGAGCGCGCACGTCCACGAGCCACCCCAGCGGCCCGCGCGCGGTGCCGATCGTGTTGCGGATCGCTGGCCCGGCGGGGTGCCGGAAGTACAGGTGCCGGCCCCCGGAGGGGGTGGCCACGGTGTAGGTGGCGGGCACGACCTCGCCCAGGGACTCGGCGACGTAGGCCAGGACATCCGCCCCGCATGTGATGCCCGGGATACGCCAGGCATCCGGCCAGGCATCGCCCTTGGGCATGTCGCAGTCGATGACCACCAGGCCCGAGGGGCCGCACGCGATCCCGACCCCGACGTCCAGCGGCGTCGTCCAGGCCTCAATGATCTCCATCGGCTTGGTCAGCGCACGGGCCTCCCAGCCCACGTGGCCCCCGGCCTTCCGGCACACCGGGTCCCTGCCCCAGCAGGAACCCTCCTGGTGATTCGGCCACGCCGGACGCTTGGTACCCGGCTCCAACGGCAGAACGTGCCACCTGCGCTCGGCGTACGACAGGGCGATCGCCTTGCGGGAGGCTTCCTCGTAGGCGGACAGGATCACCGTGGGCGGAAGCACCCTCTGGGGCTGTGGTGCCGGGGCGACGGCCGTGACCGGGGCGAGGGCCTCGGTCGGGTGGGAGCCGGCGGGCTCCGTTGACCCTGACCCGGCGGGCGTTGCGGCGCTGCGGTGGGCGGGCGTGGGATGAGGGTGATGGCGGTTCTCTGGCGTGGGCATGGTGGTGCTCCCGTTCAGGGGTGAGGCGAGTGGGAGGGCGTCGTCCGGCGGAGGGATGGCGGCGCGGGTGGGTCAATCGAGGGGTGTGAGGGCGAACGCGACCGGGGGCGGGACGGCCCGGTCGGTGGTCCACCAGTTCGCGACCGTGGCCGGGGACAGGTCCACGTCGCGGGTCGAGTAGAGGCGGCCGGCGGCGCGGTGTCCGCGGTCGGCCACGCACGCGGCGAGGGCTGCGGTGACGCGCTCGACGGCTCCGGGGAGCCAGCGGGCGTGCCACTCGCACACGGCAGTGGGTCGGTCGCCGGCGTAGACGGCGGTGCGTTCGGTGGCCAAGGCCAGGAGCTCGGCGACGACGTCGGCGTGCAGCACCCAGCACGGCACCGGCATGGCGAGGCCGTGCCGGATGCCGACGGCGTCGATCCACTCCGCGAGCTCGGTGAGCCACTGCCGCGCGAGGGCAGGGTCGGTCACGCACAACCAGTCCCGCTGTGTCGTGGCCGCGGCCTCGTCGGTCTCCTCGGCCGGGCCCCGGCCGGCAGCGGAGCCCGGGCCACGGGTCCCGCTGCCGGCCAGGGTTAGGTGCCGGATCTGTGCCGTCAGCTCGGCGACTCCCCGGCCCAGGGCGGCGACGTCGTCCTGGAGGCCGTGGGCGACGCGCTCCAGGGCGTCGACCCGGGAGGCGAGGGCAGCGGCCAGAGCGTCCGGCTCCGGGGTGTACTGCCTCACCGACGGTCCTGCCGGTCTTGCCCGTCGTGGGCGGTGGTGGCGTCCTGCCCGTCCTTGCTGGTTCCGTCGTCCCGACCGGTCTGGCCGTCTTGGCTGGTGGTGCTCTGCCGCCCGTCCTGGCCTGGCCGTGCGATCAGCCGGGCGACCCATCCAGCGCTCCACCAACCTGCGTTCCTCCGGCCGACCATGGCCTCCAGCTCGGCCGCGGTCGGCAGACTGGCGTGATCGGCGTCCCGCAGGTCGATGACCTGGTCGGACTGGTCCTCCGCAGGGGAGCCCGGCGTGGCGGCCGCGGTGGCGGTCGGTGCGGTGGAGGTGTTGAGGAGCGAGACGGACTCCCAGCCTCGGCGCTTGGTGATCTGGGGGGCCCAGCCGACGACCACATGCAGCCCGCGGCGCATCACCAGCACCTGCCCGATCTCCATGGCGCGGATCTGCGCGGGTGACAGCACGGGCACCCACCGGTGGGCGTCGGGTTGCTTCTCGTCCACGCCGACCACCCGCATCCGGTGCTCACCGGTCAGGAGTGAGATGTCCTTGAGGTCCCTGGACGAGGGGGATCCGCCGAAGACGATGAACGCGGAGACGTTGGCGAGGATCGTGCCGGCGCCTTCGTCACCCCAGCGCTGCCGCAGCTGGGAGAGCGACTGAACGGACGTGTGGAGCGTGACGCCGCGGCCGCCCATGTCGGCGGTCCACCGGTCGATGGGAACCGGGCAGACCAGAGCGGCCTCGTCCAGGAGCATCGTGAGCGGTGGGTCCAGCCGGCCACTGGGCCGGCTGGAGGCCAGCTTCCGGGCGGCGTGGGCGATCTCGGCGACCAGTGCCGCGATCAGGGGCGACAGACCGGTGTGGTCCTCGTGCCCGATCAGGTGCAGCGTCTCGCCGCGCTCGAGGAGCGTCGTGAGGTCGACGAGCTGAGGGTCGGTCCGGCTCGCGTCACCCAGCAGCCGGGCGCGGTCGTCGGACATCCACGCCAGGGGCGTGGCCATGGTGGTCGTGATGGACGTGCGGGTGCGGTCGTTGGTGCGCCAGAAGTCGCGCACCACCTGGGCACGGTCGCGGCCGCCGACATCCACGGAGAGCAGGGCGTTGATGACCTCGTCCCGCGCCTCGACGCTGGGGTCGCCCGACCAGCGGACGACGTCCCGCATGGAACGGTCGGACACTTCGGCGGCGTGCAGGAGGAGCGCGAGGATCCGCCGGGCCTGGGAGTCCCACCGCTCGGCTTCGCCGCGGGACTCCGGGATCAGATCGGCCGCCCGGCGCTGCGCGACGGCGAAGTCACGGCAGCCGGAGAGCACCCGCCAGTGGACGGTGGACGCGAGTCCGCCCAGCCCGGCCGGGTTGAACACGTGGACGGCGCCGCGCGCGGCCCGGGCCCGGTGGACCATCTCGGCGAGGTCCAGCCGCGTGCTGGTGGTGATGAGGGCGCCCGGGGCGTCCACCCCGTGGCAGGCGAGCGACAGGGTCTTGCCGGTGCGGGGGCCGCCGATGCGCAGGGTCGCCTCTTCGCAGGACGACCAGATGCGCTCGCCCCACCAGCCCCAGCCCAACCGGGCGATCTCCACGCCGACCTGCTTCGGGCTCAGCCGCCACCGCTCCCACGGGGACAGCGCCTGCAGGGACGGGCGCAGCACCGTCGCCTTGGTCTTCAACGCCCGGCCGGACGCGTGCTCGGCGATGTCCAGCCGAGTGGCGACGCCACCAGAGCGCTGGTCCAGCTCCGTCCGGCGGCGGATCACTGCCTTCGTGTCGTGCGGCCGCGTGACGTGCCGCATCCACCACCAGACGGTGCAGCCGCCGACGACGCCCAGGCCGACCGGCGTGAGGTAGATGGCGGGGTCGTGCCAGCCGAGGGCATCCACGCCCTGGGCGAATGCCACGGCTCCCGCTCCGCCGGCGCCCGTGCGCCAGGGGAAGCGGTGAGCCATCCGTGTCGCGGCGAATGCCGCGGACCTAGCCTTGTTCACGAGGAACCTCTCTCCATCTCCGTTGAGTGCGTGTCCTCACCGGTCCCCGCCCGGGATTGCGCCCCGGGCGGGGACCACCAGCGCTGGGGGCGCTGGGTGCTGCGCATGGCGCCGCTGGTCGGGCCGTGCGCGCTGGGTCGTGCTGTCTCGTCGATGTGCCGTGCGTGTCTCGCGTTGTCTCGTGCAGGTCTCTTCTGGGTCCCGCGATGTCTCGTCTCGGACCCGCCGTGTCGCGGCGAGGTCTCGTGGGGGGCCGGCTCGTCTCGTCCGGATCTCTTGCTGTTGCGTCTGGGCCTCGGCCGGTCTCGTGTCCGTCTCGTCGGGGTCTCGCGTTGTCTCGGGCGGGTCTCTTCCTGGCTTCGCCAGGTCTCGTCGAGGTCTCGTCCGTGTCTCGTGTTGTCGCGTTCTGTCCGGTCGGATCAAGGCCAAGCCCATTCGTCGACGTCGTCGTCGGCCTGTGCCCTTGCCTCTCGCGCTGGGTGGTCCTCGGTTGCGGTGTCGTCGACCTGGCGGCCGACGTTGGCGTTCTCGTGAGCTGTGTTCGTGGCCGTCCCCCGCTCGTGGAGGGCGGTGGTGCTGGTCTCCCGCTCGTGCTGAGGCACCTGGTCGCCGCGGTACAGAGCGGCGGTCATCCGTGCCTCGGCCGCGAGGTCGGCGGCCGCGGTGCGGTGGGCGGGATCGGCAGCTGCGGTGATCCGTTCCCAGGCCGCGGCCTGGGTGTCCCACCAGCGGGCCGTTCCTTCACCCGTTCCGGTGCTGCTCGTCGAGTCCGCCCGGCCTGCGTCGACGGTTCCGGCGCCACAGCGGGGACATCCGCCGTGACCGCCGGGGTAGACGCTGTGCGTCTCGCACACTCCGTCCGTCCCCGTCGTCGCTGCCGCTCGTGCTGGCCAGGTGAGTTGCCTCCAGTTCATGGCTGGCCACCCCTGTCCCCTCTCCATCTCCGTTGGGTGCGTGTGCTCACCGGTCCCGGCCGGGATTGCGCCCCGGGGCGGGACCGTCGCCGCGCTCCGTGCTGGTTGCGCGGTCCGGACCGTGATCTGGTGGTGCTCGGTGCTCGGTGCTCGGTGCTCGGTGCTCGGTGCTCGGTGCTCGGTGCTCGGGCCGGCTGTCTGGTCTCGGACCGACCGGCTGGCTGGCCGCTGAGCTGCGGGCGGGCATGCCGACAGCGGCCCTTGGCGGGTCCTCTGCATTCAGTTCCGGTTCCGGGTGTGGTTGGCGGCTACCGGGCCGGCGGTTGGCTCGACCGGGGACGGCGAAGGCCGCGCTGGTCGGAGCGGGTGGTCACCGCGCCCGGGGCGAGCGGTGTTGGCCGCAGCCGGGGCAGGGAGCACTGGCCGACGTCGACTCGGTCCCGGGACGGCGGCAGGTCGCGTGGTGGAGAACCGTGCTCGGCTGGTACTCAGGCGGGGCCACGCACGGGGCGATCACGACTGCGCCACCGGAAGGCGGCAGGGTCGCGCGCTGCCGGGGACGAGAGCGACCTGCTCGCGCGAGGGTGCGCGGATACCCTTGATCTGCATCGTTGGTTCCTCTCCGGGTTCTCTCGGTGCGTCTGGTCTCGGCGGGTGTTCCAGCACCCGCCGAGACGCGAAGTAACGGTCAAGAGTCTTGAGACTCTGTGGACTGTCTTAAGACAGTAAGTCATGGATGGGACATGGGGCAACCCCTGTCCGGGCAGAACCGGGTGATGCGGTGACGAGCGAGGCCGACGACCGTCTGGCGAGCAGGAAGGTGGCTGCTGCGCTGCGGGAACTGATCGCGGCGGGGGAGTACGGCCCTGGCGACCAGTTGCCCTCGTACCGCCAGCTCGCCGCCGACCATGACGTCGCGGTCAACACCGCACAGTCGGCCGTCCGGATCCTGGCCAGCGAGGGGCTTGTCGAGATCCGGCACGGAAGCGGGGCGTTCGTCCGCTCGCCGTCCGAGGGTGCGCCGTCCCTGCGCGAGGAGTTGACCCGGCTCCAGGGGCGCCTGCACCACACCCAGCAGGAGCTCGCCAGCGTGAGCGAAGCGGTCGCGCACGTCCTGGCCCGGCTGCCGGAGGACTCCGCCGGCGAGGCGTGAGCCCCGCGCCCGGTGCGGGGCCGGTGCTGGGGGAGCGGGGTGCCTCGTCGTCCCGCTGGCTCCCGTCGCGGGCATCGCGGAGAGTCCCACCGCTGTCACGGCAGGTGCGCTTCGGAACGTCCGTCCCGGTTGCTTCGTCATGTCTCCATTGACGCGCTTTGGACCGAGAAAGACGATGGGGTGCATGTGGACAGGGGGAAGCTCCCCCTGGGCTGTCCACATGGGAGTGGGGGATCGTGGCTCAACGACCGCGTCCGCTGACGCCGGGTGAGTCGCCGCTGCACTACCTCGGGGCCGAACTCCGTCACTGGCGGGAGTCAAGGGGCCTGTCCCAGGACGCCCTCGGAGCCCGGGTATTCGTCAGCGGAGACCTGCTGAGCAGGGTGGAGAAGGCGGAACGCCTGCCCACCCGTGAACTGGTGGAGGCGTGCGACGTCACGCTGGGTGCCGGTGGCAGCCTCCTGCGGATCTGGCCCTTGATCGAGACCTATCGCCAGCAGTCGAGCAATTCCGATCTCCATGTGGACAGTTCCGTCCAAGCCGTCTACGAGGCCCTCGCCGCGGGCACCATGAATCTGCGGGTCGACGAGGAGGGCACCATGTGGGCTGACATCGGGCGGCGGTCGTTCCTCGTCGGCGGGATCAGTGCGGTGCTCGGTGCGCGTGGGGTCGGCCCGGGGAGACAGGCGAGTGTCGTGGCGGACGCCGCTGCGGCTGACGATCCGTTCGGCTTCCTCACCGCTGTGGGCGGCACCTGGCCGGACCTCAAGCTGTCCCGCCCGGTGCCCGACTTCGGCGTCGATTGGAACGCGCTCCTGCCCGGTGGCACCTCGATGATGGGCTCGCGGGCGCTCCTGCAGCTGCACCCGGCGCGGATCGAGGACGGCCGGGCGGTCATGGAGGTGCCGGACTCCCGGCGCCTGGGCGAGGTGCTGTCCCGCCCGGAGCGATCCCTGCTGGTTGGCGCGGTCGAGGACGGCGAACAGGCTCGGTACTACGTGATGGACGGGCGCGGTGCCCGGGAGCGCGGTGCTGGTGCCGGCCCTTTGCGGGGGCGGTCGCTGGCCGTGCCGGAGGCCTACCTGCTGGATGACCTGACCTACGGGATCCTGTGGGCGGTCGCGAACTACGACGACGGCCTGCAGGACGACGACCAGAACCTCGCCGAGACCCGCGCGGACCTCAGCGCCTACGAGCGGCTGTCCAGCTCGGCAGTCAGCCGGGAGGCGGCGCCGGGCCTGAACGCGATCGCGCACATGTGGCTCGGGTCGGACTTCTGCGCCCGGCACATCCTCAAGGCGCTCCCGGACCTGCCGGCGCTGCCGGCGTTCTGGACGCGCGAGCAGCGGGGCGAGGAGGCCAGCGCGTGGCTGGTCTTCGACCACAAGTACCCGTACCTGCGTTCGACGACGAGCACGCTGGGCGGGGCGACGCCGCGGACCTTCTGCGTGCCGGAGGACGTCGTGCGGACGTCCCCGCGCCACGAGCGGATCCTGTTCTTCCTGGCGGTGGCGCTGATGGAGGCCTTGGGCATCCGGGCGCAGGTGACGACGGATGCCGCGTATGAGGCCGTGGAGGGGTTCGTGGTCGCGCCGAACCAGGAGGCGATCATTGCGAACTGGGTTCGGGGTGACGGGATGTGGCATGTGGACGTGACGTCGCGGTCCTCGGTGGTGCGGGAGTTCACCTCGGTCGCCCAGGAGGTGGGTGCTCACTCGCTGATCGAGGCGCGGACGGCGGAGGGCCGGCTGCGGGCGTTGGCCGGCTACCTGGATCTTCCCTGGTCATGGCTGGTCGAGCGGTGCGCCGCGCTGGGGGTGGTCGGTGCCGCCGGCCTGATCCAGCCCCGGAGCCGGCTGCTGTCCACGGCGGGGATAGATGCGGCTTGCTCCTATGTGGGCACGTTCTGCGTGAGCAGTTAGCCTCGGGCTGATGGGCGAGGAGAGGACTCACGCATGAGCACGCCGGGGGCCGGCCGGGTCGCGGTGATCACGCTTGGTGGCACCATCGCGATGACCAGCCAGGACGGCAACGCCGTCACCCCGACGCTGGCGGCTGAGGACCTGGTGGCCGCGGTGCCGGGTCTTGCGGAGACCGGGATCCCGCTGGAGGTGCACAACTTCCGGCAGCTGCCCGGGGCCTCGCTTGGCTTCGCCGACCTCGTGGCCCTGGTCAAGCTGATCGAAGGGCTGGACGTCGACGGCGTGGTCGTCACGCAGGGCACAGACACGATCGAGGAGACGGCCTTCGTGCTCGACCTGCTGCATCGGGACGAGCGGCCGGTGGTGGTCACTGGGGCGATGCGCAACCCGAGCATGGCCGGGGCTGACGGGCCGGCGAACCTGCTCGCCGCGGTGCGAGTGGCGGCGGCCGGGCAGTCCCCGGGGAGCGGCTGCGTGGTGGTGTTCGGCGAGGAGATCCACGCCGCGCGCCGGGTACGCAAGACGCATTCGTCGAGTCCGACGGCCTTCGGCTCCTACCCGGGGCCGATCGGCTTCGTGGCCGAGGACCGGGTGCGGTTCTGGTCCCGGCCGGAGCGGTGGCCGGCGCTGCCGGCGGACGAGCTGGACTTGGCGGTGCGGACCGGCCTGGTCACCCTGGTCCTGGGCGACGACGGCGCCGTGCTGAAGGCCGCCGGCGGTCAAGTCGACGGCCTGGTGGTCGCCGGCTTCGGGGTGGGGCATGCCCCGGCGGCGTGTGTGGAAGTGCTCACCGAGCTCGCCGGCCGGCTTCCGGTCATCCTGGCGTCTCGGACGGGCTCGGGGCCGGTGCTCACGGGCACCTACGGGTTCCCCGGGTCGGAGTCTGACCTGCTCGGGCGTGGGCTCATCTCCGCCGGGACCCTGGACCCGCTCAAGGCCCGGATCCTGCTGCACGTGCTGCTCATGGCCGGCCTGGACCGTGAGGTAATCCGACGGCGCCTCGCTGAGCTGGGGAACGCGTGAGCGAGACTTCGGGGATCGCCCGGCGGGGATTCGCGGGAGGATCGGGTGACAGAGACGCGAGCGAGAGAGGACACCTGTGCGCAGCCACGAGCTGACCATCGGCCGGACCTTCGGCGTGAATTTCGACCATGGTGAGGACTTCTTCCCGACCCTGGCCGCGTTCTGCGAGCAGAACGGCGTGCGGCACGGGTACATTCCCCTGTTCATCGCTGGGTTCGCTGAGGCGGAGATCGTGGGGGCCTGCGAGAAGGTCGAGAACCCTGAGGCCCCGATCTGGAGCAAGGTCCATCTGACCGGTGTCGAGGCCCTGGGCGGCGGCACGCTCGCCTACGACCCAGAGACAGGTAAGGTGCTGCCGCACATCCACACGACGCTGGGGGAGAAGGCCCGGTCGGCCACCGCCCACACGAGCCACCTGCTGAGTGCGCGGGTCCAGTTCCTCGTGGAGATGCTCATCGTCGAGGTGACCTCCCCGGTCATGACCCGCCCGAATAGCCCCGAGCTGTTCGCCGTGCCGACGTTGACGTTCGGGGCGTAGCGGACCTCGTGGATCGATGACCGGTCGTCGAGGACATGGAGTCGAGGGCCGACGCCCGCTGGGAGCGTGCGCCGAGCGGCCGGGGAATGATCTACCGGCCAAGCGCTTGGCAGGTCGAGGCTGTGATCGTCACGCCAATGACCGGTCTCTTCGCCTTCGGGATCGACGTCCTGGTCAGGACTGGGACCGAGCGTAGACGACGAAATCGGATCTCCTGCTTTGCGGTGCGGCCCTGAGTGGGCAGAGCGTGCACTTCGAGGAGGAGTCTGAAAAGAAGCCGCACCGTGGCGTGTGCTCTGAACCGTCCCCGGCTCATCCTCAAGGGCCCCGCAGGAGTCGGATTTCACTCGGGACTTTGGTTGATGTACCGGGAGCTCCATTCTCCGATTAGTGCTATACTGCACACTGGTGTACGGGGAAAGGGTCAAGGAAGCAGGGTCGCGCCATCCAAACGACGATGGATCATTGATAAGGTGGTCAAGACCTCTAGTAACTCGTCGTCTG
>Ga0265334_10000999_pt1 | contig 14001 bp, 12 predicted proteins | sample 42023metaG_FD_192442 | JGI IMG/M metagenome (GOLD analysis project Ga0265334, IMG submission 192442) | Rhizosphere microbial communities from Carex aquatilis grown in University of Washington, Seatle, WA, United States - 4-20-23 metaG | ecosystem: Host-associated > Plants > Roots > Rhizosphere... | reverse complement strand
CATTCCGTCACGGCGGATTCGCTCCATGAAATTGACTTCGACAATCAAATTTTACTGGAGAACAACGAATCCGCCGTTTCTATTTCAGCGTCCGCTGGTGACGTATCCGGGCTAATAGATCGATGCTTTTCGAAAATGAGCGCTTGGCTTTGGGCAGCGAAAATCTGTGCGCGTATTTTTTGCGGCGAGCAGTAGCGTAATTACCTCCAATTTTCCAGTGCAAGACTGATAGCGCGGCGCGGAACACCGAGCAGATTTCGTCACTGCCAGCCACGAGCGTTTTCGGTGTGGTTATCAATTTTTCTGATCAAAACGCTCGTGCTACTGCTGCTGTACGCGCGCACCAATCAGATGTGATTTGGCGGTGGCGTGACGGCTCCAGCAGTTCTTCTCGGCTCGAAAGGGAAAGTGCGATTTAAGCGCAGCAGCAGCAAGATCGCTGGCAGACTCAGCGCTGCGGTATAGACGAAAAACAGAGGATAGCCCACCGCATCGACAATCCGCCCGGAGAACCCGGCAAGCAGCTTGCAAGGCAGCGACCAAGCCAACCCCAGCAACGCATATTGCGTGGCGGTATAGGCGGGATTGGTCAGGTTCGACAGATAAGCGACGAAAGCGGTGCCGGCAATGCCGATGCCGATGTTGTCGAGACTAATCGCGGTGATAAGACCAGCAAGACCGGCATTGCTGCGAGCAAGCACCGAAAAATATAGATTAGCGAAGCAGACAATCACGATGCCCGTAAGTAGTGTGCGTCGTAGGCCGAGTTGCGCGACGAGTACACCGCCGACTGTAACGCCCAGCATGGTCATTAGAACGCCGTAGACTTTCGATACAGCCGCGATCTGGATCAGCGTAAAACCTAGATCAAGATAAAAGGGATTCGCCATCACCCCCATCGTGAAATCTGAAGCGCGGTAGCAGGCGATGAATGCCGCAATCGACAGTGCATTGCGCAGACCCAGACGCTCGAAGAAATCGGTGAACGGACAAACAACTGCGCCGATAAACCACTCCGCCGCGTAGCGCCCCCAATCTGGCCAGTGTTTATTGCGGGCCAGAAAATCGACGACGCGCTGTTCCTGCGCGAGCGTCAGCCGGTGGTCCAGCGTTGCCGATGCTTCGCCAATCAGTAGCGTAGTCACGATACCGACACTGACCAGCGCAGCCATGGTCAGATATGCCGCATGCCATCCGAAGCCGCCCGCGATGAATAACGCGCCGGCGTTGGCAGCGATCATCGCGATCCGATAGCCAACCTGGTAAGCCGCCGTTAACGCGCCTTGCAGTTCGCTGGGTCCCGCTTCGATACGATAGGCGTCGACGGCGATATCCTGCGTCGCGGACGCAAAGGCGAGGCTCACGGCGAGCAGCGCCGTATGCCGAAGATCGCTGGCAGGATCGGCAAATGCGAGTCCGACAAGCGCGGCGGCGATGCCGATCTGCGCAAGCAGCATCCAGCTGCGCCGCCGTCCTAGGCGCCCGAGCAAGGGCAGCGGTGCACGATCGACGATCGGTGCCCAAAAATATTTGAGCGAATAGGCCAGCCCGGCCCAGCTGAAATAGCCGATCATCGAGCGACTGACGTGCGCCTGCGTCAACCACGCAGAGAGCGTGCCGAACACGAGCAGAAACGGCAGCCCTGACGAAAAACCTAGAAACAGTAGCGGTCGCACCTGTGGTTGCGCATAGACACGGATCGCTTCGCGCCAGCCGCGCTCCTTCGGCGCGGATTCAGCGGTCATATTCGATCGTCAGCGGCGCATGGTCCGAAAAGCGTTGCTCCTTGTAGACGGCGGCGGTACGTATTGCATCGCGCAGTGAAGGCGTCACGATGTGATAGTCGATACGCCACCCGACGTTGTTGGCCCAGGCATTTCCGCGATTCGACCACCAAGTGTAACCCTCGCCTTCCGCGGTCGGATGCAGCACGCGGTATGCGTCTACCCAGCCCACCTCTCCGAACAACGTGTCCAGCCATGCACGCTCGTGCGGCAGGAAACCCGAGTTTTTCTGATTGCCGCGCCAGTTTTTCAGATCGAGTTTGGTATGCGCGATGTTCCAGTCGCCGCACAACACGTAGTCGCGACCGTTACTGATCCATTCGCGCATCTTGGGCAGGAAGAATTCGAGGAAGCGATCCTTCGATGCCTGTCGCTCCGGGCCGGCGGAGCCGGAGGGAAGATACAGCGAGACCACCGACAGCTTGCCGTAGCGCAGTTCCAGATAACGACCCTCGGCGTCGAATTCCGCGTTGCCGAGCGTTTCCAGCACTTCGTCAGGCTCACGTCGCGTGTAGATAGCAACGCCGGCATAGCCCTTGCGCTGCGCGCTGTTGAAGAACGCGTGCCAACCGCCTGGAAAGTGCACATCATGACCGTCAAGATCACTGCGCAATGCCTTGGTCTCCTGCAAACATAGGAGATCAGCATTTTGGCGGACCAGCCAGTCGAACAAACCTTTGCGGGCGGCAGAGCGGATGCCGTTGCAGTTCAGCGAAATGACGCGCATGAGACGTTAGCCTTATTCGTTTGGATCGAGCGTGGCAGTATCTTACGGTTTTGCGATTCCATTACGTTCAACTGCGATGCACGACTATCAGACTGCTTTCCTTCAGCTCGCTCTCGACAACGGCGTATTGCGCTTCGGCGAATTCACGCTCAAATCCGGGCGCGTCAGCCCCTATTTCTTCAACCTCGGCGTCATCAGCTCCGGCAAGGCGCTGCAAACGCTCGGCCGTGCCTATGCGGCAGCACTGACGGCGTCGGGCATCGAATTCGACATGCTGTTCGGACCTGCCTACAAGGGCATTCCGCTGGTGGCGGCAACCGCCGTCGCGCTGGCTGAAAAGGGCCGCGACGTACCCTTCGCCTATAACCGCAAGGAGGCGAAGGATCATGGCGAGGGCGGCGTGCTGGTCGGAGCGAAACCGGTCGGTCGTGTCGCTATCGTTGACGACGTACTCACCGCCGGCACCGCGCTGCGCGAGGCGATCGATTTGCTGCGTCAGGCTGGCGCCGAACCAGTGGCCGCGGTCATAGCGCTGGACCGCCAGGAACTCGGCCCGGCCGGCATCTCCGCCGTCGCCCAACTTGAACGCGACGCGGGCCTGCGCGTGGTGCCGCTGGTAACCGTGCGCGAACTGCTCGATTATCTGGAAGGCGAACACTTCGCGCCTGAAACCACCGCAGCCATCCGCTCCTATCAAGCACAGTACGGTGTGCAAGCGTAAAATCCGAGTACCGAAACCGCATACGGAAGGTCGCCATGCGCTCAAACGCTGTCGTGATGCTGTTTGCGATGCTCGTGTTACCCGCGGTGCATGCCCAGCACAACGGCGCTCTTTATCGGTGGACCGATGAGAAGGGGGTAGTGCATTTCGGTGATCGCCTACCGCCCGAGTCCGTCAAGCAGGAACGCGATGTATTGGACGAGCACGGCGAGGTGAAAAAGGTTCTGCCGCGTGAGAAAACGCAGACTGAACTCGAGCAGGAGGCCAAGCAGGAGCAGCAACTGCAACATGCGGCGGATTACGATAATTCGTTGCTTCGGAACTACGTCAGCGTGTCCGAAATCGAAAAAGTGCGCGACGACCGTCTGGCAACTTTTGATCTGCGCCTGCTGCAAGCGCAGAAGCAGGTGGATGAAACCCAGGCGACGTTGACGGATCTGCGCGCCCATGCCCATACCGATTCCGCGCAGGGCGGGGACGAGCCCGCCGATCCCGATATCGAACGTCAGATCACTACTTATGAATCGGCACTCTCGGAAAACTACAATGCACTGTCGAAGCTGCGCGCAGACCGGCAGCGCACGGCGGAGCAATTCGGACACGACATCGAGCGTTTCAAGCAGATCAAAGGGATCAAGAGCGATCCTGCCACTGCCAAACCGAATGGGTGATCGCGGCGCCGCGGGCGCGTTCTACCTTGCATCGCGTTCCCCGCGCCGCCTCGAACTTCTGCTGCAGATCGGTTTGCGTCCGGCCACACTGCCGGCCGACATCCAGGAAATTCCGCAACCGGGCCAGACGCCGGCCGATTATGCGCTGGCGACGGCACTGGCCAAGGCGCGCGCGGCTGCTGTCATCGCACCGCAGCCCTGGCCCGTGCTCGGCGCGGACACCGATGTCGTGCTCGACCAACGCATTCTCGGCAAGCCGCGCGACCGCGATCATGCCGTCGCCATGCTGACTGCGCTCTCCGATCGCTGGCATGAGGTCAATAGCGCCGTGGCACTGGTCAGCGGGACACGCGCGGAAACACGCCTGACGGTCACGCGCGTGCGCTTCGGTGCCATCACTGCCGCGGAGGCCGCCGCCTACTGGGCTTCCGGCGAACCGGCCGACAAAGCCGGTGGCTACGCAATCCAGGGTTACGCAGCGCGCTGGGTGCGCCAGATCGAAGGCAGCTACAGCGGTGTCGTTGGCCTGCCATTGTACGAAACCTGCGAATTGCTCGAGCGTTTCGGCGTGCTGCCCTGCACAGCCTCCGCCGTGCAGACGAAGGATGCGACGAATGGCCACTGAAATCCTCGTCAATATCGGCCAGCAGGAATCACGCGTTGCGCTCGTCGAAAACGGAGCTGCTCAGGAATTTCACGTGCAGCGGACCGCGCGGCACGGCTTAGTGGGCAGCATCTACAAAGGCGTCGTTAAGCGCGTACTGCCGGGCATGCAGGCGGCCTTCGTCGACATCGGTCTTGAACGCACCGCGTTCCTGCACGTTGCCGACATGTACGTCGCCGCCTGCGAGGACCCAAAGGCACCGCCCACCATCGAGCGGCTACTGCACGAGGGCCAGGAAGTATTGGTACAGATCCTCAAGGATCCGTTGGGCACCAAGGGGGCACGCCTGACCACATTGCTGTCGATTCCGTCACGCTACCTTGTGCTGATGCCGTTCGAGAAGCATGTTGGTGTGTCATCCAAGATCGAAGACGGGGCCGAGCGCGACCGCCTGCGCGCGATCATGGACCGCGTGGCGCCGGAGTTGGCGCCGAACTGGGGCGTCATCGCGCGCACCGCAGCCGAAGGCGTCGAGGAAACAGAGCTCGCCGAAGATCTGAGATTCCTGACGCGGCTGTGGATCACCGTCGAAGAACAGGCGCACGTCACCGCACCCGGCGGCGTCGTACACACCGATCTGCCGCTGTCGATGCGCGTGTTGCGCGACATGCGCGTCAAACATGTGGACCGCATCCGCATCGACAATCCTGAGGAATGTCAGCGCGTGCAGCAGTTTGCGAGCATTTTCCTGCCGGGACTGGAAGGACGCATCGAGCAGCACTGCGGCAACGGGCCGATTTTCGATCTGTACGGCGTCGAGGACGATCTGAACCGGGCGCTCGAACGCAAGGTCGAACTGAAATGCGGCGGCCATCTGATCGTGGATCAAACCGAGGCGATGACCACGATCGACGTCAACACCGGTGCTTTCACGGGACATCGCAGTCTCGACGAAACCATCCTCAAAACCAACCTGGAGGCGACGTCGGCAATCGCGCGACAGCTACGTCTGCGCAATTTGGGCGGCATCATCATCATCGACTTCATCGACATGAAGAACGAAGAGCATCGCGCGCAGGTATTGCGCGCACTCGAGCGCGAGCTGGTGCGCGATCCGGCACGCGTGCATCTTTATCCGTTCTCGCCGCTGGGGCTGGTGCAGATGACGCGCAAGCGCACGCGCGAAAGTCTCGGCCATATCCTCTGCGAGACCTGCCCGACCTGCGACGGGCGCGGCCACATCAAGACCGTCGATACCGTGTGCCACGAGATCGCGCGCGAAGTGCAGCGTTCGGCGCGATTGTACGAAGCGAAAAGCTTTCTCGTGCTGGCTGCGCCGAATGTCGTGGCGCGTTTGTCCGAAGATCAGTCAGGAGGGCTCGCCGACATCGAGGCTGCGCTCAAACGGCCGATCAAACTCCAGGCCGAAATGCTGTATGCACAGGACAGCTACGACGTCGTTCCGCTATGACGCGTACGGTGTGCGACCAGATGCGCGCCGTCGCTGAGCGCATGGCCGCGCGCTTGCAGGAAGAGGAGCTCCGGTGAAGTCATTCCGCCGGCGGTTATGGACGACGCTCATCACCGTCGCCGCCTTCCTAATCGTCCTTGCCGCCGTGCTCAGTTCGTTGTTCCGCGTCGCCGTGCGCGAGGTTCCCGCCTACCGCGTGCAAATCGAGGCGTGGGTTTCGCAGACGCTCGCCCACCCGGTGCGGATTGGATCGATCCGATTGCTGTGGCGCATTTTCGAACCGGTCCTGGAAATCAATCGCGTCGAACTGCTCTCCGCTCCGGCCGGCGAACCGATGATGCGTGTCGATCGCATGCGCATTGGCATTTCACCGTTGCGGCTGTTGAGAGGTGAGCGCATCCCCGACCACGTTGCCATCGCCGGCCTGCAGCTCGGTATCCATATCGACCACGACGGCAAGGTATCTATGGAAGGTATGACAACGGAAGGCGGGAGCCTCGATCTGCCGGTGCTGCTTGGCGACCTCGAACGCTTCGAGCACATCCAGCTTGGACGTTGTCGCGTGAAGCTGACCGATGATCGTCTCGGTGGTCGGCCGCTGGCTTTCGACGTCGCCGTTTCATTCGAACACAACCGCACGGGCACCCGCATCCTGGCGCAATTGCAGCCGCCGGCCTCCATCGCGCATGCGCTGACATTCACTGCCGATGTGGACGGCGCCCTCCGACGGCCTGATTCGTGGACCGTCGATTGGAGCGCGCAGATCCAGGACGTCGCCGGATGGCCGTGGCTGCAGCGCTATCTGCCGGACGACCTGAAGCTCGATTTCAGAGGCGCGGAACTTGATCTGAGCGGGCGCTGGGCGGTCGGCCAGCCGCAGATACTGCGGGCAACCGCATCCGCGCAGTCCATACGCGCCGTGCGTAATGGCGAAATCGTCGCCCGGGCCGAAAAATTCTGGGTGTCCGCGCGTGCGCAGCCGGATCGCGATGGCTGGTGGATCGATCTCGATCCGATCCAACTCACCGGCGCGACAGGTCCATGGCCTTATGCGAGTGCCAAGTTGCGCTTCGCGCGAAACGCCGATGATTATGCGGTCGAATTCAGCGGCAACTTTCTGCGCCTCGACGACATCGCGCCGTGGTTGGCCTTATGGCCGAAGGGACCTTCGCAACTTGCGCGCGCACGCGGTGATATCAGCAGCCTGCAATTCATATTGATGCCTGCCGACCCCGATGATCGCGGCGAACCCGCACCGCTATTCACCACGACCGCGCACGTCGAGCGGCTGGGACTGGCACCGGTGCAGGATGCAGCGAGCATCGCCGGCGTAAGCGGCGACCTCTACATGGATCGCAACAGCGGACATATCAAGTTGACCGGTGCGCCAGTGACGCTCGATCTTCCGAGCACCCATGACGGACCCATCGCGCTGGAGTCGCTGCGTGGGCAGATAAACTGGCATCGCGATGGCGACGGCTGGCACATCGGCGCTCCGGATCTGCAGTTGCGCAACGCCGGCACGCAGATGCTGGCACAACTGGACCTGCGACTGCCGGCTGACGCCGCCGAATCGCCACGCATCGATCTGCAGGCCGATTTCAGCAGCGACGATGTCACCGCGTTGAAACCGCTCATACCGAAAGATTGGGGGCCGCATACGCGCGAATGGCTGAATCGTGCGATCCAGCATGGCCACGCGCCGCACGGGCATCTCGAATTACGCGGAGCTCTGGCCGACTATCCATTCGTCGAGCGGCCGGAGGGCCGCTGGCAACTCGATATCGATCTCGCCGATGTCACGCTGGCATTTTCACCCGCATGGCCGGCCGTGCAGCACGTCGCAGCGCATCTGGCCATGACCGGTCACGGCCTGACGGTGACCAGCGACAGCGGCGACCTCTACGGCGTCGCTGCCGAGCACGTAACCGCCGAGATCACCGATCTGCGCACCCCTGAGCTGATGATCGATATCGGCACACAGGGCGAAGCCAGAGATTACTACCGCGTGCTTCGCGAAAGCCCGCTGCAGCGGCGCCTCGCAGGCTTGCTCGGATCGACCGAGGCGCATGGCCCAGTAAAGCTTGCGTTGCATCTGCAAATGCCGCTGCATGGCGACGAGCAAGAAGTGCATGCGAACGGGAGCATCGGCTTTGCCAATGGTAGCCTCGATGTGGCACAGCTCGACGAACCGGTGCGCGATATCAACGGCGAGGTAGCGTTCGGCGCCGATGGCCTCAGCGCTGATGCGCTGAGCGGGCACTTCCACGACCTCGCGCTGAACGGACGCATCATGCTCGATGCCGAGAGCCCGGAAGGCACGCTCGTGCTCAAGTTCGACGCACCCGTGGAACCTGCCAACGGCGCATTCGCCGCTTACACACCGGCGTGGCTACGCGAGCAGCTGACGGGAATCGCACACTGGCAGGCGCGCCTGCCGTTATCCGGCGGCGACAGTGGCCACTTGATGCTGGCCACCGATCTGCGCGGCGTTACCAGCCGCTTGCCGCCGCCGCTGCAAAAAAGCGCCGACGAGACGCTACCACTCACCGTGCATATCGGTAGCGACGCATCCTCGCCGCTGCGCGTACTGGTGTCGACGCGCGAGGATTTGCGTGTAGCGCTGCGCTTCGCAAAAAAAGGGACCCATCTCGCGACGCGCGGCATCGAGGCACGTCTCGGTCCGGGCTTGGTGCCGCGCGCCGACGCGGACGGCATCGCAATCGATGGCTCTCCCAACGTCTTCCACGTCTTCAAATGGCTGGAATTGCTCGGCGGACTCGCGTCCGGGAGCGGCGACGCTCCTGCGCTGAAGACCGTGGATTTGACACCAGCCACGATCGATCTCGGTGATTTCACGCTGCCGGCAACGCATCTGACCGCCAAACCAGTGCCCTCCGGCTGGCAAATTGACGCTGACGGCGACGGTGTCCGCGGCGTATTCCAGTGGGCTGCCGCGAACGGCAGCGTGGTGCAGGCGCGGCTCGATCATTTGCAATTGCTGCCGAAACCAGCGCCGCCGAAGCCTGCCGCAGCACCGTCCGCGCCGACGCAAATCACTCCCGCGCAAGAAAGTGACGAGGATGAAAATCAGGATACGCGCAACATCACGGACCCTGCGAAGGCACCGCTGCTCGACATCCAGTGCGATCACCTGCGCGTCGCCGACGCCGAACTAGGGCGCCTGGTACTGAAAACATCGCGCGTCACCGACGGCCAGAATTTCGATGCTTTCCGCCTTACTGGAGGACTGCTTGACGTCGACGTGCAGGGCCCTTGGCGGCGCGCACGCGGCAGTTCGACAGCGGCGTTCGATTTCAAGCTCGCGACGCCCGATCTGGCTGCGGTACTCAAGGCGTTCGGCTATGCGCAGAGCCTGTCTGGTAAAGAGGCCCAATTCTCCGGCCATCTGGCATGGCCGGACAGTCCTCCCGGTCTGCAGTTCAAGACCGCCGAGGGCCACGTCAAAATGGACGTGGCAAACGGCACGCTCAATGCCGTCAGCCCCGGCGCCGGACGCGTGCTTGGACTCATGAACATCTATGCGTTGCCGCGCAGGCTCACGCTGAATTTCAGCGACGTAACGTCGAAGGGGCTTGGTTTCGATAAGCTGCAAGGCAACTTCGCGCTCGGCGGCGGTAATGCAACGACCGACGATCTGGAGATTCATGCGCCGTCGCTGCGCATGTCCATGCGCGGTCGCATCGGGCTTTCGGCTCATGACTACGACGAGCGCATCACGGTCTACCCGGGCGTTTCGTCGGGCGTCGCGCTCGGCGCCGGACTGCTCGGCGGACCGGCCGGCGCCGTGATCGCGCTGGTGGCCCAGCAATTGTTCAGCAAACCGCTGGACCGCCTCGCGCAATTCAGCTATCACGTGTCCGGAAGCTGGGACAATCCGGAATTCAAACGTGGCGGGGAGGCGGAAGTTGCACCGCGCCCGCCAAGCGCCGGCCTACCGGCGAAGCATGAGGGAAACACGCCATGACCGCTCCCATCGCCGCCGCGATCCAAATGAGCTCGACCAATCAGTTGGGCGCCAATCTCACCACTGCGCGCCGCTTGCTACGCGAGGCTGCAGCGGCCGGCGCGGCGCTGGCGGTGCTGCCTGAAAATTTCGCCTTCATGGGCGCACGCGACAGCGATAAGTTTGCGCTCGCGGAGCCGGACGGCGCCGGTGCGATCCAGGATTTTCTGGCATCCACAGCAGTCGATCTGAAACTGTGGATCGTTGCCGGCACCGTGCCGCTGGCCGTCGAGGGCGACTCCAGCCACGTCTGGCCCGCCTCACTCGTCTACAACACCGAGGGACGCTGCGTAGCCCGCTACGACAAGATTCACCTGTTCGATGTCGTCGTTCCTGGCGGCGAACGCTATCTCGAATCGGCGACCATCAAGCAGGGCGATCCGCGCCAGACCGAAGTGGTGCCGACGCCGGTTGGTCGGCTCGGCCTCTCGGTGTGCTACGACCTGCGTTTCCCGGAACTCTTTCGAGCCCTCACCGCCGCCGGCGCCGAAGTGCTATCGGTACCAGCGGCGTTCACCTACCGCACGGGACAGGCGCACTGGGAAACGCTATTGCGCGCACGCGCCATCGAGAATCAGTGCTTTGTCATCGCCCCGGGCCAGCACGGCTCGCACGTCAGCGGCCGCCGCACGTGGGGGCACAGCATGATCATCGATCCCTGGGGCGACAAGCTTGCCGCGCTCGGTGACGGTGATGGTGTTGCTATCGCACCGCTGGACATGGGGCGGCTCGCCGAAGTGCGCCGGCAATTTCCGGCCCTGACGCACCGGCTGCTTTGACTATAGGGGCGGTCCTCCACGTCGGCCGCCCAGCAGCGAATAAAGCACCACTACGATCAGCAGCAGCCCCAGTAAGCCACCGGGCCCATATCCCCAGCCTGTCGAATATGGCCACCACGGCCCCACACCGCCAAACAATACGGCAAGCACCACTATAACCACGATCGTTTGCGTGCTCATGAAGCAGTCTCCGTCCTTGTGACTGCAGAATTCGACCTAATATTCGTAAGTAAGTGCCCGTTTGACGGGCGAGCGCGATACGCGCAGTCTGCTACTCACCTTGACCTGCGGCCGTAGACACCGATGACCGACTCCCTGTTGCTCGCCAAAAAATCCTTGTTAGCCCCTGCTGCACTCGATGAACGCAGCATCGAAAACATCCTTGGCAGCCTGATGCGACCAGGGATCGATGCTGCCGATCTTTACTTCGAGCGTTCAGTGTCGGAAAGCTGGTTTTTCGAGGACGGCATCGTCAAGAGTGGTAGCCACAGCACTGAGCAGGGCGTCGGCGTGCGCGCGATGGCCGGCGAGAAGCAAGGCTTCGCTTACTCTGACGAAATCGCGATGCCGGCTTTGACCGACGCCGCCGGCGCCGCGACTGCGATCGTGCGGCAGGGTCGGAGCGGCGTGCTCTCGGTGCGCCCGCAAGCGAGCGTCACGGCGCTCTACCCGGCGCTGAATCCGCTTGAAGGCTGGTCATCTGATACCAAGCTCGAACTGCTGCGCCGCGCCGACGCCGCCGCGCGCGCTGCGGATTCGCGCGTAACGCAGGTGATGGTCACGCTCGGCGGCTCGTATGAGGTGGTGCTGATCGCGGCGGCCGACGGCACGCTCGCCGCGGACGTACGTCCGCTGGTCCGTATGAACGTAAATGTCATTGTCGAACACCATGGTCGCCGCGAGCAGGCCAATACCGGCGGCGGCGGTCGCGGCAGCTACGCCGACTTTTTCGGCACCGACACGCCGGAGCGCTACGCGCGCGAAGCCGTGCGGCAGGCGCTGGTGCTGCTCGAATCGGTGCCCGCCCCCGCCGGCAGCATGGCGGTCGTGCTTGGCCCCGGCTGGCCCGGTGTGCTGCTGCACGAAGCGGTCGGCCACGGCCTCGAAGGCGATTTCAACCGTAAGGGCACATCCGCGTATTCAGGACGCATCGGCGAAAAAGTCGCGAGTCCGTTATGCACGGTCGTCGATGACGGCACGTTGCCGAATCGCCGTGGCTCGTTGACACGCGACGATGAAGGCACGCCGACACAATGCACGACGTTGATCGAAAACGGCGTATTGCGCGGCTATTTGCAGGACAAGATGAATGCACGCCTGATGGGCGTTCAGTCCACGGGCAACGGCCGCCGCGAATCCTTCTCGCACCTGCCAATGCCGCGCATGACCAACACTTACCTGCTCGCCGGCGCAAGCGATCCGAATGAAATCATTGCTTCGGTCGAGAAAGGCATTTACGCCGTCAACTTCGGAGGCGGCCAGGTGGACATCACCAACGGCAACTTCGTGTTCTCCGCAACCGAGGCGTACCTGATCGAGAACGGCAAGGTGACGCGGCCAATCAAGGGCGCGACGCTGATCGGCAATGGACCGGACGCGCTATCGCGCGTGTCGATGCTTGGCAATGACCTCAAGCTCGACAGCGGAATCGGCGTCTGCGGCAAGGATGGCCAGAGCGTTCCGGTCGGCGTCGGTCAGCCGACGCTGAAGATCGATGCAATGACGGTGGGCGGCACGCAGGCCTAGGGACAGCAAAAACGTCATCAACGTGGGCTCGTGCGGGGACCGGATATTTCTTCAAGAACCGGGAGACGGTGCAGCGAAATAACTGAGGTATCCCAAAAATCGGGCGCATGGCGTATGATCCCGTCCGGATATTGAGGATGTGTCCAGTACATATCTGATATCAGCAGCCGTTGGGTTCCATTCCGAACATCCGGGAGAACCGTCATGCAAAGGGAAGTTTGTATCGCTGCAATCGGTCTTATTGTCTCCTTGTCAACCTCCATCTCCGCGCAGGCGGGCGCTATAGTGGTCGCCAGAAATTCGGCGATCGACGCAGTTAACACCGAGGAAGCCAGAAAGATTTTCCTCGGGCGTGAAGCGATCGTCGCCGGTCAGCCACTGACCGTCATCTATAACAGCGATGGCGCAACGCGCGCCGCTTTTGAAAGCCGCGTGCTCGGCAAGACTGGCGCAGATCTGAACACTTACTGGGCCAAGCTGATTTTTACCGGCAAAGCGAACGCACCGGTAGAAGCTTCGGGCGACACCGCTGTCAAAAGCAAGATCAGTTCGGTACCCGGAGCCATCGGTTATATCAGCGATGCTGCAATCGATGACTCGCTGAAGATGCTGATGAAGTACTAGGGCCCAGGAGTTCCGGTGAAGCCCAGCCATTCGCCGGGCTTCAGCCTGTTCCCCGCGGCGCGCGATGTGCGTGGTAGCACCAGTGCCAAGGCTCATAGAGGTAGCCATGGCGGTTGTCGCGTGGATACGACAGGCGATAACCAAACTCGGCCGCGCGGCGCGATAGCCAAGCAAACGCGGCAGTGGTCTCGAAATCCTCTTCCAGCGGCGGCGTGCCTGCGCTGCCGATATCAATTGCGAGCCCCGTGTGATGTTCGCTGCAGCCCGGCGGCGCATTTACAGTGAGAATTTCCTCGATCGTACGACCCTTGGCGAGCTTGCTGCGAATCAGAGCGAGCTGAAAGTCAAAGCTGCGAAACGCAGAGACGAGTAGTAGTTCGATGCCGTCGACCGCCGCCGCGTCGCGCATCGACAGCCAGGCGCGTCCGGCATCCGGCGCAAGGAACTTGTCGCGGCCATCTGTACCCAGACCCACGGCCGTCAACCGGCGCACGTCCGCGAACACCGGCAGCATGCGATTCGCCACTACATCCTCGACAGCGCCGAGTTCCCGCAGTGTCCGTCGGATCAGATCGTGCAGCTCGGCGCGCGTACTCATGGCTAGGGCCTGTTAACACCAACTTTGATCGCTGCGTTGCTGGCCAAAAGGGCGCCAGGGCGGCCCTGCCCGCACCCACGCTTCGCGGCACCGTGGCAGGGCCTTCTGGCGCGTCGAGCGAAGTGTGGTGATTCCACATGAGCGAGGCGCAACGCAGCATGGCGCCCTTTTGGGCGCAACCCAGGCCCGCGGCACGGTGCCGTGAGCGCAGCGAGCGTGGGGTGAGGCGCGCGTTGTGCGCGAAGCATT
>Ga0265334_10000997_pt1 | contig 14004 bp, 14 predicted proteins | sample 42023metaG_FD_192442 | JGI IMG/M metagenome (GOLD analysis project Ga0265334, IMG submission 192442) | Rhizosphere microbial communities from Carex aquatilis grown in University of Washington, Seatle, WA, United States - 4-20-23 metaG | ecosystem: Host-associated > Plants > Roots > Rhizosphere... | reverse complement strand
TCGCCTGGTCGACCGGCGAGATCGCGGCGCTGACCGTCTTTCTCTGCCTGTGGCTGGTCAGCGGGTTCGGCGGGCGGCTGGACACCGAGCCTTACCAGGCCCGGCAGTACGGGATCATGCGGCGGTTCCTCGACCTGGTCTACCGGGTGGCCGGCCGGACGTGCGGGCTGAGCGTGACGGTGGCCGGCCCGCGGCCCACGGTCCCGCGCGGCGACCGCCCGCTCATCGTGCTCAGCCGCCATGCCGGGCCGGGCGACTCGCTTCTGCTCATCCACCACCTGCTCAGCGTGTGCGAGCGCCGTCCCCGCGTGGTCATGAAGGCGACACTGCAACTCGACCCGACCGTGGACATCCTGGCCAACGGCCTGCCCAACGCGTTCCTGCGCCGGGCGGCGCACGCGGGGAAGGTCGCGGGATCCAGGCAGCACACCGAGCAGATCCGGCGCCTCGCGGCCGGCATGACGCCGGCCAGCGCCCTGGTCATCTTCCCCGAGGGCGGCAACTGGACGCCGCTGCGCTGGCACCGGGCCGCCGACCGGCTTCGCCGGGCCGGGCGTCCCGATCTCGCGGAACGCGCGGCGGCGATGCCCAACGTGCTACCGCCGCGGGCTGGCGGCGCGCTCGCCGCGATCGCGGCCTGCCCGCAGGCGGACGTGGTCTTCGTCGCCCACACCGGCCTCGACCGGCTGGTCAGCGTGCACGACGTCTGGCACAGCCTGCTCACCGACATGGAGGTGCGCGCCCGCTGGTGGCGCGTGCCCGCGGCCAGCGTCCCGCGCTCGGTCAGCCGCGACGCCCAGGTCACCTGGCTTTACGACTGGTGGGCGCGGATCGACGCCTGGATCACCGAGCAGAACCCGCTGCCGCCGGACACCGCGGCGGTCTCCGCCACGGTATCTCCCGGCTAAGCGGTATCCCCGGCTAAGGGTCGCGGCACTGACCTGCCGTTGAGGAGAGCGCTCAGCGGGCCGAGGTGCTGCGGTCCAGGTGATCCTGCCAGGCATCCTGGAGCCTGGCGAGCTCGATGTCGCGGGCCCGCCTGCCGTCGGCCCGCCGCACCGCCCTTGAGGCCATCACCAGCACGACGGCGAACGACGTGAGCCAGCTGACCCACAGCCACCAGTGCCGGTCGGTGAACGCGTAGGAGCAGCAGATAAGCGTCATGCCGAACATTGCCCCGGCGGCGGCCTGCCACAGCGGCACCAGCAGGTCACCGCGACTGGCCAGTTCAACCTCGAGCCGCGCGTGAAACTCGCCCCAGGAGTCGGCCTGCTCCGGCGGGAGAATCTGACGGCCCATGCGATCGCCTTCGCTCTACGAAGAGACGCTGCTGCGACTCATCGTAGGACCGCGGTTTCGCGGTTTCCAGGATTACTTGATGATCAGGTAAGCAAGCGACCCGAGGCCGGCGACCAGGCAGTAGATGCCGAACGGGTTCAGCGACTTGTCCTCGCTGAAGTACTTCGTCAGGAAGCGGATGGACAGGAAGGCGGAGACGCCGGCGATCAGCGACCCGACAATGATCGGCCCGTGCATGCCCTTCGTCATCGGCCCGGTCAGGTCGGGCACCTTCAGGACGCCCGCGGCCAGGATCACAGGCGCCGACAGCAGGAAGGAGAACCGGACCGCGTCCTCGCGGCGAAGCCCGCGCCACATCCCGGTCACGGTGACCATGCCGTCCCGGCTGATGCCGGGCAGCAGGGCGAGGATCTGCGCGGCGCCCACGATCAGCGCTTGCTTGTAGCTCATGGTGGACAGCCGCCGGTCCGCGGCCACCGCCGGATCGGTAACCGCACTGGCCGCGGCCGTGGGCGGCGCGTCGGGTGCCCGCCCGGCCGCGTGCCTGCCCGGCGCCCGCCCGTACTGCTCGGGCTGCCCGTATGACGGCTGCTGCCCCCCGTGCCGCGGCTGCTGCCGCCCGTACTGGCCTTGGCCGCTCCCCGGCTGACCGTTCCCTGGCCAGCCGCGGGGCCGCTCGTCGCCTTGCCCGTGCCCGGGGCCCGGCCCCTGCTGCTGCTGTTGCCACGGCTGCTGCGAGTACCCCTCCGGAGGCGGGCCGCCCCAACCTGGCCCGGCCGTCGGCTGGACGCCGCGCCCGGGGTACCCCGGCGTCGGCCATCCGGGTACCGGCCCGGCCGGGGCAACGGGCGGCACGGGGGACGGAAGCGTCGTCGCGCCCCGCGCGGCCTCCCGTGCCCGCCGCATCCGCTCGCTGAGCAGCAGGATGACCCCGTTGACCGCAAGGAAGGCCGCCGCGAGCTCCGGCTTGGCGAACACGTGCGTGAACACCTTCTGCAGCGCCAGGCCCACGATGCCCACCGGGATCGTGCCCAGGATGATCATCCAGGCCAGCCGCTGGTCCGGCGTGGTGACCTGCCGCCGCCGCAGCGACGACAGGAACCCGCGCACGATCCGCAGCCAGTCCCGCCAGAAGTAGGCGATCATCCCGATCGCCGTCGCCACGTGCAGCCCCACGATGAACGCCAGGTACGGCGAGCCCGGCGCGGACACGTTGAGCGTGCTCGCCCAGTTGCCGCCGACCAGCGCCGGGAGGAGCACGTTGTGCCCCAGGCTGGAGATCGGGAACAGCTCGGTCACACCCTGGACGAGACCGGTGACGACCGCCTCGAGGTATGTGAGGTGGTACGACATCAGCTTGCCTCCCCTTTCCGGTGACCCAACCGTGGCCGTCGCCAAGACTATCGGCAAGACGCGCTGCCCGTTGCACGCTACAATTTCTACAGACTCGTAGAGGTTAGCCGACGAGAGGGGCGACCGGCACCCGATGGGCGATCGACCAGACGACACCGGCAACGGGGCCGCGCCCGCTCGGCGGGCAGCCGGCCAGCTGGAAGCCGCGGCGCTCGATGCGCTGCAGCGCGCCGGCTCGGCCCTGACGCCCAGCGAGGTCAGGGACCGGATCGGCGGCGAGCTCGCGTACACCACCGTGGTGACGATCCTCTCAAGGCTGTACGCCAAGGGCCTGCTCAGCCGGTACAAGGACGGGCGCGTGCACCGGTACGCCCCCGTCGCCGACCAGCCCGGGCTCGCCGCCCGGCGGATGGCCCGCGTTCTCGATGAGGAAGCCGACCGCGAGGCGGTGCTCGCGCGGTTCGTCTCATCGCTGTCCGACCGCGACGAGGAACTGCTGCGCAAGATGCTCGCCGGCCCGGACGTGGAAGCCTTACCGCGGCCATGCGCGTAGCCGTCTACATCCCGCTGCTCATCCCGGCGCTCGCGGCCCTGGCGGCCAGGCCGCTCGGCAGCCGGCTGCCGCCGCCCGCCGCGGCCTGGCTGCTCGCGGTGAGCACGCTAGTCCTCGCGCTCACCTCCAGCGCCGTCCTCGGCATGCTCGCGCTGTCCGCGCTGGTCAGGGTCTCGTTCGTGGATGCCGTCGGCCACATGTCGGCCGCCGTCATCCGCAGCGGCGACAAGGTTTCCCTGCCGGTCGCCCTGCTGGCGGGCGGGCTGCTCGCCCTGGCCGCCACGGCCGCGGGCCGCGCGCTCCTGCGGCGGGCCGCCGCGATCGCCGCCGCGTACCGCCGGTCCCGCACCCTCCCGGGCACCAGCCAGGTCGTGGTGACCGAGGATGCCTCCGCCGACGCCTACACGATCCCCGGCTGGCCCTGCCGGATCGTGATCACCCAGGGCATGCTCGACGCCCTGGCCGGCGCGGAGCGCGACGTGCTGCTCGCCCACGAGCGCGCGCACGCCAGGAACTCGCACTACCTGTTCACGTCGGCCGCCCGGCTGGCCGCCGCCGCCAACCCGCTGCTCCGCCCGGTCGCCGCCGAGGTCGGCTACGTGATCGAGCGCTGGGCCGACGAGCGCGCCGCGGCGGACACCGGCGACCGGGCGCTCACCGCCCGCGCCGTCGCCCGCGCCGCGCTGGCGACCGCCGCCTCTCCGCCGGCCCGCGACGCGGCGGTGACCGCGCTCGGCCTCATCACCCAGGAGGGAGAACGCCGCGGTAACGGCGAGCCAGCCAAGCGCAAGGGCCACGCGCCCCGTCCCGGCCCGGTACCGCGCCGCGTCGCCGCGCTGCTCGCCCCGTCGCCCGGACTGGCACCCGGGCCGTCCATGCTGCTGCTCGCCGCGGCCGTCCTGCTGGTGGTCATCTCCGGCGCCACGGCCCTCGATGCGGCCCGCGACCTGCACCAGCTCATCGAACTCGCCCAGTCCCAGCCCGGCTGAGTAAACCGAGGTGATCCCATCACGTGGGAAACGCCTGCCAATTGTGTGTTAGGAACGACATTTCCAACACGCTTTTTTGTCGTTGCACCGATGGGATCGGCGCGCGGCCCGGAGCCACAATCGCGGAAGGACAGCCGTCACTGGGGCCGGAGGTTACCCGACATGGCCATGCCAACCGCGCTAGAAATATCCCGGCAGGCAACTCTCAAGCCAATTACCGAAATCGCCGAGGACGTCGGCATACCGCCCTGGCTCATCGAGCAGCACGGCGAGCACGTCGCGAAGATCGACCTCAAGGCCATCGAGGAACTCAACGACCGCCCGAAGGCCAAGTACGTCGTCGTCACCGCCGTCACCCCGACCCCCCTCGGCGAGGGCAAGACCACCACCACGATCGGGCTCGGCATGGCCTTCCGCCATATCGGCAAGAAGGCAACCATCGCTATCCGGCAGGCATCGATGGGCCCTACGTTCGGCATCAAGGGCGGCGCGGCGGGCGGCGGCTACTCGCAGGCGGTCCCGTTCGAACTGCTGAACCTGCACCTGACCGGGGACATGCACGCGGTCACCGCCGCGCACAACCAGATCGCCGCGATGGTCGACAACAGCCTTTACGGCGGCAACCCGTTTGGCCTTGACCTGAACCAGATCACCTGGAAGCGGGTGATCGACATCAACGACCGGGCGCTGCGCAACATCGTGATCGGCCTTGGCGCGGCGGGAGACGGCGTCCCGAGGCAGGCGGGCTTCGACATCACCGCGGCGAGCGAGGTGATGGCGGTTCTTGCGCTGTCTAAGAGCCTCAAAGACCTGAGAGAACGCCTGGGACGCATCGTCGTCGGCTACACCAAGCAGGGCGAGCCGGTCACCGCCGAGCAGCTGCGGGCGGCCGGCGCCGCCGCGGTGATGATGCGCGAGGCGCTCAAGCCGAACCTGCTGCAGACGCTGGAGAACACCCCGGTGTTCGTGCACGCCGGCCCGTTCGGCAACATCGCGCACGGCAACTCCAGCGTGGTCGCCGACCTCATCGGCATCCACACCGGCGACTTCCTCGTCACCGAGGCGGGCTTCGGCGCCGACATGGGCGCCGAGCGGTTCTTCAACATCAAGTGCCGCGTCTCCGGCCTCAAGCCGGACGCCGCCGTGGTGGTCGCGACGGTGCGCGCGCTCAAGAGCCACTCGGGCAAGTACAAGGTGGTGGCCGGGCGTCCCCTTCCCGAGGACATGCTCAAGGAGAACCCGGAGGACGTCGCGCTCGGCGCGGCGAACCTGCGCAAGCAGCTGGAGAACATCCGCGCGCATGGCGTCGAGCCGGTCGTGGCGATCAACGCGATGCCTTCGGACTTCGCGTCAGAACGCGACGTCATCCACGAGCTCGCCGCGTCCATGGGGGTGCGGTCCGCGGTCGGCACCCACTTCGCCGACGGCGGCCGCGGCGCCGCCGAGATCGCCGAGGCGGTCGCCGAGGTGGCGAGTAAGCCGAACAGCTTCCATCACCTGTACCCGAGCGAGGCGACGCTGCGGGAGAAGATCGAGGCCGTCGCGACCAAGGTCTACGGCGCCGACGGCGTGGACTACACCCCGCTGGCGAGCAAGCAGCTCGACGGCTACGAGAAGAACGGCTTCGGCAGCCTCCCGGTCTGCATCGCCAAGACCCAGTACAGCCTGAGCCACGACGCCAACCTGAAGGGCGCGCCGACCGGCTTCCGCCTGCCGGTCCGCGAGGTCCGCGCGAGCGTCGGCGCCGGCTTCGTCTACCCGATCTGCGGCGACATGCGCACCATGCCCGGCCTGGCGAGCAAGCCCGCCGCGATCAGCATCGACATCGACGACGACGGCAACATCGTCGGCCTCTACTGACACTCCAAGCGCGAATAAGGAGCAGGTTCCCAGGGCTAGGGCAGGCGGCCGGCATCCGGTCGGCCCTGGCCCTCACCGCATCGCCAGAACGAGGGCGTGTTTCACCCGCCACCCCCTGAGCCGGCGTTGCCGTCGCGGAGCCAGGCGGCGATGGCGTCTTCCCAGGACCGCAGGTAGGCGGGGTAACCATCGGCGAACTCGGCCAGCTTGTGGTCGGCGAGGCCGGTGAGCGCCGTCAGCTCATAAGTGACCTCGACCTCGCTGCGCTGGCCGGCCGGGCTGATGGTGACCGACACGGTGCCGGCCTGGTCGCCCGGGGTCACCCGGGCGTAGGAGATGCACTTGCCCGCTTCCCGGCTGGTGACGAGCCAAATGGTCTGCTGGCCATGGGCGCTGGTCTCGAAGACGGTGCCCGGCTCGGTGTCGTCAACGGCGGGGGACGGGAAGCGAGGGTCCCACCCGTGGGCCCAGTCCCGCTCTCCGCGCGCGGTGAACAGCCGGAAGGCTTCCCCGGGCGGCAGGGCGACCTCGATGCGGCCGGTAAGCCGGCGCCGCGTTCCGCTCATGGCCTTTCCTCCAGCTTGTGCGCGTCGGCGGCGGTCAGGGTGAGCCCGTAGACCGCCTTGAGCTGGTCGATCTTGGCCAGGGTGGGCGCCCCGAAGGGCGCCTTGCCCTCGAAGGCGTGCAAGACGATCCCCTCGACGAGGTCGCCGAGGGACAGGTCGAGGTACTCGGCCAGCCCTTTGAGTACCTTCAGCGTGTTGCGCTCAATGCGCAGTCCGGTCTGCACTCGCTCAATTGGTACCATGGTAACAAGTTACCAGACAGCGCAGGCTGGCCGGCCTGCCCGCACCTTCGTGCCGTAGCTGGTCCGGCCGCGCTACGCGTGTCGGGCCTTGGCGGCTTCGCCTTCCTCGCCTTCGGCATCGACTAGCGCCTGCTCAGCCCCAGACCTTCGACGCGGTGTCGGCCACGAGTTCCAGCTTGGCCTTCTGCTCGTCCTGGGTGAGCACGTTGCCCGCCGAGGTAGACGCGAACCCGCATTGCGGTGACAAGGCGAGGTTCTCAAGCGGCACGTACCTGGCCGCCTCGTCGATCCGCCGCCGCAGGTCGTCCTGCGATTCGAGCACCGGCGTCTTGGACGAGATCAGCCCGAGCACGACGACCGCGCCAGGGCGGACGAAGCGCAGCGGCTCGAACCCGCCGGACCGCTCGTCGTCGTACTCGAGCAGGAACCGGTCGACGGGCACGGTGCCGAACAGCTGCTCCGCGACCGGCTCGTACCCGCCCCTGGCCATGTAGGCGGAGCGGTTGTTGCCGCGGCAGATGTGCATCCCCACGGTGACGTCCGGGTTCGCCGCCTTGATGCCGCTGACGATCGCCGTGTCGGCCGCGACCGAGGCGGCGAGGATCACGTTCGGGTCCATCGGGTTCAGCGTCGCGGCGCGGAACTCGTCATCGAACACCTGGTTGTAGGACAGCGAGTCGAGCTGCACCCACCGCGCACCGAGCGAGGCGAGCTCGGCGACCTCCGCGACCTGCAGCGCCACCAGGTCGTTGACCAGCTCGGCCGGGTCCGGGTAGGCGGTGTCGCTCACCCCGGGCTGCCAGGTCATCGCGCCCATCGCCGCCGACATCATGGTGACCTTGAACTGGCCCGGCACGTGCGCGGCCATGTAGCCGGCCTCGACGGCGGTCAGGTGGTCCTTCTGGAACACCTTGGCCGACGCCGCCGTCATCACGAAGTCGGTCTCGTCTTCCGGCGGGATCTCGCCGCTCGCCAGGTGCCAGGTGACCGCCGGGGTCTGCACCCGGCTCATCCCGCCGATCGACTCCAGGATGCCGGTCATCCAGTTGGTCCGGCGCACCTCGCCGTCGGTGAAGATCCGGATCCCCGCCGACCGCTGCGTCTCGATGTTCTCCGCCGCCGCCCGGTCCTCCACCGCCCGCAACTCGCCCTCGGTGATCTTGCCGGCCGTGTGGTCGGCGCGGGCGGTAAGCAGCCAGGGCTGGCGCAGCAGGCTGCCCACGTGCTCGGCGTGAATGTCCGTTGCCATGACTTCCGTCTCCTTCGCGCGGATGTCCCATAAGTAACGCCACCTAATGTCCGCCCGCGCGCTCCGGCCCCGCAACCGTCGCGGCCACAAAACCCACCGGATCGTTTTGGCCCGCGGTTCCCCGGTACGGCTCTATTGGCCTGGGCGAGGCGTCAGAAGAACTCGAAGTACTCCCGCATCTCCCAGTCGCTGACCTCGTCCGCCGAATCGACCCGGCCGATCTCGGCCAGCGCCGCCTCGTAACGCCCGATCTCGGCGCGCTTCATCATCACCAGGTAGTCCACGAGCGTGTCGCCGAAGGCACCGCGGTAGAACGGGTCACCGTCCAGCGCCGTCACCGCGGCGGCGAGCGAGCCGGGCAGCGGGACCAGGCCCGGCGCCGCGTACGGGTCGGCCTCGATGGCCGACGGCGGCGTCAGTTCCCGGCGCACGCCGTCCAGGCCGGCGGCGAGGCTGGCCGCGAGGTACAGGTACGGGTTGGCGGCGGGCTCGCCCGCCCGGTACTCCACGTGCGCGCCCGCGTCGCCCGGTGAACCCTGCACCCGGACGAGCGCGCCCCGGTTCTCGACCGCCCAGGCCACCCGGTCCGGTGCGAACGAGTACGGCCGGAACCGCTTGTAGCCGTTGACGGTCGGCGCGGCGAACGGCAGCGACGGCACCGCGTGCTCGAGCAGCCCGGCGACGTAGGACAGGCCGACGGGGGAGAGCGGCTCGTCGTCCGAGGCGAAGGCGTTGCGTCCGTCGGGGCGCGTGGTGAGCGACTGGTGCAGGTGCCAGCCAGAGGAGGTGACGTTGGCGAGCCGCGGGCGGCACATGAAGGTGGCGAGCAGCCCGCGCCGCTGGCAGACCTGCTTGACCGCGGAACGGAACAGCACCGCGGCGTCCGCGGCCGCGAGCCCTTTCATCGGCGCGAACGTCATCTCGACCTGACCGGGTCCCCACTCGTCCTCCATGGACCTGGGCGGCAGGCCGAGCTGCCACAGGGCGTCCCTGATCGCGTTGAGCGTCCCCGCCATCGAGTCGAGCCGCGTCTCGGACAGGAACTGGTAGCCGCGCTCGAAGACCGACACGGCGGGCGGTGGCGGGGTGAAGCCGGCCCGCTCCGGTTCGAGGCGCTGGTCCGGAAGGGGGGTGAAGATGGAGAACTCGACCTCAAGCCCGACGGTGAAGTCGTAGCCGAGGCCGCCGAGCGCGGCGAGCTGCCGTCGCAGCAGCCCCCGGCCGTCGAGCGGCAGCGGCTGCCCGTTCGCGAAGTACGCGTCGCACAGCAGCCAGCCGGTCCGGTCCGCCCACGGCAGGATCTGGAACGTTGACGGGTCGGGGACGAGGACGATGTCCGGGAACCCGGTGAACTCCGCGATGCCGAACCCGCCCCCGGCCGCGAACGGCGGCACGAACACGTTGTTGCCGGTGTCGAGTGAGTAGATGGCGCCGGAGAAGTCCAGCCCGTTGCTCATCGCGGCGATCGCGGCGTCCGGGGACAGCGCCCTGGCCCGCAGGATGCCGTGCTGGTCGACGACGGCGAGCCGCACCGTCCGCAGCCGCTGCGTCAGGATCCGTTCGGCTACCTCGCCCGCGTGCGCGACCGCTGAGTCGGAAAGCAACCCATGCCGCGCGACAAACCCCGGCTGCCCTACACCCGCATCCGCACCAGTGCTCACGCAAGCAGCGTAAGCACCAGGGCCTGATTGCGATAGGCCGGCCCTGGGCCAAACGATCAGAAACGCCCTGCCGCGACGACGATCGCGAGGGCGAGCAGCGCGACGGGCATCCCGGTGCCCTTGTAGTCCTTCATCCGGATGTGCGTGATCACCGCGCCGATCATGACGATCGCGCAGCCGGCCGCGGCGAGCGGGGTGAGTACGGGGGCGATGTTCAGCGCTCGGGGCAGGATCAGCCCGATGGCGCCAAGCACCTCAACCGTGCCGAGCGCCCGCAGCTGCGGAACCGACCAGGGCCCGGCCCACTTCATCGTCGGGAGCAGCTTCTCCTTGGGCATCGAGACCTTCATCACGCCGGCCATCAGGAACATGGCGGCAAGCAAGCCGGCGCAGACCCAGAGCACGATGTTCACTGTTTCTCCCCGATATGACTTAAAGGTTGAACTGAACGATAGCGTGCGATGACTTCAACTTGCAAGTAATTTTCATCCTCGCCTGGCTTCAAGCATTAAGTTATCCTGGACACCGTGGAATCCCCGGGGGAGGCAGGAAGCGAGGTCGCGGCGCCTCACGTCACGGCGGAAGGGGAGCCCCGCTGGCTCGACCCGGACGAGCGCGCCACCTGGATGTCGATGATGAGCCTGCTGATCAAGCTGCCCGCCGCGCTCGACGCGCAGCTGCAGCGGGACTCGGGCCTGTCCCACTTCGAGTACAACGTGCTCGCCGGCCTGTCCGAGATGCCGGGCGGCTCGCTGCGGATGAGCGTGCTCGCCGCGCTCGCCGGCGGCTCGCTGCCCCGGCTGTCGCAGGTCGTCGCCCGCCTGGAGCGCCGTGGCCTGGTCCGCAGGACCCCCGACCCGGACGACGGCCGCTACACCCTGGCCACGCTCACCGAGGCGGGCCGGTCCGCGGTGACCGAGGCGGCGCCCGGCCACGTCGAGACGGTCAGGAACCTCGTGTTCGACCAGTTGACGAAGGGCAAGGTCCGCCAGCTGCGCGACATCTGCCACCGCATCCTGGCCGCCATCGATCCCGGCGACCGCTGCTTCGACCACCAGCGCTGACGCCGGGGCGATGGTTGCGGCAACCATCCGCCTGCAGGGGCCGCGCCGATACCCCAACGGTTCTGCTCTGCCGGACAAGGGGAACGCCTCGCCCAACCCCGCAACAGGAACCACGGCCATCCGTGGGGACAACGGCGGAGCGGGCGGACCAGCCGCACCCCAGGCGATCCACAAGCCGTTGTTAATCGGCCTATGAATCAACTCTTAGGCGAGCAGCTTCACCAGCGCCGCCACGCCGACACAGATGATCGCCGCACGGAGCCCCCACGGCGGCAGCTTCTTGCCGATCCGGGCGCCGAGCTGGCCGCCGAGGATCGCGCCGGCCGCGATCAGCCCGGCCACGCCCCAGTCGATGTGCGTCACGCAGATGAACACCACGGCCGCGACCCCGTTGACCAGGCCGGCCAGCACGTTCTTGACCGCGTTGATCCGCTGCATGCTGTCGGTGAACGTCACGCCCATCAGCCCGAGCAGCAGCACCCCCTGGGCCGCGCCGAAGTACCCGCCGTACACCCCGGACAGGAACACGAGGACCCACAGCACCGGCCCGCCGACCTGCAGCGCCGTCTCCTGGCGCACCGGGCGGAGCACGCCCACCGCGCCGGCCGCACTCGCCCGCACCGCGGTGCCGCCGCCCGGCCCGCCCGCACTGACGGGCTCGTCCGCCACGCCTGCGATGTCAGGAACGACAAGTCCACCTGGTCCGTCCGTGCCGCCTGGCCCGCCTGCCAACGGAGCGCTGTCCGCGTCCCCGCCCGGCGCCGTCCCCCGCGCCTGCTGCCTGGCCGCCACCCACTTCGATAGCCGGGGCTGGAACGCCACCATGACCAGGGCGATCCCGATCAGGGCCGGGACGATCGCCTTGAACGCCTCGGCGGGCAGCACGAGCAGCAGTACGGCGCCGACCAGCCCGCCGCACAGCGAGGCGGAACCGAGCCGCAGCAGCCGGCGCCGCTGCCCGGCGAGTTCGGCGCGGTACCCGTACGCACCGGAGAAGCCCCCGGGCACCAGCCCCACGTTGTTGGACACGTTCGCGAGCACCGGCGGGTAGCCGAAGGCAAGCAGCGTGGGGAAGGTGATCAGCGTTCCCGAGCCGACCACGGTGTTGATCGTGCCCGCCGCGAGGCCGGCCGCGAAGATGGCGAGGGCCTGCAGCACATCATGGGACACATCCCCACGCTAAGGCCGCCGGCCGCTCCCGCCATCCCCTGCGGAATGTGAGAACGGTCTCAACGAAACGGGCGAAGCGTGACGATCAGGCGTTGCCCGCGGGGAGCAGGCCGGGCAGCGGCGCGGCGGGCCGTCGCGCGACGTCAAGCACGAACCGCCGGACCAGGCCGTGGGCCCGCGCCGCTGCGCCGTCCGCCAGGACCCGCGCCTGCTCGATGAGGGCAGCGGGGTCAATGCCGGCCTCGGTGAGCTGCGCGGAGTCGCCCACGCGCAGCCACGCGTCGAGCACGGACTCGTCCACCTCGGGATGGAACTGCACGCCCAGGGTCCGCCCGGTCACGAACGCCTGGTTCGCCGCCGCCGACCGCGCGATCACCGGGACGCCGGCGGGCACGGTGAACCGGTCGTAATGCCACTCGAGCCACGGACCGTAGTCGATGAGCGCGGGGTCGTCCGATGCCACGGACACCCAGCCGACCTCGGGGATCGGCGCCCGGGATACCGTTCCGCCCAGCGCGGCGGCGAGCATCTGCCCGCCGAAGCAGATGCCGAGTACCGGCACGCCCAGCGAGATCAGTGACCGCGCGTAGCTGATCTCCTCGGCGATCCACGGGAGCTTGTCCGCGTCGCACACCGACCAGACCGCCCCGAAGAACGCCACGGCGTCATACTCGGTCACCGAGGGGAACGTCGCCGTTACGTCGGGCGAGTCGTACCGTTCGGCGGGGACGACCCTCATCTCGGACACGTCCCAGCCCGCGGCGACGAAACCGTCGCCGATCAGCCCGCCCGGCGAATAATAATCCTGCTTAACAAAGAGAACCCGCACAAAATGAGCATATCTACCCGCTGCCAGGGCGCAGGCCCGGGTAAGCGACCCGGGCTAGCGCCGGGCTCAGCGGTCGTCGAAGATCCTGTCCCGCAGCCCGAACAACGGGAACAGCCGCTCGGTCTCGAGGAAGTAAGTGAGCCGGCTGAACTTGCCGCCGCTCACCTCGTGCACCTGCAGCCCCCACGGGCTGAACCCGCCGTGCTCCGGGTCGGGCTTGTACTGCCCCCAGGCGGTCACGCCGTTGGCGCGCACCGGCACAAGCAGCGACCCGGCGCACGCCATCGGACCCGGTTGCACCATCCAGGCGGCGATGTCCTGCGCCCCGGAGATCCACATCTCGAAAGGGGGCATCGTCTGCAGCGCGTCCGCTCGCAGCAGCGTGACGAGCGCCTTGATGTCATACCGCTGGAACGCGTCCACGTAGCTCGCGAGCAGTTCCGCGTTCGCCGGCTCCACCTCGACCGGACGCTGGTGCTCGGGCAGCGCGGCGAGCGCGGTCCGCGCCCGCTGCAGCGCGCTGTTCACCGACGCGACGGTCGACTCGAGGATGGCGGCCGAGTCGGCCGCGGGCATGCGCAGCACGTCGCACAGGATCAGCGCCGCCCGCTGCCGCGGCGGCAGGTGCTGCAGCGCCGTCACGAACGCGAGCCGCACCGAGTCGCGGACCGCCGCGATCTCCGCCGGGTCTCCGCTCTCCGGCACCACCCGCGCGTCCGGTATCGGCGTCACCCACAGGTCCTCGGCGGGCCAGGGCCGCAGGTGCGACTCGGCCGGCGGAGAGGCGGGACCCAGGTCCATCGGCAGCGCCCGCCGCTTCTCACCGCGCAGCGCGTCCAGGCAGACGTTCGTCGCGATCCGGTACAGCCAGGACCGCATCGAGGACCGGCCCTCGAATCCCTCGGCGCCCTTCCACGCGCGCAGCATCGTCTCCTGCACCGCGTCGTCCGCCTCGAAGGCCGACCCGAGCATCCGGTAGCAGTACCCGGTCAGTTCCCTGCGGTAGGCCTCAGGGTCTTCGGTGGTTGCTGTCGCCGTCGTCACAGCTCATCACTGTAGGGGGTACCTACGACATTTTCCCGAACGAAAGCGGCTTCCCCTATCACACCCCCGGTCTCGGGATCCGGCCCTGACGCGTGGCGGGAGGCACGATCACGCTACGGCTCCCT
>Ga0265334_10000993_pt1 | contig 14051 bp, 11 predicted proteins | sample 42023metaG_FD_192442 | JGI IMG/M metagenome (GOLD analysis project Ga0265334, IMG submission 192442) | Rhizosphere microbial communities from Carex aquatilis grown in University of Washington, Seatle, WA, United States - 4-20-23 metaG | ecosystem: Host-associated > Plants > Roots > Rhizosphere... | reverse complement strand
TCGCGTTCGCCGCGACGCAGGAGCTCGGCGATCAGATCGATGAGCGGTGACGCGACGATCGGCGTCTTGACGGAGCGCGAGAGGAAGCGTGCGCGCATCAGGTTCTCGCCCATCAGGAGGTGTATGAGCTCCGGGTGATGGGCGAAGTGGTCGTGGATGAAGTCGAAGAGCTCGATCATCCCCTGCATCGGCGGCACGCTGTCGACGGCGAGCATCAGCTCGGCGTTGCGCAGCTCGCTCAGCGCCTGCTCCAGCACGGTGACGTAGAGCCCGTCCTTGTCGGAGAAGTAGTGATAGATCATGCGCGGGTTCGCCTGCGCGGCCTTGCAGATGGCCTCGATGCGAGCGCCGCTGTATCCGTTCGCGGAGAACTCCGCGGTCGCGGCAGCCAGGATGCGCGCCCGGGTCCCGTCCCGGTCGTGCGTCCTCACCGTCGGTGGCACTGGCGGAGCCGATTCACGGGGACGTGGCGGGCGCGTTCGGGGCATCGCCAGTCACGATTCGTCTGCACCGGCACGATTGCAACAGATCCTCCCGTCCTCCATGCGGATCACCCGCCGCGCCCGCTCGGTGACACGCGGATCGTGCGTCGAGAACAGGAACGTGGTCCCCCGCTCGGCGTTGAGTCGCTGCATCAGCTCGACGATCTGGGCGGACGTTACCGAGTCGAGGTTCGCCGTGGGCTCGTCGGCGAGGACGAGGTCCGGCGCCGTGATCAGCGCGCGCGCTATTGCGACGCGCTGCCGCTGCCCGCCGGAGAGCTCGTCGGGGCGGTGCGCGAGGTGCGACGCGAGCCCCACCGCCTCCGCGAGCCCGAGGACCCTCCTTCGAAGGTCGGGCGCGGGCTCTCTTCGCCTGCCGAGCAAGCACGGAAATTCGATGTTCTCGAGCACGTTCAGGACGGGGATGAGGTTGAAGGCCTGGAAGATGAAGCCGATCTTCCGGTTTCTCACGTCGGCGAGCGCGTCGAAGTCGCTGCCGCCGATCGACTCGCCCTCCAGGGCGTACGTACCCGACGTCGGGCGGTCCAGACACCCGATGATGTTCAGCAGCGTCGACTTGCCCGATCCGGACGGCCCCATGAGCACAGTGAACTCGCCCGGCTCGACGGTGAGGTCGATTCCGCGGAGCGCGGGGACCCGCGCGGCGCCGAGCACGTATTCCTTCGTTATTCCCTTGAGCATCAGCAGCGACATCGCTCTTCCTTTCAGGTGGGAGGCCGGCACATCAGTAAAACGCGCGCGCCTCGACGAGCAGGCGCGCATCTTCCGGTATGAGCGAGAATTCGCCGTACCACTCGCCGTCGGGGCAGCGGCCGTCGTGCGTCGTGACGGCGCACGCTCGACCGACCGGCACGCCGTGGATGGGCAAGAATGCTGCGGCTGTGAGCGAGAGCCATTGCTCGGGCGCGAACGTAACGCTGGGGCTCACGAGGCCCGATAGATCGGCGAGCCCGGCGATGAGCGTGAGCGTCGCCGTCCAGTCCTCGAAGAGCTTCGGCTTCGAGTACGCGGCGATCAGGTAGTGCTTGCGGAGCGGAGCGAAGGTGAACCGCTGCGGCAGCCCCTCCGGCCCCGACGCCATCGCCGACAGGAGCGCCGACGTATCGCCGCGGGCATTCGCCTGGCGCACGAGCCTGACGAAATCGCCGAATTCGTGCGGCGAGTAGCCGTCGCCCTGGAAGTAATACTCGAGCGAGAGGGTGCTCTCGTCGCCGAACGAGCGGCGCGTTCCAGCGATGATGCGCGGGTAGAGCGTCTTCGACGAGATGCGGCTCTGGGGGAGCGCGGCGTCGAGCAGCAAACGGGGCGAGCCCTCCGCGGGAAATGCGCCGCTCGCGGCCGCCGGGTCGCCGTACCGGCGCGTCGTGCCGAGCGCGAAGAGCGCCTCGGCGTGGAGCTCGAAGGCCCTGAAGAAGAACCGCGACGCGCTCAGTCCGAGTCGTGACTTGGTCCGAAAATCGTCGTCGCTCCCGTACCGATTCGAGAAGTAGTAGACGAGATTCAGATCGGCGTTTTCGATCAGCGCGTACCCGCGCGCCGCGGCCAGGTACCGCCCCGACGCTACGGCGCCGTCTGCGGCGACGACCGGCGAGGCGAGCGCGGTCAGCGTGAATTTCTCGAAGGGTGCCTCCGCGCGGAGCATCCACGCGCCTGCGCGCTGCAGTGTGGGATCGGTGGGATCCTTCGGCGGATTCAGAAGATCCGTCGGGTTGAACGCGAACCCCGCGCCCCAGATGACGCGCTTTCTGCCGGCCAGAAGGGTGAGCCAGGGGCGCGCCGTGACGTCGACATAGAGCTCGGACGGCACTGCGCGAGAATGCAGCGCCGCGAAGAGCGAGACATCGGCGTACGCAAAGGCAAAGGGCGCGATCGGGACGCGGAGCTGGGCGTTCGCCTCGAGGAGCGCCGAGAGCGTCGGCAGATCCGCGGTCGGGACGAGCCCGTGCGCGTCGACGTGCTCGTATTCGAAGCGCGCGTCCACGTAGCCGTTCGCCTCGACGCGCGGCGCGTCCGCTTCCCCCGCGCCCTGGTCGACCGGAGCTCCGGCGTTCGCACGCACCGAGACCGTCATCAGGAACGCGACCGAGACGGAGAGGACGCGCGCGCACACGTCGAGGGGCCTCAGCGCCCCAGGTCGGTGAGGACGAATCGCTGCGGGGGCGCGTCGACGTCGAACCGCATGTCGAGGAAGAACAGCTCCGAGTAGCGCTTCGTCGCGAGCTCGTTCCTCATGATGACGTGCGACGGCCGCCGGAGGCCGTGGAACGCCTTCACGTCCTCGAAGACCGCGGAGCGGAGGAGCTTGCCTGACACCGCGTAGTACTCCGCACGGGTGGGCATCTGTTCCGCCTTCGACATCCAGAGCACGACGCGGTCGTAGGCCGCGTCGCGCGTCTTCGCCGCGAGCTCGAGCCGCCACGACGTCGCGTCTCCCGACGGCGTGAACCGCGCCGTGAAGTCGCGCGAGTAGTTCACGCGCAGCACGTCGGCGTTGTTGAAGTCGCCGCCCTGAAAGCTCTCGCGCGAGGCGATGCGCAGGGCCCGCTTCAGGTTCGGCAGGTAGACCCACAGGTTGTCGTCCACGCGCAAGAGCTCCTGGCCGCGCGCGGAGGCAGGCTCGGAGAAGGAGACGCGCACCTTGTCGTCGCTCGACTTCAAGAATCGCATCTTGTAGCTGCGCGTGCTCTCGTCCTGGTGATGCGCGACCATGACCACCACGCCCTCGAACGTCTTCGGGTTCATCAGCGCGTCGTAGCGGGCGAGGAGCGCCTCCGGCGTCGGGTCCGCGCAAGCAATCCGGGGGAACGTGAGACACAGCACGAACGCGACGCGGTACGAGGTTCTCCACACGACGGATCTCCTGATTCAGAGTGCGCGCAGCGCCTCGGCCGGCGGCCTGCGTGACGCCCGGAAAGCGGGCCGGAGCGCGGCGACCACGGCGCCCGCGACCGCGAAGCACACGACACCCGCGATGAAGGAGAGCCCGATGTGCGGACGGACGATCAGCGCATCGCCTCCTGGCGGGTGAAGCGCGACGCCGCGCAGGCCGATCGCGCCGACGACGAGCCAGCCGGTGCTCGCCCCCAGACCGGCGCTCACCAGGCCGAGCACTGCCGCCTCGGCGAGGAACAGCTGGACCACCTGGCGGCGCCGCGTCCCGAGCGCGACCATGGTGCCGATCTCGCGCACACGCTCCTGCACGGAGAGGTGCATGGTGTTCACGATCCCCGCGGCGATCAGCAGGAAGAGCACCGCCGCCACGAAGCCGAAGATGCCGCGAGCCTGCGCGATCTGCTCGGCGAGACGGACGTCCTGGTCATGCCAGGTCGTCACCTGGTAGGCGACCGGCTCGTGCGACAGCGCCGCGCGCAGTCGGTCGGCGACTGCATCGACCGCTTCGAGGTCGGCGACGCTCGCGACGTAGCCGGTCACCCGTCCCGGCATGCGCAGGAGGTCCTGCGCGAACGACAGCGGGACCGTCATGGCGTGCTTCGACTCGCTGAAGTCCAGCGTCGAGAGCGTCCCCGAGACCTCGACGTCGAGCGCGTTGGTTCCCGGCATGCCGGGGCTCGACGATTGCATCATGAGCGACGAGCCGCGCACGGCGCCGAGCGACGTCGCGAGCGCCTTCCCCATCAGCGCGCGTCCGCGATCTCCCGCCGCGAGCGGCGTGGAGGCGCCGCGCACCGCAGTCGCGCGAAGCGGGCAGACACGGTATTCGAGCGCGGGGTCGATCGCGACGGCGGTGAACAGCGTCGACTCGGAGCCGTTCGACACCATCCCGTCGAAGACGAGCCGGGGCGCGACGGCGGCCACACCGGGCACCGCCGTGATTCGCGCGACGAGCTCCGGGGTTTCCCGGAGCGCGAGCTTCAGCGGCTCGTCGGCGCCCAGGGAGCCCGCTCGCTGGATCTGTACTGCGCCGACGCTACCGAGCACCGAGGCGTCGATCCCCGTGCTGATGAAGCCCTCGATGAAACCTTGCAGGAACACGAGCGCCGCGGCGCCGAGAGCCACCGCGAGCGCCGTGAGCGCCGACCGGCGTCGGTTTCGCACCAGGTTACGAACGGCGAGCGACAGCACGTTCACGTCACACCGAGGCGAGGGCGTCGACCGGCCGTAGCCGGACGCCCCGGAGCGTGGGGACGAGCGCCGCGAGCACCGCGCCGCCCGTGCAGAGCGAAAGCATCTGGAACACGTAGCCGAGGCCGAGCGATGGGTAGATGTGCACGGGCCGCGGGACGCTCGGAAAGTGCAGGACCACGCCGCGCGCGCCGAAGTACGCGACCGCGGCCCACGCGAGCGCGGCCCCCACGATGCCCGCGACGAGCGCGATCAGCGCCGCTTCCAGAAGGAACAGCGAAAGAACGTCGCGACGCCGGACTCCGATCGCCATCATCGTGCCGATCTCGCGGGTGCGCTCGTACACCGACAGGAGCATCGTGTTGCCGACGCCCAGCATCGCCACGAGCAGGAACAGCCCCTCGACGATGCCCAGGATGAAGTTCTGGTTCGAGATCACGTCGTCCACGAACGACGCGACGTCGTGCCACGTCGACACCTCGTACTGTCCGCCGACCGCGGCCTCGAGCAGCGGCTTCATCGGCTCGGGGCGCTCGGGGTGCTCGACGGCGACGGCGAGCTCCGTGGCGCGCCCCGGCATGCGCAAGAGCTCCTGTGCGAGAGCGAGCTCCACGAAGCCGACCTTCTTCTCCGGCAGCGGAAGGCCGGGCTGCCCGTAGGTGCCGACCAGCTCGACGTCGAGGCCGTTCAGCACCCCGTCCCGATCGCTCGTGAGCAGCGTGCGCCTGTCGCCGAGGTGCGCGTGCGACGCTTGCGCGAGCTCCGGCGTCAGGACCGCGGCGGCAGGGCCGGATTCGCCGAGGGTCTTGCCGGTGGCGACCATCTCGCCGCGCCGGGGGCACACCCGGAGCTCGCGCGCCGGGTCGAGCGCGTCGAAGAACGCGAACGTCGTCTCGTCCCCGTCCGTCACCATGCCCCCGAACGAGAGCCGCGGCGCAACCGCCGTCACGCCGGGAACCGCCGCGATCTTCGCGAGGAATGCCTCGTCCGTCGGGACGTCGAGCTCGAGCGACGCGTCGCCTGACGAAAGGTAGCCCTTGCGGTGTATCTCGAGCGCGCCGGCCTGTCCGAAGACCACCGATTGCCAGATCGCGGCGTGCAGTCCGTTCAGGAAGCCGCGCAGCGTCACCAGCACGGCGAGCGACAGGAACACCGCGGAGAACGTGACCAGGGAACGGCGCCGCTGCCGCACTGCGTTTCGCGCCGCGAGGCGAAGCAGGAGACGCATTCCGAGACGTATATCGGCCCTGGTCGCGACGCACCGTGCGGTCCGGCGCCAAAGCGCTGATAAAATACGCCAGCGCTGCCGTCGGGGCGCCGTCGGCTCAGTTCGTGTCGCGCTTGTCCGTGGTGCGCGCCGCGCGGACCTGTTCGGGCGTCGTGCCGGTCCACCGCTTGAAAGCGTGATGGAACGCGCTCGGCTCGGCGTAGCCCCGGAGCCACGCTATCTCGGCGACGGAGAGCTGCTTGTCCAGGTACTCCGTCGCCATCTCGCGCCGCAGGGAGTCGACGAGCTCGCCGAACGACGTCCCATCATCGCGCAGGCGCCGCTGGAGCGTCCGCTCGCTCATGCCGAGAGCGCGCGCGGTCCCGGCGAGCGAGCATTGCCCCGCGAGCAGCGCTGCCTGGGCCGCCGCGCGGACGTCCTTCGCCGTGCCGCTCGACCCGGGCAGGCGCGCGAGCGCGCGCTCGACCTGCGACTGGAAGATCATGCTGTACGTCTCGTTCGCGTGGGGCAGCGGCGCGTCGAGAGCCTCGTCGTCGAATTCAATCTCGGTGTGTGCCGCCTCGAACTCCAGCGTGCAGCGGAAGAGCGACTCGTGCTCGCCCGTGTCGAGCGGCGCCGCGTGCCGGAATCGCACCGCCCGAGGCAGCACCTCGCGTCCGGTGATGGCGCGAAAGCCGATGAGGATCTCCGCCATGGCGCACTCGTCGCTTTGCCGCTGATAGTCGTCGTCCGTCCCGGAGAGCATGAGGCGCACGCTCGCGCCCCCTCGCGTCGAGAAGAGCCGCACGCGGTCGCCGTCGCCCCAGTAGCGCTGATACTGCTGCATCCGTTCGAGCCCCACGCGCACCGAGGGGCTCGCCATCATCATGAGCAGCCCCGCATCGTAGATGCTCGTATCGCGGACGTCCTGCGCGAGATGGAGGCCGAAGTTCGGGTCTTTGGCGATCTCCGACGCGCGCTCACCGAGCTCGCGAACGACGCTGTAGGGCACACGAGAGCCCTCGCTCCGGAGCAGCTCCACCGTGACCCCCACGCTGCGGCACAGCGCCTCCGCATCGTGGCCACGCGCCGCGACGAAATCCACGACACGCACGGCGACCCTGCCCGAAAGGGCAGCGGGGCGCGGCGCGGTACGAGCGGCCATTCGACGAAGTAGACGCGGGGAAGGACGTCGAGACAAGAGGGGGAGGGCGCCACGAGGGGACGGGCGCGGCATCGAGCGTCAGTACTCCGCGCCGAGCAGGATGAACGACCGTCCCCCGGAGAGTCGTTCGGAGACGTCGATGCCATTGCCGAGGAGTCGCGCCCCGACGCTGTACAGGTTCACGGTGTAGTACTGGACGAGCAGATCGGCGCGGAAGCGCAGGTGCTCGCTGAAGGTGTACAGCGCGCCGACGCCCACGCCGATATTGAAGCCCACGTGAGCGCCTGTGACGCCGTCGCATCCGCTCGCGCCGTCCGGGCATACGGCGCGAACCGCGTCCAGGTCTTGCGCCAGCTGTCCGCCGGGAAACAGGACCGTGATACCGCCCTGCAGACGCGGAACGAGACGCAGCGTACGCGTGACGGCGGGCGCGGCCTCCACGACGAGATCGATGCCGAGATCGCTGCCGACGCCGAAGTGGTCCTTCGCGCCGTCGAGGTCGACGTGGTTCGGCAGCACGTAGAAGAGGCTCGGGCCGAAGCGCAGCACGTCCAGCACCGTGAAGAGTGCCTCCGCGCCGAAGCCGAACGCCACCCCGTGCTGATACGAAGCGTCGTTCGCGGCGAACCCCGCGCAGGCGCCGGAGCAGCCGTTCTCGTCCTGGCCCCGCCCGTAAGGGAGTAGACCGAGGTGTACGACGGGCGCGACGAACGGAATCCGCGGAGCCGCCGTTCCAGTACCGGCAGCGTCGGAAGCATCTCCCGCTGCGAAGCACGGCACCGCGCTGAGTGCCACGAAGGCGAACGAAGCGCCGCGCGCAAAGGCTTTCATGCGTCGGGGCCCGGGCCACTCCAGACCATGGTGGTTGGAAGTGGTCCCAGGGCTAACCTACGGCTCAGGTTGACGCGATGCGCGCAGAACGCCAAACGACGGGCCATCCCGCCGGATGACGATCAGCCGGCCTTCGTGCCGCCCTTGAGCGCCGTCTCGATCTGCTGGGCGATGGCGTCGAAGCTGGTCGGGTCGGCGACGCGGGCTCCGTTGATGAACATGGTGGGAGTGCCCTGCACGGAGACCTGCTCGCCGAGCTTCACGTCGGCGTCGACCTTCGGGGCGAACTGGTGATCGGTGATCGCCTTCTTGAACTGGGCGACGTTCAGGCCCGCCTGCTTGGCTTGCGTCTCGAGGCCGGTGCTGTCGAGCTGCTGCTTGTTCTTGAAGAGGAGATCGTGGAACTCCCAGAACTTGCCCTGCGCATTCGCGGCAAGGGCTGCCTCTGCCGCGCCTCTCGCGTTCTGGTGCATCGGCAGCGGGAACTGACGGAAGGTGAAGTGGACGCGGTCGCCGTACTTCTCCTTTATCTTGTGCACGGCCTCCGCGGCACGCGAGCAGTAGGGGCACTGGAAGTCGGAGAACTCGACGATCTGTACAGGCGCCGCCTCGGGGCCGAAGCTCGCCGCGGGCCCTTCGAGGATGGCCTTCTGCAGCTCGGCGCTGAGCGGCTTGTTCGCCTCCTCCATCTTCTGGAGCTGGGCGATCACCTCGGGCAGGTGGTCCTTCATCCCCTTGCAGCGGTCGGGGGTGAACCCCTTCGTCTGAGTGGTCACCATCTGGCAGGTCTGTGTCGTCGGTCCGATTGCCTTGCAGAGCGTCTGGGTCAGGTCGTCGCAGACCTTCGCTTCCGAAGCGATCTTCTTGAAGGCGTAGTCGACGTCCTTCAGGGCGGCGGTGCACGTGTCAGGCGACATCAGGTCGACGGCGATGCCCATCGCCTGACACGACTGCGACTGCTGACCGGCCTTGTCGCAGATGCGCTTCGTGTAGTCGGCGCACGGCCCTGTTGGAGCTCCCGCGCTCGCGCTCGCGCCGGGCGCGTCGCCGACGTTCTTCGTAGGCCGCTTGCAACCGGAGAGCCCCGTCAGCACGATGAGGGAGCACGGCAGGAGTGCGCGGGCCACGCGAGGCGGGGGGTGGAATCGGAACATGAGAAGACCAAGCCTTTCTGGACAACCTGCCGTTTCGGCACGCACTCGTAGCAGTCCGGGCCGGCGAATCAAAGCTCGGCGAGTGCTCTCTTCGGCGCTCCCCGAGGCCTGCGCGATGCGTCGCCGGGCGCGGAGTCTGCCGGGTTTTGCTGTAGTTTTCCGGGGTCGGACGCCGTGAACGCACGGGTCGCTTCACTTCTTCCCGCTGCGACGGAAATCGTCTGTGCGCTCGGCCTGCGTGGCTCGCTGGTCGGCGTCTCGCACGAGTGCGACTTCCCCGCGGGGGTCTCCGATTCGCCCGTCCTGACTCGCGCGCGGCTCGCGCCCCTGAATACCAGTCGAGAAATCGACCGCGACGTGCGCGCGCTCCTGCAGAGCGCGCTCGCAATCTACGAAGTCGACGTCGAGCAGCTCGCGAGCGCGCGCCCCGACGTCGTCGTCACGCAGGACCTGTGCGACGTGTGCGCGGTCTCCTTCGGCGACGTCTGCGAGGCGCTGAGGCGCGTCGGCCCTTCCGACGCTCGCGTGGTCAATCTGCATCCGTCCCGCCTCGACGACATCTGGGGCGACATCGGCCGCGTCGCCGCGGCGCTCGGCGTCGCGGCCGTTGGCGAGCGCGTCGTGGCCGACCTGCGGGCACGAGTCGCGCGCATCGCAGCGAAAGCGGCGTCACTCGCCGAGCGTCCGCGGGTGCTCACCGTCGAGTGGCTCGCTCCGGTCATGGTGGGCGGCCTCTGGATGCCGGAGCTCGTCGAGCTCGCAGGCGGCGTGCCGCTCGTCACCACGGCCGGTGAGCACGCTCCAACGCTCACCCGTGACGCACTCGAGGCGCTCTCGCCCGACGTGGTCCTCGTGAAGCCCTGCGGCTTCCCCCTGGCGCAGACGCTTGCCGAGCTCCCCGTGCTGCGCGAGTCGTGCCCGTGGCAGCGCTGGAGCTCGGAGCGCGCCGTCCGCGTGTACGTCGCCGACGGCAATGCTTACTTCAACCGCCCCGGCCCCCGCATCGTCGAGTCCCTGGAGATCCTCGCCGCGTGTGTGCACCCGCTCGCGTTCCCGGAGCTCGTGCGCGCGCACGAGAAGTCCGTCCATCGCATCGACGCTGAGTTGTCCGCGTGACGTGGGGGCCGAAGTCTCGCGCCTGATGGAACGCGCTGCGGCGAAAGGACGCGATCTCCCGCGCCGCGGCGCGCCGCTCTAGCGAGCCATCTGCCGTGGAAAGGACACCGGCAGAGCGCAGCCACCGCAGGGGATTCGACGCGGTGGGGTCGGTGCGCTCGACTCGGGGCCACTGCGGGTCGTGAGTGGTGCGGTGGTCGTGTATTGTCGGAGCGCACTGTTCGGCCGCGCAGAAGACTGGCGCGCTGCCGGACCTGTTCGGGCTTTGCAGAGAACTGGCGCGCGCTGCCGGAAGGCTCTGATCGGGCCGCGCAGAGAACTGGCGCGCGCTGCCGGAAGGCTCTGATCGGGCCGCGCAGAGAACTGGCGCGCGCTGCCGGGGGAGTCTGTTCGGGCCTTGCAGAGAACTGGCGCGCTGCCGGAGGGACCTGTTCGGGCCGCGCAGAGAACTGGCGCGCGGTGCCGGACCTGTTCGGGCCGCGCAGAGAACTGGCGCGCGCTGCCGGACCTGTTCGGACCTTGCAGAGAACTGGCGCGCGCTGCCGGAGGGACCTGTTCGGGCCTTGCAGAGAACTGGCGCGCGCTGTCGCAGCGACCTTTCGGGCCGTGCAGAATGCTTACTTGCGATGACTTTTCGGAATTGACACGATCCGGGGCGTCCGAGGTTGTGCGGGTGTGGGTTCTCGTTGAACCACGTCAACGTGCTCACCGGTTGGGCGCAGAACGACGGATTGGTGTCCGGAGGACACTCGAATCGTTTATTTGCCGGAACGGGTTCTGGCGGCGATTGTGCGCCTCCGAAAATCCCATGCTAGGTTATTTGTGTGACCGGGGTTCTCGATCGTGGGCAGGGCTTGGTGCGTGGGTTGAAGTCGCTGGAGAGGCTGGACTTGGAGCTCGCGCGACTGGCGCGTTCTTCGGGGATGTTGCGGGTCGAACTGGGGGACGGACTGGAAGCTCTGGCGCGAGTCGGCGGGCACCACGAGCTCGGGTTTGCGACGGTCGAGGGGTATGCTCTCGAGCGGTGTGAGAGGTCGGCTCGGTAGGTTCAGGAGTCGCGGTGGCTTTCGCGGCGGCTGGCAGAGTTGCCGGGGGTGAAGCGCGCGGTGGCGCGCGGGGAGATCAGTTACAGCATGGCGCAGGTGCTGGCGAAGGCGGCAGGCGCGAAAGACGATGCGGAATGGCTCCTGGCAGCGCGGCAGCGGACGGTGCGCGCCATGCGGGAGCTCGTGAAGGAGCGCGCGGCAGAGGCGGAGCGCCGCGAAGGGACGGGCCAGTTGTCTGCGGTGGACGCGATGGGCGAGGAAGAGCGGGTCACGCTGACGCTCACGGTGGATCGCGAGGATGCGTGGTTGTTCGAGGCGGCGCGGATCATGGTGAAGCGGGTCGCGGGGGGCACGCTGGAAGAGACGGTGGAGGCGCTGCTGGGCGAAGGGACGACATCGTTGCTGGCGCGGGTGGAGCGCGCAGATATCGTGCCGTTCGACGAGGCGACGGACGAAGAGCAGGCGCAGCGTGCGTGGGAGCGCGAACTTGGGCGCTACCGTGAAGAAGCTGAGGTGCACTGCGAAGGCCGGCTCGATGCGCGGAACGATGTGGAGAGCGAGGGGTTCGCGGTCGACTGGGGCGGGGGCGCGGAGCAGATCGACTCGGAGCTGCGCCGGGTGGCGGCGGAGCTCGCGCGACGTGATCTGTTGCTCGGCGAAGTGGCGGAGGCGTTCTGGGGCCGTGATGGGTGGCGCCGGCTCGGCTACGGGACTGCGGCGCAGTATGCGCGGGAGCGCCTCGGGATGAGTCTGTCGTCGGTGAAGGCGAAGCGCGCGCTGGCTCGTCGGGCGCGGTCGATGCCGCGGCTGCGCGAAGCCGTGAATGGGCGCGAGCTCGGGTTCGAGGCGGCGCGGCTCGTGGCCGGCGTCGCTTCGCGCGAAACTGTGGAGGCGTGGGTGACGCGCGCGCGCGTGCGCACGGTGAAACATCTGCGCGAAGAAGTCGATGCGGCGGAGATGCTCGGTCGGCTCGGGATCGAGCCACAGCGGCGTCCGCCGGAAGAGGCGACGATCGCGGAGCTCGCCGCCATCGAGCGGCGCGTCGTGACGGGCGCGGTATTCGGCGCGGACCGTGCCGAGGGGGCGGCGGGGCGCGATGAGCAGGGGCAGATGTCTGCGGTGGCGCCCGCGAGAGCCGGCGGTGACGCTCGCGAGCGCTCACGCGGGCGCGTGACGTTGAAGTTTCGCGTGGCAGCTGAGACGCGCCGCTACTACCGGTGGCTCGAGCGGATGTTCCAGCGACGCGGGCCGCGCGGGGTGACGTTCGTCCGGTACCTGTGTGTTGCGCTGATCGATCCATGGCGTCCGCGAGAGCGGTCTGGGCTTGCCTACGCGGAGGTGTACGAGCGCGACGGTCATCGCTGCACGAGCCCGGTGTGCACGCGGCACGACCTCACGCCGCATCATCTCGTTTTCCGCTCAGCGGGGGGTGACGACACGGACGAGAACGTCACGAGCCTGTGCGTGTGGTGTCACCTGGATGGCGTCCACGATGGAAGGCTCACCGTGACGCCGCCTGCGTCCGCAATGATGTGGCAAGTCGGGCGCACGCCGCACACGGTCGTGGAGGGATGGCGGCGGATCACACATTGAGCCGCGCGTGAGGGCAGGTGGCGCGGCGCCGAGGGGCGCCCGGCGTCAGTAGCCCAGGTTCATCCGGCAGATGCGCCACTCGTCGAGAAGCGTCGCGCCGTAGCTCCGGTAAAAGTCGATCGCCGGCGTATTCCAGTTGAGGACCGACCATTCGACGCGCCCACACTGCCGCTCGCGAGCCAGCTCCATCACGCGATCGAGAAGCTTCCTGCCCACTCCCGCGCGCCTGCGCTCCGGCAGCACGAAGAGATCCTCGAGCCAGATGCCGCGCCGGCCGCGCCACGTCGAGTAGCTGTGAAAGAGCAGCGCAAACCCGACGGCGCGTCCGCCTTCTTCGGCGAGGAGGCATTCGAAGGGGGGCGAGGCGGAGCGGAGCTGGGCAGAGAGGGTCGCCTCGTCCACCTCGACGGCGTGGGGCATCTTCTCGTACTCGGCGAGCGCCCGCACGAAGCCGAGGATCGTGGCCGCGTCGTCGCCGTCAGCGAAGCGAATCTCGAGCATGCGTGGAGGATAGCTGCAATCGGGGGGGCCCGGGGAGCGTCCTCACTTGCACGTCTTCCTGTAGTCGTTGAAGTCGATCTCGAGGCGTGTGCAGGACTCCGGCTGCGCGCATGACCCCGGTTGCCGCTCGACCTCGCGTGCCTCGCGCTTGTCGACGGCGCCGTCGTGCGTCGCGGTGAAATCGAGGAGGGTCGTCTCGCCTTGCTTGCCGTCGAAGTCGAAGTCCTTCCCGGTCGGCTCGCTCGCGGCGGCCGTGATGCAGGTCTCGCCGTTCCAGTCCGTCCAGCCGCGAGCGAGGTAGCCGAAGTGCTCGCCGCGCGCGACGAAGATGGCGTTGTCGACCGGGTCGTGACACTGGTCCAGGGAGACGAGCTTGAAGCACGTTTTCTGGCTGACGCTGACGCCCCAGGCGTACCAGCCGCTGCCGTCGATCTGCGTGCAGGCCCAGTACGGCGGCTGCGCGGTCGGCGAAGAGAGCAAGCCGGTCTGGATGTCGGGGAGCTCTGCAGCCGCGGCGGGCTTGGGGACGGCGAGCGCTCGGCTTCCGGACGTGTCGTAGGTGCTCGTGTAAGCAACCATTGCCGGCGTCGCGGTCTTCTTCCACGAACCGGTGTCCTCGTCGAGACGATAGGCGTTCATCTCGACGACGTCGGGCGTCGAGGGGTCGACGTCGACCAGCCAGTTGTAGGTGTCCTGCGTGACCTGGAAGCACTCCTCGAAGCCGCCGTCCTTCAGGGTGGCGATTCGCGCGCCCGCGTCGTCGCGGAAGTCGAAGTACCCGAAGCCGGTGAGCTCCGCGACGTTGCCGTCGGTGTCGCGGAACTGGCCACCGTAGTAGTCGAGCGCCTGCGA
>Ga0265334_10000990_pt1 | contig 14073 bp, 12 predicted proteins | sample 42023metaG_FD_192442 | JGI IMG/M metagenome (GOLD analysis project Ga0265334, IMG submission 192442) | Rhizosphere microbial communities from Carex aquatilis grown in University of Washington, Seatle, WA, United States - 4-20-23 metaG | ecosystem: Host-associated > Plants > Roots > Rhizosphere... | reverse complement strand
ACGGTGGTCGCGGGACCTGCTCGTCAGTCAACAAACACCGGCGCGGTGGACGTGCCTTTGTGACATAACGCATGCTTGCAAAATTTCTTTAGCTCGGTCGAGAGAGGGAAGTGTGCGTGTTCAACACAAAACACGTCCTGCAGACAAACGAAACTCAGTGCAACATCAGAACGGCAACCTGCATTGGCGTGACGACGTGTTGACGTTGCGCATCTGCAACAATCAAATACGACAGACGCATAACGAAGACGCGTGCGTACCCACACAAGCATGGATTTGGTCGAGGCAACGAGTGCAGAAATAGGCACTGCAGCTATGGCAAAACTGCGTGCACAAACGCTTGCAGTCAAAAGAACAGACCTTGAGAAAACGCAACGCGGTGAGAACGATGAAGACTCAAGGCCATGACCGGAATTAACGCGTGGGGGTGCTGAGGGGCAGAGGAACGACTGGAACTCGACGACGAAGACGACGAGGACTCACTGCTTCCATGCATCAAGACGAAATGGCCTTCGCAAAATCGCTTCTGGCACGACGAGCACCAGAGGGTGCCAGCACGGGGATGATCGAGACAAACAGAACAGGGCGAATCGATGGATGTTGCGGGCTCGGACTCGTGAGCAGACGCTTGATTTGCTCGCTTTGGGGGCCCACCTGGACTCTGTTGAGTGCAAAGTACCGTAAGTTACCGCTGCCAGCAGCCAGTTCGTCACTGTCCGCATCGCGAGCCTTCGTGCCTTGCAGCTTGGCACGAAAGCTCGAGAAGATCGACTGGACTTCAGCCACTGGAACGTGTTGAAGGCCTCTGACGGGGCAGAGAATCAGACAATGAGACAACGTGCATGCAAACCTCTTCTTCCAACCACCAGCAATCCGTTGGATTTGCTCGACATCAGCTGGATCCACGTCTTCGTCAATCGAATGCTCAACGCGAGCCTTGCGCTGTACAATTGCCGAACAAACAGTCAACACGAACAGACCTTGGCGTGCGTGGCGGCCTCGAGCTCCTCGACCTGCTTGGCCTTCTTGTCCAACGACTTTTGGGTTAACCAAACACGTCGAATTCCCTCGTGACCTAACAGCCAAGGGAGTTTCGAGAAGCAACGAGACACTGCTTACGATGTGGAATCGCATGTCCAAAGACCTTGGCCAGATCGCGTGTGCGTTGATAAATGTAGCAGTTCGTCTTGATGTCCTCCAGCGATTTGCAGTGAGCATCGCAGGGATCATTCTGACAGCTGCCATCGCCGAGATCGTGGTGGCCGAGTTCCCGTTTCTTTGGGTAGTGACACAACTTGCAGAACTGGACAACAGCCAACTCGGGCTCTTGCTCAGCAGACTCCGCGAGCTGGCGAGCTTCTTCCAATTCCTTTTCTAGCTCAGCCTTCGCCTTTCGAGCCTTGGCAAGCTTCAACTCTGCAGCAGAGCCTCGTTTGGACATGACAAGTGATACAACAATCGGGAGTACGAATTGTGACACGATGACATTGACGGCGCTTCCATCACTTGTCGCGGCTCCATTAATCATGATTGACACTGCGGTTGTGGACCGAACCAAGTCAACGCAACTCATAACCGGAACAATCGTAATTTGCACTTTCGAAAAGCCTCACCGCCACAACTCGAGATGGAGCTCAGCGTGCACCAAGCTCGATACAATTTTCGAGCTCACTTGTCTGCTTTGGCAGCCTCCTTGGCTGTGAGCGGCTACCCTGTTCGCGTTGTTTCGCAACTGTTGATGGTCACACCGCGTTTTGTGCGGTACCATTTGCGCAAGTTACTAGATCCCACCTTTCACCCAGGCACTTGTAGTTTGCGTCGACTCTGAGGCTGTGCAGGTGATCGAGGCGGCGCGAGATCCAAGCGTTTTGTGGATCCCATTGACGAGTTGATGGTGGAGATGCTCGTGTTTGTGTTGCACCAACGTGATCCGCGTCAAGTTTGTTCGGAGTACGTTCGTCAGCTCGCCGATTTAGGTAGGTTGAATCGTCGATGTTGGCTCGTTGATGCGTTTGGCTGGTTGTCGCAGGGATCGTGGTCAGTCGCCACTGGATCCGGCGACTGTTTGCTCGCTGGAGATTGGCATGGAAGCGCATCAACTACAAAGTGGTGCGCAGAGGTCTTGTTTGCTCTCATTCATCTCAGCCCCACAAGTACACCGTCGAGAACATCGAGCGATATTGCTTGTATCTCGCCGGACTGCAACAAATTGACCTGACGCGGGTCAAGTTTCTGGACGAAGCCCATTTCAGGCAATCGAGTAAATTCTCTCTTGCTTTGCGATTGATGTCAAGACAGGCTGTCGCAAACAGCGTGCGTGGGCACCAGCCGGAGCCGGTGATTACGACGTGAAACTTCGTTACGACGAGAACACCAACGAATCATACACAATCACGTTGGTACCACCAGTCGCCTCCATCTCGTGATTCGTTTGTGTTTTAGTTGACGACACCCAACGACGCGAGTCCGATTTGGGTGTCCAACCTGCGGCCTGTCGCCAACTCGGCGCGCGATTTCCTTGTCGTGGTGCTGGATATGCTCATCGGAGGCGCGATTATCGCTGGCGACATTGTCGTGTTGGACAATGCTTCGATCCACTACGCGGCCGGCATAGCCGCTGCGCTCGATGCTCTGTTTGACCTCGCTGGCGCCAGGCTTGTCTTCTTGCCTGCCTACAGCCCCGAGCTCAACCCTTGCGAGCTTGTGTTTGCACAGGCCAAACGCTACTTGAGAGAGCGCCGCGGTTCGCTTCCCTTTGCGTTTGAGATCATCAAGGCGTTTGCCCTCGTCACGCACGAGAATGTTCGCTCGTACCATCAAAAGTGTACATTCTCTTGAGTTTTTGTTCGCCGTTCGTGTGTTACTAGTAGTACTAGTACTAGTACTCATTGACTCCGGCTCAGAGAACACTTCCTAGTACACACATCCTGGTCCCTTGCCAGGGCTCCGATCATGGCTCTGCTGTGTGCGAAATCGACCCACTGTACTAGTACAGTAGATTACAGTCCCCTTAGGTTTCGCATTTTGGTCGTGACAGGTTCCTTCAAAATTCTTCAATGTCGGAGGCTTTAGCAATACTGTATTAATATTGATTGAAAGAAAGTCAATTATTGAATTGAATCGTCAGACTGGGAGGAGAGATTCTCCGAAGTTGGGCTGAGTACAGAAATGAAGAGTTTCTTGAGGACACCAAAGCAAAGAGACACGAAGCTGATTGCCAGCGAAGCAAGGACAACGCCGGACAAAGAGCCTGATTGAGGTGATAGAGAAGGTAAACAGGACACGTACCTGTGCTCACAGAGTACCACACTTGAATGATTAATTGCGGAAGATCTTCTGCAAGAGTCGAAACCAGACCTGCAACGAATCCGTGATTCATCCAACTTCGCACGCACCCAGTTGCAATAGACGAGCCTGCTCAATGGCAGGCAGGGGTGCAGAGAAACTCTCGCGATAGAACAGACGCGAGCTTAGGAGCAGCAGCGCTTGAACATTGGTCGCAGACAGCATAGTCACAACAACCAGGATACTGACATGGTCGCGCGCCCACACAAAGAACTTGTTGTGCCCACTCGACCGGAGCATTGACCGCATGACAGAAGCCGTGCAAACGGAGTTGACCAATACGGACAACAGGGCGAACGCAAGTGAGGCCGCAAAGAAATCAGTTCGTCCTGCCGCACAATTGAATGTCGTTGTAGCACGAGCAACCTTCTGCAAAGCACGTGTACAGAAACGACACATCCGTTGAAACATCGCTGACGCTCAGCACTGCTGAAATGAGCCGATCGTGGAACGCCTCAGGGAACTTGGTGTGCAGCCAGTAGGCAGCAAAGCCCAGTGTAACGAGCGCCAGGAGAAGGGTCAGCAACACAACAAGCCAGTTTGCCAGCACGAACCAGTGTGTCAGCTATAAACGACGCCTTACACTGACAACCGGCGCTCGTTTTAGCAAAGCCAACGCCGCACGAACATGTCGAAGAAAGAGATCCGTCATCGAATGAATTCTCGCTGCACAGAGCGCAGGCCTGGTCAAGACCGCCCGAACAGTCGCGGCAGAGGTCGCCACAGGCTAATATTAATACAACAGTTAGTGATGGCACACTGCTTAGACCTTCACATTCACTCGAGCCTGCCGCAAAACCGGTGACGCAATCACAAGCAGCTGAAGAACGGCCGTCGTCACGAGCGTTCGCCGCACACAGGAGACAAGGGGATCCAAGGCCATCGTCGCAGTTCAGACAGAAGGATCCATGCTGACATCACACATTGTCACGAGAGGGCATGTGGATAATACGCTCGCATGTGTCATTTCTCGAGCGAAAGCCTGACGCGCAGCTGCAAGCCGAAGCGGATTGCTGCACCTCAGCGTTGTCCGCACATTGAACGCAGGGCATGTCAAGAGCCTCACAGGCGAGACAATGCGCACCGCATGCTACAGCAGCAGTGAGTTAATCCAGTCGGCAGCAGTCGCACCAACGCAAGCACCGTCGCTGAAGAAGTAGCCTGCGTCGCACTCGCAGGCGGCACGGCTAAATCTGTCGTCGTGGGAATTTGGCGAGCAGATATCGCAAGCTCGATCGAGTCCACTCTGGCAGCTCAAACACATGACGCCACATGCTAGAAGCAGCTTGAGGTAGCTTGAAGTTCACCCTACCTGTGCACTGACTATCAAGCTCCGCAAAGCCCTCGCCGCAGATGCAAGTCGAGTGTAGCATCCCGTCGTCCACCGCCAGCGGTGCACAAAGTGAACACGCCTGATCGTAGCCATCGCCGCAACCTTCACAAAGATGGCCGCATTCTAAACAACGTCAGCTGCAAGAAAACAAAACAAACCCTCGTAAACATGCAACGTGTTGCCCCAGTTTGCGTTGTCCTGGACGACGATGCGATGACCACTGCAGGCCGTCGGACCCCCGCCTCGATTCATGCTGTCTTCAATCTCCGTCCACACCCATGCTCCGCTTTTCCGCTGCAGGGCCCACGCCGGCCCTGTGCCGTCAGCAAACGACGCCAGCTCGCCGCTGACCGGGTCGAGTTGCAGTGTCTCCGTGTAGTCAATCGGCTCGCGGATGGTGGCGACAGGCTGCCACTGCCGCGGCGCAATCTCCTCGAAGATGCGAAGCTCTTGAGGGGGGTCATAATTAAGGTTTGGAGCTGCCATGACAACAGCACCAGCGTGGCGCACGTCCCACGTTGACACATCTGCGTTCGAAAACTCAAAAGAGGCGTCGAGTGTCCACGGTTGTGACGCCGAGAAGTTGTGCGAATAAACGTAAACGTGGGCTGTTCGACTGCCGATTCTCGTGTCCAAGACAGCGCGATTCGCAGTGAGGCCCGGAGGAGATACAGAGCCTGAAAATAGTGTTTCAGACGACCACGCCTTGCTGTCGTCATGCCAGGTATACAAGGTGGCACCGATCAGAAGCTCGTCCCCGGTGAAGGCCACACTCCGAACTGCTCCGTAGAGTGAGAAGGACGACTCAATGGACCACGCGCCTGCGGTCGAGTTGAGGGCAAATATCGAAAAGTAAGTCGTCGGATCAGAGACATGCGCTTCTCCTGGAGAATAGGACTCGAGAAGAAACTTCGGCACGTTGGAATTGATTGCAACGAATGTGCCAAAGTAGGGCAACTCGGTTGTGACCCAGTCACGGCCGGACTTTGACAACCCAGACGCAGCATCCAGACGGTACCGTCCAAGGCTTCGTGCTGGGCTGCGTTTTGTCGTTAACAGCAACAATGGTATCGTCCAGGACGGCAAAATCGTCGCAGCCCGACGGCAGCGCGATTGAATCAGTCCAAGACCACGTGGCCTCAGCACATGAAGCAAACACCACCCACCAGAAAACAACACTCATATTTATAATAATTGGCAAAATTGCTTTGTTTGTCTCGGACGGAGCTCACCCAGCTCTCACCCGTGCCCAAGTTTCCAATGAAAGGAGAAGGAAAAAAACGTTGGGCGGAACCAGAGATAGGTAGAGTACCGTAACTCAATGAAGTGCTTTATTCAACGGTTGTTAGACGCCCGAAGAGCGCAAATTACGCTGAAACAGCTACGAGACAAGCATCACCGAGATCCTGAGGCGAAGCAGGCATCGTTGAAGGATTTTCGCGATGCCAATTCAACCAACGCCACAGTGCAAGAGGATCGACCCCATATTATGCACTGCGGCGACCTGGCCTTAGCAGATGGCACGAAACTGTCGTCCGCTGCCCGAGGGTTGTTGGCTCGGCTCTCCACGCTCCCACCAGATCTCTCTCAAGCCTTCCGAATCGAGCTCACGCCAGAACACGGACAATGGGTGATGCGTTTGCGCCTGCACCCGGAACGTTGGTTTCGTTGGCAACAACGAGAGCGGGGCCGCAAGAGCGCAGCGACTCGAATGCAAGCGTATCTTAGGTTGCTCGAAGACGACGACGAGCCACAATCTCATTCAGAAGAAGATTGCCACACTTTCCGTCCACAGCGCTACGAGTCTTTCTGCAAGCTCGGCGTTTCATGTCAACATCTTCCTGCCTGCCGAGAAGAACATTCCCCTGTTTCCTGCACCGCGCGTGTCCAGCGCAAAGCAGGACAAGGCGTCAGTTTTTGCGGTTGGTGGGCCACGCCATCGCTCGAACTGACCGAGCTGAAGCTCTCCGAACTTTGCCGGAACTTTCTCGTCCAAGCCCGTCGCAGCCTCAAGAGGGATGTTATCGTTTTCCCAAGGCCACCAAACCACGCCAACAATCTCCAACTGGCAACTTCTGCCGAGTTCTGGTCTGTTTTATCGGAAGTCGCCCATGCCATCGACGCCGTGCTGCGCGACAAGGACAACAAGAGCGTGTTTGCCGTGTCAACTGTTGCCCTGAACTTCGGCGAATGGGAATCCGGTATGGAGGAAGACGGGGGTGCGCTGTCTTGCCACGGACACGCTCACCTTCATCTAACACACGAGGCGGTATTGCGCTGCTCTGAACACGGCACGCTACGCGCTGTAGTGGGGCGACTTATGAACCCGGAGCGTTATCGAGAACACGATATGGGCATCGCTCGAGTTCTCCTCAACACCGTGCGCGCATCAGACATTCCTGATGACCGCAGTCCAATTGACGAGCTCGAAACGAAGCTCGCCATGCGCATTTCTTCACTTGCGCAACGGCTCGAATTTCATGAGCAGCAGACTGCAACTCGTCTGGCTGCAGCAGCAGCACGTGAGTTGCGCAAGCAACCCGTCGCTACGCGAACGTTGCTGTTGTGGCTTTTTGGGCTTCTCGCGCTGCTTGTGCTGTTCACGGGCGGCGTCGTCGTGTTCATGATGAGTAAATATTCGCTACGGTAGTTCTTACCTATGATTGTAAGCACAAGCACCGCATTCGGCTAACCTTTCGAAGCAGATTCCAACTGAATTGACGGCTCGAACGCAAGTACAAGCATGCAGGGATGTGATTTGCAGGTTTTGAGGCGCATCTCTGCGCGTTTCAGGTTTCAGGTTTGAGGTTTCAGGTTTTGAGTGTTGGGTTTCGGGTTCGGAGGCCTCCTGACAGTGGAATTGGTGTACGGAATAAATCCCCTAATGAGTGTACATGTACGCAATAAATAGCGGGGCCTGCGTACATGTACGGAAAGAAGTCCCCCAAATTCGTACACGGTTAACCGGTTTATTCGTGAAAATCGCTCTTTCCCAAAGCCCGAAATTCGCAAAGCGCTGAAATTTTTCTCGGCGAACGAAGCTAGCAGTGATCAAGGTCTCCACAATCGAGGATGCTGGTCTTGTATTTGCACAGTGCATCGAATTTGACTGCTTGGCAATGTGTTGCTAGCAAATTTCGTGAGTGAGGTCGCTCACTGTTTGTGGGGACTTTGCCGTGCCTGCGGACTCTTCGTTGGAGTATCCCTCGAGTTCTAGTGCACAAATTCGTGGTTCTAGTGTGCTTGGCCTTCGACGCAAGCCTAATGAACAAGCGCACTCGCAGCTCAACTTCGCGGACTGCCACTTCAGACTGACTGCTGATGCGGTGCCTCGGGTTCAACCGTCGCGTGTGCCCAGTGACACTCAGAGCTAAGACAAGAGCTTGGGAGCGAGTTGGCAAGCGGGGCGCCGTGTTGCAAGCGAGAATCCTCCATTCTCGCTTTATTCTCGCTTTATTGTTAAAGCCTCGAAAATGTTATAGCGGGGGCCTGACTGGTGTACGGAAACAATTGCCTAATGCGCGTGCATGTACGGAAATAACCCCCTAATTATCGTACCAAAACCGTACAAATTCCACTGTCAGGAGGCCTTTCGGGTTTCGGGTTTCGGGTTAAACTTTCGGGTTTCGGGTTTCGGGTTTTTCGGGTTCGGGTTTCGGGTTCGGGTTTCGGGTTTTGGGTTTCGAGTTTCGGATTTGGTTTTCCCGGGGCTTCTGATCCCGGATTCAGGTTTTGGGGGAGCAACAGTTTCGATGTGACCAATTGAATGTCCCGCACAATACTAGCATTGAACAACCGAGAGGTAGCAAGTGTGTACGATGGAGAAGGTGGTTCGCTAGTCAGAAGAGCATGGGAAGCAGATTCTGCTCTACCCAGGCCACGCGCTCAGGGTCAGCGCAGCGGCTGCTGGCCTTGTGCTGACGGCGGCGTGCCGTCTCGACGATGAGTCGCACCTGAGCGGCATCGTGCGCGACCTGACGCTGGAGGCCTTGTCCCGTCTCACCAAGAATGTACTTGGTCTTGCCGTCGAGCTTGACCACGCGCCCGCGCCTGGCGGAGACTATGACAGATACGCAATTACAAATGACCACAATGTTGCGAATGCGCGTGCGGTGTGCCAGAGGAAGGGAGACAGCACGCGACCCTACCGTTGCGCCGCGAACACCCCAGCAAGAACGGCACGATACTGCCGGAAGTCACGACATACTTCTCCGATCCTTCCACGCGATACAGACGCATGAACAGACGTCTCGTCGATTGCTTCGCATCTCTGTCGGACTTTCCGTACTTGTGCAACAACACCGCGTCGGCGAGCGGTACGGCAAAAGAAGTGCGCAGCGAAAGCAGGTCGCCAACCTGCCAGTCGACCACTGGTCTGCGGCGAGATACCGCAGAAGCCACCGCTGCAACTGGAGGCGCAATCGAGTGAAAAGGAGGCCGCGACAACAATGCAGCGAAGCAACTGGCAGCCACCAACCCAACACAGAACAGACCTGCGGCCGGACGACGAGGACGACGGGGCGGCACGGCCGGCTCACTAGTGATTTCGAGGAGGGGATCGGTGAGAATCGGAGCAGCAGGAACAGCATGGACAGATACAACCTCATCGTTCTCGGCAGGGCCTAAGTTGGCGGAGTGAGGCGGAGTGAGTTTAACAGCTAGAACAACCTGCGGTAGCCGACACAAGCACACCATCCTGTCCTTCGAGAATGGTACTGTCTGCGGCGCGATGGCATTTCCCTACATTGGCGACCATCTCGTGGGCCGCGGACAGCACAGCTAGACTCTGCATGTCCACTCGACTAGCGATACTCAGTACAAAAGGAGAGATCCAATAAGAATCAACTGTGCAACAACAGACTGCACATAGTACACGCAGCGATGATACCCGATCATGATTGGGAAGGGACGGCGGATCCCCCACCCAAGCCCCGTTTTCCGGAAGGGAGGTGCGCACGAGCCGGCGGGATACTGTGCGGATCAATCAAGTCGTCAACCCGTATCAGCAATCTCAGATCCCGGGAGCTGCATTGTCCGGAAACCAAACCCTGTACTCGTACAACCCCCCAAACCGCAACCCCGAATCCCGAACCCGGACTACCAACATGCGGAGCGCAAGCACACATAAGACAAACTCGAATTGTCCGACGAACATAAGCGTCTAAGCCTTCATGTGACCGATACGCAGCAACATTCACATGTAGCAATATTCACAAGAATCACTCATTCGAGCCCACATTCGTGATTTCCTCACAAACTCACAAGGCGACCCGCAGGCGCACCCTGACCGCTGACGGTTATGGGCCGCGCCTCTGGCGGCGGTGACGAGCACGTCATCAAGCTGCACGTCGGCGCGCCCCTGCGCCCGCAGTCGTGGCGAACCGTCTTGACCAACTACGCGGTGCAGATCGGCTTCGACGCTGTGCTCGCCGACGCAGCCTCCCGCCACCACGCGGTTCTTACCGACATTGCGGATTTCTTGCACCTCCACCTCCATCGCCTCCACAGCCTGGGGCACCCGCTGCCCACGCCGGACCACAACTACCTGCACAAGATAGTTGGCTTGGTCTCGGCGAAGAAAGGTCCATCGGGGTCTTTGAAGATCCGACGCACCCTGACTGCGGCGCAGCTCGGCCAATCGGACTACCGCGACCTCATGGAGACGCGCAAGACGCTCTGGCGCAAGCCACGCGCGCTCTGGGCCAGCCAGGACCACCTCAACAAGTGCATCAGCAACTACGGGCTCAAGAAGCTCGAGACGGCCCTCAAGAACAATGTCTGGATGCACTTCCACTCGCGATTTCGACGCTTCGTCGAGCTGCGCGCCCGCGAGGCGGAGAGGGACTCGAAGTCCGGGGCCAGGATCGTCCTGCTCTGTCCCGAAACGGCTTCCAGGTGGAGGCGCCGCCGCGAGGTTGAGCTGCTCGCCCGAGATGTTGTTCTCGCCGCTCCGGTGCTGCAGGACGACGGGAGCTCGTCGATGGAGGAGGCGAAGGCAGTGCTCCCGACAGGAGTGGACACTGATCCTGATGACGACTGCGAGAAAGAAGAGGCCTCCTCGTCGGACGCCGCGAATCGGCGCGCGCGCGCCGACTTTGTGCGGGGCATGCGCTGGTGCCTACCGGCCCGGCCTCGGGCACCGTCGAAGAGCGCTCTGCTCGAGTACGACCTCAAGGCGCGTTGGGCGGCGTATCTGCCGCTCATGATCGAGATGAACCTGGCCTTTGGCGTGGCCGGCGTCAAGCAGTTCGCCGTGGTCCCCTTGAAGCGCGGCACCGTACCGGGGCACATGACCTTCTCCACCGAGACGCTCATTGGACTGGAGCGTGCGGCGGTCATTCGCGCGCGAGGAGGCGACAGCAAGGGTCTGCCGCTGCGCGAAGACTACAAGAACAAGGCGTCGTGGGACCGCCTGTTCAACTACCGGATGCTCGAGAACAAGTCGAGCCGGTTCAAGCACGTCGTCGACACGGACGGCTACAGCTTCTGCCTGCACATGACGCGGAGACTTGTGCCTGAGGAGCACGGCGCCGACGCGAAGACGGCACTCGGAGGAGCTCTGGATGGCGACCCAACGCCAGACACCCGCGGCGGCGCTGGCGGCCTGAAAAGGTCGCGCGACCCGAGCGACGACGAGGAATCTGAGCGGAAATCGGCCAAGGCTCCGAGGACGGCCGAGGGTCGTGGTGTGTTGGCGAGCGACGAGAACGTCGCGTCTCACACTCTTGCGCGCGGTCTCGTCGACGGGCCGGCCACTGAGTGGTCGCCCGCGCTCCGCCAGCGATTGATGGCTGCGCACAGGTCGCAGCTGCTCGTCGGCGTCGACCCAGGGCGTCACGAGCTGCTGTCCATGGCGACGCTCGAGTGCACGGTCTCCGACGCGACGGGCAGGCGCCGAGCCGAGCGCAAGCTGCGCTACACTCGGCTGCAAAGACGGAACGAAACGGGCGCCCCGCACCAGGCGCAGCGGCGTCGGCAGCTCGACGCCTCCTTGTGGAGCAAGAAGACGGACGACAAGCGGGTCGTCGACGAGCCACTGAAGCAGCGCGTTCGCGAGGCGCAGGAGGCTCTTTCCGGGACCTGCGGACGCGCGAGTGACCTGGTGCGGTTCGGCGAGTACCTCGAGGCGAAATGGCTCTGCCTGAAGCTGTGCGGCGCACACCTGTCGCGCAAGCTCGAGTACCGCGCTCTGCGCTACAAGGCGTGGGCCGGGCGTCGTCGGAGCGAGAACCGCCTGGTCCGGTCGATCCGCGCCAAGTTCGGCCGCGGAGCCGTGCTGGCCATCGGTGACTGGTCCAAGGTTTGCAGGACGTCGGGTTTCAGAGGCCTTGCGCCAACGCCTGGCGTGGGGTTGAGGCGTCGCCTGGCGCGCGACTTTTTGGTGGTGGGTACTCCAGAGGCCTACACCAGCCAACGGTGCTCCGAGTGCGGCAGCGAGGTTCGACCCGTTGCGGAACGCTGCAAGGTTCCGACGTCGAAGAAACGGAGGGCGGCTGCCACTGGTGTCGACCAAGAGAAAGAAGACGAGAAGTCAAAGGACGCGGACGTCCGCGGATTGCGCCAGTGCGTCAGCACTCAGTGCGGGATCCGGTGGAACCGCGACCTCAACTCGGCCCGCGGCATTGTCCGGAACGCCGTGGAGCTGGCGCGTTCCGGGCGTCCGCTGTACGGGCCCGGCTGTGCGTCGACGCGTCCGACGTGCGGCGCGCCGCTGAGGAGACCACGGGCTTCAGTAATTGGAACCGGGGGAACGGGAACTACAGCAGTTCCGGTTTCCGGTTTGGCGTTTCCGGTTTCGGGGTTCCGGGTCGCCGAAAATCCGGGAGGAGCTGGACCCGCGCCTCCACCCTGCTGTGTGACCATTTGAATGGTCCTCACAGTAAATTTCTCCATACAATCCACGAATCCCCAACCACACTGCTGCCTTCCCTCAACCCTGAATCCCCATCAGCCGCGTCGCGCTCTCGCCGCCGGCGTCTACAGGTACTGCCTAGTGTGCGGCGGACGTGCACGCCAGACGCGCCCTATGTTCTGGCCCAAGGACAGCAGGACAACGGGGAAAATCTCTCCGTGGACCTGCGTGCTGGTGCTCACGCGGGTCGGCCCCGGCACATCCGCGCCACCATCCCAGTGAGCTGGATCCGGCTGACGAGGCCTTCCTCGGCGCGCTGCCGCGTCGTGGCGAGACACGCGAGCCAGTGTGCTATCCAAGCGGCCGGGGCCCTGAGCGTCGGGACGACACCCGGCCCGGACCGCGGCACGAGTTCGCGCGTGCGTGGGGTGGAGCCCTTGGGAGGCCCCGCGGCCTTGTCCTCCAGCGCGCTGCGCACCGAATAGTCCAGGAGCAGTTGCGCCTGGCCGTCGCCCTGGCGGAGCAGAGCAGCCGCGGCGGACGGAGTTTCGACCTCGGGAACGTCCGAGCTCCGCAGCATGAGCCGGCCAAGGGTGCCTAGGTGATGCAGGAAATCGTCCGTCTGGTGACCGAGCGCCAGCAGCGACGAGAGAGTGGCCAGCGCCCCGTCCAGGTCGTCGCGCATGCACTGCTCCAGCAGCGCTCGCACCGTCGGAACGGGTGGGAGATCGAGGAAATCGGCGATACCGGGCGCGGCCTCCGTCCTCATCGCGCCGTCACCGCCTGGGGAGCGCTGCGCAAGGGGAGAGCTGGCGGCGCTCTCGAGGTGAACGAGCGCCGTGCGCAGGTCGCCGTGCGAGATGGAGCGCACGAACTCCAGCGCGGAATCGCCAAAGACCGACCGGTCGAGCTTCTCCTCGTCGCGCACCCGCCGCAGCGCGGACATGACTGCGTCTGGGGCGAGCGCGTCCATCCTGACGACGGTCAGGCGGCTCTGGAGCCGCGGGGGGAGCTTGGTGGAGTCATTGCACGTCAGGATCAGCGAAAGGCGGTCGCGGTAACGGTCCATGCGCTGGCACAGGACCTCGTGCGCCGCGGCCGTGAGGTTGTCCGCCTCGTCCATCAGCACGACGCGCGGGATCAGCCGGGCCACCCCGACGTTCACGTTCCCGGGTAGAGGGGTATCGACGGCAGCGTCGATGGCAGCGGCGACCGTCGCAGCCCCGCGGTCGTCCGACGCGTTGATCTCGCAGTAACAGCGCGCGGCCACCAGCGAGCGCAGTTCGGGGTCGGCGATGCCGTGTCGGGTGAGCAAGGCCGAGAAAAAGTCCGTCGACAGCGCGATCGCCACGGAGGTCTTGCCGACGCCGCACGGGCCCGACAGGAGGAGGCACGGGAGGATACCCAGTCCGATCATCCTGCGGCCCATGGCCACGACTGTCTGTTGGCCGACGACGGCGGACAGCGCGCGGGGTCGGTGCTTCTCCACCCAGACGCCGCCTCCGCCGTTCCCAGAGCAGTCGCCGTCTGCGCCGGATTGCAT
>Ga0265334_10000988_pt1 | contig 14096 bp, 15 predicted proteins | sample 42023metaG_FD_192442 | JGI IMG/M metagenome (GOLD analysis project Ga0265334, IMG submission 192442) | Rhizosphere microbial communities from Carex aquatilis grown in University of Washington, Seatle, WA, United States - 4-20-23 metaG | ecosystem: Host-associated > Plants > Roots > Rhizosphere... | reverse complement strand
AGAAGGCGTAGTGGCTGGTTCGCCGGGGGTTCTCGTGTGAGGCCAGGCGATTAGCAGTTGGCCATGGCGAGCACCCGTGTATTTCCGCGGCAAAACGCCCACTGATTTCGGCGTCGACGTCTACCGGAAGTCTACCGCTGTTCCGGCCCTAAGTAAGTCCGAGGCGAAGGGCAATGTCGACCGTCCGATCTGTGCAGCCTGTTCCCCACGAGCCGCACTCGAACGCTCAAATTGACATCTGTGCTCCGATGTATAAACTTGTTGATACATTGGAGAGCGATCATGGCAAAGAGTGCAACGTTGACTGTTCAGCAATGGGGAAACAGCCTTGCAGTGCGGATTCCGGCAGCTGTTGCACGGTCCGCCCGGTTTAGGGTTGGCCAACCCGTTGAGGTATCTGCCCAGGATTCGAACATTCTGGTCAAAGCGCTTGGGGAGCCCAAGCTGACGCTCGCGCAGAAGCTAGCGGCGTTTGATCCAGATCTTCACAGTGGTGAGGTTATGGCCACTGGCCCGGTTGGCAATGAGGTGCTTTAGTGGTCGCCCGGAAGTCATGGTGCCCCGACCGGCGCGACATGATTTGGATTGACTGCAATCCTCAGGCGGGTCGCGAAATGAGAGACGTGCATTTTTTGGTCGTGCTGTCACCGCGTGAATTCAATGAACGAACCGGGATCGTGATCGGTTTGCCGATGACCACGGCGTCTTATAACGAGACCAATCCATTCGCCGTAAACTTTTCGGGCCCGAAAGGCGTGGCCAGCTTCATCCTCAGTCATCAGCCGAAGTCATTTGATTGGCGAGCACGAAAGGCAAAGCCGCATCCGCTTAGGAAGGTTCCTGAGGATTCATACGCGCGCGCCTGCGACAGCCTTAACCAGATTATCGACATCGGCAGGTGACGTGAGGAATCGATGAGGTGACCTGGCCGGTATGAATGCGTATCCCAAACTGCAGCCGAACGAAACCGAGCTGACCGGCGCATGGCGACTCGGAGATGGCCGCATGACGGCCGATGCCACGTGCGAGCGAATCCAGTGGTTGATCGATCGTGTATTGAAGAAAATCGCCGACAGCCCCTGTGCGGGTGCTTGGGAAACGCTATACCAAGATCCCAGTGACGGCCGTTATTGGGAGGGTATGTTGCCTCAAACCGAGATGCACGGCGGCGGACCACCTCGGTTGAATGCGCTCGCCGTTGATGAGGCCCAGAGAAAATACGGCGTCACATAGCGGCGGGTCGCGAGGCTGGTCTACCGATGGCCTGACGTTGGGCTCTACCGAAAGTCGACCCGTCGCATGCCAGCGCGCTCGTAACTCAGCGAGTTCCGCGGGAATTCCAGCTTCAGCGCCGACTATCACCAGCAGTACCTCGCGAAGCATCCCGATGGCTAGTCCTACTGACTGCCTCCCGGATTCAGCGTGTCGAGCCCCTTCCCACCTCACATCGGGGGCGTCCGGACATCGAAGCGTTCGCGCACGATTCCGCGACCGAGAGTGCCCACTGGGTCTACCAATTTGATGGCGCGAAATATCGAAGGTCTTCGTGTTCAATACGGAGATACTCGGACCCAGATGATCCGGACAAGGTACTGGACAAGCCGAAGACTTCGCCGTGCGGCAGATGAGGCGAGGTGGCTCGGTAGGAGATGGATCAAGCATGAGCGCCGTTGCTCCACCGAGGACACGCATCTGCTCCGCAGCCAGCACCACCGCCCCAACCAGAACACTAGACCCGTTCATCTCCCTTGACAGGGGCCACTTTAGGTGCCCGCCGAAGGAACTTAACCAGATCCTTGGGTTTGGCCGATCCCGCGCGCTGCTGAAGAAACGCGCTAGCGGTACGCAGCGTTCCGACCTTCTCCGCCACCGCCGAGGCAATGAACTGATTCAACGATACCCCGTCGATTTTGGCGAGTTCAGCAGCCGCTTCCTTGACTGAATGCGGCAGTTTCAGGGGGTACGTGCTCTTGCTCATTTTGCTAGCTCCTTGAGAAACGCGCCTGGAGTCAAGGTTCTGACACCGAAGCGTTCTGTTGCCGACTGAAAATCACCGATGTTGTGGGTGACCAGCGCCTCTGCTCGCCCGTTCACTGCGGCCTCCAGCATCAACTCGTCAGCCGGATCGCGAAGTTGCGGGCGCCACAGGAAATTGAGTTCGACCGGTTCTGCTGCGCTGGCGAATGCCGCGAGGAATCCTTCGACATCCTCCGGATTCATGCCGGTTGCCAACCGCTGCTCAGGTCGCAGCAGCACTGCCTCGTACTCAATGAACAGTGCCGTGGTTACGAGCGGTGTGCAGCGCTTTTCGGCAACCGCCAAGAGCACTCTATTGCTCGCTCCGAGCTGGCTCCTCAGCCCGGCACCCAGTACGGACGTGTCGAGTACTACCCGCATTGTTGAATCATATGTGACATCCTATAGGATGTCTACAGTTACACTGCAGCGGGCCCGACATGTAGCTAGTAGGCCTACCGGCGAATCGACGTCCAGGTCTACCGGAAGTCGACCGGTCGACGGCCCAGAGCGTTGTAACCGCCTCGTTTCCAAGGCGATTCCGTCCTCAGCGCCGACTATCATCAGCAGTACCTGGCGAAGAATCCCGACGACTACTGCGGGCTCGGCGGTTGCGGAGTTGCCTTCAAACCGGCGGAGTTGCCGGTAGGGGAGAAGGCGTAGTCACTGCATAGCCGCGGGTTCTCGCGTGGAGCCAGAGCGCTACCATTGGTCTGACTTCAGATGCCGCCGGTTCTCCGCTCAGGTCGGCCGCGAAATGAAGGGGGCCCATCCGCTGGTTGTCCTGTCTGCGCGAGAATTCAATGCACGAACAGGAATTGTGATCGGTTTGCCGACGACCACGGCTTCCCCCCGGACCGACAGGCGTCGCCGGCTACATCCTGGGCCATCAACCGAAGTCGTTCGATGCTGCATGAACTTTCCTAGCGCGTTGCACACGCCAACAAGCGAGATGCCGCAAGTAAGCGGATTAAATGGATCGATTTGCAGGGGCATTTCGGCCGGGAAATGGCCAAGGACATGGTCGGCAGGCAGGCCGCCCGGATCAGCTCCTCGAAACTACGCCGAGGGGCCAACCCAGATCAGAGTTGAGCCACGATCCGGACTATAATAGATGCCAAGCAACAATCTGGAGCAAATGAGGGGCACGATTCATGCGAAGGCTACCGCTCGCGATCTTTGGAATGGCGTTCCTGTATGCGGCGCAGGCTTCCGCCGGCACGATGGGAAATGGGGCGGCGCAACGCAATGGAATCGCGCCCGCACTGCCCATAGCGAAGGCGCATTACAGCATTTGCTGGGGCCAGTGGCCTAGAACCTCGACCGCTTATTTCAGCGCCGTGATTACGTCGGCTCCGAGCCTCAAGAATCCCAATTTCGAGGCTGCGTTCCGGAGCTATCTGCATGATACATACGGTATCGGCGCGGCCCCCCAGTGCTACATCGCGCCCTCCATGGACGACGCCGTAACTGCAAAGAAGAATCAGGAGGCTTCATTCGTCAACTCGCAGAAGTTGAAGATAGTCGAGACGAACTGGACGGGGGCGGACGCCCCGGGCGCGGCTGCGGGATAGCTGCTATGAAGACCAAAGTCATACCGATGGTGACGCTAGCGATAGCGAGCCTCATCCCATTGGGGGCCGCGGCCCAGTTCGCAGACCCCTTTCAGGCGGCCAAGGACGCCTATAGCAAGGCGAAGCAGCAACTGCAGCAAGGACAGTCCCAAGTGCAGCCGCAAGCCCAGCAGCCTGCGCCCGAGCAGTCCGCTGCAGCAGCACCTTTGTCCGCGAATGCCTACTACACGCTGTGCCGCTACCAGGGCCAGTTGGATGGCCACCCCATCGTCTACGTCACGCCCATCATCCACACCGACCGGGGTGCGTCCGATATCTCGACGGCCTTCAACAAATACATGAGCGCCACCTACGACACCAACAAGATCCAATATGGGAGTGGTTATTGCCGCACCGTCAGTAACTCCCCCGATCAGCAGGCCTACACCCTGTCTCAGCTAGAAAAGCAGTGGGCGGACAGCAAGACCGCGGTGACGCACATCAACTGGACCGGCACGCCAGCCGAGATCGAGGCTACCAACGCGCGGTTAGCCGCTGCAGCCTCGGCGGCGGCAGCCTCCTCCGCTGGGGGACCCTTTATCTCCTGCTCGACCTCAGCCGGTCCAGGCTTCGATACCTACTTCACGGGCGTTTTCCAGACGACGCGCCCCATAAAGAGCCTGCCGAACGGCGCGAAAATAGTCGACAAATCGGTGCTCGACGACTTTCAGGCCTATCTGGCCCAGAAGGGCTACAAGTTCAGGCCCGGCAGCAATCAGGGCTGCGACGTAAGCCCTACCGAGGCCGCGACAAAAGCGGCCCAACACACGCGGGCATACGGGGGAGGCGGTGGGTTGGGGGTAAACTGCTGCGGCAACGGCAAAGTCGTGGAGACCGGCTGGAAAGATACACCGTGATCCGTGTGCGCTTGCGGGCCCCTCGGTGCGTTTTCACAGAGGGCTGTTCAACGCCCTGAGTCAAGCACCCAAACGCCGGGCCAGATCGACGATGCTCGTGGCGACCACATCAAAATCACCCGATGCCGCCGTGTCCGGCACGCCGGCGGAGCCGCCGCCGAATTCATTCGGACGGTATATGAACCCCGTTCGCAGGCCGACGCTGCGGGCCGCTCGCAAGTCGCCGACGTGCGCCGCGCACATCATTACTTCCTCCGGCTTCAGGTCCAGGTAGTGCGGTGCCGCCAGGTAGGTTTCGCGATCCGGCTTGTAGTGCCGGACGAGATCGGAGCCGAGGACCAGGTCCCAGGGCAAGCCGGCGAATTTTGCCAGGTGAACCATCAGCGCAACATTGCCGTTCGACATCGGCGAGATCACGTACCTGGCCTTCAACCGGGTCAGTCCTGCAACGGAATCTGGCCATGGCGTGAGCCGTCGCCAGACATGTGACCACTCGATCGTCTCTCCCTCGCTCAGTCCCTCGATCCTGTACTCCTTGAGCAAGCCCTCGAGGATCATGCGCTGCAGGTCGTCGAGGGTGGTCCAGGGCAGCTCGCCCTTGCGCACTCTGTCCATTGCCGGGCTGTATCCCATGCGCCAGCGATCAGCGAACTCCGCCCAGTTAATTTCCAGGCCCTTCGCCTTGCCCCACTTCGCGCCCTCGGCAATCACGGAACTGCGCCAATCGACCACGGTGCCGAAGGTGTCGAAGACGCAGGCCTTCACGGTCGCTAACGCCGCGTTCATTCGTTCGGTGCCCCCGGAGCGCTGCCGTGCGAACGCGGCAGACGGTTCAGACAATGACGTGGCGACGAGCCCGCAGCCTGTGGCCATCAGGACCGTACGGCGATCGAGCCTGAGCGCCATGGCAAATTCCTCCTGCTGGCCGCTGAGAATCCCTGGGAGGGGTCTAGACTGGCGGCGGGTTGCGCTCGGCGAACGGCCGCTGGTGCCAGTAGGGGTAGGGCGCCGTGCGCTCGCTTGCCGCGTTCAGCCGCTGCATCTGTTCAGCACTCAAGGTCCAGCCGAGTGCGCCGAGGTTGTCGCGCAGTTGCGCTTCATTGCGCGCCCCGATGATGATGCTCGCGACAGTCGGGCGCTGCACCAGCCAGTTCAGCGCGATCTGTGGTACCGATTTGCCGGTCTCGGCCGCAACCGCGTCCACGGCAGCGACGACGCGAAAGAGATACTCGTCACTCACCGGTGGCCCGAGATCGCCGGTCCTGGGCAGTCTGCTGATCGCGGGTGGCGGCGCGCCGCGCCGGATCTTGCCCGTCAGCCGGCCCCAGCCGAGCGGGCTCCATACGAGCGCGCCGAGTCCCTGATCGAGGCCCAGGGGCATGAGCTCCCATTCATAGTCCCGCCCGATCAGCGAGTAGTAGGTCTGATTCGCGACGTAGCGCGGATAGCCGTAGCGATCTGAGGCGGCGAGGGACTTCATCACGTGCCAGCCGGAGAAGTTCGAGATCCCCGTGTAGCGGATCTTGCCGGCGCGCACCAGCGTATCGAGCGTTGCGAGCACTTCCTCGACCGGTGTCAACGCATCGAAGCCATGGAGCTGGAACAGATCGATATAGTCGGTGCCAAGACGCGCCAGCGCCTTGTCCACCGCATCGATCAGGTGATAGCGCGAAGAGCCGACCTCATTCGCACCGCTGCCGCTGCGGAACGTCGCCTTGGTCGAGAGGATCAGTCCATCGCGCGGCCGGCCCCGGATGGCCTCGCCGAGTATCGTCTCGGCCAATCCGTCGGAATAAACGTCCGCGCTGTCGAACATGTTCAGGCCAGCCTCGAGACAGATGTCGATCAGCCGCCGCGCTTCGGCCAAGTTGCTGCCGCCCCAGGCCTGGAAGAACTCGCCCTTGCCGCCGAACGTACCCGTGCCGAAACTGAGTACTGGCACGCGAAAGCCCGAGGCTCCCAGTCGACGAAATTCCATCGGTGCTCTCTCCTTCGCGCTTAGCGGATCGTCATGCCTTCGAGCGCATCGCCGGCGGGTGAAAGTCTGGTGTCGCCCGGCTGTGAGCCGTTGACTTCAAGTACATAGGCGACGATGTCCGCGTAGGCCTCATCGGCAAGCGAACCGGGGGCAGCTGGCGGCATGGTCCTCGAATGCTCGTAGAACGAGCGGACCGTCATTCCAGTCCATTTGTTCCGGAAATACGCGCCAGCCAGCGGTGGAGCGTAGGTACCGTCGGCCAGGGTATTGCCGTGGCAGACCGCGCAGCTGGAAATGAACGCCGCCTTGCCTGCTGCAGCCTGCTCAGCGGTGAACTGCGGCGATCTCCCGGTGCTCCTGCCGGCCTGCGTCGCGGCGGCCGTCGAAGCCGCGGCGGCGGCGCCGGCGCCGCTGGAAGCAGCCGCGTCGCTGGAGGCACCCGCGCCGCGCGGTCCGGCCGCGGCGCCGATACCCTCACCCACATATCGGAAGGCGAGTATCGCGCCAGGATTCTGCATCGTACTGGTCGTGCCGCCAGAGAGCGCTTCGGCGAGTCCGCCGTTGTCCGTCGCGATATAGATGGTCCTGCCATCGGGACTGACAGCGAGGTCGCGATAGCGATTCTCCGATTGGAAGTATCGCGAAAAGTGTCCGGCCGCGGCCTTGCCATCCGCCGTCAGCGGCAGCACATAGAGCGAGCCGCGCTTGAGCGTCGTCACCAGCAGGACTTTGTCCCAGCCGGGGATCCCGTTTCTGCCACGGTTCCTGCCACTGCCGCTGCCCCGCGCAGCGTAGTACTCGATGCTGGACGGCCCGACCGTCGGCCAGCAGATGAAGTCCACGCCCTTGCACGCGGGGTCGTGGAAGTTATAACCGGTTGGAACGGTGAACATCGTTGCGATCGGTTCCACGAACGGCTGGTGGTAGGACGATTCGGACTCCCGCGGCACCGACGGATCGATGACCAGATCGCTGAAAGTCAGCTGCGAGCACGGGGTGGCGGCATCGGCCCAGCGCGCGTATTCATAGGCCTTGTCGTCCTTCAGGCCCGCGACGTGCGGCCAGCCATAGTTCGAACCCGGCCGCAGGATGTTGATTTCATCGTCTGTCTTCGGACCGTGTTCGGACGCATACAGCGTGCCGTCCGGGCCGAAATCGATGCCCTGCATGTTGCGATGACCATAGGTATAGACGTGGCTGACCACGCCACCCAGCTTCGGGTTGTCCCGTGGGATCGAACCGTCCAGGTTCAGCCGCAGCGACTTGCCGGCGTAGGCGGCGTAGTCCTTCTGTCTCACCTCGTCCCGGGTCGGCAGGCGCTGTGCCTCGATGTGCAGGCAGAAGTTGGTGATCTGGTTGTGCCCGCCATCGCCGATGGTGAAGTACAGCTTGCGGTCCGGGCCGATCTTGAGCCGCCCCGACACGTGATCGTTGCCGGCCGGCAGCCCGCGGATCAGCTCCAGCGGCTTCGAGAGCGTCCCATGCGTACTGTCGTACGTCAGGCGCACGATCTTGCTGTAGAAGAAATGATACGGGCTCGCGGGATCAGGGAATGCAGGATTGGGTCCCTTGGCCCGGTCCACATAGGTGTAGGCCACATAGACGTAGTCATTGCCGGTGTTGCGCAGCAGATCCGGGTGCAGCGCCATTCCCAGCAGGCCGTCCTGAGCGCCCGGCGCCGTCACCTCATCGATGGTGATGGCGACGCTCTGCCGTCCGCTGACCGGGTCGATGCGCGTGATGCGTTTGCCGGTCCGCTCGGTCACCCACAGCATCTGATCGGGCCCCCAGCTCAGCTCCCAAGGTCCGGCGAGTCCGGACACCAGCACGCTGCGCTGGAATTCCTTCGTTCCCCGCAGCACCGATTCCGGCCCCTCCTGAGCCACGGCCGCCCCGAGCCACAGCAACGCCACCGGCAGCATCACTGCGCGCTGCAAAATATTCATTGGACCGCCCCCGTTTGACCGCATTGTCTGTAGCGCTGCGTCTCAGCGCCCCGCCGATGATACGGCCAATCTGGTGCTCCGTCCGGGCCGAGATCATTGGGTATGCGCGTGCAAGCGGAGGGCTCATACTGCCTTCCGCAGCGGAGGCAGTCATGAATGGCCTAATGGGCAGAAGAAGGTTCCTCGCAGCGAGCGCGGGAATTGGCCTTGGTGCAGCGATCAGCTCGGGCGTGGCGCTGGCGCAGCAGACGGAGCTGGCGCCGCGGGCGGCCGGCACGGATGCGCTGGGTCGCGGTGCGGGCGAAGGGCGGAGCAGGAGGGCGGGGCCTCCAAAGCGCATGGCGAAGACGACCAGGCTGTTCCTGACCCCGCCTTCGTGGCCGAATGCGATTGCAACCGACCCGGACGGCCGAGGATTCTGGGTGCAGGAGCAAAGGCACGACAACAAGCAGGAAGCTGCGTGGCTCCTGGATCGTAACGGCAGGGTCCTGCACACGGTCATGACGAATTGCAAGGACACGAGCGGGATGGCGTACGGGGACGGTTGTATCTGGAGCGGCGCCAACGGTGAATCCGAGATCACGCACCCTGTCCCTCCGGTCGAAGGAATCTTTCAGACTGATATGAAATCCAGGCAGGTCAGCCAGCGTCAGATTCCGTTTGGTCCGGCGGACAATGGCGGCACTACCCATGGACTGGCTTGGGAAAACGGCAAGCTCTGGATCTATGCCAACCGCCTGGCCGCTCTGGTGCGAATCGACCCCAAGAGCTGGCAGGTCGATTACATGTTCCCGGTCAGCCGCATCCCGACCTTAAGTGAACGACTGCACGGCATTGAATGGGACAACGGTTTCATCTGGCAGGTGACCGGGACTCAGAACCCCGATGTGCCCGGCTATGAGGGATACACTCCGGGCCTGATCAAGTACGAGGTCCAGACGGGTCAGGTGGTACAGATCGTGGAATTCGTCCCCGGTTCCTGTGATATCCATGACGTCACCGTGGCCGATGGGGTGCTGTACGGCGTGGATGCCGGCGAGCATCCGGGTTGGTCGATCGACAACCCAAGCTATCAGCGCCCCGGCTTCCCGCCGCTGAACAGCCCGTCCGGCGGCTACGTCTTCCGGATCGACCTGATCTGAGATGGGATTCTGCTGCTCAGGCACCCTCCACGACCAGCTCCACTGGCACATTGCCCCGCGTCGCGTGAGAGTAGGGACAGATGTTCTCGTGCGCCTCGTGAGCGAGTGCGGTCAGTTCGGCCTGCGGCACGCTCGGATCCTTCACATGCAGTGTGACCATCAGCCCGAAGCCGCCCGCATCCCGCGGCCCGATCGTCACGCTGCAGGTGATGATCGCTCCCTTGGCGTTGCGCTTCTTCTGCGACGCCACAAAATCCAGCGCGCCGCCAAAGCAGGCGGCATAGCCGGCGGCGAATAAATGCTCCGGTGTGGTGGTCCCCGGCTTGCCGGGGCCGCCCATCGCCTTGGGCACTGACAGATCCACCGCGACCGAGTGATCCTCTGCCTCGGAGTGACCATTGCGGCCGCCGGTGGCTGTGGCTGTCGCGGTAAACAGGGGTTTGATAGCCATTGAAATCCGCTCCTTAGGTTATTGAACTTTCGCCAGCTCGAAGCGATCCAGGTTCATCACTTTATTCCAGGCCGCCACGAAGTCACGCACGAACTTCCGCTGAGAGTCGACGCATGCATACACCTCAGCGAGGGCCCGGAGCTGGGAATTCGAGCCGAAGACGAGATCGACCACGGTGCCCGTCCATCGCAGATTACCCGTCTCCCGATCGCGCCCCTCGAACACGCCTTCAGAGGTCGCGGACTTCTGCCAGCGCGTGCGCATGTCGAGCAGGTTCACGAAGAACTCATTGGTCAATGTCTCGGGTCGATTGGTAAAAACGCCATGCCTGGACTGACCGACGTTGGCGTTCAGGGCGCGCAGACCGCCGATCAAAACCGTCATCTCAGGGGCGGTCAGTGTCAACTGCTGCGCCTTGTCCAGCAGCAGCTCAGCCGCTGATCCTTCGAGATCCGGGCGCAGGTAGTTACGAAACCCGTCCGCAGCCGGGTCCAGTACGGCGAACGCATGCACGTCGGTCTGCTCCTGCGAGGCGTCCGTGCGCCCCGGCGAGAACGGTACCTGCACCGGCTCACCAGCGTTGCTGGCGGCTGCCTCCACCGCTGCGCAGCCGCCCAGAACGATCAGGTCGGCAAGCGAAACCTTCTTTCCTGATGCGTGCATGCCATTGAAGTCATTTCCGATCGCTTCCAGCTTCTGCAGGACCGTAGCCAGCTCGGCCGGCTGGTTGACCTCCCAACCGTTCTGCGGCGCCAGACGAATACGCGCGCCATTCGCTCCACCGCGCTTGTCGCTGCCGCGGAACGTCGCAGCGGACGCCCAGGCCGTCCTGACCAGCTGCGAGATCGAAAGTCCGGAGGCGAGGATCCTGACCTTGAGCGCCGCGATGTCCTGCTCGTCGATCAGCGGATGATCCACGGCTGGAATAGGGTCCTGCCACGACAGCTGTTCCTTGGGAACGAGCGGACCCAGGTAACGCGACAGGGGGCCCATGTCGCGGTGGGTCAGCTTGAACCATGCACGGGCGAATGCATCAGCGAACTGCTCCGGGTTGTCGTGGAAGCGCCGCGAGATTTGCTCATAGGCGGGATCGAACCGCAGAGCCAGGTCAGTGGTCAGCATGGCAGGCGAATGACGCTTGGACGAATCGTGGGCGTCTGGAATCGAACCAGCGCCTGCTCCACCCTTCGGCGTCCATTGGTGTGCCCCGGCCGGGCTTTTCGTCAGTTCCCATTCGTAGCCGAAAAGATTGGAGAAATAGTCGTGGCCCCACTGCGTCGGCGTACTGGTCCAGGTGACTTCCAGACCGCTGGTGATCGCGTCGCCACCCTTGCCAGTGCCAAAGCGGCTGGTCCACCCAAGACCCTGTTCTTCGACGCCGGCAGCCTCCGGCTCGCGGCCCACCAGTGCCGCGTCCCCGGCGCCATGGGTCTTGCCGAAGGTGTGACCGCCTGCGATCAGGGCAACGGTCTCCTCGTCGTTCATCGCCATGCGGGCGAAGGTCTCGCGGATATCGCGTGCGGCGGCGATCGGATCCGGCTTGCCGTTCGGGCCCTCGGGATTGACGTAGATCAGGCCCATCTGCACGGCACCGAGCGGATTGTCGAGCACCCGGTCTCCGGAATAGCGCGTCTCGCCCAGCCAAGTAGTCTCGGAGCCCCAGTAGATGTCTGCTTCGGGTTCCCAGGTGTCCGCTCGTCCGCCGGCGAAGCCAAAGGTCTTGAAACCCATCGATTCCAGAGCGACGTTGCCGGCCAGGATCATCAGGTCGGCCCATGAGATCTTGCGACCGTACTTCTGCTTGATGGGCCACAGAAGTCGGCGTGCCTTGTCGAGATTGCAGTTGTCCGGCCAGCTGTTCAGCGGAGCAAAGCGCTGGCTGCCGCTGCCCGCGCCGCCGCGTCCGTCGCCGATGCGGTAGGTGCCGGCGCTGTGCCAGGCCATGCGAATGAACAACGGTCCATAGTGACCGAAGTCCGCCGGCCACCACTGCTGGGAATCCGTCATCAAGGCATGCAGGTCCTGCACGACCGCCTGCAGATCGAGGCTGTTGAATTCCTCCGCGTAGTGGAACCCGGCGCCCATCGGATCGGACTTAGGCGAGTGCTGGTGCAGGATGCTCAGCTTGAGCTGCTCGGGCCACCAGTCGGCGTTCGAGCGGGCAGCAGCCGTCGTGTGCTTGCGAACGTCACCCGCGAACGGGCATTGGGATTCATTGGACATGCCGGTCTCCTCGACCCATTTCAACCCGTATGGGTTGACGGATACTCTAGGGTTATCGATATGCATCGATCCAGAAGATTGAATAAATGGGATCGATCGATGAAATCTATTGCCGTTCGGCCATGTTAACTTGAGCCCGGAACTTCGCCTGCTCTGGCAACTGAAGGGGTGTCGCGCCGATGCGTTTGGCTGTAGGCCTGTTAGCGCTGGGTCTGATGGCCCTTCCTGTCCACGCCCAGCTGCCTCCGTCGTCCTCGACGGTGTCGCCCAAGCCTCCAGTAGGACAAGGCATAGATGGCGACTGGGCCTATGTTGCGCGCTATCGCGATGCCAATCAGCCGCTCATCGCCAATATTACGCCCCGGCGCGTGGTTTTCATGGGCGATTCCATCACCGAGGGCTGGGCCCTGCAGCCGTTCATCAAGGATAACCCGAACTTTGTGGGCCGCGGCATTAGCGGCCAGACGGCGCCGCAGATGCTGGTCCGCTTCCGATCCGACGTGATTGCCCTGAAGCCGGCGGTCGTTCACATCATGGCCGGCACCAACGACATCGCGCGCAACACCGGGTCTGAAGCACCCGCCGAAATCGAAGGCTACATCAGCAGCATGGTCGAGCTCGCGCTCGCCAACCACATCGGGGTGGTGCTGGCATCGATTCCCCCGGCGAAGGACTACTATTGGCATCCGGGATTGGAGCCCGCCTCCCAGATTCGCGCGCTGAACGACTGGCTGCGGGAGTATGCCGCGCACCGCGGACTGGTCTACATCGACTATTGGTCGGTACTGGCTACGACCGATGGCGCGATGAAACCGGAGTACACGGCGGATGGCGTGCATCCAAACGCTGCCGGTTACGAGGCTATGCGCCCGCTTGCCGCGGCGGCCATTCAGGGCGCATTCGTCACGGCGCATTGAGTAGAGCGCAGTCCCGCAGCTGCTGGCCGGCGGTGGGGTGCGCTGAGGGTCGCTCGAACCATTTCGACTCCAGCTGCGACTCATGGGGGTGTATCGATGTCACCTTCAGGAGAATGCCGTGCTTACAGAGTCGTGCTCCATCCGGCGCTACGGTCGAACAATCGTCGCGCTGGGCATCGCCGTGGCATGTGCCTCGCCCTCATGGGCACAGGTCATCCTGCCGTATCGCGTGCCAGAACTCAGTCGTATCAATACCGGTCAGGTAGCTGCGCCAAAAGGACCTCAGAGCGGGCTGAGCTACCTGTGGAGCCGGCGCAATGATGTCTCGTTCGGTCCGAACGATCCGGGAACGTTCGCGAAGCAGCTGATCCTGCCCGCGGGCACCTGGCAGATCAGCGCGCAGTTTCAGGCGCTGCTGACCGACGGCGTCGACAGCACTTCCGGCAAGATCGCCTATGCCTCTGTCAGTTGTCAGTTCATCGACGCTGCCGGCGGCCGCTCGACGACCCTCATCGCTACACCCGCGATGTTTCGCCACAATCCGTCCACGGCCGATTATTACTACGATATGTCCTCGCTCCAGACGCTGAACCTTGGCTACATCTTTGCCTCCGACGGGCAGGCTATCGGCAGTGTTGCGCTGCTATGCACGCCCTCGGCGCGCAATAACAGCATCGTGATGCAGAACCTGACGATCTCTGCCATTCCGATCGCCGGTGTCGTTCGCGAACAGGAGTAGACGACAGTTGCCAATTGGTAATGCAGGCGACATGTTCCGGTAACGGATCCAGTCAACACTCCGCCTGCGCCCGTTGCGGTGCGCATCTAACACAAGCGGAGGCTTCGAATGCGACAGCTACTGGTAATGGCAGCCATGGCCGCGAGCACTTTTGCCGCGGCGGCACAGGCGGACAACGCGAACGAGCATGCGTCCCGCATTGGCCCGCTCGATC
>Ga0265334_10000986_pt1 | contig 14104 bp, 11 predicted proteins | sample 42023metaG_FD_192442 | JGI IMG/M metagenome (GOLD analysis project Ga0265334, IMG submission 192442) | Rhizosphere microbial communities from Carex aquatilis grown in University of Washington, Seatle, WA, United States - 4-20-23 metaG | ecosystem: Host-associated > Plants > Roots > Rhizosphere... | reverse complement strand
GACGTGTACCTCGAGGCCGGCACACTGGGATTGCCTGCCGGAAGCATCAACGGCAACGTCTACCAGACCGGCGGCGTCTTGGCGCCGGGCGATCCGGCGCTGATGACGATCAACGGCAATCTGCAATTCATCGGTGGCACGCTCGACATCAAGGTCGCCGGTGCGGGTAATCTCGACCAGGTGCTGGTCACGGGACTGACGTCCATCACCGGCGGCACGCTCGAGCTGGACTTCATCGACGGTTTCGTCCCCCACACCGGCGATGCATTTTACTTCCTCCTCAACAACGACCTGTCCGCGTTGAATTTCAACAACGTGACTTATACGGGCCTGCAGCCGGGCTTCCAGTTCGATCTGGCCTCGGACGGGACCGGTATCGAGCTGCAGACCCTCAGCGATGGGACTACACCGGTCCCTGTTCCCGCCAGCGTGTGGATGCTGGGGTTGGGCCTGACGCTGCTGGGCGGGATGGCCGGACGAGGCTCCGGGCGCCGCCAGATCGCCGCGGCGTAACAGGCTTCAGAAGCTGTGGCCCAGGACCAGGTAAAACTCAGTTGACCCGCTGGTATCGTAACCAATGGCAAGGTAGGCCGGTCCGATATAGGTGTCGGCGCCGAAGAACAGCGACATGTCCTGGTGGGTCGAGCCCAAGCTGATCTGGCGGCGGCTCGACCAGACGTTGCCGTCCTCGATCGACATCCCGACGTAGGCGGGCACGTCCAGTACGCCTTCGCCGCCATTGCCCACGTTGCGCAAGTAGATGAGCCGGGCAATGGCGAACTGCGGGCCCGCGAGGGTTGCGGCGTGTACACCGGAAAGATTCAGGAAGCCGCCTAGCGGAAAGTAGCTGGACACGTCGCTCTGGCTGCCGCCGATCGTGCTGCCGCTCGACACCCATGCCACCAGCGTGTTCCGAGCCCAGGAGTGCGCGGCACGCCAGTCGAACGTGAACTGATCGGTGCCCTCCCCGACGCCCACCTTGCCGCTGCTGTTGAGCGTGAGCTGCGCGGTCAGCGCCTCCCCGGAATGCGGAAAGTTCGCGCGGTCGAGCTGGTCGTAGCTGAACCTGAAGAACGCATCGCGCACATCAAACGTGGTGCCGGGAGCAGTGACATCACCGATATTCACGCGCGACGTGCCCTGGCTCACGAGCGTGCCTAACCTTGCCTCCCCCCAGTTGCCGAATGCCCGGCCCAGGTCCAGTCCGTAGTCGACGCTGCGCACGCGAAAATTGCCGACCTGCCTGTTGTTCTCGATCTGCGCCACGTCATGCGCTTCGACCTGCACGTGCGGGGCGATGAAGTACGGTCCATCGACCGTCAGGGGCTGGTAGAACTCGGTTGCCAGCCGCGGCGCCGTACCGACCTGCAGGTCCCAGACCGATTCGGCACCGAGCGAGTTGAGCTCGGTGAAGATCACCCGGCCGGCAGCGTTGAAGCTGGTGTTACCCTGGAAGTCGTCCTGGAGCTCGACGCCGAAGCGCAGATAGTTCGGGCCCCAGGCGTTGCGGTGGGCATCGATATCGAGCCCGAAGGCGCCCGCGGAGTTCTGGATCAGGTGATAGTCGAGGCTCTCCATGTACCCGAGCCCGTACAGCGCATCGACCTGGCGCCGAAGCGCATCCGGATCCACGCTGCGGCCGACGAACTGCCCAAACCGGCCAGCGATCAGGCGCTGGTACTGTGCGGCGTCCGGCTCCGCACGAACGAACTCGATGCGGGGCAGGCCGGTGCGGCGCGCGGCGCGGGCTGCGAGGTAGCCCTGATAGTCCGCTTCCGGCAAAGCCAGCGCGCGCAGGCGCTCCGCCATCGCGCTCGCGGCCTGTTCGCCAGCGCCGACGATCTTCGGTGTATTGACGAAATCGTACGAGGAGAAATCCCCGAGCTGCAGGCTGATCAGGACATCGCGCGTGCCCAGCGTGCGCAGCTGCCGATCGGAGTCCCTGCGCAGCAGGATTCCGATCATCTGGTTCGTGATGCTCGTCAGCGATTCGAGATTCTTGCGCGTCTGCAGCGGATAGTCGGCATCGGACACGATCAGCACGTCGACGCCCATGGTGCGTGCGACGTCGATGGGCAGGTTTTCGGCCAGGCCGCCATCGACCAGCAGCTGGTCGCGATACTCGACCGGGGCGAAGACACCGGGAACCGACATGCTGGCGCGCATTGAAGTGACCAGGTCCCCGTCGCGCATCACCACGGGAGCACCGGTCTCGAGATTGGTCGCCACCGCACGGAACGGCGTTGGCAGCTGATCGAAGTCCGATAGCGTCGCCACCGGCAGCGTGAGTCGTCGCAGGCTCTCGAGCAGCTGCTGACCCTGCACCAGGCCCTTCGGGATCAGCAGCTGCTTGCCGTGAATGCCGATCGGCAGGTTCACGAGGAACTGACGGTCCTCCTCTTTGCGCCGGAACGCCAGCTCGGTGCGAGCGGGCCGGTCGCGAAATGCGGCCTGCCAGTCGAGCGAGGCCATGGCGTGTTCGATCTCGGCCGCCGACATGCCGCTCGCATACAGTCCTCCGACGACTGCACCCATGCTGGTGCCGGCGATCGCATCGATGGGCACGTGGAGCTGCTCGAGCACCCGCAGTACGCCGATGTGCGCAGCGCCGCGAGCGCCGCCACCGGAGAGCACGACCCCGATGCGCAGCCGTCCGACCGCGCCGGTGCCGGCATCCGCACTTACCGGCGCTGGCTCCAGGGCCTGCGCCGTGCCGAGAAACAGCAACAGCGCATTGATAAGGATGATTCTCGCGATAGGCATGCGTGCGCTGCAAGCGGAAGTTGCGGCGGAGATTCTAGCGCGTCCCGGGGACAGCCATTAAGCTTCGAGCGCATGAGCACGGCATTTATCATATCGATCGTCATCCAGGTGCTGCTGATCATTCACTGCATCCGCACCGGGCGGAACACGCTGTGGATATGGGCGATCGCGCTGCTGCCGGCCGCGGGCCCGATCGCCTACGTGCTGGTCGAGATCCTTCCGGGCCTGTTCAACAACCGTGGCACGCGGCGCGCCGTGCGCGGCGTCAGGCGGGCGCTCGACCCCGAGCAGGACCTGCGCCGCTTCGAAGCCGAGGCCCGCCACACTGGCGATGTCGCGAGCCGACAGCGCTATGCGGACGAACTCACGCGCCAGGGCCGGGGCGGTGAGGCCGTCGCGGTCTATCAGCAGGCCCTGACCGGCCTGTACGAGTCCGACCCGAATCTGCTGCTGGGCCTCGCGCGCGCGCAGTTCGCGCTCGGTGCCTTCGCCGAGGCACGCGCGACGCTCGACCGGCTGATCGCGCAGAACCCGGAGTTCCGCTCTCCGGACGGTCACCTGCTGTACGCCCGGGCTCTCGAAGCCGAGGGGCAGCACGAGCGGGCGCTCGAGGAATACGCCGCGCTGGTCGCCTATTACGCCGGCGCCGAAGCGCCGCTGCGCTATGCGCAGTTCCTGCGCACGCTCGGCCGCCAGGACGAGGCGCGACGCGTGCTGCGGGAGCTGCTCGATCATGCCCGGCTCGCCCCGCGGCACTATCGCAAGATGCAGCAGGAGTGGCTCGCGGATGCGCAGCGGGAGTTCGCCGCGCTGCAGTGATCGCCGTGCTGGGCAGATGGCCCGCCCTTCAGCGGATGCGCAGCCGCTTCGGATCGAAGCGCGGCGGCGGCAGGAGCAGCGGCAGCGCCTCGAGCGTATCGGCGATGATCTGTGCGATCGCGAGGTCGCGCAGCCACCGGTGATCGGCCGGCACGGCATACCACGGCGCGGCGCGCGTGGTGCAGCGGGCCAGCATGTCCTGAAAGGCGCGCCGATAGGCCTGCCACTGTCCGCGTTTGCGCAGGTCGTCGGGCTCGAACTTCCAGTTCTTGTGGCGATCGTGCAGGCGCTCCTCGAAGCGCCGCCGCTGCTCTGCCCGGCTGATGTGCAGGAAGAACTTGAGCACCGTGATGTCCGCTGCTTGCAGCATGGCCTCGAAGGCGTTGATCTGTTCATACCGCGCGCGCCAGACGGGGCGTTCGACCAGCGCATCCACGCGCGCGATCAGCACGTCCTCGTAGTGCGAACGGTTGAACACGCTGATCTCCCCGCGCCCCGGGACGCGCGCGTGCACGCGCCACAGGTAGTCGTGCCGCAGTTCCTCGACGCTCGGGGCCTTGAACGAGCTGACCGTGCAGCCCTGCGGGTTGAATGCCGAGACCACGTGATGCACCGTGCTGTCCTTGCCCCCGCCATCGATCGCCTGCAGCACGATCAGCAGGCCGAAACGGCCGTCGACGATCAGGCGGTGCTGCAGTGCGTTCAGCCGTGCCTTCAATTCCAGGGTCTGCGCGCGCGCGGCGTCCTCGTGCCAGCCGAAATGCCGCCCCGCATCCTCGTCGAGCAGCCGTGGCCGCGCTCCCGGGGCCACGCGCAGCAGCTCGCGAAACCGCTTCAAGATTCCCCCGCCGGGCGCGGTGCGGTGCGCCGCATCGGCTGCTGCTGCGTGATGCAGTGGATGTTGCCGCCACCGAGCAGGATCTCGCGGGCCGGCACACCGATGATGCGCCGGCGCGGAAAAACGCGCTGCAGGGCGCGCCGCGCGGCCCCGTCGGTGCGCGCGTCGAGCAGCGGCAGCACCAGCGCGCCATTGGCCAGATAGTAGTTCACGTAGCTCGCAGCCAGGCGTTGCCCGGCGCGCAGCCGCCTGGTGCCGCGCCGCGCCTGGATCCCGCGCGCCTCGCGCGCGCTCAAGGACAGCGGCCCCGGGCTCGGCAGCAGGTGGATCTTCAAGCGTCGGCCATGCGCGTCACGGGCGGAGGTCAGTCGCTCCAGCGCATCGCGCGAGACTCGGTACTGCGGATCGCGCACGTCCTCGCACCAGGTCAGGGCTACCTCCCCGGGCCGGGTAAAGCAGGCGAGATTGTCCACGTGGCCGCCGGTCTCGTCGTCGACGACGCCGGCGCCAAGCCATATCGCGCAGCGGGTTCCGAGATAGCGATGCAGCAGTTGCTCGATGCGCGCACGGCTCAAGGCCGGATTGCGGTTGGGGTTGAGCAGGCACTGTTCGGTCACGAGCACCGTGCCCTGGCCATCGACGTGGAAGGCGCCGCCCTCGTTGATCATCGGCGCGCGATAGCGCGCCGCATCGGCGAGCTCCAGCACCTTCTGTGCCACTGCCACATCCCGCTCGACATCCCGGTAGATGCCGCCCCAGGCGTTGAACTGCCAGTGCACACCGCGCAATCCGCCGCGCCCGTCGACCAGAAAGCTTGGGCCCACGTCGCGCATCCATGCATCGTTGCTCGACAACTCGATCACGCGCACGCGCGCAGGCAGCTGAGCGCGGGCACGCGCGTACTGTGCCGGCGAGGCGCCGACCGTCACCGGTTCGAAGCGCGCGATCGCGGCGGCGACCAGCGCGAACGAGCGCTGGGCGGGCGCGCCGGCCAGCCGCCAGTTGTCCGGCCGCTCGGGCCAGAGCATCCAGCAGCCCGCGTGCGCCTCGAACTCCGCCGGCATCCAGAACCCGTCGCGCTGCGGAGTGCTCTTCAGGGTATCGACCATGACGCCGATTCTAGCTGTAGCCGGCCGCACCGGAAGCGGCTGTGCTAGCATCTGCGCCGCATTTCAGCCCCCCCTTTCAGGACCGGTACGCCGCATGAGCAATCCAAACCCGACCTCCCCCGTGCCTGTCGTGCCCGCCGGCGGCCAGAAGATCACGATCCGCGACCGCAAGCTCTCGGTCCCGGACCGGCCCATCATTCCGTACATCGAGGGCGACGGCACCGGCCGCGACATCTGGCGCGCCAGCGTGCGCGTACTGGACGCCGCGGTAGCGAAGGCCTACGGCGGCCGGCGCCAGATCGCATGGATGGAGATCTTCGCCGGCGAGAAATCGTTCAACGCATTCAAGAGCTGGTTGCCGGACGAGACCGTCGCGGCCTGCCGCGAGTACCTGGTGTCGATCAAGGGTCCGCTGACCACTCCCATCGGCGGCGGGATCCGCTCGTTGAACGTGGCGCTGCGACAGCTGCTCGACCTGTACGTCTGCCTGCGGCCCGTGCGCTGGTTCAAGGGCGTGCCCTCCCCGGTCAAGGCGCCGGAGAAGGTCGACATGGTTATCTTCCGCGAGAACACCGAGGATCTGTACTCGGGAATCGAATTCGAGGAAGGCACCGAGGACAACCGCGCATTCCTCGAGCTGCTGAAGGCCCGCTTCCCGAAGCATTACGCCCGCATCCGCTTTCCGGCCACCAGCGGCATCGGCATCAAGAACGTCTCGATCGAGGGCACCGAGCGCCTGTTCCGTTCCGCAGTCGAGTATGCGCTCGCTACCGGCCGCAAGAGCGTCACGATCGTGCACAAGGGCAACATCCTGAAGTACACCGAAGGCTCGTTCCGGGCCTGGGCCTACGCGCTCGCCGAGCGCGAATTCGCCGACCGCGTCTACACCTGGCAGCAGTGGGAGCGCACCAAGGCGACGAGCGGCGAGAAGGCCGCGAACGCCGAGCAGGCCGCGGCGCTCGCCGCCGGCAAGCTGCTGATCAAGGACGCGATCGCGGACATCACGCTGCAGCAGGTGCTCACTCGCGCCGACGAGTTCGACGTGGTCGCCACGATGAATCTGAATGGCGACTACCTCTCGGATGCGCTGGCGGCACAGGTCGGCGGCATCGGGATCGCCCCGGGCGCGAATATCAACTACCTGACCGGCCACGCGGTGTTCGAGGCAACCCACGGGACGGCGCCAAAATACGCCGACCTCGACCAGGTCAACCCCGGTTCGGTGATCCTGTCGGGCGAGATGATGCTGCGCTACATGGGGTGGACCGAGGCGGCCGATGCGATCATCGGCTCGATGGACCGCACCATCGGGCAGAAGGTCGTGACCTACGATTTCGCACGCCTGATGGACGGTGCGACCAAGGTCAAGTGCAGTGAGTTCGGCGACGCGCTGATTCGCAACCTCTAGCTCCAACCTCTAGCTCCCGCTCCCGCGCGCTGCCGGACCGCATCAATGTCCGTCATCGAGCTGGTCCTGATCCTGTTCGCCGCCACGGCGCTGCTCAAGCTCGCGGCCGACCGCTTTGCGATCCCGCTGCCTGCGCTGCTGGTGCTTGGCGGCCTGGCGCTCGCCCTCACTCCACAATTGCCGCGGCCGGCACTCGATCCGTCCGCAATCTTCGTGCTGTTCGTGCCGCCGCTGCTGTTCTGGGCCGCGCTCACGACCTCGCTGCGCGATCTGCTGCGCAATCTGCGTGCGATCGTGCTGCTTGCCGTGGGCCTGGTGCTCGCCACCATGTGCGTGATTGCGGCCACCGCGCACGCGCTGATCCCGTCACTGCCGTGGCCGGTGTGCTTCCTGCTTGGCGCGATCGTCTCCCCGCCCGATGCCGTGGCCGTCACGGCCGTTACCCGCCGGCTGCAACTGCCGCGCGATCTGCTGGTGGTGCTCGAGGGCGAAAGCCTCATCAACGATGCGACGGCGCTGGTGGCCTACCAGATCGCGCTGGCCGCGGCGCTGCATGGCCAGTTCTCGCTGCCGGATGCCGGCCTGCGACTCGTGCTCACCGGCGCCGGCGGAATCCTGATCGGGCTCATGATCGGCTGGCTCATCGGCCGGCTGCGCCAGCGGATTGTCGGCTCGAGCCTGGTGGAGAATACGATCTCCCTGCTGACACCTTTCATCGCGTATGTACCGGCCAATGCGCTGGGGGCCTCGGGTGTGCTCGCGGTCGTCGCCACGGGCCTGTACCTCGGCCGACGTGGCCCGCATATCGTGTCTGCCCAGACGCGGCTGCAGGCCAACGGCATGTGGGCCATCGTGACCTTCCTGCTCGAGGGACTCATCTTCATCTTTATCGGGCTGGAGCTGCCCGCGGTCATCGCCGAGCTCGATCATGCCCGCGTGCACGAGCTGATCCGCGATGCGTTGCTGATCAGCGCGGTGATGATCGGATTCAGGGTCGTCTGGATCTTCCCGGGCGCCTACCTGCCGCGGTACCTCGACGAACTGCGCGGCAAGCCGGTGCGCTATCCGCCGTGGCGCGCGGTGCTGTTCACGGGCTGGGCCGGACTGCGCGGTGGCGACTCGCTCGTGATCGCGCTGGCGCTGCCGTACGTGACCGCGAGCGGCGCACGCCTGCCGGGACGCGAGGTCGTGATCTTCGTGACCTTCGTGGTCATTCTGGTCACGCTGGTCGTGCAGGGATTCACGCTCGCACCCGCGATCCGGCTGCTGCGGCTGCGCGGCGGCGGGGAAGCGAGCGCCGAGGAGCGCGAGGCGCGCCTCGCGGCGCTCAAGGCCGGAGTCGCGACCATCGACCAGGCGATCATCGATCCGGGGGTCGATGCGGAGCAGGCCCACGCTCTGCGCAGCCGACTCGAATACCGACTGGAGCGACTGACTGCGGCAGGTACGCCGGCCATCCCGACGCCGACGCCGAACCGTTCGGCGAGCGCCGCGCAGCCCATGGCGCAGCTGCGCCAGAGCGTCATCACTGCCCAGCGTCGCACGATTGTCGCGTTGCGCGATCGCGGGATCATCGGTGACGATGTGATGCGCCGCCTGCAGGGCGAGCTCGATCACGAGGAAGTGCTGCTCGACCCGCACCTCGACTGACGGCGTGGCCCTCAGGGCGCCGCGCGATCGAGTGCCTGCGCGAGGTCGGCGAGCAGCTCATCGACGTCCTCGAGCCCGATAGAGAGCCGTACCGTACCGTCGGCGAGCCCCGCCTCGGCATGCTGGGCCACATCCAGATCGCGGCTGCCGAGCAGCTGGCGTGGCATCACCAGCGATTCGGTCGACCCGAGACTCGGCGTCATCGCGAACAGCTGCAGGGCCTCGGCGCAGCGCCGCGCCGCTTCACCGCCGCCGTGCAGATCGAAGCTCAGCAGGCCGCCGAATTCGCTCATCTGTGCACGCGCCAATGCGTGGCCCGGATCCGCGGGCAATCCCGGATAGTGCGTGCGCGCGACCGCCGGATGCCGGTCCAGGAATTCGGCGATCCGCTGCGCACGCTCGGAGTGCGCGCGATAGCGCAGCGGATAGGTCTTCAAGCCGCGCTGCACCAGGAACGCGGCATGCGGATCGAGCACGCCGCCGAGCACGATGAACTCCGAGCGCAGCGCTGCGATCAGCGGCGCGTTGGCGATCACGACGCCACCCATCACGTCGCCGTGCCCGGCGACGTACTTGGTCAGGCTGTGCACGTAGTAATCGACATCGAACTGACCGTGTTGGTGCGGACCGGCGCAGGTGTTGTCGAGCAGCGTGAGCGCGCCGTGGACCCGGGCGAGCCGCGTGATCGCGGTGATATCGGCGATGCGGTTGATCGGATTGGTCGGGCTCTCGAACACGATCAGGCGCGTCGGGCGGCTCGCGAGCACTCGGGCCATCCCGTCGAGGTCCTGGATCGACAGCAGGCTGTGGGTGACGCCGAAGCGGCCGAGCGTGCGCCTGATAAGCTGGCGCGTCGGCCCGTAGCACTCGAGAAAGCACAGCACGTGATCGCCGGCGCGGGTCAGGGCCAGCAGCGCACCGGCGATCGCGCCGACTCCGGAGGCGCAGACGATCGCGTCCTCGCGCCGCTGCAGCGCGGCCAGCGTCAGCTCGAGCTGGCGGTTGGTCGGATTGGAGGCACGCTGGTAGAAGAATCCGGGCCGCTCGCGATGCAGCAGGCCCTCGGTCTGCGCGAGCGTGTCGAATTCGAACTTGACGGTCTGGTAGATCGGCGCCACGACCGGGTGATTGTCGGCCGGGACTTCCACGGCGGGCGGATGGTTGACCAAGGTCCCGTCCTTCACGCCGCCACTCCTTTCAATGTTCGCGCATAGGCCAGCAGGCGCCGGGCGCCTTCAATCAGCGTCTCCTCGCGCTTCGCGATACAAAGCCGCAGCAGCGTCATGTGCGGCGGCTGCTGGTAGAACACTGACAGAGGGATGGCCGCGACTCCTGCTTCGCGCACCAGCTGATCGGCGAACTCGACATCGGTCGCGCCGCTCAGTGCGCCATAGTCGATCAGCTGGAAATACGTACCGCGCGAGGGCAGCAGCGCGAAGCCGCCCCCGGCGAGCCGCGCGGCGAGCTGGTCGCGCCTGGCGGCGAAAAACCCACTCAAGTCCGTGCCGCAGTCGGGCCGCTCGGCCAGGTAGCCCGCCACCGCGATCTGCAGTGCATGCGGCACGGTGAACGTGTTGAATTGATGGACCTTGCGCAGTTCGGCGCTCAAGTCGGGCGGCGCCACCGCATAGCCGACCCGCAGGCCGGTGGCGTGCAGGGTCTTGCCGAAGGAATAGACCACGACGCTGCGCGCGCGCAGTGCCGGGAACTTCAGTACGCTGTGGTGGGTCGCGCCATCGAATACCACCTGTTCATAGACTTCATCGGCGATCAGCGTGATGTCCCGCTCCTCGAGCAGCCGTTCGAGCTCGCGCAGGTCCTGCTCGCCGATGCAGGTGCAGGCGGGATTGAGCGGCGAATTGATGATGATCAGGCGTGTGTGCGGCGTCAGCGCGGCGCGGACGCGCTCCCAGTCATAGGCGAAATGCGGTGGCTCGAGCGGCAGGTGCAGGCAGCGGCCGCCCGCCAGCAGCACCGCCGGCTCGTAGGAATCATAGGCCGGATCGAACACGATGGCCTCGTCCCCGGGGCCGATGACGGCCTGAACCGCCGAGAAGAGCGCCTCGGTGGCACCGATCGTCACGGTGATCTCGCGCTCGGGATCGACGGCCAATCCGTACTGGCGCGCGAACTTGGCCGCGATCTGCGCGCTCAATGCCGCTACACCGATCATCGGTGCATACTGGTTGTACCCTGCATGCATCGCCTCCGCGACCAGTTCGGTCAGGCGCGGATCGATCGGGTAGTCCGGGAACCCCTGCCCGAGGTTGACCGCGTCGTACTGCCGGGCACGCTCCGACATGAGCTGGAAGATGGTCGTGCCGACATGCGGCAAGCGGCTGCGCACCAGCATGGACGCGCGATTAGCGCTGCAGGCCCCGCGCGGCGGCGAAGGCAGCGCCGACGACGCCGGCCTGGGCGCCGTGCGTGGCGCGGCGGATCTCCGCCGGCGATTCGAGCAGGTGGCCGAATTGCCCGAAGTCCTCGCTGATCGATCCGCCGATGATGAACAGATCGGGCCAGAACAATGCGTGCAGCTTCGCCAGATAGTCGTTGACGCGACCGCACCACGCTGGCCAGTCGAGCCGCTCCTCGGTGCGCACACGAGCGGAGGCCGTGAGCTCGGCGTCGCGGCCGTGGAACTCGAGGTGCCCGAGCTCGGTGTTCGGCACCAGCTGGCCATCGAGGAACAGCGCGGAGCCGATCCCGGTGCCGAAGGTCAGCAGCATCACGACTCCGTGCATACCCTTGCCGGCGCCGGCATCGATCTCGGCAATCCCGGCGGCTCCCGCGTCATTGATGAACACGACCGGCCGGCCGGTGAGCTGGCCGAGCACTTCGCCGCCCGCATAGCCGATCCACGAGCGGTCGACATTGGCGGCAGTGCGCGCCCGCCCACCCCGTACTACCGCCGGGAAGGCCAGACCGATCGTACCTGCACCACCCAGGTCCCGATCGATGGCCGCACACGTCTCCAGCACCGCTTGCGGCGTCGCGGGCAGCGGTGTCGGCACCGATTTGAGCGGCGTGGTCAGAACACCGCGGTCGATGTCGACCAGGCCCGCCTTGATCGACGAGCCGCCGACATCCAGCCCCAGAAGAATCCGTTCCATGCTAGCCATGTTGATTCAGAAATTGCGACAGCACGAAGGCCCGAGTGTGGATGACCCGAGCGTGGACGACGATAGCACACGCAGCTCCTCGCCGGCGCCGGCCTGTGATGTAATGCGCTCGATGTACCAGCTTTACATCGCCAACAAGAACTATTCCTCGTGGTCGCTGCGGCCATGGGTCCTGATGCGTACGCTCGATATTCCGTTCGAGGAGCGGCTGGTGCCGTTCGAAGACGCATCGCGCTGGCAGGAGTACCGGAAGATTTCACCGAGCGGCAAGGTTCCCTGCCTGATCGATGCCGGCAGGGCGATCTGGGACTCACTCGCGATCGTCGAGTATCTTGCCGAACGGCACGGGGAGGTCTGGCCGCAGGATGCGCCAACCCGCGCCTGGGCCCGATCCGCGGCCGCGGAGATGCATTCCGGATTCACGGAACTGCGCAGCCGCTGCTCGATGAACTGCGGCATCCGCGTGCGGCTCAAGGAATCCCCGGCCGCGCTCACGCGGGACGTCCGCCGCATCGGTACGCTATGGAACGATGGGCTGCAGCGCTTCGGCGGTCCGTTCCTGTGCGGCCCGAAATTTACCGCCGTGGACGCCTTCTTCGCCCCGGTGGCGTTGCGGATCCAGACCTATGGCCTGCCCCTCGATGCGCAATCGGCCGCCTATGCCACGCGGCTGCTGGCCGTGCCACCGATGCGGGAATGGTACGACGATGCGCTGGAGGAACGGGGTCGCGACGCGGCCCACGAGGCCGAAGTGCTGCAGCTGGGCGAAATCGTCGAAGACCTTCGGGCGCGATAGTCAGGCCGGCTCGCCCGAAGGGTCCCGAACCGACGCCTGCTGGACCAGGCCCTCGCGGGCTTCGAGCTCCAGGCGCCGTTCGCGCCGCTGCATCCAAAGGGTGGAGACCACGACGCCCGAGGCCACGATCAGCACCATCAGCGTAGCGAGTGCATTGACGTCCGGACTCACCCCGAGGCGCACCTTGGAGAAGATGACCATCGGCAGCGTGCTGGAACCGGGACCCGCTACGAACTGCGATATCACCACGTCATCCCACGACAGTGTGAAGGCCAATAGCCACCCCGAGACGATCGCCGGCATGATCAGCGGCAGCGTGATCCGGCGGAACACCGTGGCCGGACGCGCCCCGAGATCCAGCGCCGCCTCCTCGAGCGAGCCGTCGAAACCCGCCAGCCGTGCCTGCACGATCACGCTGACGTAGGACAGCGAGAATGTGATGTGCGCGATCGTGATGGTCGTGACACCGCGCCTGCGCGGCCAGCCGATGATCTGCTCCAGCGACACGAACAGCAGCAGCAGCGACAGGCCCGTGATGATCTCGGGCAGCACCAGCGGCGCGGTGGTCAGCGCACCGAGGACGCCGCGCAGCGGTACGTTGCGGAATCTTACGAGCGCCATGCCGGCCATCGTGCCGAGGATCACGGCCCCGGTGGCGTTCATCGCGGCAATCCGGATCGAGAGCGCGGCGGCATCCAGGATCTGGGCGTTGTGGAACAGCGCCGCGTACCACTTCAGCGTCGGGGAATGGACCGAGTCCCAGACGGTGACCAGGCGCGAGTTGTTGAACGAATACACGATCATCGACAGGATCGGCAGGTACAGGAACGCGAAGCCGAGCGCCATCATCGAGGGCACCAGCGCCCGGCGGCGCGCGCTCATGCGTCACCCTCGAGTTCTCGGTGCTGGTAGCGCTGGAAGATCACGAGCGGCACCACCAGCAGCAGCAGCATCAGGATCGCGACCGCGCTCGCGACCGGCCAGTCACGGTTCTCGAAGAACTCATCCGACAGCACGCGCCCGATCATCAGCTGGTCGGCCGGCCCGAGCAGCGTCGGAATCACGTACTCGCCGACCGCCGGGATGAACACCAGCAGCGAGCCGGCCACGATTCCCGGCATCGACAACGGCAGTGTGATGCGCAGGAACGCGCGCCACGGCGTCGCACCGAGGTCAGCCCCAGCCTCGAGCAGCGTCGGGTCGTGCTTCTCGAGGTTCGCGTACAGCGGCAGCACCATGAAAGGCAGGTACGAGTACACGATCCCCACGTAGACCGCGAAGCTGGTGTTGGCCATCGGGATCGGCGCGCCCGTCAGGTGCAGCGCCAGCAGCACCTGGTTGATCAGGCCGTCATCCTTAAGCAGTCCGATCCAGGCGTAGACGCGCAGCAAAAACGAGGTCCAGAACGGCAGTACTACGAGCATCAGCAGCAGGTTGCGCGCGCGCGCACCGGCGCGCGCGATGCCGAGGGCCATCGGGTAGGCCAGGCATAAGCACAGCAGCGTCGATATCAGCGCCACCTTGAGCGAATAAAGATAAGCCGCGGCGTACAGCGAGTCGGTGAACAGGAAATGGTAGTTCGAATAGTGCACCTGGATC
>Ga0265334_10000985_pt1 | contig 14105 bp, 11 predicted proteins | sample 42023metaG_FD_192442 | JGI IMG/M metagenome (GOLD analysis project Ga0265334, IMG submission 192442) | Rhizosphere microbial communities from Carex aquatilis grown in University of Washington, Seatle, WA, United States - 4-20-23 metaG | ecosystem: Host-associated > Plants > Roots > Rhizosphere... | reverse complement strand
GAAGCTCGTCTACCACCTACGCTCGCGCGACGGCGCTCCAATCGCCGGCCAGCCGGTCACGCTCTACCTCGCGTCGTACAATCTCGTCATCGACAACCGGCTCACCAATGAGAACGGCGACTGCACGCTCAGCGACGATGCCTATACGGGAGAAGAGCGCTGCGTCGTCACCGCGCGCCCGGGCTGGACGTTCGAGCGCTGCGGCAAAGACGGGGCCGAGCCCTGCCAGCCCAGCCCTTTCTGCGCGAGCGTCTTCGGGCGCGAATATTTCGTCTGGGGTCAAATTGATAAGATAGCGCTGCGTGAGTCCCGCCCGACCGCAGGTCGTCTTCTTATCGAGCATCGACTGGAACACGGCCTGGCAGCGCCATCAGATCTTCGCCGCGCAGTTCGCTCGAGCCGGCTACGAGGTCTTCTTCGTCGAGAACACGGGGTTTCGCAACCCGAGGCTCTCCGACGCCCCGCGGATCTGGGCGCGCCTGCGCAACCTGGCCCGTCTGCACTCGGCCGAGGGCGTCAACGCCGTGCCGGCTGGCCTCAAGGTCCTGCCCCCACGCGTCGCTCCTCCGACCCACGCGGCGCTTCGATGGATCAACGCAGGGTGGCTGCTCCCGCGCTTGGCTCGCGAGCTAGCCGAGGCTGGATTTAGGCCGGGCGCGCTGCTGTTCTGCTATGTTCCGACGGCGTCGACGCTCCGGCTCATCGAGCTCCTACGCCCGTCCACGGTCGTCTATGACTGCGCCTCCAATTTTCGCGGCCATCCGGACGCGCCGGAAGACTTTCTCAGGCTCGAGGCGCGTCTATTGCGACACGCAGCCCTCGTCGTCACCGATTCCGATTACCTTTACGAGCAGAAGAAGACGGAGCATCCGTCCGTCGTCCAGATCCACCAGGGCGTGGCACCCGAGTTCTTTCAGGCGAGCCCTCCGTCGATCGGTTGGGATAAGATCTGCTACTACGGTACCTGGAGCGTGGCGACCGACGGTCTCTACCTCGAAGCCCTTGAGAGCGCGGGCTTCGACGTCACGATCAGCGGCTTTCTCAAGACCTCCGCGCCCGCCGGAATCCGCGCTCTGGCGCCCGCCGATCGCGACAGGCTCGTTGAGCGCCTCGAGCGCTTCGACGTTTTCACCATGCCCTATGTCATCGACTCATTCACTCTCGGCGTCGTCCCGGCGAAGCTCTACGAGTGCCTGGCGATGGGCCGGCCCGTGCTCGCCTCGCCGCTCCCCTCCATAAAGCCGCTCGCGGGGCTGATTCACATCTCAGGGAGTCCGGATGAATGGGTCTCCATCGTCCGAAACCTGCCCAAGACCGAGACGCCCGAACTGCGCGCTCAGCGCATCGCCCTCGCGCGCGAGCACACGCACGAAAAAGAGTTCGCCCGTCTTCTCCAAGCCGTTGAGGCGGCGGCGAACCGGCCGCGCTCCACCGCCGCCGAGGAGACGGCGCCGCTCACCGGGGCGTTCCTGCGCGGCTTCGGCTGGATCGGCGCGCTGTATACGGGCGCGCGCGCGCTGACCCTCGCCGGGCAGGTCCTCGCGGGGAGGCTGCTCGGGCCGGTCGAATACGGCAAGGCGAACCTGATCATCGCGATGGCGGCCTTTCTGCAGGTACTGCCGATGCTCGGCTTCCCGACGGCCCTGGCGAAATTGCCCGCCGAGGAGCCGGACGACGCGCGGCGGGGCCGCCTCATTTCGACCGCGCTCAGCGCCTTCGCCATCTGGATCTTCCCTTGCGCGGCGGTCGCCCTGGCCTTGCCGAGCTCGCTCGCCCGGCTCGGGATCGCCGTGCCGGCCGGTCTTTGGTCCTACACAGCGGCGCTAGCTTTTTTGACGGCCTTTTACACCGTGGCCGCCAGTCCGCTGCTCGGCTTGCGGCGCTTCGCCGAGCGCGGCGCGGCGGAGCTCGTCTACGGCCTGTGCGTGCCCGCGGCGCTCATCGGATTCTATGCGACGGGGCGGCACGACTTCCGCGCCATGATCTGGCCTCTTTGTATCGCTCTCACCCTCGCGTCCGCGTTCGCGCTTTGGCCGGCGCGCCGCGACCTGCGGCCGTGTCTCGACCGAGAGCCTCTCCAACGCGTTTTGGGTTACGCCGCTCTCGCCTCAATGAACCTGCTGACGACGGCCTGCGTCGTCGCGCCCGGCAGGCTGATCCTCCATCGCCGTTTCGAGGCTTTCGACGTCGGCGTGTTCTCGGCCTACTTCACGTCTTCCGCCCAGTTGAGCCTGGCGCTATTGACCGTGGCGGGCGCCGTCATCGTCCCTCTCGCCAGCCGGCCGGCCGACCAAGCACGCGCTTGGCGCGAGTTTCGGCGCTGGCGCGTGTCCGCCGCGGCCGCGGCGTTTGTCATCTTCGCGGGGGTCTCCACTCTCGGCATAGCGCTCTTCGGACGCCAATACCCGCTCGACCCGGCGTGGATCCTCGCGTTCGCCGCAGCGGCGACGCTGATCCTCGTCCATGGCGTCGCGGCCGCGCTCTACGCAGCGCGCGACCTCGGCGGCTTGCGCGTCTCGGTGGCCGGAGCCCTCGTCGCGGCCGGCGGCAATGTGGCCTTGAGCCTAATCTTGATCCCACGCTGGGGCATCATGGGCGCCGCGGCGGCCCTCGTCGGAGGCTACGTGCTCGGACTCGGCTGCTATGCGGCCATCGGGCCCGAAATGGTAGAATCGACGCAGCCGTGAGCCTTTCCAACGCCGCGATCACCCGCGAACTGCGCCGTGTCCTTCGCCTCGAGGCCCGGACCCTGGCCCGCCTCGGCTCGGCCGTCGACGGCGCCTACGCCCAAGCGGTCCGACTGCTCGCCGCCTGCAAGGGGAAGGTGCTGCTGACCGGCGTCGGCAAGTCGGGGTTGGTCGCGCAAAAGATCGCAGCCACTCTGTCTTCCACCGGGACGCCCGCGATCCACCTCGACCCCACCGAGGCGCTGCATGGAGGACTCGGGCTCGTGCGCAAGGGCGACGTCGTCGTCGCCATCGGCAAGTCGGGCGAGTCAGATGAGCTCAACGCCCTTCTGCCGCGACTACGCTCGGTGGGTGCCAAGGTCATCGCGGTCACCGCCAACCCGCACTCAACCCTCGCGGAGGCCGCGGCGATCACGCTCCTGACGCCGATCGACGCCGAAGCCTGCCCGCACAACCTCGCACCGACATGCAGCACGACGGCGGCGCTGGCCGTGGGCGACGCCCTGGCGGTGGCGCTCATGCGCGTGCGCGGCTTCACGCGCGAGAGCTTCGCACAAAACCATCCCGGCGGAAGAATTGGACGACGGTTGACGCTCACGGTCGAGGATATCATGCGCTCGGGTGAGGAAAACCCTATCGTACACGTGGGAGTCCCTGTGAGCGAGATGCTCGTCGAGCTCACGCGCAAGCGCGCCGGCGCCGTCAACGTAGTCGACGCGCGCGGCCGCCTCGTCGGCCTCATCACCGATTTCGATATCCGGCGCTGCCTTGAGCAGGGCAAGGACATCCGAACCTTGTCGGTGCGCAAGATCATGAACCCGCGGCCGACGACGATCTCCCAACGAGCGCTGGCCGTCCGCGCCGTAGAGATTATGGAGGGCCGCGGCAACCCCTTCAACGTCCTTCCGGTTGTGAGCGAAGGGCGGCGGTCGGTCGGCATCATCCAGATACACGACCTGCGCGCCCGCGGGCTTTGAGAACCTGGCGCGCCGCCTGCGCGGCGAGTTGCGCCGCAGTACTCGCCGCCAACGTCGCGCTTCTGCGCGTCCCACGAACGCCCGCCTGGGACGACGCATGGTATCTCGAGCTCAGCTTCCGTCTGTTCTACGCCCTCAAGAGCTTTAAGCTCGCGTCCGCAGCCGCGATCTTCGCCTCCGCCTTTCGCATCAAAGCTCCACTGATCATCGTCTTGCCGCTGCCGCTTTACGTCGTTTTGGGGCCAAGCGAAGGCATCGCGCCGTGGGCCAATCAGCCGCTACTCGTGTTGACCTGGTACGCGGTCTATCGCATCGGCCGCGCACTCTACTCCGAGAACGCGGGCTGGGCCGCCGCGGCCGTCTGCGCGTTGACGCCGATTCTCTACGGCTTGTCGCGTTATTTTATGGTGGAGACGCTGCTGACGGCGTTGACCGCTTGCTTGGTCTGGGCCGCCGTCGAGGCGCGCCCGCGCGATGGACGAGACGAACTTCGCGGCGCGCTGCTCGGGCTCGGCTTGCTCGCCAAATCGATCTTTCCGCTGTATATCTTAGGGCCCGTCTGGATGAGCCGCCGCGCGCTAGTTCCGGGGTGGAAGCGCTCGCTCGCCGTCGCCCTGGCGGTGGCCGCGACCTGGTACGCGTTCAACCTCGTCTACGTGGTCGGCTTCGCTCTCAGCGCCGGATTCGGCTCTATCGGGCGCGATTACGGCTCGTACTCCGCGGTCGCCGTCGCTCACTTCGGCGCGACGATCCTGCGCGACGGGCTGTCATGGCCCGGCGCGGCGGCACTTCTCGTCCTTTTCGCCGCGTCGGCGCTTTCGCGCAAAAAAGCGCCGACGGCCCCGGCCGATCGACTTATCGCCTCCTGGCTCGCCCTGCCGCTTTTCGCCGTCGCGTTTGGCGTCAACAAGGACGTTCGTTACGTCGCTCCCGCGCTGCCTGCTCTAGCGGTGGCCGCCGGGGCCGCGGCGGCCGCGCTCCCACGCAGAGCCGGGCCGGCCTTGGCCGCGCTGTTGCTGGCGCCCCTGGGCATGCTCGCCCTGCAGACGGCGGGTCTCGCGCAACCTCTCCTTTATAACGGCCCGAGCCGGGAGAGCGGCTGGGACCGCGCCGCGCTCGTCGACGCCGTCTCCCGACACGCCGGCCCGCGCTCCGTCGTCGCCGTCGCGCTCGAGGACCGGCTCCTCAACGCCAACAACCTAGCGAGCCTTTCGGCGGCCGAAGGCCGTCCGGCTTCCTTCATCAATCTAGGCTACGCTCAGCCGTCGGCCGACGGCGCATTGATCAGGCTCAAGGACAAGGGCGCGGACATGCTCGTCTTGGTCGATGGCGACCCGGACGGAGAGCCGCCTGCGTTCCTCAACCGCGCCGACGACGGCCTCCGCTGGATGGTCGAGGCAGGCAAGCTTCGCGCGGCACTGCTCGAGAGCGGACCGGTCGCCCAGGGCGTTTCGTTCCGCCTCTACGCGATCAAGCCATGATTGGATACGGTTCCAGCACGAAGCGTTTGGGCCTCACCTTTCTGACTGCGCTTGCACTGCGCGCCGGCATGGCCGCGCTGACCGAGCGCAAGCCGATCTTCCCTCCTTACTATTATATGGACGCGCAATTGATGGACGATACGGCCATCGACATGCTGGGGGCTTGGCGGAATCACAGGGAATATTCCACGTCTCTGTCTCCATCGAACCGCGCCTACGGCGCCTATGCGGCGTTCGTCTATCTCTCCGTCGGGCATCATCCGATCGCGGTCAAGCTCGTCAATGCAGTCCTGGGGGCGCTGGCCTGCGCTTTCCTCGGATTGGCGGTCGCTCCGGGCTTCGGGGAGGCGATAGGCCTCACGATGGCCTGGCTTGCCGCGTGCTGGCCGTCGCACGTCTTCTTCACTTCGCAAAACACCAAGGACGCCGTCACGTTCGCGCTCGCCTGGGGAGCATTCGCCTGCGCCGCACCCGCCCTTGCCGGCACGGACGCGTCGATGCTCGGCATGACGGGCCTGTTCTCCGCCCTTGTCCTGCTTGGTTTTTTCCGGACCTACCTGCTTATGATCGTCACCTGCGCGGTGGCGCTGGCCGCGCTGCTGGCGCGTCGCCGCCGGGCGGCGTTGGCCGCGCTGGCCGCCGTGCCTTCGTATCTGCTGTTAAGCCACATTCTCTTCACCGGGCCGCTCAGGACGCCGACGCGCTGGGACTACGATCCGACCTCTCACGAAAGTCTTGTCGTCGAGACTTATGACCCAGCGCAAGGAACGCCCGCGACGCTGGAGTCACAACTCGCCGGTTCAAAGAGATACGTCCGGCCCTTCTCCCCTTACGGGATTACTCGGACGCGCGCCTTGCGTCAGAAGTCCGAAAGCGACTGGGCCCGGCTGCACGGCCATGGCGCGATCGGAACGATGCTTTTCGAGGGCCTCGAGTTGAAGACTTGGTGGGACGTCGCCGTATTCCTTCCAAAGGGCGCATTTTACGTGCTCTTCATGCCGTTGCCCGGTCTTTATCCGGGCGACGGACGGCTCGGGCGACTGCTCGCATCGATCGAGAACGTCCCCATCCTCGTACTGGGCCTGCTCTCCTTCTGGGCGCTCTCGCGCCGCAGGCCGAATGCCGGCCAGACGGCGCTGCTGTTGTTTTTCCTGGCGATGATGGCAGGCTCGGCCCTTCTGGAGTTCGACCTGGGCAGCGCGACGCGCCACAAGATCGCCTATTTGCCGGCGCTCTTCCCGTTCGGGCTGGCTTGGTTCTTAGACGAGCGCCGGAAGCGCTAGCGCGCGCCGGATGTCTTCCACCGCGCGGCAAACGAGCTCGGCTTCCTTGATCGTCATATGTGAAAACAGCGGCAATGAAAGCGCCGACGACGAGACGCGCTCGGTCTCCAAGAGGACGTCCGGCACCCGCCGAATCGACCGGAACAGGCTCTGCTCATGCGCCGGCGGAAAGAAGTACTTCTTGACCATCACGTTCTCGGCGAGCAGGGCTTGGTAGAGCTCGTCGCGCGTCATGCCGAACTTTCCAGCGTCGATGAGGATCGAAAAGTCCTTATAAGTTGTGCGGCAACCCTCAGGGATGCGCTGCAGCGAGAAGCCGGGGAGCTTCAAGAGACGCTTCGCGTATACACGCGAGATTTGGAGTCGCTGACGGATGTTCTTCTCTACAAGCTTCAAGCTCTCGATGCCGACGGCGGCGTGGAACTCGCTCATCCGGGCGTTGAGGCCGGAATACTCGCAGTCATAGCTGCCCGGATCTCCGTAGTTGCGGCCGACGCGCAGCTTGCGCGCGAGCTCGGAGTCGTTGGTCGCGACGAGGCCCCCTTCAGCGGAGGTCACGAGCTTCGTCGGGGAAAGAGAGAATATCTCGGCGTCGCCGAAGTTGCCACACTTGCGGCCTTTATAGATCGAGCCGAGCGCATGGGCCGCGTCGTAGATCAGTTTTAGATCGCGCTTGCGCGCCAGCTCGGCCAGCTCCTCTACGGGCGCGGGACAGCCGAAGATGTGGACGCCGATGATCGCGCAGGTCTTGCCGGTGATCGCACGCTCGACGTGCGCCGGGTCGATGGCGTAGGTCAGAGGGTCGCAATCGACGAACACCGGCGTGAGACCGTTCCAGCTCGCCGCGTGCGCGGTGGCGTGGAACGTGAAGCTCGGCATGATGACCTCGCCCTTGAGTCCCAGCGATTTCATCGTGAGGATCAATCCGCTCGTGCAACTGCTCACCGCGACGACGTGCTTGACGCCGAGATAGCGCGCCGCGGCGGCCTCGAAGTCCTTGACGACGCCGCTGTTGGTGAGCTGCCGGCTCTTAAGGATGGTCTTAAAGCGCGACAGCAACGCGGCCTCGGACGGGACTGTCGGCTGAGTGATCGGGATGACTTTCTGAAAAAGCGGCTTACCGCCGCGGAAAGCGGGCGCGCGCTGCGTCGTTTTCGTCATGGCTCCTGATTATAATATTTCGAAAGCCGGACGTCCTCGAGCTCACCCGACTCGATCGCCCGCTTGATGCGCTTGACCGCGTCTTCGATACCGTGTTCGGCTCGGAAGTCGAGCGTCGTCTCGATCTTCTTGAACGAGACGTTATAATCGCGCAGGTCGACGGCTCCGTCTTGAACGATGAGTTTGGCCTTCGGAACGATCTTGTGGACGCGCCGCGCAATGTCGATGATCTGCACATTCTGCGCAGTCGAGCCCACGTTGAATATTTGAGTGCCGACTTTTTCAATCGGAGCTTCCAGGCAGCGCGCAAACGCTTCCGCGGCGTCTTCCACGTGCAGCAGCGGCCTCCACTGCTTGCCGCCTCCATGGACGACGACCCGGCCCTGGGCGACCGCCATCATCGTCATCGTGTTGACGACGAGATCAAAGCGCATGCGCGGCGACCAGCCGTAGAGCGTCGCCATGCGCATGATCGTAGGAGAGAAGTTCTCGTCGGCGAGCGCGAAGATCCCTTCCTCGGACTGCGTCTTGGAGCGCGCGTAAAGCGAGAGCGGGTTGAGCGGCGCCTTCTCGTCTAGGACGCCGTCGTCGCTGCGGCCGTAGACGCTGCACGTCGAAGCGAAGATGAAGCGGTTGATCTGGTGGTAACGGCAGGCGTCAGCCAAAGTCTTGTTGGCGAGATAATTCGTCTCGATCGCCATCTCGGGCTTGCCTTTGCAGGCTGTGTCGCCGACGATCGCGCCGAGATTGACGACGGCGTCGATGCCTTCCAGCGCGCGCGTGATCTTCGAGATATCACGGATGTCGCCTTGATCGAGCTCGAAGCGCGGGTGCTTGGCTAGATCTTCGACCGGCGCGCCCCCGAATAGCAGCGCATCCAAGGCGCGGACGCGGTAGCCGCGGCTGAGGAGTTTACGCGACAGGATCGAGCCGAGGTAGCCGGCGCCACCGACGACGAGCACGCGCCGGCCGCGCTCGGACGCCGCCTTTTTCGAGGCCCGGACGCGCGCGAAATCCTTCAGCGCAATGAGCTGGGCCGGACGGCGCAGGGCGTCGACGACCAGCGCATAGCGACTGTCCGGCATGCGGGCGAGGAGCTCCCGCGCCTTAGCGCGAGCCGCGAACGGGTTCTTGAGGTCGGCCGCGGCCAAGACGACGGGCTCGCGGTTCAATATCTCGGAGAGGGGCGCTCGGACGTCGACGCCGCGCAAGATCGCGCGCCGGATCTCGCCGTCGCTAGCCACTCCAGCCAGCCGTTTTTGGGAGTCCACAGCGTAGATCACGCGCTGGCCCGTCCGGTCGATCGCGCGCATGGCCTCCTTGATCGAAGCGGTCTCGGACAAGAGCAGGTCCCTGAGGCGAGGCTCGCTCATGGGCGCGGTCTCGCGGGGACGCCCACCGCCGTCACGCCCGCGGGGATGTCCGAGACGACGGCCGCGCCTGCGCCGATGATCGCGCTCGCGCCGATGGCGATCCCGGGGACGACGGCGGCTCCGGTCCCGACGTAAGCGAGCTCGCCGACGCTCACCGAGCCCGCGAGGTGCGCGCCCGGCCATATTTGGCAGAAGCGCCCGAGCCGGCAGTCGTGGTCGACCGTCGCGCCGGTGTTTACGACGACGCCGTCCCCCAGCTCGCAGCCCGGGTTGACTGCGGCCCCGGCCATGATCACGGCGCCCTTGCCGAGTTTAGTGAAACGCGAGACGGCCGCCTTCGGGTGGACGGCGCCTACGACCTCGACGCCTAGCCTCTTGGCCTTCCCGTAGATCTCCTCGCGCGCCGCGTTCGAGCCCACGCCAAGCGCGACAGCGACGCCTTTCTCGCCTTTGAGCGCGTCCAAACCACCCAGCACCGGGAAGCCGAGGACGCGCGCGCCCTTCTTCTTAGGATCGTCATCGAGAAAGCCCGCCACCTCGACACCGCTCTCGAGCAGTATGTCGAGCACGACCTTGCCGTGCCCGCCCGCCCCAAAGATCGCAACGCGCGTTTTCAATTTCGCTTTCGCCATCAGTAGTCGAGCCTCTTTTGCAGGAGTCCGCCGTTCAAGCTCACGCGTGAGAGCGTCCGCGCGATAAAAACGCCGGCGCGGCCGCGGCCGTAGGGGCTGCGGGAGCCGGCGAGCGTTCTCCGGAATCCCCGGTCGAAAAGCGCGCGACGCAACGCGGAGGAGATCGCCGCCTTTCTCGGCGCGCAGTCGAGCACATTCCTCCCGCGCTCTCGTCCACGTTGGCGGTCGCCGACGTTGACGACCGGCACCTTGAAGCTCGCGGCGTCGATCATGCCGCTGCTCGAGTTGCCGACGAGCGCTGCAGCGCCGGAGAGCAGCGCCAGATAGCGTTCGCGCGGCAGGTTCTTGAAAAGATGAAAGCCCGGCACGCCCCGGCGCTTCTCGAGTTCACGCGCGATCGCGCGCCCGCCTGCGTCGCTGTTGGGATAGATCGCGATCGTCTGGAGTCCGAGCGCCTCGACGGCGTCCATGGTCTCTCGCATGTGAGGGCCCGCTGAATCGGGATCGGTCGAGACCGGATGCTGCACGAGCACGAGATAGCGCGGCGAGAGCGCGAAGCCGAGCGCGCGTTCGAGCTCCGAGCGGCTCATCAAGCGCTCGCTCAGGATCGCGTCCAAGCTCGGCGAACCGGAAAGATAGACGCGTCTCGGGTCCTCGCCCAATCGCAACACGCGCAGGCGACTTTGCTCCGTAGCAGTAAAGTGAAGGTGAGCGAACTTGGTGATCGCGTGGCGCGCCGACTCGTCCAAGCCCCCGCCTTCCGTCTTGTCGCCGCCGTGGACGTGCGCGACCGGGATGTTGAGATAGGCGGCGGCGATCGTCGTGGCGAGCGCCTCGGTGCGATCACCCAAGACGAGGACAACGTCGGGCGCAAGTTTCGTGAGGGCGCGGGTCATGCCGATGACGCCGCGGCCGACCCCGCGCGCCATGCCGGCCGAAGAATCGTCCTTGGCGTGCATGGGCACCCGCGCCGAGATCGAGAAGCCGTCGCTCTCGACAAGGCGCGCCGATCTGCCAAACTCGGCCGCCAGGTGCATGCCGGTGACGACGACCTGCAGCCGAAGGGCTCTCTCTGCCTGGATCGCCTTCATGACAGGTTTCAAGATGCCATATTCGGCGCGCGTACCCGTCACGACGCAGACGTTCCTTTTTCGCGCCATTTCAACGAGATTATACCGGAATAAGACCGCCGCGTCAGCGGAGGTGATCGGGAAGACCCGGCCGTGGCCGGTACTTTTGTAGAATAGATGCCATGCCCGTCACCGGCGCCATCATCGGCCTTGGGAACATCGGCTTCGGCTTCAACGCAGACGGCAAACGCTCTGGCGTCTGGACGCACGAACGGGCCTTCGCGCGCTCGGGCGAAGTCGAGCTCGTCGCCGCCGCCGATCCCGATGAATCCATGCGCCGGCGCTTCGCCGAGGCGCGTCCCGAGGTGCCGGTCTTCGCCACCGCGGGCGAACTGCTTCGTGACACGACGCCCGATCTCGTCTCCATCTGCGCGCCGACTTCTGCGCACGCGCGTCTGGCCAAGGACTTTATCGCGGCCGGCACGCGCGCAGTCTTCTGCGAGAAGCCGATCGCGGCCGACGCGAAGCAGGCCTTGGAACTCATCCACCTGGCCAAGAAGCGCGGCGCGACGCTTGCCGTCAATCACACCCGACGCTGGGACCCCGCGTACCGCCGCGCCGCCGGCCTGGTCGCCAAGGGCGGGATCGGCGCGGTGCGCTCCGTCTCCGCGCGCTACTCGGGCCACGTCTACAACGTCGGCACGCATCTCATCGACTGCGTCCGGATGCTCACGGGCCTCGCGCCCGAAGAAGCCGTCGGTGCGAGCGCCGATCCGAAGACGGCGGATCCGCACGTCTCGGGCCTACTGCTGCTCGAGGGCGGGATTTGCTGCACGCTCGCCTGCCACGGTAAGCGCGAGGACCTTCTCTTCGAACTCGACGTCGTCGGCTCCGAAGGGCGGTTGCGCCTCGTCGACAACGGCGCGACGACCCTGCTCGAGCGTTTCCGGCCGAGCCGGTACGCCTCCGGCTACCGCGAGCTCGTAAGCGGATCTTTGCCATCCCTCAAAGGCGAAGACCGCTTCGTCGCCGCCGTGAAAGATCTCTGCGCGTGCCTTTCTCGGCCGAAGCGTGCGCCCGCGTGCAGCGGCGAGGACGGCTACTACGCCCTCGCGGCCGCGCAGGCGCTCGCCGTCTCGGCGCGCCAAGGCTCGCGCCCCGTAAAACTGGAGGCCCCATGGAAGAGCTAGCTTTGCTCGGCGGCAAGCCCATCCGCAAGAAGCCATTCGCGTCGAACGTCATCGTCGATGCAGACGAGCGCCGCGAGATCGGCGAAGTCTTGAGGCGTAAGGAGTTCTCGCGCTTCATGGGCAGCCCGACGCCCGATATCCAGGACGTCCTCCAGCTGCCGAGCGCGAAGGCCGTCGACTACAACCCGCAGTATTTCACGTTCCTAGGCGGCCGGAAGGTGCGCCAACTCGAGCGCGACTTCGCGGCCAAGTTCGGCGCGAAGTACGCGATCACGGTCAATTCAGCGACCTCGGGCCTCTCGTCGGCGGTCGGCGCGCTCGGCGTCGAGCCCGGCGACGAGATTCTCATCACCGCGATGTCCTTCCACGCGAGCGCGGCCGCGCTGCTCGCCTTCAACGCCGTGCCGGTCTTCGTCGACGTCTCGACCAAGAACTTCTGCATCGATCCTGGGAGGCTTGAGGCCAAGATCACGCCCCGCACGAAGGCGATCTTGGTCGTGCACTTGCTTGGAATGCCCGCCGACATGGACGCGATCCTTGCCATCGCGCGCAAGCACAAACTCAAGGTGATCGAGGACTGCGCGCAGTCTCCCGGGACGAAGTACAAAGGCAAACACGTCGGCACCATCGCCGACGTCGGCGTCTTCTCGCTGCAGGAGACCAAGAACATCACGACCGGCGAAGGCGGCGTGATTCTCACGAGCGACCCCAAGATCGCCGCGCGCTGCCGCCTGATCCGCAACCACGGCGAGTCGATCCCCGACGAGACCTGGAGCCAGGAAGCCCTTTCCAACTGCGTCGGCTTCAATTTTCGGATGACGGAGTTGACGGCCGCTTTGGGCATCGCCCAACTCAGGAAGCTCGACAAGAATAACGCCCAGCGCGAGAGGAACGCGGCCTTCCTGCGCAAGGCACTGGCGCCGCTGCGCGGCCTCAAGCAAGTCGAGCCGCCTGAGGGGACCATTTGCCATGTGCTGCCGATGCTCTACGATGAGCGCGAGACCGGCGTGCCGCGCGTCAATATCGTGCACGCATTGCGCGCCGAGGGCATCCCCATCGGCACGGGCTACTCGAAGACCATGTACGAGCACCCGATGTTCCTCAAGCGCGTCGCCTTCGGCTCGAAGGGCTTCCCGTTCACGCTCCACGGCAGCAACGGCCAGAGCCAGCGCTACCAGAAGGGCGACTGCCCGGTGGCCGAGGATCTCCTCAAGCGCCGATTTGTATGGTTCTATCACGTCAACCGCCCGAACACCGAGAAGGACATGAAAGATGTCGCGACAGCCTTCGCGAAGGTCTGGGAGAACTTGGGCGAGATCAAGGACTGGGACCCGGCCGGCAAGAAGCTCGCCTACAAATGGTAGCCAAAAAGCCCTACGTCGTCGGCGTCGTCCACGCGCGCGGCGGCTCCAAGCGCGTGCCGATGAAGAACGTCAAGCCCCTGAAGGGCCTGCCTTTGGTAGCCTGGATCGTGCGCGCGGCCAAGGCGAGCAGGAAGCTCGATCGCCTGCTGATCTCATCCGACCACCCCGAGATCATCCGGATCGCCCAAGAGCACGGCGCCGAGGCGCCATTCGTACGGCCCGCGCCGCTCGCCGAAGACGTCCCCTCCGAGCTCGTCACGCGGCACGCGATCGAATTCGTCGAAAAACAGGACGGGCGCGCGGTCGACCTCGCTGTCACGTTCCAGCCGACGACGCCGTTCGCGACGACCGCCGACGTCGACGCCGTGATCGACTTGGTCTTGAATCACGCCGACCTCGACTCCGCGTTCTCGGCCAAGCCCATCCAGCAGCGCCCCGAATGGATGTTCCGTCTCAAGGACCATCGCGCCGAGCTCTTCACCGGCGGGACGCTTTCAGGCGAGCGCGGCGTGTTCCAGTCCCTCGAGCCGCTCTACATCCCGAACGGGGCTGCCTACGCCACCCGCCGTGAGACCCTCTTCGTCAAGGACCGCATCATCGGCGACGCGCCCGGCCTGCATGTCATGAGCCTAGAGCGCTCGGTCGACATCGACGAGCCCATCGATTTCATGCTCGCCGAGACCGTGGCTGAAAAGCTATAATTTGCAGACGTCGTGGCAACCCTGACCAAAGAAAATCTTCCTGCAGTGCTCGGCGGTCGTCCGCTTTTCGATAAGCCGTATCATCTTGTGAGACCGATGATGCCGGCAAAAGAAGAGTTGATGGCCGGCATTGAGACGCTCTATTCGAGCCGAATCCTGACCAATCAGGGCCAGAACGTCCAGGCC
>Ga0265334_10000984_pt1 | contig 14113 bp, 8 predicted proteins | sample 42023metaG_FD_192442 | JGI IMG/M metagenome (GOLD analysis project Ga0265334, IMG submission 192442) | Rhizosphere microbial communities from Carex aquatilis grown in University of Washington, Seatle, WA, United States - 4-20-23 metaG | ecosystem: Host-associated > Plants > Roots > Rhizosphere >... | reverse complement strand
GAGGTGCTGCTCCCCGAAACCCTCAGGTTCGTCAGGCGCCCCAGGCTCTTGGGGAGCGTCTTGGAGTAGGAGAGGCTTCCCGTCTGGGTCTTCTGCCGGGTCTCCGGCAGGTCCAGGTAGAAGGGCTGGGACTTCAGGTCGTTCGTGGTGAGCTTGTCGTCCCTCGAGATGGACACCTGGATGTTCACGGGCTCCTGGAACACCTTGATGGAGTTCGAGGTCAGGTCCATCCCGTTCTGCCGCGCGAGTTGGAACTTGGTGCCCGTCTGGTCCATCTGCGAGAACCCGCCCTCCACCTCCCGGTACCGGGTGGCGATCGTGGCGAAATTATTACCCACCGTGGTGGTGGTGTTGAAGCGTTTCGCCACGCCCTCCCGGGTGGTGGCGCCGGAGGCCCTCAGGTTGTTGATCCAGAGGACCTTGGTCTGGCCCGAGGGCAGGTTGGGGGACAGAACGCCGATGGAAATCTGGTTCACCCGGTTCAGGTAGGGCCGGCCCAACGCCACCCGGTTGTTGTCCGACCCGTCGATCTTGGCCCCCACGGGGTTCCACACGTTCTGGGAGTTGGAGGTGATCGGGATGTTGTACTGGTAATAGTTTTGGGCGTCGTTCTCCAACCGGATGAAGAGCACCTCCCCGGGGGAAAAAGAGCGGACTTCCAGGTCCAGCTTAAGGTCCGCGTAGTCCGAGAAGTCGAAGGCCTGGTTGAACACCCTCGTGGAGAAGAAGAGAGGTTTCCCGGCCTGGCTGAAGTCGCCGTTGGACAGGTTGTAAGTGAGTTGAAGCGACTTCTCGGTCGCGAGGATGGCGTTGGGATCCTGGCCGCTGGCCACCTGGATGAAGCGCAGGGACGCGTCGTAGGAAGGGTTTTGGTCCCGGCTGACCGAAGAGACATCGAATTTGCTGGGGTTGATCGAAACCCCCTGGTTCGCGGCGGCATCGGCATCCACCCGGGGTTCCCATCGGTTCTTGGTGAGTTGGAGGGTTTCCAAGTCGATGTCGCCGCTGACCTCCGAACCCGAGACACCCGTCATCCACACCCGGACCGTCCGGATGATGGGGGCGACCAAACCCGCCGTGCCGACGCCGTGGAAAACGTAAGAAAGGCCGTCCGTTGTGGTGTAGGACCCATCGCTCAGGGCGAAATTCACGGGGATCTTGACGAGGCGCCACCCCGACCAGTTCGCGCGGACGCCGAAAGAATAATAGGAGTTGGTGTTGTTGACTTGGTTGTCCCCATTCATGTCCTTGGTATCCAACCGTCCGTTCCGGGCCCCTTCCTGGGTGTCGGCTTCGTCCGTGAACGGTTGTACGGGAAATGCCAAGACGCCGTTAGGGTAATTAAAATAAAACTCCTGTAGGCCGAAGTCGTAATTCCGTGAAGATCGGTCGCCGTCCTCATCATCCCCGATGAATTGGGTCGGATTGGACTGATCGTTCACGTTGTCGTAGCCCAACACGATATTCCGGTTTACCGCCGAGGAATACCCGGGTGGGATAATCCCGTTCACGTCCTCGGACATGGTCCCGAAGTCCAGGACCACCCACTTATCCACGCCGTCGTTCTTGATCCAGGACTGGAGGTACTTGACCCCCGAGGCGTCGATGCCGGTCTTGGACAGGGACTGCCAGACCCCGCCCCACCGGTCGTTGCGGAGGTTGGCGTAGGGGATCTGGAGCACCGGCACCGTGTTGGTGACGGCTGCCTGGTCCGACAGGTGCCCATCGGTATTGTTGAACATGACGAAGGTGTCGGTGTTGTTGCGGAACCTGATGCGGTTGTTGCCGGGTCCTTGGGCCACGACGGGCACCAAGGCCGGGCTGATGTCGTTGTTCGCCAGGGGCGCCGAGGAGGAGGTCCATTGGTTCTCGGACATCCCCGCGGAGATGCTGTCGTCGATCCCCTCCATGTTGTCCACCAGGGCCACGCCCTTCTCGCCCTCCATGTTGTAGTTGTCCGGGTTGAACTGGCTCTTGGCGATCTCGGCCGAGAACTTCGATTCCAGCGGGAGCTTGAGTTTGGAGAGGCCCGGCAGGAACGAGGTGGCCGAATGGATCATGTCCCGGGTCAACTCGTACCTCGCGTCGGCGTCGAAAAGGTTCATCGAGTTGGGTGTGGACCCGATCTGGGGCACGTCCTGGGGCGTCTGGGTGCCGTTGTAGAGGAAGGTGGACCCCAGGAAGAAATGGTCCGTCAGGTCGTACTCGGCCCTCGCCCCGAAGATGTTGGACTGGCCCGCGTTGCCGAAGGGCGAGTACTCGTAGGTCACCACCACCTGGCTGTCGGGCCGCAGGAGCGTCGGGTCCTGGAAGTTCAGGATGCCCGATGTGTAGTCGAAGAAGTAGTCCACGTCCCGCCGCATCCGGCGGCCGTCCACGAAGACCGACTCGCTCCCCCGCAGGATGTTCAGGCGGTCCAGTTTGAAGAAGTCCACCCGGGTTTTGTAGCGGATGTGGATGCGGAAAAGGCTGGTGGGGGAGGTGGTCTGGCTGTAGACATCCAAGGTGCCGGTGCCGTTCGACGAGTCCAGGGCGGTGTTGGGGTTGGCGAAGGGCCGCTCGGGAAAAACCAGGTTCTGTTTGTCCGTCACGGTCAGGATGTTCAAGTCGGTGTCGATCTTGTAGTCCCACCGGGCCCCATGGCTCGTGATGGGCACCGCGATGTTGGAGCCCTGGTCGACGATTTCGAGGTAGAAATCAGGGTCCTGGGACGGCTCGATGATCTTGTCCCGGCCCAGGTCGTAATAGTTGACCAGGTAGAAGGGGCTCACCGCCGTGGGGTCCACGTTGTCCAGGATCAGGTGGGGGGAGCCCGGGGTGGTGGACATGACCCCGTTCGGGGGCACTGACAGGCCGCTGTTGAGGTCGATGTTGCCCGCCCCGTCCAGGCCGACAACGGCGCCGTCGTTTCGGGTGTAGCCCACCGCGAGGCGGAAGCCCTGTGAGATCGGCCTCAGGAAGGTGATGACCCCGGTCGCGTAATCCAGGGTGTAGTCGATGCCCGGGGAGAGCTTGTCGAACAACCCGATGGAATTGGGGGTGTTGTTGTAGGGGTTCCCGTCGTCCATCCAGATCTCCAGCTTCCCCCCCAGCTTGGGCAGGGCCGCGGCGGCCGTATCGCCTGAAGCGATCTTGGTGATGAGGAAGTACTTGCTGCGGATGTACTGGACGTCTTGGATGACGTTATCGAGGGGCACGTAGGCCCCCCGGAAGGTCTTGGTCTCGGTGATGCCCTTCGTCTGGGCGAAGAGGCTGGTCAGCTTGAGGCGGTCGAACTTCACCTTGGCCTGGAGGCCGAAGAGCTGTTTGTTGAACCCCGCGAACTCGGTGTTCGGGATCGAGAGCACGAGGTCCCCGAAGGCGATCTCCTGGATGGTGCTGTCGGGGTTGCCGTGGTAGAGGATCGAGATCTCCTGCTTGGAGTCCGTCAGGCCGCCCGTCCGGTTCACGTCGGAGAAGTCCACGTGCACATCCACGTTCTCGCCGATCTTTCCGTCCAGGTTCACCACCAGTTCCTGGTTGACCGTGTTGGTGCTGACCTTGTTGGAGATGCCCCCGACCCCGTTCGGTCGGTTGTAGGTGTAGTGCGAGAAGGAGGTGTCGATCTTCTTGTAGCCCTGGATGGAGAGCTGGCTGTCCGCCGGCAGTTTGACGTTGAGGATGTTGCTCGCCGGGAGGTCGAGGACCTTATCCTCCTTCTTGTCCTTATCCTTGTCCTTCCCCTTCTTCTTTTTATCCGTAGGTTCGCCCGCCGCGGGGGTCTTTCCGGGCTCCACCAGGCCGTCCACCTTGGCGTTGACCTCCTCCGAATAGGGGCTCACGTTCCCGGCGCGGTCCACGGCCGCCACCACGTAGAAATACGTCTCGCCGTTCTTGGGGGGATCGAGGCTCGACTCGTAGCCGTCCAGGTAATGGGCGGCGGTCACGGGCTGGGCGTTCACCAGGTTGTACCCCGCCCCTGGAAACTGGGAACGGTAGACGTTGTAACCCGTCACCCCGGAGGCGAGGGGGGCTTCCGCCCAATCCAGGGCTAGGCCGTCCGACTGGAGGGTCTTCTTGAGGCCCGTCGGGGGGGGCGGGGGGGCTGAGTTGCCAGGGGTGACCGATTGGTTCGCGTGGTTCGTGATATCGAGGATCTCGGATTCGCCAGGCAAACCGACCGGAGCCGGGGATCCCGTGGGGGTCGGGGTGGCCGCGGGGGGCGTGGGCGTGGCGGAAGCGGGGGTCGGGGTGGCAAGCACCGGTGTAAACGTCGGGGTACCTGTGGGCGCTAGGGCCTGGGCTTTAGCCTGAATGGCCGAAAAAACCCATAGGAAACACAAGGCCCAGGTCCAAAGGACCCATCGACCGGCGGCGTGATAGGCGAAGGTTTTGGGGGAGCCGATCAAGAGGAAGGAACTCTCCAAGGGGTTGGGGCCATAGGGGGCCCACCTATATGGACCGCGCCGGGGACATTTCGTTCCCCGGATACAGGGTCAGAAGATCATGGGCGGTTAGGGTCATTATAAGGGAATATCCGCGGGCCAGGGGGCGGGACGGACCCCCTCCGGAGGTTTTGGAGCGGCTTCGGGCCTCCACCAGACCCTCCCGGGTGACCTAAACTCCCAGTACCCGACCTTATCGTGGTTCCCTCCGGAGCCCGAGGCCCCGGAACAGGATGTTATACTGCGGCCTCCACCCAACCGGATCCCGGGTCGGGCGGACCGGGCCCTCACCCCCAAGCGGAACCCTTCGGGGATGGCCCCCACAACTCGGCTGAGGCTTGAAGACCACCTTGAAGATCATCCACCGCTATGTCCTCCGGGAAACCCTTCCCCTCTTCGGGCTTTGCCTGGCCGTATTCACCTTTCTCCTCCTGATCAATAAGATCCTGGGCCTGTTGGATCTGGTCCTCAATAAGGGCGTCCCGGCCGGGCAAGCCCTGATGCTTTACCTGAACATCATCCCCATCTTCCTGTCCATGACCGTCCCCATGGCGGTGTTGGTTTCGGTCCTCCTGGCCCTGGGCCGCCTCGGCACCGACCTGGAGATCACCGCGCTCAAAGGCAACGGCGTCCACATCATCCACGTGGTGGCCCCCCTGGTGGGGTTCGGGGTCCTCGCGACGGTGCTCATGCTCTTTTTCAACGACCGGGTCCTGCCGGCCTCCAACTATTCCTTCAAGCAAAGGACCTTCCGCATCGTCCAACAGAAGGCCAACGTGGCCATCAAGGAACGGGTCTTCATCGATGCATTCCAAGGGTATGAGTTCTATATCGACCAGCAGGACTCCAACGGGACCCTAGAGGGGCTCCGGATCTTCTCCAAGCCCTCGCCCGATTCCTCCTGGTGGTCCACCGCCGCCAAGACCGGGACACTGAAGACCGATCCCAAGACGATGGAGGTCTCCCTGATCCTCCAGGACGGCTACAACACCTTCCTATCGCCGGGCCAACCCGAGGGGTTCAACCGCATTTTCTTCAAGCGGCAGACCCTCCGGTTGACCTTGGGGAACCAGTTGGCCCAAATGGGGGAGATCCAGAAGGATTACCTGGATATGGACCTGGCTGAACTGCGCAAGGCCACGGCGCAAACAGCCCCCTCGGACGGCGAACGGCTCCGGCGGCTCCGAAGTGAATACCAAAAGAGGCTCTCGCTTCCCTTCGCCTGCCTGGCGGTCACCTGGTTCGGGGCGCCTTTGGGGCTCATGTTCAGGCGTCGGGGTTTCATCGCCTTCACCTTCGGCGTCGGCATGATCTTCGTGTATTACCTCATTTTCGTCCTGGGGGAGGTCTCCAGCCTCAAGGGAACCCTCCAACCCTCGGTGGGGCTTTGGATGGCCAACGCGGCCTTCCTCATCGTGGGTTGGTTCCTGTATCGTCTGGCCTCCCAGGAACGCCAAGCCTTCCGCTTCGAACGGCCGGGAAAGGCCTCCCCATGAAGATCCTCAACCGATACCTGCTCCGGGAGTTCGTCGCCCCCTTCCTGGGGTCGTTGTTGATCTTCTCGGTGATCATCCTGGTGATCCTGGTGTTCGACCAGCTGAAGTTCGTGATGGACAACCACGCGGGGTTCCTGTTGGCCGCCAAGTACTTCGTCCTGCAGCTGCCCTTCAACCTCCTGTTGATCGTGCCCCTGGCCGTCCTGTTCGGGGTCCTGTTCTCCCTGGGGTCCCTCAGCAAGGCCAGCGAGCTGATCGCCATGCGCGCGGGGGGCGTGGACCTCTTCAAGGTGGCCGTTCCCCTGGTGATGGCCGGCGCCCTGGTGGGCCTGGGGAGCATCCTGTTCAACGAGACCGTGGTGCCCAAGACCAAATCCATGGCCGAGCACGTCCGGCAGGTCGAGATCGAGAAGAAGGCGGTGACCCACACCACCCAACGCTCGAACGTCTCCCTGCGGGGCTCGGGCAACCGCATGTACCACATCGACCGGTTCGACGGCCCCACCTCCTCCATGACCGGGGTGATCCTGCTGGAATTCGACCAGGGTATCCGCCTCAAGAGCCGCCTCGACGCCCAAGGCGCCGTTTACCGCGACGGGCGCTGGGTCTTCCAAAAGGGGTGGATGCGGGTGTTCGACGAGAATGGGGTGGAGATCCTGGCCCAGCCCTTCGAGGAACTCCCCATGGACCTCGAAGAGAAACCCGATGATTTCCTGGCGGAACAGAAGGAAGCCCAAGAGCTCAACATGCCGGAGTTGCTGGCTTACATCGACCAGTTGAAGAAAAACGGCGAGGATTACCACAAGGAACTGGTCGAACTTCACCTGAAGGTGGCCTTCCCCTTCGCCTGTGTGGTCTTGGTGCTTTTGGGAGTGCCCACGGGCTGGAGCCTGGGCAAGTGGAGTTCGGTGGCCACCAGTATCGGCCTCGTGCTGTTCGTGGCCTTCGCCTACCTGGGATTGATCCGCGTGGGGGAGGCGCTGGGCGAGTCGGGGGTCCTGCCGCCGATTTTGGCGGGCTGGATGGCCAACGTGGTGTTCGCCGCGCTGGGCGGGTGGCTCATGGTGCGCCGCAACCGCTAAGCCTAGATAAACAGCGACCTATTGCAACCACGGATTCACACAGATGAAAGAACTCAAACAATCATAAACCTATAATTTAAGACCGATCATTTGACGATTCAGCTTCCCCCTTGATTCTACATTCCAAGCAATCTTTTCAGGTTTTCCTTGGCCGGCGTGGCGTCGAAGGGCGCCCGGGTGGCGTTGCGGTAGCACTCGATCGCTCCCTTCCGGTCCCCCGCCAGTTCCCGCATGGATCCCAGCTCGTTCCACAGGTGGGCGGCGGGGTATCCCGAACGGAGGGCGGCCACCAGTGCGTCATGTCCCCAGTGGAAGTTGTCCGTCTTGTTCCGACTGCCGTAGGCGCTATCCAGTTCATGGAACAGGGCTGTCTTTTCGCCCTCCAGGTCCGCCAAAAAGGGATCGGAACCCCGCGGAGTGACCTCAGCCAGCCGCCGAAGTACGGCGTCGTAGCCCTCCCCTTCACTTCTCTTGAATCCCTCCGTCACCACCGACCTCCAACCTAGGTCGGTCCGGGACCAATCCTCCACCCATTTACCCTCATTGGGGTCCAAGGGGATCACATAGAGGCAGGAGCCACCGTCCCAATCCCCGCCCCGGGGCAGGTCGTAAATCCTCAAGGCCTTGAAGCGGGCCCCCAGGAAGGGCCGGTAGTTTTGGTCGGCCACCAGCGCCACCCAATGGGACTCCCCCATCGGCGATTCCCATTTTTCCCGGTCAAGGTCCAGGGATTGATCCACGGGGTCCAACTGGAAACCCGCCAGGTATCGGCCAGGTCCGTTCTTTTTCGCTTCCTCCACGAGCAGGTCCCCTGCCTGCTTGAACTTCCAGGACTTGGACATTTGGCCCCAGGATCCCGATCCCTCCGACCAAAGCCCTGGGTAACGGACCACCAAGTGGTAGGCGTCCCATCCGAAGGAGAGGAGGACCAATCCCGTGAGCGCCCAGGTCCGCATACGCCTCGGCAGGCGATCCGTCCAATGGATCCATCCCCAGGCCCCGAACACCACGCCGAGAGGGACCCAAGCCACGATCCTCAGGGGATTCAAGGAGACCGAGAGCATGCCCGGCAGGAGGAAAAGCCCCGCGCAGACCATGGCCCATCGGGCCCAGGGTGAGGATCGGTGTCGATAGGACTCCCACAACCCGGCCAAGACCCCCAGGCCCAGGAACGGGCTCCAGAGGCCGCCCCAAGCCGGGGTGTAGAAGAAGTTCATCGACCCGACACCGAACCACATCGACCTCAGGTAATCCCAGAGTGTCCCCACCCAAACCAAGGGGGTCCATCCGGGCGTTCCGGCGGACCAGAGGTGCCGGTAATAGCCGCCGAACCCCCGCTGGACCGCCACGACCACCAGGGGTGACGCCGCCAAGATCGCCGCGACGGAGAAAAGGGTCAGGTCCCGGACCCGTCCCTTTCGATCCCCCAAGATCCAGACCCCCGAGGCTCCCGCGAGGGCCGCCACGGGCCAGGCCAAATAGGTGTAGAACCCCGCACCGGTCCAAAGCCCGAGCGCCGCCAACCAAGCCGTTGATTCCTTCCGGGCTTTCCATTCAAAGAGAAGTATCACGATTCCCAACTCCCAAAACGGGACCAGGACCGCCGGATGGGAAAACCGCCCCAAGTAGGCCGGCCAGAACGAGGCCATCAGGAGGAGGGCCGCCCAGGAAGCGGCTGGCGGGAGGTCCCTTCGCCTCGTCCAAACCCAGGCCAGGAGCGCCGTGAGGAACGACACCACCGCCGGGAGGACACAGAGGGAACGGAAACCCACGCCGTCGCCGCGGAAGACCCAAGAGAGGAGGAGGAAATAAAGGGGCGGCATCTGGCTGACGTAGTGGAACCAAAGGCCGTCCCAACCACGCGTCCAATCCTGGGCGATCCAGGCGTGGACCGATTCGTCCACCAGGGGCCAGACCGACAGGTCCGAAAGGCGGTAAAACCGGAGGCCGAACCCCAGGACAAACGCCGCCGCCCAAAACCAGGCCGGAGGTTGTGGCGCCGCGGGGGCCGTCGGCATTTGGTTTCGGGGCGGTTTTCGTGAAATGGCGTTCACCTTTTCGGGCCTCGTTTCGGGGGACCGGCCGACATCACCAACCCGTGTCCTTGCCCTGGAAGACGAAACGGCCGTTGATGCTGCGCTCTGGCAGGGTGGCGCAGAACAGGATGTCGGGCATGGGACGGGTGGGCGGCACGTTGATCTCGGGATGCATCCGGCTGTTGAACATCCCCGGCTCCACCCCGTTCACCAGGATGTTGAACCCCTTGTTCTCCTCGGCGAAGGTCCGGGTGAGGGCGTTGAGGGCCGCCTTGGAACAGGTGTAGGGCCCCCACTTGGCCATGTTGACCACGGATAGGGCCGAGCTGATGTTGACGATGCGCCCGTACTTGCGTTCCCGCATGCCGGGAACCGCCAGCTTGGTGCAGATCCAGGCCCCGACCAGGTTCACTTCCAGGATGCGCCTGAAGTCCGTGGCCTCCACCTCCCAAAGGTTGGCCTCGGGCAGGTGGATCCCGGCGTTGTTGACCAGGACGTCGACCTTGGCGACCTTCTCCAGGCACTTGTCGAAGAAGGATCGGGTCATCCCCTCGTCGGTGATGTCCACGACCCCCGCCACGGTCTTGCGGCCGATTTTGGAGCACTCATAGGCGGTCTGGTCCAGGGCCTTCTTGTCGTTGTCGCAGAGGACCAGGTCGGCGCCCTCCCGGGCGAAACCCGTGGCGATTTCACGGCCCAAGGCGCCGCCCGCCCCCGTCACCCAGGCGACCTTTCCCTCCAGCTTGGAGCCTGCGCCGGGTCGGAAGAGCGGGGACGCGGCGCTCACGAGGCGAGGATTTCGCGGATCTGCCGGGCGATGAACCGAACTTCCTTGGCGCCGATGCCGGGATGGACGGGCAGGGACAGGCACCGGGCCGCGGCGTCGAGGGCCACCGGCAGTTTCTCACGGCCGTAGCCCAGGGCCAGGTAGGCCGGCTCCTGGGGCACGATCCGGGGATAGAAAGGCTTGCTGTCCACGCCGCGCTTCCTCAGCTCAGCCGATAAGAGATCCCGATCCGGGGCCAGGACCGTGAACTGGTGGTAAACGTGCTTGAAGCCGGGCCATTCCACCGGAAGGACCAAGCCCTTCACGCCGGTCAACAGGTCCCGATAAAACGCGGCGTTGGCCCGGCGGGCGTTGTTGAAGGCCTCCAGCCGTTCCAGTTGGCAAAGGCCGACGGCGGCCGCCAGGTTGTTGAGCCGGTAGTTGTAGCCGATGGTTTCGTGGCCGCTGGGCCCCCGGCCATGGTTGATGAGGGACCGGACCCGCGCCGCGTCCTTCGGGGACTTGGCCGTCACCATACCGCCCTCGCCGCAGGGCAGGTTCTTGGTGGCGTAGAACGAGAAGGCGGCCGTCCGGCCGAAGGTGCCGACCTTGCGGCCCTCCACTTCGGCCCCATGGGCCTGGGCGCAGTCCTCGATCAGGGCCAAACCCTTCTTCTTGCAGAGGGCGGAAAGCCCCCGGAGGTCCGCCGGGTGGCCGAAAAGGTGCACCGCCAGGATCGCCTTGGTCTTCTTTCCCCCCTTGTCCAGCGCGGCCTTGGCCGCCCCCGGGTCGAGGTTGTAGGTGAAGGGATTGATGTCGGCGAACCTGGGTTTGGCCCCGGCGTGGAAGACGCTGTTGGCGGTGGCGATGAAGGTGAAAGGCGTGGTGAGGACCTCGTCGCCCGCCTTCAAGCCGAGGGGTGTTAGGGCCGCGTGCAGGGCCGTGGTGCCGTTGGAAACCGCGACGGCCTGGGCCGGGTCGAGTCCCAGGTATCCCGCGAACCCGGCCTCGAATTGGGAAACTTCACGGCCCGAGGCCAACACCCGCGACTTCACCACCCGTGCGAGCGCCTGGATTTCTTTCGAGCCAACCTGCGGTTGCGCCAGGGGAATCATGGGGTCTCCTCGAGGATGGAAAACGGTTTCGAACTGCTTAAGGATTATCGCCGAACGGCCTGGAGGAAAAGATGGTGGCGATCAGCCAGGGCGAGGGTTTTATCGCGTTGGAGGATGAAGGCCGCCCCCGCCTCGACCACCATTCCCGCCGCTTGGGCCCGGACCAGGGCCAGGATCGTGGCCGGCCCCACGGTCGGAACGTCGAAACGCCAATCATGCGAAGGGCCGGCCACCTTGATGACCACGGTGCCGGGCCGCCCCACCCGACCGCCCCGGAGGATGGTCTCGTCGGTGCCCTCGGCGGCCTCCACGGCCACCACGGCGCGGCGGCGGACCACCAGGGTCTGCCCCACCTTCCATTCGGAGAACCGCCGGGCCTGAACCAGGCCGAAGGGGATCGTGTCGGCCGCTTCCCCTTTGGGTCGGGTTCGCGTCAGGACCCCCTCCTCGGCCACGAGGGTGTCGAGGAATGTCCGGCAGTCCAAGAGGCGGGTGCCGGACTTCTCCAGCTCGCCGGCCACCGCCTTCATCATGGCGGGACCGGACCGGTCCTTTTGGCGCAGGAGGAGCGAAATGGCCTTCAGGTCCACTTGACCTGGGACGAAAGCGATGCGGAACAAATGGGAGAGGTGGACCTGGCCTTCCATGGCGGCCCATCGGACCTGGTGCTTTTTGAAAAAGGCCAGGAGGGCGCCCAAGCGGCCCACGGGAAGGAACTTCGTCTCGGTGCCCCAACGGGCCAAGGATTTTGGGGCTTCCCCCTCCACCCCGACGATATAGAGGGGATGGCCCCGGCGCTTGGCCTCCCGGGAGAATGCCGACGGCAGTTCACCGTTCCCGGCGATCAATCCGATGGGCTCGCCCGGCTTCAGGATCGAAGACCCGGTTCGGCCCGCCTGCCGATCAGCCCGGTGTTGAGTCATTATCTTGTAATACCGCGGGACGAGGTCGAGAGGAACTCCAACAAGTAGGTGATGTCCTCGTTCTGCGGGAAATCCTTCTGGAGCGCCGCCAGGGATTCCTTGAGCGTCAGGCTTTTCCGGAAGATGACCCGATAGGCGTCCTTGAGGACCTTGAGCCGCTCCGGCGTGAATCCGTTCCGCTCCAACCCGACCTGGTTGAGGCCGGAAATGGTGATGGGTTCCCCCGCCGCCATCATGAAGGGGGTGATGTCCATCGGGACCCTCAGGCCGCCCCCGACCATCGCGTACTTCCCGATCCGTACGAATTGGTGGAGGGGCGTGAGCCCCCCGATGATGGCGTAATCGTCGATGCGGATATGACCGGCCAAGGTGACCAGGTTGGCCAGCTTGACGTTGTTGCCGATGACGCAATTGTGGGCGATGTGGACGCCCACCATGAACCAGTTGCCGTTGCCGACGACGGTCTTGGAACCCTCGCCGGTGCCGGGGTTGAGGGTGACGTGTTCGCGGATGACGTTCTCATCACCGATCTCGAGGGTCGTTTCCTCCCCGTAATACTTGACGTCTTGGGGTTCGCTCCCCACCACGGCGCCCGAGAAGATCCGGTTCCGTTTCCCCAGGGTGGTGTGGCCCGTCAGGTTCACGTAGGGGCCTATTTCGGTCCCCTCGCCCACCGTCACCCGGGCGTCGATGATGGCGAAGGGCCCGACCTTGACGCCGTCGGCCAATTGGGCGTCCTTATGGACTATCGCGGTTGGATGGATCAGGGTGGTCATGGGGTTCTCAGTGACCGCCCTTTTCTTCGGCGTTCGGGTCCACCAGGACGCAGGTGATGTCGGCCTCGGCCGCCACCTGCCCGTCCACAAAGGCCTTTCCGGCGGCCTTCACCAGCTTACCCCGGGACATGACGATGTCCACCTCCAGCCTCAACTGGTCACCCGGTTTGACGGGCCGGCGCCAACGGACGTTGTCGGCCGCGGCGAAGTACATGATGTTGAGGCCGTCCGTGCGCCCCTTCAGGAGGGCGATGCCGCCGACCTGCGCCATCGCCTCGAGGATGATGACCCCCGGCATGATGGGGTGCCCCGGGAAGTGCCCCTGGAAATATGGCTCGTTCATCGTCACGTTTTTCAGGCCCACGGCGCGCTTGTTGGGTTCCATCTCCACGATCCGGTCCACGAAAAGGAACGGGAACCGGTGGGGCAGGATTTTCTGGATCTCCTCGATATCAAGCATCATGCCGTTCTTTCCTTTCGAATGGTTCGCCCGTTCTTGGATGGCCTGGGCCAACCGAACGTGGTATTTGTGGCCGCCCTTCACAACGGTCACCTTGGCCTTGAGGGGCCGGTTGAGGAGCATCAGGTCGCCCAAAAGGTCCAGGGTCTTGTGCCGGGCGAATTCGTTCTCGAACCGGAGAGGGCCGTTGAGCAGGCCTTTGGATCCGACCACCAGGGCGTTGTCCAGGCTGCCGCCCTTGATCAGCCCCTGCGAGCGCAGGGCCTCGATCTCATGCTCGAAACAGAATGTCCGGGCCCCGGCCAAGTCCCGCTCGAAGGAACCCTCGGCCCACTCGTAACGGGCCCTTTGTTTTTCCAACCCCGGGTAGGGGAAGTCGATCATCACGTCGAGGATCAAACCCTCCGCCGGCTCCACCCGCATTTGGGTGCCGCTCTCGGAAATCTCGAAGGCCTCGGTCACGACCAGTGGATCCACGGGCGTGGATTGGCCCACGATCCCCACGGCCTTCAGCCCATCCACGAAGGCCCGGGAGCTCCCGTCGAGGATCGGCATTTCGGCGCCGTCCAAACCGATGCGGAGGTTGTCGATCCCGAGACCGGACAGGGCCGCCAAAAGGTGTTCTACGGTGTGGATTTGGGCGCCCTTTTCCCCCGTGAGGGTCGTGCCTCGGGCGGTGCCGGTGACCCGGAAGGGGTCCACGGGGATCTCCGCCGACAGGTCCGTCCGGAAGAACTTCAGGCCTGACCCCGCCGGGAGCGGAGTGAGGACTAACCGGCAATGCTGGCCCGTATGGAGGCCCACGCCCTCGAAGACCGTTTCGCGGGCCAGGGTGCGCTGGGGTCGGTTCAAGGCTTCCCGCCTTCAGGATCATCTTTTGTAAAGGAAGGGTCCAAGCGCTTCAGGGCTTTCTCCAGGTGCCGGACCCGTCTCACCAGGCTCGGCAGGTTGCGGTAGGCCGCGACGTTCTTCATCTCTTCCTTCATGGGCGCGGATGGGGCCCCCCAATAGACACCGGCCTCCGGGATGTTTTCC
>Ga0265334_10000982_pt1 | contig 14128 bp, 26 predicted proteins | sample 42023metaG_FD_192442 | JGI IMG/M metagenome (GOLD analysis project Ga0265334, IMG submission 192442) | Rhizosphere microbial communities from Carex aquatilis grown in University of Washington, Seatle, WA, United States - 4-20-23 metaG | ecosystem: Host-associated > Plants > Roots > Rhizosphere... | reverse complement strand
ACGGACTGATCGAGTGGCTGGAGGGACACGAGTGATAACGCGAGACTACGTCGACTCGGTCAGGGAGGAGTTCTCCCACCTGCTGAGGAACGAGGTGTTCGAGGTCGACAAGAGCGGGTGCAGGGTGCTGGAGGTCAGGGCCGCCTCGTTCTGCGCGGACGAGGACAGCATCTTCGGCGAGGTCGACGCCTCCTACGTCCAGCGAGAGCTGGAGTGGTACAAGTCGCAGTCGCTCAACGTCAACGATTTCCCCGGCGGCGCGCCGACGATCTGGAAGCAGGTCGCGAACAGGCACGGCGAGATCAACTCCAACTACGGCTACAGGATCTGGTCGGCTGAGACGGGGAGCCAGTACCGGAGGGTGCTGGATGAGCTCAAAGCTAACCCCAGCAGCCGCAGGGCGGTGATGATCTACACCTGCCCTGAGATGCACCACCTCTACGACTTCGACGGGATGAGCGACTTCATCTGCACCAACGCCGCTCAGTACCTCGTCAGGTACGGCATACTGCACGCGATCGTACAGATGCGGTCGTCGGACGCGGTGTTCGGCTACAAGAACGACAGGGCCTGGCACCAGCACGTGCTGACCGAGCTCGCGGGCGAGCTCGGCGTCCAGGCCGGTAGGATAACGTGGCAGGCCGGGTCGCTGCACGTCTACGAGAGGCACTTCTACCTCGTGGACAACTACGGCAGGACCGGCGAGAGGAGCGTCAAGAGGAGCGTGTATGACGAGCGTTACCCCAGCAGCCCGTGGCGCGCCCGGCGTGAAGTGGCTCAGGCGACACATGGAGATGGCCAGGCTCGTGTCGACGTGGAGCAAGGACCCGTCGAGTAGGGTCGGCGCGGTCGCGGTCGAGGACAACGGCCGCGTCCTCGCCACCGGGTGGAACGGCTTCCCCCGCGGCGTCGAGGACACCGAGGAGAGGCTGAGCGACCGCGCGACGAAGCTGCTGTACACGGTCCACGCCGAGATGAACTGCGTCTACAACGCGGGGTACGTGGGGTCGTCGCTGCGGGGCTCGACGCTGTTCGTCTACGGCCTGCCGGTCTGCTCGGAGTGCGCGAAGGGCGTGATCCAGTCCGGCGTCAGGCTCGTGGTGATGTGTCACGACAACCTCCGCCCGGAGTGGGCGATGTCGCACGCGAGGAGCCTGGAGATGTTCGCCGAGGCCGGAGTGGAGATCATGAGGATTGATTTAAGTTGACACCGATCGACCGACGTGTCATAATAACAAGGCTATGAGAGAACTCAGGAAGCTCGTCGGCGACGTGCACGGCAAGTACGGTCGCTTCAACGCGATCATGAAGAGCAGCGCGTGCCCGATCATCCAGGTCGGAGACATGGGCGTCGGCTTCGTCACGCGCCTGCCGGACGGTCACCTCGCCTACTCGAACAACCCGTCGCACGACGCAATGGTCGCCGGCGGGCACAGGTTCATCAGGGGCAACCACGACAACCCCGAGGTCTGCGCGCGCCACGACCGTTGGATCCCCGATGGAACAGTGGAGCGGATAGGAGAGTCGACGGTGATGCTTGTCGGCGGGGCCTGGTCGATCGACCGCGCGTGGAGGACCGAGGGCATCGACTGGTGGGCCGATGAGCAGCTGAGCGACGAGCAGCTCCAGCGACTGCTGGAGCTCCACAGGGAGAAGAAGCCAGACGTGATGATCACGCACGACGCGCCGATGACAATCGCGCACGCCCTGTTCCTGCAGGGCACGCACAAGCCGATCTGTCAGACGAGGACAGGCCACTGGCTCGACATGATGCTGATCGAGCACAGGCCGCGCCTGTGGGTGTTCGGGCACTGGCACGCCAGCGCCGACGTCGTCATCAACGGCTGCCGCTTCGTGTGCTTGAACGAGCTCGAGGACAGGGACTTCGAGCTTTGAGCAGGGAGATGAACCAAACCTCCGACTCGATGCCATCGACGTGGCCCGATTACGAAGATGAAGCTTTCATCAGGGCAAAAGCAAAGATGGCGGCCAACCTGATCATGAACAACATAAAGTCCTTTGCAAACAAGCACAAGATAAAGATGCGCGAGGCCATCGAGCCCGGCGTCGCTTCTGAGATAATCGACATGTATTTTGCCGGTGAGATCTCAAAGGGCGACGTTAGAAAACTAATAGAACTGGGGATGCAGCGTTCTCTAGAAAACAGGGCCGCCCAGTGAGCAGGGTGATAGTGGTCGGTCAGAACCCAGCGTCGGACGCGATCTACACCGTCGCGCCGAAGAACACCACGCACGACACGCTCGGCAAGTGGATGACCGAGCTCGGCGTCGAACAGTGGTCCTTCGTCAACGCGTGGCAGCGACCCGGCGCCTGCGCGCTCTGCGACGTAGACGCCGCGTTCCTCAAGGAAGCGACTGCGGGCTACATGAACGTGCTGGCGCTGGGTAACCTCGCGTCGCTGGCCCTAAAGAGAGCCGGCATCCCGCACGTCAAGATGCCGCACCCGAGCCCGAGGAACAGGATGCACAACGACCCCGAGCTGATCCGGAGGGCGCTGGCGGACGTGAGGGAGCGAATGTTCAAGTGCGTGTAGCCTGCGTCATGGCGCGCGGCACCGAGGGGTGCGGCGTCACTAAGTTCGCCACCGAGCAGCTGAGGTGGCTGAGGAAACACGGACACGAGGCCAGGGTGTTCACGATGCGCGACAAGGCGTACTCGAGGGCCAAGACGCACGACACGAACGACTTCACCAAAGTGAAGTTCGCCGACGACGCGGAGTTCAACGAGATGCTCGCGTGGTGCGACGCCTGCGACGTCGTGTTCGTTAACTCGATGCCCCCCAAGGAGAACGGCCACACCTCGCCCCTCCCCGACCACGCCTACGAGAACTGGGCCAGGTTCATCAGGGAGGTCAGGGCGCCGATCGCGATCGTCCAGCACGACCACAAGATCTACTCCCTCAAGCGCAACGCGCTGATGGACGAGCTGATCGATCGCGCGGACATGGTCTTCGTGCACAGCCCGAGGAACGACTTCGCCGACTACCTCCGCGACTTCGAGGGGGAGGGCTTGAGGATGTTCTTCGACGACGAGCCCGGCGTCCCAAGGAAGAAGCTGTTCTCGTTCCAGCCGGGCTTCAGCTTCGACGACAGCCGGTGGGTCCCCGTCGGCGAGCAGGACGCCCGGCACCACAAGTGGATCGGCAGGTCGACCTCGTGGAAGGGCTACAGGCTGATGTTTGAGTTCAGCAAGCTCCTCTGCCTGGACCCGGGGGTGCTCGTGACGCTGGAGGGGCTAGAGAAGTCACCGGGCTTCCTGTCGATCAAGGGTCAGTACGACTTCCACTCCCACGTCAGCCACATCTTCGACCTGATCGAGCGGGTCGACCTCGAGCCGTACAGGGGCACGAAGCCGGCCGTGTTCTCGTCGTTCGTCAACGAGAAGCTCGTCGCCAGGATGGCGCGCGTCGGGTTTGGCTACCAGACCTCGCTGCTTGAGCCCAAGTTCATCGACCGCTCGATTGAGTACACCCACTGCGAGGTCGTGCAGGCCGGCGCGGTCCCGGTGTTCAGGCAGGAGTACGGGCAGCTGTGCCGGCACCGTGTCACGGGCGACCCTTTGACTGAGTCGAAGAACAATTTTACGATCTGGCTGGGTGCTGAAAATCATGAAGCGTGTATAAATACTGTCAGGCGCCTCACCGACGACCCGGTCGAGAGGGACGAGTGGCGCCGGGGGGCCCTGGAGTTCTACGGGGCCCACCAGGACTCAGAGCACACCTTCGCCGAGATGATGAAGCACGTTGAGGACGTCTTGAAGATGAAGAGCGCAGCTTGACCGAGCAGATTTTTGTGTTTGGGTCTAACCTGGCTGGACGCCACGGCGCGGGCTCAGCCCAGGCGGCTCTCGCCGACCACGGCGCGGTGTGGGGACAGGGCGTCGGCAGGCAGGGCCGATCCTACGCGATTCCCACGAAGGACGAGCAGTTTCGCGTCCTCAAGCCGGTCCACATAAAAGAGTTCGTGAGGGAGTTCCTCCAGTACGCCGCGGAGCGCCCGGAGCTGACGTTCAACGTCGTCGCGATAGGCTGCGGCTTCGCCGGCTACCACCCGTACGAGATAGCTCCGATGTTCGAGGGCGCGACGTCGAACGTCAACCTGCCGGAGGAGTTCAAGCCATATCTAGCTTGAAGCACGCCTCGATCATACCTCTGATCGGCGGCGAGACGATAGGCTCGATGGAGGCCTTCGGCTCCCTCCCCAGCTACATGGTGACGTACTCCCCGTTCAGGGACAACGAGTCGCACCTGACCAACTACCTCAAGCACAAGGGCTACGACGTCCCGTACGTCGTGCTCGACGAGGACACGTCGTGGAGGCCCAACTACGTCGACTCCGTGTCGTCGGTCTGCCCGTGCGCGGGCCTGTCATTCCTCTCGTCCGGCTACGGGGAGCAGAACGAGGCCAACAAGTGGATGCCGATCGCGGCTGAGTACGTGCTGGGGCAGATCAAGCCGAGGGTGTACTGGGGCGAGAACGCCCCGCACCTGGCCGGCAAGGTCGGCAAGCCGGTCGTCGAGAAGCTGATGTCGGTCGCGAGGAAGCACGGCTACGTGATGAGCCTGTACAGGACGAAGTCGCTCCTGCACGGCGTGCCGCAGGTCAGGGAGAGGGCGTTCTACTTCTTCTGGCGCGGGGACAGCGTCCCACTGCTCGGCTACTTCGACAGGCCGCACCGGCCGATCGAGGACGTGATCGCCGGCGTCAGGTCGAACTTCCAGATGGAGCCGGTCAACAAGGACACGCCCAGCAGGGACGACCCGTACTACAGGTACCTCCTGGAGGTGATCCACGGGGGAATAACGCACCGCCAGCACCACGACGTGATGGACCGCGAGCGGCCGCAGACCGGGTACCTCGACGTTAAGAGCGACATCGAGCGGAGGGGCGTCACCTACAGGGAGCTCGCCGCGTGGATGGAGAGGGAGGGCTACCACCGCGAGGTTCCGAAGTGCCTGAGGGCACACGACAAGCTGGAGCGCGGCGAGAACATCATGCGGCGCGGGACGATGGTCCCCAAGAACTATATCGGGGCGTTCGTCTCGCACTACCCGCTGATGCTGACGCACCCCTACGAGGACAGGTACGTGACCTACCGCGAGTCGATGACGATAATGGGCATGCCCGACGACTTCGAGCTGCTCAGGCCGAGGCGCTCGATCAACCACGTCTGCCAGAACGTCCCGGTGCAGACCGCCAGGGACATGGCGTCGGAGGTCAGGGAGTTCCTCCTCGGGAACCGACGTGATATGATACGAGCCGACCTGGTCCTGCAGAAAAACCACTCCCAGACGCACGAGGTCGTCAGCGGCGGCGCGACGGCCGGCAGCCTGGAGGCGCTGATATGACTAGCAGCTGGTGGATGAAGCCAGAATGGCCGGCTGAACGAACGGACGAAGGAGAGACTGTGTCTGAGAAGAAGGCAATGGACTGCAAGTGCGGGGGCCTGTGCGTGTGCGGCGGTGAGACGGCGGTCTCGGTGAGCTATAAGTACGACGAGGACAAGATACTGGAGGCGCTGAAGCGCAGGGTGGACGCCAGCTACGAGGCGCACTACGCGACCGGCGACGGAGACCTCCAGTGCTGGGACGCCTGGGTCCAGCTCGGCAGCGCCACCACGAGCGCGAGGGACGTCGCGCTGAAGTACCTCTGGCGCTACGGGCAGAAGAACGGCGCGGACGTCGAGGACCTGTTCAAGGCGATGCACTTCATCATGCTCGCGATACACGACAGCCACTACAGGAACAAGTGACGATGGAGCACAAGCTGGCGGAGACATTCGCCATCGACGAGCACTGCTACAAGAGGGACGACAACGTCGACACGGACCACGACGGCGTCAGGTGGCTCGTGGCCGCTAATCGGACCGGCGAGGTGGTCTCCTACTCGTGCCACCCCGCCATGAGGAAGAGCACCGTGAAGTTCATGCACGCGCCGGTCGCGATGGACAAGGGTCGCGTCATAAGCGCCCAGCAGGTGACGACGACGCGCTGGAGCGAGGTGGCCGAGCTCTTCAAGGACGGCGGCTACATCTACGAGCTCAGGCGCGTCGTGCCGAGGGTTGAATTCTTCTCGTGGTCGACGAACAACGTCGACCACGCGGAGAAGCTGCTCGACGCTGAGCTAATAGGAAGCGAGCAGCCGTACTGGCTGGTTCGCTACAGCCCGCCGCTGCCGAAGGTAACAAGGGAGGAAAAGCCATAGAGATCCAGATACCGATCCAGGAGCTCCAGAAGAGGAGGCTCTTCATCGCGGCCCCGATGTACGGGGGCATGTGCGCGGGCATGTTCGCGAGGTCGATGATAGACCTCGCGGCGTTCTGCACGCAGCACGGCATCCCCGCTCAGCACCACTTCCTCTTCAACGAGTCGCTGATACCGCGCGCGAGGAACTACTGCTGCGACGAGTTCATGAGGTCCGGCGCCGACCACATGATGTTCATCGACGCCGACATCGGCTTCAATCCCCAGGACGTCATCGCGATGATGTCGCTCCAGGCGCTGGACGAGAAGTACGATATCATCGGTGGGCCTTACCCCAAGAAGTGCATCAGCTGGGAGAAGATCAAGCACGCCGTCGACAAGGGCGTCGCCGACAAGGACCCCAACGTTCTCGAGAGGTTCGTCGGCGACTTCGTCTTTAACCCCAAGGGCGGGCAGCAGCAGATCCCGATCAGCGAGCCGGTCGAGGTCCTCGAGATCGGGACCGGCTTCATGATGGTCAGCAGGAAGGCGATGCAGCGCTTCCAGGACCACTTCCCGCAGTACATGTACCGGCCGGACCACGTCAGGACCGAGCACTTCGACGGGTCGCGCGAGATCATGATGTTCTTCCAGTCAGACATCGACCGACACGAGCCCGAGGGAGACTACAGGAGGCTCCTGCAGGAGGCGATGAACAGCCCCAACCCGCAGGAGCTGATCGCCGCCGGCCTTACGGCCATCGAGGCCCAGCAGGGCGTCAAGTCGAAGCGGTACCTCTCGGAGGACTACTGGTTCTGCCAGAAGGCGCAGCTCGCCGGCCTAAAGACGTGGTTCTGCCCGTGGATGAAGATGCAGCACGTCGGCACGTACATCTTCGGCGGGTCGCTGGCCGACCTGGCGTCGATCGGCGCGCCCGCGACGGCCGACACGGGAGCGCTGAGGAAGTTCAGGGGCAAGGACGAACACGGGCAGCCGCTCCTGCCGGCGCCGGCTCCCAATCAGAAACAGAAGAGGAAGAAGCGATGAGGATAGTGGTGTACGTCGACAACAACCTGCCGTCGATGGCGATCGAGGGGATCAAGGAGCAGATGGAGAAGTTCCTCGGCCCGGGGGACAGGGTGCTGTACCTGCCGTCGTCCGGCTGCACATACGTCGAGGTGCTGCCGGACGGCGCAAAGAACGAGGCCAAAGAGTGAAGATCCATCCAGACACGTTCACGATCCTCAAGCACTTCTCAAGGATCCACAAGAGCCTGACGGTCCCGGCCGGTAGGGTCCTAACGACGATCACGCCCCAGAAGACCGTCGTCGCCAGGGCCGAGACGCCGACCGACTTCCCCAGGCAGTTCTCGATCTTCGACCTCAACAGGTTCCTCTCCGTCGCCTCGCTGTTCGGCCCGGACGCCGAGTACGCGTTCGGCGACGAGGGGATCGACGTGAGCGAGGACGGGCGCTCGGCGACGTACAGGTACGCCGACGACGCCGTAATCAAGACCAAGCCGCCGCAGGGCGAGATCAAGTTCCCGTCCGTTGACGCGGAGTTCAGGATGAGCGCGACTGAATACAGGACGCTGATGAAGGCGGCCGGCGTGCTGGGCCTCGAGCAGGTCGCGGTCGTCGGCGACGGCGGGGCGACCTACCTGAGGGCGCTGGACGCCGGCAACCCACTGGCCGATCGGTTCTCGATCAGGGTCGGAGACGCCGAGCGGGACTTCGTCGCGGTGATCAAGCGCGAGAACCTCGACCTCTTCCCGTCCGACTACGTCGTCACCGTCACGAGGCGCGGCATGGCCCGTTTCGTCGGGAGCCCCGTCACGTCGTGGGTCGCGCTGGAGAGCGAGTCCAAGTTCGCCGAGGAGCCCGCGCCGGCCGGGGCCTGAGTGTCGAAAAAATAGTTGACCCCGGATCGACCCGGTGATATTATGACCAGTGTGATAATTCACCTGGAGCAACACTATGGACATCCTGGGTACACTGAGGCGCGGCCGCGAGCGGGTGGCGCGCGGCTGGGTTAGGAACGAATTCCACAACTTTGTCGGGTACTGCGCCAGGGGCGCGGTGCTGCTGGACGACGATAACCTTATGACAAACAACTCCGGCGACACCGACGCGGAGAAGGCGCTGATGGCGGGGATCATCGAGGGGATGTCGGAGAGAGTCGTCACCCTCTTCGACTCCGCCGTTAAGCTGGTGTACAAGCACAGCGAGGGCGACGACATGGAGCTGTCGCCCGGGAACCACATCGCGTACTGGAACAACAGGGTGGCTTCCTCAAGGAGCGACGTCGTCGCGGCGTTCGACCGGGCGATCGAGATCGTCGAGCGACAGCGGGCGTCGCTCGCCTCCGCGGCCCTCGCCGGGGCCCCGGCGAGCGAGGAGCAGCTTGAGCTCCTCTAACGAGCCGCTCTGGGTCGAGAAGTACAGGCCCAAGACGGTCTCGGAGACGCTCCTCACCCCCGAGCTGAGGGGCGTCTTCCAGGGGTTCGTGGACGAGGGCTTCGTCCCGAACCTCCTCCTCTCCGGCGGCCCCGGGGTCGGCAAGACCAGCGTCGCCAGGGCGCTCATGAACGAGCTCGGCTGCGATCTCCTGTTCGAGAACGCCTCCAACATCGGGATCGACGTCCTCAGGACCAGGATCGAGTCGTTCGCCTCGTCCATGTCCCTGGGCGGCGGGCGCAAATACGTCCTCTTCGACGAGGCCGACAAGATGTCCCCGCAGATGCAGGACGCGCTGCGGGGGTTCATCGAGGAGTTCAGCTCCAACTGCGGGTTCATCTTCACCTGCAACAGGAGCAACAGGATCATCGAGGCGATCCACTCGAGGTGCTTCGGCGTCGACTTCAGGGTCGCCAAGTCGCCGGAGTTCGCCGGCCAGCTCTACGACAGGGTGGTGGCGATCCTCGAGGCCGAGGGGGTGCAGCACGACCCCGACGCGCTGGTCGCGCTGATCCAGAAGTACTACCCCGACGCCAGGAGGATCATCAACACCCTGCAGGGCTACGCGAGGAGGAGCGGCGGCCGGATCGACTCCGGCGCGCTGGCGACGCTCCTCGACGCCGAGGTCAGGGAGCTGATCCAGCTGATGCGGAAGCGGGACTACACCGGCATGAGGGCGTGGGTGTCGACCAACAGCCACGTGGACCAGCACGAGCTCTACAGGAGCCTCTACGACCAGGCCAGGGAGCACTTCGCGGTCGAGAAGATCCCGCTGGTGGTGCTCGCCCTGGCCAAGTACCAGTACCAGGCGGCCTTCGCCGCCGACGCCGAGATAAACGTCATGGCGTGCCTGACCGAGATAATGGCAGAGGAGGCCCTGAAGTGATAGATAACGCGGTGTACGCGATCGGCGTCGTGGCGATCATAGTGCTGCTCGTGGCAGCGTTCTTCGGCACGTTCTATCTCTTCAGCGAGTTCTTTAAGCTGCGCAAGAGCGACGCCTCCGCGCACGAGTTGATACACAAGCACCGTGAAGACTACTGGGACCTAAAGCGCGCCTTCGACGACCACGTGCGCGAGAGCAAAGGGGCTCCGAAGTGACGGACGACCGGAGGACGATACGCGTAGCCGTACCGAGGTGGGTGTCTAGGTTCTGGTGCAGCTCGGCCCGTGAGTTCATCCAGCTGTGGCTCATCGTGGCGGCGACGATCGTCGCCGCGATGGCGCTGATTTTTTTCATCCTCTGGCTCGCGACCGTCTATCTGTTCGGTTTCTTCGTGCTGATGGGCGTTTTTATAATCACTGTGATCACCCTGGTGGTGTGGTCAGACTAGCGGTGAAGTGAAGATTGGAGCAACCAGATGCCTGCGCGACCCCCAACAGAAGACTCAACGATGCTGACGGTCCGTGTTCCTAACTTCGTCGAGTGGGCGGCAGCCTCGCCCACGGTGCCGGCCGTGTTCGTCAGGTGGTGGCTCGGCCTGTCGCTGTCTCTGATCACCTTCTTCCTGTGGCTCATCAGCGCCTGCGCGCTGTTCGACGGCGGCTGGGTGCTGCTGGGCCTGATCGACGTGTCCCTGGGCGTCGCGGTCGCGCCGGCTCTGCTGATAGCCGTTGCGAGTCGGAGCTACTAGCCGTGGCACCCTGGAGAGGCGACGAGATGCCGAATCGAGAATACCGGAGAGAGGATGACGACGGCGGGAGCACGCTGACGCTCAGGGTGCCCGGGTGGGTCGAGTGGGTGGCGACTTCCTGTGGCCCAGCTGCGTTCTTCACGAGGACTTTCCTGGCGATATTCATGATCATGACCGTGGCCGCGTGCTGGCTCACCGTCGTAGTCGCGCTCATAAGCAGCAACTTCGTCGCGAGCGGCTGCGCCGTGATCTTCGGCGGGGTGTCCGTGCTCGTCGCGGGGATCATTACTGCCGCGCGCTACGCCTAGTGGCCGACAAGTACGACTGGCGATGGGAGAACAGCGTCTCCCACACCAAGGAGAGGGTGGAGGCGGAGGGGCACCGGTACGTCCCGTTCAGGACCAACCGGTACCTCTCCAGGTTCATCGACTCGCTGAGCGCTGCTCAGGACATGAACCTCAACCCGCACCTCGACCCCGAGCTCCAGTACGACTACCTATTCTACTCGGTGCGGAAGCGCAGGCGTTTCGCGAGGGGCGCCAGGCCGGTCGCGGACGACAGGGTCGCGCTGGTCGCCGAGAGGTACGGGTGCAGCGAGGCCAGGGCCAGGGAGTACCTGGCGGTCCTGACCGAGGAGGAGGCGGAGGCGCTACGGTTAAATAAGGGAGGGTAAGCTAATAAGAAGAGGACGGCTAGCGTCTCATGGAGGACATATTCAGGGGGCTGGGGGTGGAGGTGACGCTGGCGCTGAGGGAGGACTTCCTCAAGGTAAAGGAGACCCTCACCAGGATCGGCGTGGCATCCAAGAGGGAGAACACGCTCTACCAGTCCTGTCACATCCTGCACAAGCGCGACAGGTACAGCATCATGCACTTCAAGGAGCTGTTCGTGATGGACGGCAAGGAAGCGACGCTGACTGAGGACGACGTGGGACGCAGGAACACGATCGTCAGGCTGCTGTCGGAGTGGAAGCTCGTCAGGATCATCGACCCGGACCGGTGCGCGAGCCCGTTCGCGGGGATGCAGCACATCAAGGTCATCCCGTACGCCGAGAAGGGGGACTGGCTCCTGGTCCCGAAGTACCAGATAGGGGTCAAGAGGTAAACTTTTTGATTGACTTCGGTCACACCGTGGTTTATAATGATCATACTGGAGGTCGACCGTCTTGGTGAGTCTGTTCGGCTGGAAGCTAGACAGGGTCAAGAGGCAGCCGGACTCCGAGCTGCTCGCTCTGATCGCGAGGCTGCTGTTCCCCACGATGGAGCCGAACAGGACTCCGGACGGGACCAGGTTCCTGATCGACCGGTCGGTCGACTCGAACCTCGAGGCGGTCCTCGCCGACGTGAGGGCCGGACACACCGACCTGAGGACGCAGTCGACGATCGGCGACGTCCTCGAGCGGCTCACCATGGTCAGGGCGTCGATGGGTTTGTACTCGGAGTTTGAGCTGGGGAAGTACTCGTACGTGGCCGTAGCGACGGCGCGCGAGGCTGACCCAGACGTAGAGGCCCGGGAGACCGGGCTCTAGGAATCCTCGTCGAGAGGGCGCGCCACACGCGCTCGACGAGCTGGGCCCGCGGCTGGTTTCCTCCTTTCTCGCCGCGGGCCAAACTTTTTAGAGGACGCAGATGGAAGACGGCGCGAAGACCTGGCTGGAGCACGCGTTCTTCAGAATGATGCGCGTCTCGGGCTGGACGTTCCTGCTCGCGCTGGGCTTCCAGCTGCTGGGCACCGGCGGCGTCGGCGACAGGGCCTACGACGCCCTCCTGATCTCGTTCGTCCTCTGGGTCGTGACGTACGTGCTGGCGAGGATGGGCTGGTGACGTGCACGGTCGGTAAAAAAATAGTTGACTCCGGTTAACCCGTGTGATACTGTGGTCAAATGATGAAAACATCAGGGAGTAGAACATTGGTCAAGAAGCAACGAGTCCTCGAGGCCCTCAAGAAGGGACCGAGGACCGCCAGGCAGATCGAGCACAACTTCAAGCTCGCGAGCGCCTCGGCGACCGTCGCGTCCCTCCGCAGGGACGGCTTTAGGATCGACAACGTGCCGTACGGCACGGTCAACAAGTACGTCTACCGCGGCGACGCGCGGGCGTAAAAAACAGGCAAACGCGGTCGTGGTGGCTGCATAGTCTGATATATAGTCCACCACGATGCTGTTTGACAATCGAATAGGCGAGAGACGATCTAGCGGTCGTCTCTTCGAGGTATGCGGGAGAGCTCGGCTGAGCTTCCTTCCACTGGACTTTCGCGTGTCTCGAAGAAACGATCGCACGGGGGCCGCTCAGGGTAAGCTGTAGTGCCTTGCAAGCACGGCGAGGTGGGTTCGAGTCCCACGACCTCCACCAACACAGGGTCCCTAGCTCAATGGGTAGAGCGCGCGACTTTTAATCCTGAGGTTCCGGGTTCGAGCCCCGGGGGACCCACCAGACACGCCGGGGCCGTGTGACATGCGGTTCGTTCCGACCGGGGAAGATAGGCTCTAACGAGCTAGTGGAACTCCATTCTAGAGTAGCGACGATGGGCGTGCCGAGCAGCCATCATGGGGGGGTTTGATCACCCCTCGGCGGCGCGTTTGGCCAGTTCAATGGGAACGGTAGGGCTTTCGGGTGACGCCTTCGTGCTATATCCCTAGCTCCTGAGGTAATGTCTCGCGAGCATGCTCCTCGATCCGGTTCGATCCCGGGCGCCACGCTCGGCACACCCATCGTCGCTCTGGGTACGTAGCTCAATAGGTAGAGCAGGGGACTCTTAATCCTCAGGTTGTGGGTTCGATCCCCTCCGTACTCGCCAACAACATCGGAGCCAGTCATGAACCGCAACACGTGGGAGTTCCACCGTTCCGCCGAGGAGGTGTACCAGGGCGCCAGCAACAAGCACGACCACCACGTCGGCAGGCTGGCCTGGTGGGAGGACAAGAAGAAGGAGGTCGTGGCTAAGATCAGGGCCGAGGGCATCGAGATAGACGAGAGCCTGGCGGATCAGATCTCAAACAGCTACAACCGCGGCGCTACCGTCATGATCAGGGTCGACCTCCAACAGGACCTGCAGGAGTGCGTCGGCAAGATCAAGGAGCACCGCGCCAGGGCGGCGGAGTACGCCGGGTGGATGGAGGTGCTGAAGCGCCAGGGGACGCACCAGTACGCGCTCCACCACGACGACTGGCTGTACTTCTTCGGCAACAAGAGTTAGACGTACTGTCGCTTGGCTCAGTGGTAGAGCACCTCTTTGACATAGAGGGGGTCGGTGGTTCAATTCCATCAGCGACAACCATCTTTTATTCCGGTGTAACTCAGTGGTAGAGTGCCTCGCTGTTAACGAGGAGGTCATTGGTTCGAATCCAGTCTCCGGAGCCATTTTCGAATAAGGGGGTCGACAAGCAAGGCTGCTGATCGAGACTGTAAATCTTGTGCTTATAGCGCGCTCGGTTCGATTCCGAGGGCCCCCACCACCGAACGAGGTTGACATGAGAGTGCTAGAGGGAAAGCAGCGACCCGCGTGGTCCATGGACTTCATGACCATAGTGGAGCTGGACGACAAGCGCCTCTGCGGCATTCGTCCGGCAAAAGGCCAGTACTTCGAGCTCCTGCTCGGCGCCAGGGAGGACGGGGCGGACGACGCCTACCGCTACACCAACCCCTTCGACGCAGTTGACGGGCTGGCGAGCGCCGCGAGCGGCAAGCCCGTCAACGACGGCTGGGTGCACCACCCCCAGTCGGGGCGACGCAGGGATCCGGAAACGAGGTTCGAGTGGGTCGAGCCATAAGCGGGGTTCGTATAGGGGCCTAGTACGCCGGGTTCTCAGCCCGGAAACACGGATTCGATTTCCGTAC
>Ga0265334_10000976_pt1 | contig 14220 bp, 12 predicted proteins | sample 42023metaG_FD_192442 | JGI IMG/M metagenome (GOLD analysis project Ga0265334, IMG submission 192442) | Rhizosphere microbial communities from Carex aquatilis grown in University of Washington, Seatle, WA, United States - 4-20-23 metaG | ecosystem: Host-associated > Plants > Roots > Rhizosphere... | reverse complement strand
GCCCTGCTCTTCGCCGTGGGCGCCGCGGGCGTCCTGGCCCGCCGCAACTTCTTCAGCGCCCTCATGGGGCTTGAACTGATGCTGAACGCCTCAAACCTGGCCTTCGTGGCCTTCGCCCGGGCCCGGGGCGATCAAGCCGGACAGTTGGCCGCCCTGTTCGTGATAGCCGTTGCCGCCGCCGAGGTTTGCGTCGGGCTCGCCCTGGTGATCGCCCTTTTCCGCCGCAAGGAAACCGTGGACTTGGACGCCTACAAGGAATTGAAGGGTTGAGGATTTCCCGCCTTCGGGCGGACGTGGACCCATAAGGACGACATGGACAGCCTCGAACTGGTTCGAAACATCCAAACCTTCCCCTGGAACGGCCTCTGGCTGATCCCGGGCGCGCCGCTGTTGGGCGCCCTGGTCAACGGGATCCTGACGCTTTGGGCGGCCCGGTCGGGCCGGGAGGTCTCCAAGTCCCTCCAGGGGGGCCTGGCCGTGGCCGCCTCTTTCACAGCCTTCGCCACGTCCTACCTGGCCTGGGGCGCGTTGAGGGCCTGCCCTGAGGGCGGACTCCTGGCGCAGGACGTCTCCACCTGGATCGAGGCGGGCAACCTCCACGCCCGCGTCGGCTTCCAGCTGGACCCCCTGTCGGCGGTGATGGTCCTCTTCATCACCTTCGTGGCGCTCCTGATCCATGTCTACTCCGTCGGCTACATGCACAAGGACCCGGGATTCGGCCGGTTCTTCACCTACCTCAACCTCTTCCTGGCCGCCATGCTGATCCTGGTGCTGGCCGATAACCTGCTCCTGCTCTTCGTGGGTTGGGAGGGTGTGGGCCTCTGTTCCTTCCTTTTGATCAGCTTCTGGTTCGAGGACGCGGCCAAGGCCGAGGCGGGGAAGAAGGCCTTCCTCACCAACCGGATCGGCGACGCGGGCTTTTTGCTGGCCACCTTCGTGGTGTTGGGCGTCACGGGCACCCTGAACTTCAACGAGATCCAGGCCCAGCACCAGCTCTTCACGCCGGGTTTGGCCACCGCGGCCTGCCTCCTCTTCTTCATGGGCGCCGCCGGCAAGTCCGCCCAGATTCCCCTCTACGTCTGGCTGCCCGACGCCATGGCGGGCCCCACGCCGGTGTCCGCCCTCATCCACGCCGCCACCATGGTGACGGCGGGCGTGTACCTGGTGGCGCGCCTCCACTTCCTATACGCCATGTCCCCCGTGGCCCTGGCCGTGGTGGCCTCGGTGGGCGCCTTGACCGCGCTCTTCGCCGCCACCATCGCGTTGGCCCAGAACGACATCAAGAAGGTGCTGGCCTATTCCACCGTGTCCCAGCTCGGCTACATGTTCGTGGGCGTGGGCGTCGGCGCCTATGAGGCCGGCATTTTCCACGTCATGACCCACGCCTTCTTCAAGGCCTGCCTCTTCCTGGGGGCCGGCAGCGTGATCCACGCCATGCACGAGGAACAGGACATCCGCAAGATGGGCGGCCTCATGAAGCACCTGCCCATCACGGGCATCACCTTCTTCGCGGCGTACCTGGCCATCATCGGTTTCCCCGGTTTCGCCGGTTTCTTCAGCAAGGACGAGATCCTCTGGAAGGCCCTGGCCACCCCCAACCCCACGTTCCCTTGGCTGCCCCTGGCGCTGTACGGCATCCTGTTGGTGGGCGCGCTCCTCACGGCCTTCTACATGACCCGCCTCGTGGTGCTGACCTTCTTCGGGGAATTCCGCGGCGGTCCCAAGGCCCTGGAAAAACTCCATGAGTCCCCCAAGGTCATGACGATCCCCCTGGTCCTCCTGGCCCTCGGGGCCCTGATGGCGGGTTGGCTCGGGGTGCCCGAGTCGATCGGGCCCGGGCGGCACGTCCTGGCGGCCTTCCTGGAGCCGGTTTTCCACGGGTCCGCCCCGGACGCCGACGGCATCCCCGAGCGGTTCGAGATCCTCTTCATGCTGCTCTCGGTGGCCGTGGCCTTCGCGGGCATGGGCTTGGCCTGGGCGGTGTACGGCCAGAAGAAGACCTTCGTGGTGGACCAGACCGAGAAGCGCTTGCCGGGCCTCCGGGAGATCCTGCAGAACAAGTTCTACGTGGATGAGATTTACGACCACACGGTATTGGCGGCGGTGCGCCTGACCGCCCAATACGTGTCCTTCAAATTCATCGACCAGATGGTCATCGAAAAGGCGGTGGACATCTGCGTGGCCGGTGTCCAGGCCCTAGGCCGGTTCGCGCGCCGCCTGCAGACCGGGTCCGTGCGCTGGACGGTCGCGGGACTGGCCGCCGGCGCGGCCTTCCTCCTTTTCTGGGTGGTCCGATGAACTTCCACCGGACGACCGACCCAGGGGTGAAAACGTGCAACTGACCGCCCTCATCCTCTACCCGCTCCTCGGGGCCTTCCTCGTGGCGGTCCTGCCCAAGACCTGGGCCAAGTGGACGGCGCTGGCCGTCTCAACGGCCCTGTTCTTCACGGCCTGGTCCCTTTACGGCGGTTTTGACCAGGCCGACGGCGGCTTCCAGTTCGGCGTGGACCGCGAGCTTTTGCCCGCCCTAGGGGTGCGATTGCACCTCGGGCTCGACGGCATTTCCCTCTGGCTCGTGATCTTGACGGCCTTCCTCACGCCCCTGGTGATCCTTGGCAGCTTCAAGACCATCCAGACCCGGGAACGGGGCTACTACGCCCTGATGTTGGTGCTCGAGTCCGCCATGGTCGGCGCCTTCGTGGCCCTCGACCTGGTGCTCTTCTACATTTTCTGGGAGCTGATGCTGGTACCGATGTTCTTCCTGATCGGCCTTTGGGGCGGCGAGAACCGCATCTACGCCACCGTCAAGTTCGTGCTCTTCACCTTGGTGGGGTCCCTGCCCATGCTGGTGCTGATCCTGCTCGTGGGCCACGCGGGCCACAGCTTCGACTACGTGAAACTGCTCGAGAACCGCCTGCCGCAGGACCTCCAGCTCTGGGGCTTCCTGGCCTTCGGCCTCGCCTTCATGATCAAGGTGCCCCTGGTGCCCTTCCATACCTGGTTGCCCGACGCCCACACCGAGGCGCCCGCCGGCGGGTCCGTGATCCTCGCGGGCGTCCTGCTGAAGATGGGGACCTACGGCCTCCTGCGCTTCTGCCTGCCTTTGTTCCCGGACGCCTCCCAGACCTTGGCGCCGCTCCTGACGGTCCTGGCGGTCATCGGCGTCATCCATGGAGCGCTCTGCGCGGCGGTCCAGCCCGACATGAAGCGGTTGGTGGCCTATTCCTCCGTGTCGCACATGGGCTTCATCGTGCTGGGCATCTTCACCTTCACGCTCCAGGGTATGCAGGGCTCCGTCCTCCAGATGCTCAACCACGCGGTCTCCACGGGCGCGCTCTTCTTCCTGGTGGGAATGATCTACGACCAGCGACACACCCGGAAAATCGAGGACTACGGCGGCCTGGCCAAGGTGGTGCCCCTGTTCGCGGCGGCGTTCCTCTTCACGTCGCTGGCCTCCGCGGCCCTGCCGGGCCTCTGCGGCTTCGTGGGCGAGTACCTGATCCTGTCCGCGGCCTGGAAGACCTCGCCGATCCCCACGGCGGTGGCGTCCCTCGGGGTGATCCTGGGGGCCTGGTACCTCTTCTCGCTCTACAACCGGGTCTTCCTGGGGCCGGTGAAGCACGAGGCGAACCTGAAGATGAAGGACATGTCCCTGCGGGAAGGCCTGGTGTTGGCGCCCCTGCTGGTGATGATGCTTTACTTGGGCGTCCAACCACGCGGCTTCCTGGCGCCCATGGAAAAAAGTTTGGAGCTGTCCGTGATCAACCGCCTCAAGCCGCCCCCGGTCATGACCGACTTCGCGGCGGAACAGAAGCACCTGATCGATGAGGGCCGCGTAAAACTGCGCCCGGGCCGGAGGAACGGACGATGAGCCCCTTGCAGGCTTTCCTGCCCCTTTGGGTCACCCTGGCCGGGGCGCTCCTGCTCTTGGCCCTTGAGGCGCTGGGCCGCGAGGCGGGACGCCGCGCCGCGCCGGTGCTGGCCGCCGCCGTCCTGATGGCGGCGCTGGTGGCCGACTTTCATACATTGGCCTCGCCTGGCGCCCCCGGGCTTTTGTTCTCCGGGGCCCTGGTGGTGGACAAGCTCACGCTCTGGTCCTCCGCCGCGATCCTCTTCGCCGCCCTTTTCGCCGTGGGAAGCGCCGCGCCCTACCTGCGGCGCGAGAAGGCCGTGACCGGCGAGTACTACGCCCTCCTGTTGTTCGCGGCGTCCGGGGCCCTGATCCTGGCCTCCGCCGAGGAACTGCTGACCCTCTTCATCGGGCTGGAACTGCTCTCGCTCCCGGCCTACGTCTTGGCGGGCTACCTGCGCTTCAAGGAGGAATCCTCCGAGGCCGCCCTGAAGTACTTCCTCCCCGGCGCCTTCGCCTCGGCGCTCCTGCTCTACGGCTCCGCCCTTCTGTACGGCGCCTCGGGTTCCACCTTCTTCACGGGCATCCGGGCGGCGGTCACCTCCGGCTCCGCGCCCTTGCTCTACGTGACCGCGGGCGGCGCCCTGGTGTTGGGCGCCCTGGCCTTCAAGGTGGCCGCCGCGCCGTTCCACGCCTGGGCCCCCGACGTCTACGAGGGTTCGCCCGGCCCTTCCGTGGTCTTCCTCGCCACCGCCGTGAAGGCCGCCGCCTTCACCGCCCTGCTGCGGCTCTTCCTCGACGCCCTTGGCCCCCAGCCGGTCTGGGGCGAGGCGCTCGGCCTATTGGCGGTCCTGACCCTGGCCATTGGGAATTTGGGGGCGTTGGTGCAGACCCGCGTGAAGCGCATGTTGGCCTACTCCAGCGTGGCCCACGCGGGGTACGTGCTGGTCGGATTGTCGGTGGTCGGGGTCGCGCCCGACGCGGACGTGGCGCGCGGTGTGGCGTTCTACCTGACGGCCTACACCTTCATGACGGCGGGGGCCTTCGCGTTCCTGTCCTGGGCCTCGGGGCCTGGTGAGAAACTCGAGAACTTCTCCGACTTCGACGGCTACGCGGCGAAACGGCCCGGCGAGGCCCTGGCCTTCTCGGTGTTCCTGTTCTCCCTGGCGGGCATGCCGCCCACCGGCGGCTTTTTCGGGAAATACATGCTCTTCAAGCTGGCCGTGGACCATGGCCGAGCCGACCTGGCGTTCATCGCCATCATCTTCAGCCTGGTTTCCTTCGCTTATTACCTGAAGCCCATCATCTCCATGTACATGAAACCCGGCACCCAGGAACCCGTCCCGGTGTCCCGGGCCCACCAAGCCGTCCTGCTTCTGGCCCTGCTGGGCGTGCTGGTTCTGGGCTTCATGCCCATGCCGTTCTGAACGTTTTTCCACACGGATATTCCGGAATTCGGTTTCGACGTTTCTGTCGGGTGAATTATCCGTCGGTTCCTACCCTGACCTAGATTGTTGCCCGCTCGCAATTTTTCCATTACAGTTTGGGTGCCTCGACGACTGACCTCCGTATAAAAAAAGGAGTTTGCTGAACCATGGGCAAGATCACCTTCGGAACCTCGGGTTGGCGGGCGATCCTCGCCGACGACTTCACCTTCGCCAACGTGCGCATCGCCGTGGGCGCCATCGCCAAGACCCTCCAGAAGGACGGCTCGGCCAACAAGGGCCTGGTCGTCGCGGCCGACTACCGGTTCTTCTCCGAGGAGTTCATGGAACTCACGAGCCGCGTGCTCGCGGGCTACGGCATCCCGGTCTACCTCACCCCCGTCGGCACACCGACCCCCACGGTCTCCTATGAGCTTTTGCGCCGCGGTTGCGCCGGCTCCATCAACTTCACCGCCAGCCACAACCCCTACCAGTACCAAGGCCTGAAGTTCAACGGCATGGACGGCGGCCCGGCCCCCGTCCACGTGACCCAGGCCTTGGAAAAGGAAGCCGAGGCCCTGGGCGCCTCCGGCGAGGCCATCCCCGAGATGGCGCTCGAGACCGCCCGCGAGAAGGGGCTGGTCCGCGACATCGACCCCAAGGCCGACTACTTCAAGCGCATCCGCGAAATCGTGCGGTTCGACCTGCTCCGCCAGGCCCGCATGAAGATCGTCGTGGATCCCATGAACGGCTGCGGAATCGGCTACCTCGACACCCTGCTCCAGGAGTCCGGTGTCCAGGTCAAGGTCATCCGCAACACCCGGGATCCTTTCTTCGGGCACCACCACCCGGAACCCGGCGTCAAGGAACTGGTGGAGGCCGCGGGGCTGGTCCGCACCTGGCCCGCCCACTTGGGGCTGGCCAATGACGGTGACGCCGACCGGTTCGGCATCCTGGATTCCGACGGCACCTACCTGACCTCCAACGAGGTGCTGGCGGTGTTGCTCGACCACCTTCTCACGACCCGCGACTGGAAGGGCGCCCTGGTCCGTTCGGTGGCCACCACGCACCTGCTCGACGCCATCGCAGCCTCCAAGGGCGTACCGGTGCGCGAGACCCCCGTGGGGTTCAAGTACATCGCCGAGGTCATGGCGAAGGAGCCGATCATCCTGGGCGGGGAAGAGTCGGGGGGGTTGACGGTGCACGGCCACATCCCCGAGAAGGACGGCATCCTGGCTTGCCTGCTGATGGCCGAGGCGGGAGCGACGTCGGGGCGACAACTCAAGTCCGTCCTCCAGCGCATCTATAAGGAACATGGGAACTTCTTCGGCGACCGCTTGAACCTCAAGCTCAAACCCGGACTCCGGGAGACCCTCGTGGACCGGTTCAAGAACAACCCGCCCTCCGAGATCGCGGGCCGCAAGGTCGAGAAGGTTTTGACCATCGACGGCTTCAAGTTCTTCCTGTCGGGCGGCGATTGGATCATGGTGCGGTTCTCCGGCACCGAACCCCTGGTCCGTTGTTACATCGAGTCCCGGACGCAGGAGGGCCTCGAGGCGCTCCGCGAGGCCGGCCGGGGTTTGACGGCCCCTTGACTTCGTTCCTTCCCTAAAACCCCACAACCCCTGACCTGGGGGTTCCCATGCGACAAATCACGGGAACCTCACGAATTCACCGTGTCCTGAGGGACCCATCGGCCGAATTCGGAAAAAGGGGTTTTCAGCCACGCTTCCCCGGTCTCCTGACACGTCCATTCCCCCTATGTTTGCGTTAAAATGGCCGTCCGGTCGCGGGTCCATCCGACAGTTCCCGACCTTGGGGTATTCATGGAAAACGAAAAACCTACAAAAAGCATCGTGGTCCGGATCCAGGACTTCGTGGGCTTTGTCCTCCTTTGGCTGTTCCTCTCCTTCAGCTTCTATGTGATCGCCACGAAGTTCACGATGGATTCCTACAACGCCCAGACCCTGGCCCAGATCTTCGCCCTGATCCTCCTGGTGTGGTGGTTCCTGGTGAACTGGCGTTCCAAGGTGGCGTTTCTTTACCAGCTCCAGGAGTTCCTCCGGGAACGCAACATGCTGCCCTACCACCTGCCCCTCTTCCGGGGGGGCATGCCATGGTCCCTTAAGCCCAAGCGCGAGGAGATCCTCCGGGCCACCGCGGGCCAATACGACACCCTGACCCAGAAGGCCGCGGAGGCCAACAAGACCCTGGAGAAGTACCTGGGCAGCAACGTCAGCGACCAGGCGGTCAAGAGCGCCGGTAAGAACGAGACCGGGGGCCAGCTCCGGCGGGTCTACGTGCTCTTTTCCGACATCCGCGGGTTCACCCAGATGGCCGAGAAGCTCAAGCCCGAGGAGACCGTCGACGTCCTGAACCGGATGTTCACCGCCATGGAGGAGGTCCTCACCCAGAACGGCGGCGACATCAACAAGTACATCGGCGACGCGATCTTCGCCTATTTCCGCCGCCCCTACGGCGACGAGTCGGAGGCCTGCCAGAAGGTCCTACGGGCCGCCCTGCGCATGCAGGACCGCTTTGAGAGCCTCAACGCCCGGTACCGGGTCAGCTACAGCCAGCCCGTGGAGATCGGCTTGGGCATCGGCATCACCGCGGGGGAGGCCATCGTGGGCAACATGGGGTCGCCCAACCGCCTGGAGTTCACCCTGATCGGCGACTCCATCAACCTGGCCTCGCGGCTTTGCGGCATCGCCAAGCACGGCCAGGTTTTGGTGAACGAGGACATGGCCAACGCCGCGGAGCATTCCTTCGAGATGCTGGCCATGCCGCCGGTCGCCATCAAGGGCAAGACCGGCATGCACACCCCCTACGCGGTCGTGGGCGAGAAACTCACGATGTCGCGTTGACGTTGTGCGGACCTCCGATCCACACCCTCATGGGGGCTTCGCCCCTCTGTACCCCAAGGCGATATCTGTCTGGTCTGCGTGATCGTTGAGGACCCAGTGATGAGCAGAAATGCCAACCAACCGTCTTGCTCGGCCCTCCCATGAAGCGAAAGAGGACCACCGCGGCCCACGCGGCCTATTCCCATATGGGACTTTCCCGGGACCCCTTCACGACCATGGCCCTTCCCGAGGGGCGGCTGGCCGATTTCGTCGGGCGCGGGATCCAGGCGGACCGCCTCGCCGCGGCGCTCTTCGCCCTCCACAACGTGGCGGTGGCGGGGGAGCCCGGCTCCGGCAAGAGCAGCCTCCTTCAACTGGTCCGGTCCCGCATCCCGAAGGATTTCCACGTGGTCTCCATCGGGGTGCCGGTGGACGATCCCGCCTACCTCCTCCAAGAATTGCTCCAGGAACTGACGTCGGTCCTTCCGTCCCCGAGGACCCTACGGGTTTCGGGCAAGCGCCCGAAGGGCGACGCCAGCGCGCTGAAGTTTTCCGCCCTGACCCAGGTGAAGCGTCTCGTGGCCGAAGCCCGGAAACCGGTCCTCATGTTCGTGGACGACCTGGAAAAGATCCAAGGCGATCGGGTGGCGCACCTCACGCGGTCCGAGCGGACGCTCCAGGTATTGGAACGGCTCAAGGGACTGTTCGAGATGCCCAACGCGGCGTTCGCCCTTTCCCTCCAGGACGAGTTCCACGCCAAGGTCCGGGAAGTGGTGAAGGCCGGGGCCGACCCCACGGTGTTGGGCCTCTTCAAGACCGTGGTGCGGGTGGAGCCCTTGGCCCCCCCGGAACTCCGACAGGTCGTGGAAAGGCGGCTCCAGGGCGCGGGTTGGAAAAAACGGACCGACGAATTCTTCGATCCCGAGACGCTGAACCTGGCCGTGGCCCTGTCCCACGGCAACCCACGGCGGCTGATGTTCCTCCTGTCCGAGGCCCTGGACCGGGCCTTTTTGCGCCGCGGCCCGAGGGTCGAGTACCAGGACCTTTTCGAGGCGATGAACGAGCACCTGGACCTGGACCAGGTCTGCAAAAAACTCCTGTTCTTCCTGGCGAAATCCGGCCGGGCCATGGCCTCCAACCTCGATCTCCAGGCCTTCATGGGGCTCGATTCGGTGTCCCTGAACCGGCGGTTCGAGATCCTGGTCAAGACCCGCCTGGCGGAGCGGGCCAACGTCTCGGACGGGTCGTTCGTTTACGCCCTCCCGGGGCTGGCGCAGGGGGTGGAGGACGCCCCGCCGCCGTCTGGCCGCTCCCTCACGCGGGTGGAGAAGTTCAAGGACGAGAAGATGTGGGTGCTCGACCCCGACGCCACGGAATAAGCGAAAACGGCAACACGTTTAATCACGATGGACACGGTGTTCGCGATGGTTTTGGGTCAACATCCGGTGGAAAAACCTAACCTCCATTGTGGAGGATTCTTGAACATAGGGGCCGTTGGGCCCTTTGGGTCCATTGGGGTGAACATGCTTGGCGGTTAAGCCGTTGAAAGGGTCCCTGATGAAATACGTCGTCGTGATGGTGACCACGCCGAACCGCGCGACCAGCCTCCGGCTGGCGAAGCTTCTGGTCGGGAAAAAGCTGGCGGCTTGCGTGAACATCGTCCCGGGGCTCACAAGCCTATTCCGTTGGAAGGGAAAGGTGGAACGGGCCCGGGAGGAACTCTTGGTGATCAAGACGGCTGCCCCGCGGTACCCGGCCCTGGAAAAGGCCGTCCGCGGCGCCCACCCCTACGAGACCTGCGAGATCCTCGCCTTGCCGGTGGATCGCGGGAACCCCGCCTACTTAAGGTGGATCGAACAAAGCTTGGGTTCGAGACCCTGACCGGTTCCTTGCGGACCCCGGGACCCCGGGGTGATGGGACCGGGCGATAGGCGTCGAACGAAGATCGGAAACACCGTGGCGTACTCTGATCATCAACACCAGACCTTGGGATGGGTCCTCCGGATCCACGCCATCATGGTCTCTGTCCTGTTTTTCCTGGTTCTTTTCGTCGAGAAAAACGACAAGCCTGAAACCTTCACCTCCATCGACCTTTGCCTGGCCGGCGGGGTGACCATCCTGGCCCTTTACTTCCTCTATAAGATCCGGCGGGCGGAACGTTGGCTGGCCCCCATCCTCTTCCTCATGGACGGGCTTTTCATCGCTATGGCCGTGGCCCTCAGCGGCGGGTCGGTCAGTTATTACCTTCCTCTCTTCCTGGTGAGCCTGTCGGGGGCGATCCTGTCCTGCACGCCCCGGGTCATCCTGACGGTGGCGGCCGAGCATTTCATCCTGATGTGGGTTTCCATCGGGTCGGTGGAGATGGGCTTCTGGCGGGCTTGGACCCCGGTCCCGGACCCGGACGACCTCGGCGCGTTCGTCGCGTCGGCCACCGCCGCCATGAGGTGGCATATCTTCCTGGAGCAGGGGGCCCGTTGGTCGGTCTTTCTGGTCCTCCTGATCCTGGTCTGCGGGATCCTCGCCCGACAAGTCTGGGTGCGCGAGGAGGGGCTCCGCGTCCGGGAGCGGAACCTGGAGCAGAAGCGCCGCCTGATCCAGCTCGGCGAATTGACCGGGCGGATCGCCCACGGGGTCAATACGCCCCTCGGCCTCGTCTCGGGCAACTTGGAGATGCTTTTGGGCGAGACCCGGAAGGGCACCAAACTGCACAAGCGCTTGGTGGAACTCGACGGCTTCGTCCAGCGCGCGATCCAGACCGTCCGCCAAACCCTGGATTACAGCCGTCAGACCATGTCCCAGATCCGGCCCGTGGTCCTGCCCGAACTCTTGGCCGCCGTGGTGGAGGCCTCCCAGGTGAAGTTGACGAAAAGCGGGGGGCAGTTGATCCTCGACATCCCTCCGGGGATCCCGAAGGTCAACGGATACCCGGAAAGCCTGTTCCAGGCGTTCCTCAACGTGGTGGAAAACGCCCTCGATTCGATCCAAGCGGGGGGTGTGGTGACGGTCAACGTGGCCTTCCAGTTCCATTCCTTGCGCCTCTCGGCGGCCGACCGGCGCGGGGATGTCCGGGTGACCGTGCGGGATACGGGGCGGGGCATCCCCCCTGGGGAGATGGACCGGATTTTCGAGCCTTTTTATTCCACCAAGGACTTCGGCCACGGGACCGGTTTGGGGCTGGCGATCGTGAAACGGGTCATGGAAGAGCACCAGGGACAGGTTTCCGTGGAGTCCAAACTGGGCCTGGGGACCGCGGTGACATTATCCCTTCCCGCGGAGGCCCCCCCGGCGGAAATCACGGAGCCCCCCCGGGGGTTATAATGCGGTAGCCGACGAAAGCGAGAACTTAAGTGAGCCCCTCCAAGAAAAAAAAGACCGCCCGGAAATCCAAACGGCCCGTCAAGGCCAAGAACCTCCCGGCCCGGATCCTGGTGGTGGACGACGAGCCGGACTTCGCCCGGATGGTGGCGCGGGCCCTGGCCCGGGAAGGCTATAAGGTGGATGAGGCCGTGACCGCGCGCCGGGCCATCGAGCTGGCCCGGGCCCACGCCTACGACCTGGCCGTGGTGGACCTGAAGATGCCCGAGATGACCGGGCTGGAACTGCTCCAGTACCTCCGGGCCCGGGACCAAAAACTCGCCGTGCTGATCATGACCGCCTATGGGTCCATCCAGGTGGGAATCGACTCGCTCAAGAAGGGCGCCAGCGACTACCTCTCGAAGCCCTTCAAGCTGGACGCCCTGCAGGGCAAGGTGAAGGACGCCTTGGCCCGACGCCGCCGGTACTTGGAGGAGCAGACCCTGCGGCTCGGCCAGGAAACGGTGGACGAGTACTGACGGAAAAGAGGGGTTGGGAATGGGGAGTGAGCCGGTGGGTTAAAATCCCGAACCGGGATTTGTGTCCCGCTCGCGAACCAAACCCTCGATTCGTTCGACCGCCTGGGCGACTGTCCGGGAGCCGTACCCTCTCATGGCGCCCTGGTAGGAATTGGATCGCGGGGCCGCCAAACTTTGAAGCAAGCAAGGTTCTCAACCGCGCGATGCCGACACCCAAGAAACATCCCGAGTCCAAAACAATCCCCGAGCCGGTCGCGTCGCGCCTTCCGAACTACCTCCGGTCGTTCGTGGGTTTCGAGCGCGAGGGACGCTCCACGGTCTCCTCCCAGGACCTGGCGGAGGCCACCGGCATACGGGCGGACCAAGTGCGGAAGGACCTGGCCAGTTTCGGGTCCTTCGGGCAGCGGGGGATCGGCTACGACGTCAAGAAGCTCGATGGGACGATGCGGGAGATCCTGGGCCTCAACCGAGCCTGGCGCATGGCGTTGGTCGGGGTGGGTCACCTCGGCATGTCGCTCCTCCAGTACGGCGGTTTCGCCAAGGCGGGGTTCCGGATCGAGGCGGCTTTCGACCAGGATCCCTCGAAGATCGGATGGGAGCTGGAGGGCGTGAAGATCTGGCCCGTCCAGTCGCTCCGCCAGGTGGTCCGGGACAAACAGCTGGAAATCGGCATCGTGGCGGTCCCGTCGAGCCGGGCCCAAGCCGTGGCCGACGCCTTGGTGGACGCGGGGGTCAAGGCGGTCCTGAATTTCGCGCCCTGCCTGATCACGGCTCCGAACTCGGTGCTGGTTCGGGGAGTGGACTTGTCGTCCGAGCTGGAACACCTCACTTATTTCCTGGGAAAATCCAAAAAGTAACCCCCGACCCCCAGGTCCCCGCCGGGAGTCGGTCCTCCGGCCCTCGACGCCGGTCGTTCCGCCTTGACCCTCCCGGAAGCCGGGTGTAAAGTCGCCGAACTTCATGGGAGCCCTTGATGATCCAACCGAAAACATCCCGAGCCCACGAGCACAAGCCTTTCCTCTCGACCCGGAAGGTTTTCCACGTCATCGCGGCCTCCGTGACGCCCCTCTACTATTGGTACCATCCCCTCGCCGCGACCGTTCCCCAGGCCCGGATCCAGGTGGTGATCGGTTCGTTGGTGGGATTCATCCTGTTCCTGTTGTTTGACCTCTTCCGGATGAGGGACCGGGATTTCAACTCGAAGTTCATGAACACCTTCTCCTTCATCGTGCGGCGGGGCGAGGAAGGCCGCTTCACCGGGGCCACCCACCTCTGCTTCGCCTTCGTGGTGGTGTCCTGGTTCTTCAGCCGGGAAGTGGCGGTGACCGCCATGTTGTTCCTCTCCCTGGGGGACACTTCAGCCGAGATGGCCGGGCGTTACTTCGGCAAGAACAAGGTCTTCCGCCGGTCGCTGGAGGGCTCCCTGGGTTTCTTCCTGGTGACGTTCCCGATCGCCTGGGTCATCCTGGACGATTGGCGGGTGGCGGTCTTGGGCGCCTTGGCCGGCACCCTGGTGGAGCTGTTCTCGTTCGAGGTGGACGATAATTTGACCGTCCCGATCGGATCCGCGGCGGCCCTCTTCGGCGCTCTCATTCTGATGCACACCTATTTTCCCTGAATGACCGGCTTCGCGGGGCCCAAAGACTTGACGGAAATTCCACGACTTGGGTACCGGTTTACCCACTCCGCGCCCTCCATTCTTCCTTTTCGTGGAATAAAGGCCCGATGGGGCTGTCTATAAGTTGAGGCGAAATGGGCTTTTTGCCGAGGGCCCCACTCCAAACGGGCATCACCTCCCTTGGCACGTTTGATGCTTTTAATCCGTTTGGATCTTGAAGGATCCAGCGCTCAGGACCGGGGATGGCCATGGAAACGCCTTGTGAAACCGTACGAACCAAACTGGATGACCTCCGGGACGGCAAGCTGGACCGGCGGCTCCAAACCGCCATGGAACAGCACCTCCACTACTGCGAGGACTGCATCCTGAAGTGGGCCCTGGTCCGCGCTCCCCGTCAGTTGGCGGAGTCGGGTGCGCGATAAAGTCGCCCTCCCCATCCCCCCACCGGTGGGATCCAGGCCGTCCCCTTTCCAGGGGACGGCCTTTCTTTTATCCGACAACGTCAAAATCAGTTTTGAACCACCACCCATCAGACTTCGTCTGAGGGCGTAAACGAGTTCACCAAGTTTGCAAAGAACAGCCATGAATGGTTTGTGAAAACGGAAAACCTTTCAAACGCTTTATCTTTGCTTTTGTTGGTTAAATTCCA
>Ga0265334_10000975_pt1 | contig 14236 bp, 7 predicted proteins | sample 42023metaG_FD_192442 | JGI IMG/M metagenome (GOLD analysis project Ga0265334, IMG submission 192442) | Rhizosphere microbial communities from Carex aquatilis grown in University of Washington, Seatle, WA, United States - 4-20-23 metaG | ecosystem: Host-associated > Plants > Roots > Rhizosphere >... | reverse complement strand
GCCCTTAAAAGACCCGAAGGGGCTGTCAACGGCCAAGGAATAATATCCCCTTCATTCCGTTATGAGTGTGCGCCGCGGAGGTCCGCACAACGCCTCCACGGTTTGGACTCAATCCGGTTTAAAAAGTTGTCTCGGGGTACATAGGGGCGGAGCCCCTATGAGTGTACGCCGCGGAGGTCCGCACAACGCCTCCACGGGCCGGCTCGAACCAGCGGTTGCGGCCCCGGTCCGCTTTTCCCCCACCGATAGAAAGCCTCCTCTCCCCCCTAAAACCCCCCGTTGTCCCGGCCCTTTTCCGGGCTTAACATAGGCGCTTCCCCGGGTGAAAACCCCATCCACCGGTAAAGGCACTGGGATGCGACACCTACTTCTTGACCTCGACCATACCCTCTATCCCCCCGACAACGGGCTCCTCGCCGAAATCCACCGCCGCATGGAAAGATTCGTCGTGGGGGAACTCCGCGTTTCCCCGGAGGAGGCCGCGAGACTCCGGGACCTGTTCCGCGACCGCCACGGCACCACGATGCGGGGCCTGATGCTGGACCACGGCGTCGAACCGAACCGTTTCCTCTCCGCGATCCACGACGGCCTCCCTGGGGATTTCCTCTCACCCGACCCGGCCCTCCAGTCGGTCCTCGAATCCTACGCGGGACCCATCCACGTCTTCTCCAACGCCCCCGGCGATTACGTCCGCCGGGCCCTGGACCGGCTGGGGATCGCGTCCCGGGTGGACCGGGTCTTCGACATTGAGTTCTCCCTTTACGACGGCAAGCCCCAGGCCTCGGCCTATGAGCGGGTGGAGCGCGAGCTCCAGGCGGCGCCGTCCGACCTCCTCTTCATCGACGACTCCCAGGAGAACGTCCGGGCCGCCTTGGCCCGCGGTTGGCGCGCCACATGGGTCTCCCATGGGAAGGCCGCTTCCGACCTCCCGACGTTGGAATCCCCCACGGCGATGGGGGCCTTCCTCCAGGCCCTGGCCCGGGAGCGGGGGGCGGCATGAGCGAGGGACGGTCCAAACCCCCGAAGCCCCTCCAGTTCGGCCAAGAGGTGGAACTGACGGTGGAAAGCCTCGCCTTCGGCGGGGAAGGCGTGGCACGGATGGAAGGCTTCACGGTCTTCGTGCCGGGCGCCTTGCCGGGCGAGCGCGTGGTGGCCACGGCGCGGGAGGTCAAGGACCGTTGGGCCCGGGCCGAGCTCAAGTCCGTCCTGACGCCGTCCCCCCACCGCATCGCGCCGACCTGCCCGATCTTCCACGAGTGCGGGGGCTGCCAGTGGCAGCATTTGGATTACTCGCGCCAACTGGTGGCCAAGCGTTCCGCGGTGGCGGAAAGCCTGGAACGCATCGGCCGCTTAAGCGGCGTGACGGTCCAACCCTGCCTCCCCTCGCCCCAGTCTTACCAATACCGCAACAAGGCCCTACCGGTCGTCTCCATGCGCTCGGGGCATTTCATCTCGGGCATCTTCGAGCCCCGGTCGCACCACCTGGTGCCCTACGTCACCTGCCCGATCCAAACCGACCCGATCAACCAGGTCATCCAGAAGGCCCTGCTCAAGGCGGAGCAGGCCGGCCTCACGCCCTACCAACCCAAGAGCCATACGGGGTTCCTGCGGCACCTCGTGGTGCGGCACGGCGTGGGCACCGGTGAGCTGATGTTGGCTTTCGTCACCCGGGAACCGGCACCCAGCGACCGACTCACGCGGCCCACAGTGGTGCCGGAGCCGCCCGAGCAGGTGCTGCCCCGGATCGCCGCCGAACTGGCCGCCGAGATCCCGAACCTGGTGAGCGTCCTCCAGAACCTCAATCCCGCCCGGACCCACGGCGTGTTGGGCGCCGAGACCCGGGTCCTGGCGGGCCAGGGGTTCTTCCATGAGACCTTCGACGGGTTGACCCTCCAGGTCTCCCTCCCGTCCTTCGTGCAGGTCAACACGCACCAAGCGGGCATCCTGCACGCCGTGGTGCGGGAAGCCCTGGGCCGGCCCCAGGATCGGAAGCGCTGGGGCACCGTGCTGGATTTGTACGGCGGCATCGGCACCCTGGCCCTGGCGGTATCCGATTCCGCCGAGTACGTCCTCGGGGTGGAGGAAGTGGCGGCCGCCGTCGAGGACGCCCGGGAAAACGCCCGGCTCAACCACAAGAGGAACCTCGACTTCATCGTGGGGGACGCCGCCGCCACGCTCCTGAAACTTAAGGACCAGGGGTTGGTGGGGCTCGACGCGGTGATCCTCGACCCGCCCCGACGGGGGGTACCGCCCGAGTTGTTGGCCCGAGTGACCGCCCTACGGCCCGAGCGGCTGGTGTACGTCTCCTGCGACCCGGCCACCCTGGCCAGGGACCTGGCGCTGTTGGTCCAGCACGGCTACGCCGTCGATTGGGTCCAGCCCCTGGATATGTTCCCCCAGACCTATCACGTGGAATCCGTGGCGCGGCTCACCCGGACGGTCCCCCTCTCCACCGAAGTGGTGCCGGGAGTGACGGGGGCGCGGCCCGTTTTCCGCCTACCCCCGGCGGACTCGACCGGGACCCCCTCGACGACCCAGCGGCTCTCGAAGGGGTTCGGGGAGGCCTGGAAAATCCTGGCCCGGGCCGTGGTGATGGCCCTTTCGGCCTTCCGCCAAGCCATGAAGCCCCACAAGGCACAGCCGGTCCAGCCACCCGAGAAAGTTTTCGCCGAATCCCTCCCCGCGGTGGAGACCCCCTCCGCGGTCCTGCCTACGGAAATCGAAACGCCGGTCCCGCATCCTGTGGAAGAGGAACCCCGGAGGGCCTGGTCGATTCCGACCGAGGAACGTCCCGCTTATTCCGAAGGGGATTCGATTCCCGGCATGGACCTCACCCCGACTTCCGCGCTCCCCCTGGAGTCTCCGGTCGAGGCGACGATCCAACCCTCACCCGCCGCCGCGATCGTTTCGTCCCCCAAACCCCTGGGGGCGGAAGGGCCTGTTTCCATATCCGGGGGACAAGCCGAGGATCCCATCCCGGATGGGTCGGGCGCCCCTGCGGGTCCCCCGCCCCAGGCCCCTCCGGCGATTCCGGGTCGCGAGGGTTTTTCCTTCCGGAAACTTTGGACCAGCCCCGTACGGACCGCCTTGGTGTTGGCGGCCTTCCTCGCGGCGGTGTTCTCGGTGCGGGCGACCTTCCTCCCCAGCCACGGCAGCGGCAACTGGGCGATCCACACCACCCCCGACCTCGTCCCGGAGCTTCCCACGGGCAACCTGCGCCGTTATGAACTGCCCACCTTCGGGCTGAGATTGGGCCGGGACGCGAAAGTTTCGGCGGACCAGATCACCGCGCGGGCCGAGGTGTTCCGGGAGGGAAACCCCGTGGAAACCGTGGCGGGCATCCGGGACGTCATCCTCAAGAGCGACGGGACGGGCCACCGGCTCTCGGCCCATTGGCCCATCCCCTTTAACGCCCCGGCCGGCACCTATATCGTCCGCATGACGGTCCATTCGCCCCGCATGACCGAAACGAAGACCTTCGAGTCGGCCTTCACCCTGGCGCCGCTCTCGCCCCATTGGATGCCGCCGGGTTACACGGCCCTCACCCTGGAAGGCGGGATCAAGGCCGTCGCGGGGAAGTACCCGCCGCCCGACGGCGAGGGGTCCGACTCCCCGGCCCAGGCGCTGGATTGGGCCCAGTTCCTCGGGGCGGACGCCTTCCTGTTCCTGGCGGGCCAGACCTCGGTTTGGTCCGGGTTCCACCTGAAGGAATTCCCCTTCAGCCCCTGGATGCTCCGGCTCTCGGACCAATACGCCCGCGCCGCCCACGAGAAGGGGATCAAGTATGGGGTCTACCTCACGACGTTCCGCGTGGTGGGGGACGCCTGGCAGGAGGCGCCCTACCGTTTCGCCTTGGGGTACGACCGAGAGGCGGACAAGCTGAAGCCCATCGACTTCATTTCCCTGAAGGACACAACCCGCCTCGACGACCTGGTGGGGATCCTCAAGAAATTCCAAAACGACGACGGGATCGACCTGATCGGGTTCGACTACATCCGGACCGGGGAGGGCGGTTACGAGTGGGTGGACGATTTCGTGTCGGACTTCAACCTGGAGACGCCGCCCGGCTTCAAGGAATGGCCCCCGGAGGAGCGGTCCCTTTGGCTGGCGAGGCGGATCGAGCGGGACCAGAGCACGACGATCCGCCTGCTCTTCGAGTGGTGGCGGGCCCATAAGGTGGCGGAGACCCTGAAGGACCTGTTGGCCCGGGCCCGGGTCACCAAACCCGTCTTCACCTTCACCTTGGGTTGGCAAATGGGCCACCAGCACGGCCAGGACCCGGCGATGTATATCGACGCGGGCGTCGGGGTGAACAACATCATGCTGTACCAGCGCGCCCGCGGGCAGGTCGAGGAAATGAAGGTCCATTGGCCGCCCTACCTGGCCAAGGGTAACGGCATGTACGTGTTGGGCGAGATGGTGGACTTCAACTGGGTGCAGAAGTCCCTGTCGCCCCCGGGGCCTGAGGAACTGTTCGACCGGGAAACGGAAACCTTCGCCAACTGGTTCCCCGTGAACGCCTCCTTGGGGATGTATTGGCACGACCTCTACCGTCTGGTCTACGGCGCCAAGGGCCCCTACACCTCGGTGGAATGGGCCTTTTCGGGAGGGAAGGCTTTCTCCTTCCTTCGGCAGGCCGAGAACGTGTCGCCGATCCTGACGAAGATCGATGTCCCGAGGGAGATCCCCGCGGGGGTGCCGTTCACCTTCTCCGTGGAGATCCTCAACCGGTCCGGGGAGGACCTCAAGGGTTTGACGCTCCTCCAATACGATCCCTCGAAGGAAACGCTGTCGGTGCTGTCCAAGGTGGGTCCCTTCTCGCTCCCGGCGGGCCACAAGACCCGCATCTCCAACCTCGTGGCCTTCACCCCGAAGGAACCCCATCCCGAACGGGACAACCGTTGGATGGTGGCGGTGGTGGTTCAAAAGCCGGGAAGCCGGGAGACCCGGGCCTTCGACTTCGCCTACGTGAAGGCCCTCACCAGCGAGGAGGCCCAGCAACGGCTCGACGTGGTGAAGGCCTACCGGGACCGGATGCCCGAGGAAAAATCCTCCGGGCCGGTCATCTCCCGGCCCGTCCTGGACAACAAGCTTTTGGAGGAGGCCAAGCGGTTGGAGGCCCAGCGGACCGCGGAATCCCTCAAGGCCGCGGCGGCCGCATCGGTCCCCCCCAAGGCCAAGGGGTTGACCCTTTCGGCCGCGCCCCCGGCGGCGCCCGCCACGATCCTCCCAACCAAGGCCAAGGGGATGACCTTGTCTGCCGCGCCCCCGGCGGGGGCCGCTTTGGCTCCCTTGAAACCCGAGAGGGCGCCCGCCTCCGCCAAGCCCGTCCCGGATTTTTCGGAGCTCCTCAAGCAAGTGCCGGATCCGGATTTTTGATGGGCCCCAAACTCCCCGGGGGGCGCCGTCTTTTCCTATCAAGAAATTGCCCCGGGCCTAGGAGTCTTTAAAGTGCCCCTGTTTGGGGGTTCGTGCTTTACCGTTTTAACCCCTGTGTCCCTCCGGTTCCAGGAAAGGGGAACGGAAAGACCCCTCCCCAAAGGTTTTTTCAGTTCCCCAAGCCCGGCTTTTAGGTAGAATGACCCGGCTTTGGTCCTTGTCTTCCCCAAAATTTTCTTGGAGATTTTCATGCCGGATCGCCGCACCCGAGCCCTTCTTCATATCGTTATGATCCCGATATTGGCGTTTACACTCACGGGTTGCGGGGCGGTTTTCGTGAACCCCGGAAGCAAGAACGCCTCCCTGTTGGACCACATCCCGAACCCCGACGCGAACCGCCAGACCAAGGTGGCGGACCTGAAGAAGGCCGTGGCGGTCTTCGTAGACGATGGGGTGGGCGCCCTTTACCCCTATGGCGGGGCCAACGGCTCCATGAGCGACGACGAGGTTTACAGCGGGACCTCATCCCTCAAGTGCCTGCTGAACGGTGGGGAATATTCGGGCATCATCGTGGACTCGGGACAGCTCTTCAATTTGAAGAAGGCTCGGGACGACGGCTTTGTCCTGCGGTTCTACGTCAAAGGCAACGAGGGCAAGGAACCGATCCTCATCTCCCTGACCGACGGCAAGGACGACAATAAGGAAGTCGAGGTGTTCGTCGACTTCGCGAAATACGGCCCCGTGACCACCGAGTGGAAGGAAGCCGACATCCCCCTCAAGGATTTCCCGGACGTCGGAGGGTACTACGATGGTTCCAAGATGGTCGACGGCGTCGCGATTGACTGGACGAAAATCGAGGAATTCCGGGTGAAGGACAACCGCTCCGGGCGTGGACTGTACACGGTCTACGTCGACGAAGTGGCGGTCGTTCCCCCGGCCCAATAACCGAGGCGTCTCCCGTGGTCTTGAACCCAACCCTGAAACGAGCCCTGCTCGCGGTCCTGGCCCTGGCCGGGTGCCTCGGCGCCTTCGCGCCCCGCGCCTTCGCCTCGCCCTTCCAGGAAGTGAAGCCCGGCGACGCCCTTTATGAGCGCGTCAAGGCCTTGGGCCATTGGGGCCTTTTGGACGCGAAGGACCAGGCGGTTTTGGACCACGGCGACACCGTGACCCGCCTGCAGTTGGCCTACTATACGGAGAAGGCCAAGGCCCGAATCAGCAAGCCCATCCTCCCGACCCCAACCCCCGGGGGCGCCGGCGCCCCCTCCATCGCCGAACCCGTCAAGCCGTCCGAACCCACGATCCAGGCCCCCGACCAGACCCAGGCCCTGCCCGACCTCGAACAGCCGAAAATGGCGCCCGCCCCGGCCCTGGAATTACCCGCCGCCGTCTCCAACGAGGTCGATGACCTGCTCAAGGCCCTCAAGGAAGAGTCGGTCTACCTGCGGTCCCGGCTGAACCTGCTCAACAGCGACCTGGCCTCCCAAGAAGCCCAGCTGGCCGCCCTCAAGCGGGCCCAGAGCGCCGCCGAGGACGTGGGCCGCAACGCCAACAAGAACTCCGGCGCCTGGAGCTTCAACACCAACTCCAAGTGGAAGTTCGAGGACGTCACCCTGAAGTCCACGGCTCCCTCGGGCCCGATCACCGGGACCGCCATGGCCCCCCAGCGCTACACCAAGTACAGCCAGGAGATCTATTTCGGCATGTGGGGCGACTTGGGCAAGGGCAGCCTGTCGACCGGCTTCGGCGGCCTGATCCCCGGTTCCAACGACAGCACCCCGGTTTCCCTCTACCTGGGCAAGCCCGAGTTTAAGATGAACCTCGACGGCCGCCTGGGCGAGTGGGCCTTCCAGGCCCTGGATGAGGGGTTCAAGGCCGAGTCCACCATGGGCGACTTCACCCGGGGCGTGGCCAGCGACATCGCCAAGCAGTACGAACGGCCCTTCGACATCAAGCCCTTCTCGGACGACAAGTTCGACAAGAACTGGGACGACTACATCCGCAGCCTGGGGTTCGTTGAGACCCAGTCGCTCATCGGCGGCAACGCTCAGTCCACCTCGGACCGGGTGTTCGACGGCGTCCTGACCGACGGCGGGAACATCCCACACCTGGGCAACACCAAGATCAAGCTGTTGGCGGGACGGCTGCTTCGCCCCAACTGGTTCGAGTACGCCGTGAAGGCCAACCATTCCTGGTTGAAAGACCGGTTCTCCACAACCCTGGCGGGGATGTGGGTGGACGACAGCGGGACACAACCCGCCCCGGGTGTGGCCTCCATCGACATGCGCAACTACACCGCCGAACTGTCGGCGAACCTGAGACCGGTGCCCATCGCCCTGTCGCTGGAGGGCGCCAAATCGCATTTCTTCACGGGCATCGACACGATGTCGCCCTCGGGCGCGGCGCCCTTGATCGGCCAGGCCTTCCAACTGCAGGCCTCGTCTTATCCCTTCAACTTCTACTACCAGGACATCCGGCCCGAGTACGCCAACTTCCAGAGCAAGGTGGACCTGACCGGTATCGACGTGACCCGCTACGGCCTGAGCACGACGGACTTCGACGGAACCGTTGACCGGTACGGCGAGGTCGGCGAGGCCAACCAGCTCCAGTCCAACCGCGAAGGCTGGCGCGCCAATCTGGGCTGGAACGGCCGCCGCGACGATTGGATGAAACGCGACCTGCCCACCTTCTTCGATTACTTCGTGCTCAACATGGATGTGGCGTCCCGAACCGAGCGGGTGGCCATGATGGCCCCCATGACGACCAATTCGAATGGGACCACCACCTACACCCAAGTCCAGGTGATCGAACCCTGGATCATGGTGGCGCCCTATTACGCCGACGACGAAGGGGCCTGGGGACTGGACCTGAACGGCGGATACGGCGGGTATACCAGCGCCAAACAGGTTCGATTGAACGAGATGAACAACATCTTGGCCGTCCGGAACGCCGAGGATACGAATCAAATCGGGGTCGATGGGGTCAGCGGGGTCTGGAGCGGCGCTTATGAAACCATGCGTTACCGCTTCCGGCAAGAATCGGAACGCATCCCCTTGATCGATCCCGCCACCAACACGGCGCTCCAACAGTTGAAGACCTACAATTACCTCGCTTTCACCAACAAGTGGCAGCTCAACAAGTTTTATGGCGGCGCCAAACCCCTTTACCTGGGTGTCTACTTGGCCGACAACAAGGTCTCGGGCAGGTCGCAGGTGACGACCCAAGCCGACATCCCGAACCTGTTCCACCAGAGCGTGCAGGACTTGACCCTCATGGCGGGCCGGGTATTGCCCTACACCGACTTTTTGGCCCATTGGGCCAATGAGAATTGGACCTGTGATTGGTCCGTCCCCCGGATCGCCGATCATACGGTCGAAACCGGTTTGGGGATCGACTACAACCTTCCCTGGGGCGGCGGTAAGTTCGGCTTCCGGTACAACCACGTGGTCTACACCAGCCAATTCGTGCCGGCCAACAACAACATCGTGGAACAGGTTTACGTAATGGCCAGCTTCAGGTTCTAAAGGATGCGCAACGACTTGAACCGAAAACTCAAACTTCCGATCCTGGCCCTGCTCGCGGCGTTCGCCGCGGGACAGGCCTTCGCGGACCACGGCGCCCTGGGCTCGACCCAACGCGACGCCTGGATCAACGACGGCCTGCGGCGCCTCGTGGGGGCCGGCTACTTGCCGGAGCCCTCGACGCCCTTCGACAGCCAGACCAACCTGGAGGCCGCCGAGTCCGTGGCGCGCGCCTCCGAGCGCCTGCTCGCCCAATTGCCGGACCCTGGTTTGCCCCTGGTCAACCCGCCGGACAACCCTTCCGCGCCGGCTCCTGAGGCCCCGGTGCCCGCCGCCGCGCCGTCGTCCCCGGCACCGATGCCGGTGGCCGGCACTCCCCTGACCGCCTCTCCTGACCTTCAACGCCTGGTGCTCGAATACCGCAAGGAACTGACGGCCCTGGGCGTGGATGTGTCGGCGGTTGAAAAACGCCTCAAGGGCCGCAAGGGCATTTACGACAAAATGGCCGCGGAACAAGAGAAGTCCCTGACCCGCACCGGGTCCGACGTGGGCGTCTACTCACGCGGTTACTTCGACGAATACCAGACCTTCGGGCCGGGCGCCAACATCCAACGGGACGCCTCCAACTTCAACGATATCCGCTTCCGCAGCGTGCCGGTCCCGAAGCTCTTGTTCGAGGCCTCGGTCCGCATCTGGGGTACCTACGGCTTCTACTTCGTGGACCCGGTCCAGAAGTTCGAGTGGCGCACCCTCCGGTTGACCGGCTACACCAAGTACGCCGATCTCCAGGTCGGGGACCTCTTCATGCATCTCACGCCCCTGACGATGTGGAACTACACCCCGGTCTTCACCTTCCTCGAGCCGCGCCCCTTCCGCTGGACCCGGACCGACCGCGAAGAGATCATGATGCTGGACCAGGGCAACGATTGGCATCTCCGGGGCTTCAAATTGGACACCCACGTGGGGAATGACGACTCGAAGGTGCTTAACAAACTCTACGTGAAAGCCGCGGGGGGGCCCGTCAAGCTGGCCACAACCGGCGACTTCGCCAACTATTGGGCCTCGGCCCAGACCGGCGCGGACCTTTTCGGACATAAGGCCCAGCTGCAGGTCACGGGTCTTCGCCTTTGGGACGACCTCAACAGCGCGCCGGTGCCGTACGTCGACAACTTCCCCAAGACCTGGGCCCAACTCTATGAGATCGGGAGCGCCAACCCAAAGCTGTCCCTGCCCCTCTCCAAGGAAGTCACCCTTTCGGGCGATTGGGAAGGGACCTTCAGCCGGTACCGCGACGACCGGTTGAACGGCAACCGCGACTACCAGGATTGGGCGTCCCGCGCGACGGGGTCCCTCGACCTCGCGGAATTCACCTTGTCCGGCAAGGTGCTCAACGTGGGCCCGAACTTCTACTCGCCCGGGGCCCAGACGCTCCGGTACAGCCCGGCCGGGGCCTTGGGACTGGCCCTGCCCTTGGGCTATGAGACGGGGTCTGAGGGTCGGGACCTCAGCCTGTCAGGCTACCGCAACCGATTCCTCTTCTCCGACATCGGCCGTCCTTCTTTCGCCCCTTACGACCGGCTGGACGAGGCCATCTTTCCCTATGGGGACGCCACCCCGAACCGACAGGGTTTCGTGGCTGGGGCCTCGGCGGCCATCGGGACCAAGGGCTGGGTGAAGCCGAAGTTCTCCTACACCAAGGCCAACGAGATCAAGCCCAATTGGGTGATGGTGCCCCAGGCGGCCCCGACGCCCGACGTGATCGTGGCGGTGGATTCCGGGACCGCCAGCGCCTCCACCCGGTCGTTCAAGAGCCTGGACGGAGCCCTGGAGTTGGACCTGGCCGCGGTCCTGCAAAAGCGGACGACCTTGGCCCTGGGCGGGGAATACAAGAGCCAGGAAAGCGACCTGGACAGCACGGCCCTCAAGGTCAACACGGTGGTGGCCTACCTCGACGTGATGCCGCCGGTCAAATGGCTCAAGTGGGCCGACATGACCTTCGCCTTCCGCCAGGTCAAGAGCCAAGGCAGCGAGTACGGCCTGGGCGGGACCACCCTGGCGGACTACGCCTTCTACCCGGTGGCCACGGACCTGGGCAACTATGTCTTCCAGACCTTCGACATCACCCGGACCGAACTGGCCTTCGGGATGCAGTACAAACCCACGAAGCTCATCACGATCCGGGGCGATTGGATCGCGAACACCACCAAGACGGAAACGACGACCGGGACCCTGACGACTCGGGGTCAGGTTTGGAGGATGATGTATGAAGCTTCCTTCTAACCTCCTCCGCGCGCTCTTCGCGCTGGCCCTGCTGGGCCTGGGCGTCCGGGGCCTGTCCGCCGCCGGGTTGTTCGACCAGGTGCCGTCCGGGGACCCGTCCTTCACCCAGTTCCACAAATTGGAAGCTTGGGGGCTTTTGCCTTCCGGCACCGTCCATGAGCCCGCGACCCGATACGAAGCCGCCGAATGGATTGTCGAGGGCCGACGCCGGGCCGGGGAAAAGGGCCTGATGGTCGTGGCCCAATTGACCGACGACCTGGACCTTTCGGGTCCCTCGGTGGTCATCGAGCACCATGACAAGGCCCAGCCGGCCCCCGACGCGACCCCCGCGCCGTCCGGCGAGGCTTCCCCGGAAGGTTCCACCGAGCCTTCCCCGGAGGAAGTGAAACAGACCTTCCAAACGCTCCAAGAGGCCTACGATTACGAACTGGGGCAGATCAAGGGCGACGTGAAGAAGGTGAAGGATCGGTTGGACGGCCTGGAAGCGCAGGATTACAAGGTCTGGCGCCAGGTGAAGGGTCTCTCCACCAACGCCACCATTTCCCTCCATGGGTTTGGGCGGGCCATCGGCCAGGACCTGCGCAACTTCGGTTCCATCGAGCCGGGCATCGTGACCAACCTGTCCCAGAACACGGCCAATATGACCCAGAACACCGGCAGCGCCCTCCTGGACCTGGAGCCCACTGGCGGCATCTCCAAGGAAGTCCGTTGGACCGGGATCATCCGCTTGAACGGCAACCTGTCGTCCGGCGACAGCGGCCTCACCGGGAACCTCGCCCGGGTGAGCATCCAATTCAACCCGTCGTTCTTGAGCTCCACCCTGGGCGACTTCGACCTCTCCTGGACGCCCTTTACGCTCTGGAACCGCGACAGCCAGGACCTGCTTTACAAGCCTGAGGTCCTCTCCCGTTGGGACGACTACCTGAAATATCCCCTCTTCATCGACCACGCGCCCGATTGGCCGCTCCGGGGGGTCCGCCTCAGCAGCGAAGTGGAGTGGCCCGGCTCGAAGGTGATGGATTCCTTCAAGGTCGAGACCTTCGTCCATATGATCGGCAACGCCTTCCATAACGGCTACCTGGCCGACCACTACACGGCTTGGTTGTTCGGGGCGATGGGCGAATTGAAGGCGGCGAAGTACGCGTCCTTGGGCGCCTACGGATTGATGTACGACGAACCCATGAACACGGACCTTTACACGGCCATCTACAAACCCCTGGACCCCACGACCTGGGCCCAGCGGTACCAGATCGGGAGCCTCCAACCTAAACTTGATTTCCCGCTTGGGGGCGATTTCTCCGCGGGCGCCGAAATGGAATCGGCCTTCTCGATCTACCAGGACGACAAACTGAATCCCGACCGCAAGGTCACCGATTACGCCATGATCGGGGGGCCCCGGGTCCGCTATCAAGGGTCGGTACTGTCCTTCAACATGATGGATGTGGGTTACGACTTCTTCTCACCCTTGGCGCAGATGCGTGAACGGGATGATTCGACCCAACAATTGACCGGTTCGCCCCTGGTCCTGTCCGACGACCCGGTTAACGATCCCTTGGGCCGGGCCGGGTCCCTGTTCAAGTTTTACAATCGCCTCCAAGACAACGTTTTTCCCTACGGGATGGCCACGCCGAACCGTAAGGGCGCCGGCGTCGAATTGGATTTCAAGGCCGGCGAGCACGATGCCTGGCAGGTGAAGGCCAAGTATTACTCGGTGCGGGAAATCCGTGAGAACGAGACCATCAACGCCGCCGGAACCGACATGACGACAGTGGACGCTTGGGGTCCGGTGACGGTGTTGAACCGCAAGTTCCAGTACTTCAACATCGGTCCAAAGGTTGATTTGGCGGCCCTCTGGGGTTTAAAGCATAAATTGGAGGCCGGGGCCGACTACCGGGCGGAAACCACCACCACCGCTTGGGGGACCCTCAAGGGTGAAACCATGGTATTGGGGCTTACCGCGGGGCTGAATTCATGGCTGCAACTCGAGGGAACCGGCGGGACATTCAGCGGAAAAGGCGTGGAGGTTGGGTACCTCGGGACGACCCTGGCGCGGTATTCTTATAGGTACGAAAACACTGATTTGGGCTTCTACGAGCCCTTCGCGGTGGACCAGGAAACCGTGTACGGGATCCTGTCGGCCAAGTTCAACCTCAACCGGCACTCGAACCTGGCGGTGGACGGCATGGTTAAGTCGGACAAGGGCATCGTCGGGACGACTGGGACACTCAAAACACAAACCGTGGATGTGGTCTATGAAGTCCTCTTCTAAAATCCTCTACGGCCTACTGGCCGTCGCCCTGGGCGCCTGGACCCTTTCGGCCTGCACCAACCGCATGCCCTCGGGACCCAGTTACCCCGCCAACCCGCCCGATTACACCACGGTCGTCAATTTCGATAACGGGACCGCCTTGACCAACCCGACCCTGTTCCATTCGGTCCCCGGGAGCCAGGCCGTGACCCTGGGTGGGGTCAGCGGGTTGGGCCCGGTCACCACCATCAGCACCCCGCCGGCCGGGGATTCATCCCCTGACGCGGCCCACATCATCGACCTCTTTACCGACCTGGGAAACGGGGTGTACCCCTCCAGCCAGTTCCGGATCCACTTCACCGCCAGCGGCTACTACAACCTCTCCTATTTTAGCGGCATCAAGTTCATGTACAACGTCACCCCGCCAAACGCCTCCCAGGGCATCCTCGGGGATGATTCGTTGGTCCGGCGGTTTGGCTTCGCGGTGGCCCAAACCGTGCCTTTCGGGGACCCAGACGGCGGTGGCACCTGCGACAACAGCAACAACGGCTGCTACAACAACTTCGGGGCCATGCTCGACAACACCAACGGGGCCTGGGCCAGCAAGAGCTACCAGTTCAGCGATTTGACCCGGGAGAGTTTCGGCAACAGTGTGTCGCCTCCGTCCTTCAGCGGCGTGAACCTCCAGCAGGTCATCCGCCTCGTGTTTGAGTTCAAGCGCAACAACAGCGCCGGGGTCTGCCACGTGGACTACTGGGTCGACAGCGTCGAACTTTACTGATGAGATTCCGCCGACCGGCGGGAAAGGGGT